>ENA-OQKY01000126-OQKY01000126.1-human-gut-metagenome-genome-assembly--contig:-NODE-126-length-99453-cov-38.209210_pt1 | contig 99453 bp, 116 predicted proteins | sample MGYA00242652_ERZ504805 | MGnify/ENA primary metagenome ERZ504805 (study PRJEB26092, sample SAMD00036400) | human gut metagenome | host: Homo sapiens | study: EMG produced TPA metagenomics assembly of...
AGTACCTCACTGTTTAATAAGATTTTTACTAACCCTGCAAAGTCAGTAATCTTATTTTACTCTGAGGTATTTTTTTATCAACCTTCTTTCTGGGAATTCCTTATATTTGAATTATACAAGAAGCTCCTTTTCATTCAATCAACCCTTTCAATGTAATCAATAGATGATACATCCGTATTAAATTCTTCACACAATGATTCCCATAATTGAATCAAATCTTCTTCTGATACAACATCAAGTTCGGTTTCATCATTACCATTGAAGCCAATAATATATGTATGTAGTTTTCCATCATTTAAAATAATATTATTTAGTTTATTATATTCTTTTATTTTCATTTATCAACCTCGCCAATCTCAATTACATCAGGGTAATCTAAAAACCATGAGTTATTTTCATATACGCTCCAAATATTTATTGTTCTACTCTGATCCCACCACCCTGTATCATGTTTTTTATATGCTTCTCTTACCTTTAATTCAGCATCTTTCTTATTTTTTGCATATACAATTCCTCTTGATTGTCCGTAAACTTCGTATATATATAAATTATTAACATCCATTCAACCTTCACTCCCCCTTTCTTACGGAATATAATCAAACTCTTCAATACCGCCACTATCCATCACATAAGCCTTACAGGCTTCAATGTAAGTTCCATCAAAATTTCCTGATGCTGTATCATAATCACTTACATGATTTCCTATTTCTTCTTCATAATAACTAAAAATCATTGTAATCAGATTATACATAGATGTTTCCGGTTTGTATTTGCGTTCTCTAATCCATGCTGCCATATAATCATAATCACACCATTTTTCTTTAGGATATGTAGAGTAGTCTGGTTCTTCATACCATCTTCCATATGTATCTACCATAGATTTTACCTCCTCATCTTCCTAACCAGATCTTTAATCCTCGATATTTATATATATGATCTTCAGACTCATTTTTCATATCGTCAAGAATATCTGTTATAAAATTTGCAAAATAAGTATTTGTTTCGTATGCATAATCAATTTTATCCGCCGCTTCAGATGTTATAAATCCCATTGCAGACGATTCACAATTGGACTGAATTTCAATCGGATATACTTCATCAGTAAGCAATAAATTAAATAAACTTTTTATTTCTAAAAATGATATCCCTTCAAAGAATGGTTTTTCAATTAACACAACATCATATTTCATACCATCATACCTCCGATTCATTTCCTACAGATACAAAGATTGCAGAATCTAAAGATACAAACGGGCGAACGCCATAGTCATCCCAGCCACAAACATCGTAGCGGCAATTGCCATCCCTGCCGACAAACCGAACGCGAGAAGCAGAAGTGCCTTCATTTGTACTATCTGGTGTATCTAACCAAAATGGAAATTTATTTTCTGATCTTAACAATCCCATTTTTCTAGCACTTCTATAATCATCAATTGTTCCCAAATGCACTTTACATTCGTATGTACCGTATGTATCCAATCCATCAAGAGAAGTTAAATCAACTGCATCATTTAATACATTTTTCTTTCCGAATCCTTTATAAATATCTGCTAAAATCTTCCCATTTTCATTATTCAAAATATCTTTGATTTTAGAGACTGCAAAATTATTTGATTTATCATCAAATTTATATGTATCGTCAAGTAACTCTTTTCTCCATACCTTTGTTGTATTATCACAATCATGTCTGATAATCAGCCATTTATTTCCAATGTTATCAATAATGCATGTTCCTGGAGCTAAACTTTTCAAAGGTTTCTGCTGTATTTTTAACATAGATCTTAACTCTGGTGTTAATTCAACGATAAGTTTATTTCCTTCAATTTTTATGTTTGATTTATTTAATTCGATATTCATATTTTTTCACCTTTCACTTTTTTCTATTTGCAGAAAAGACATATTTATTTTCAAATTAAAATCCTGATTTCCTATTCTTCTCTAATCAATTTTTTTCCACATATCGGGCAGAATTTTGCTTTGTCCATATCTATTCCAAAATCATATCCGCAGCATGATGTTACTCCATCAATTAAACAAGTGGACTCTTTTATAATTTCTGTTTCACACCATGAGTTAATACAATTTTCTGGAGAATCATATTCACCTTCACGAATTCCTTCGAGTAAAATCTCCTCTGCCTCTTCTTTACTACCTGCCTCCACTTCATACGATTTACTATATGTTTCATAATAATCCACTAAATACATCGCCATAATATTTTCCTCCTACAATCCCATTAAATTTTTTGCAACGCTGATACCATATGTTTCTTCAAACCATGTCCATATTTCTTCCCTGTGCGTTCCTGCTGTGAATCCGCTCCATTCTTCCTCAATACATTCTGTATCTGGATTCATTGGAACATCATCAAAATCCATCCATAAATCTCTTATGTATTCAGATCTTCTATATTCATAGCTATCATTCAGACCACGATCTACAATGCACATTAAATCATCATCTGTGATTAAAAACTTATGTTCTGTACAATAATTCATAATTGCTTCGTGTTCTTCATCACAAAATTTTTCATCATCTTTAATCTGATCAATCTTTTTCTCTTTTAAATATTCTCTTAACGACATAAGCGATCTCCTTATTTTTCATGTGAAAGCGTTCTTTCATCGTATAAAAGATAAAGCAGCCATTAAGCTGTCCTATCAAGTTGTTTTCTAAATTCCATAACATCTTCACCAATTACATTTACTGGAAGAACTAAGAAATTGTATTCATCTCCATCAATAAACATTGATGCGCTTCTTTTACTTCCCCTGAATACTGGATTGTCTGAATCAATTACAGACAAAATATCTACAAGATAATGTGGATTAAATCCAATAAACAGATTCTCGTTCATTGTAAGATTTTTCGTTTCAATCTCATCGAATGTTTCATATCTGGAAGTATGCATGAATGAATAAAGTTTTCCATTTTCACTATGGAAGATTGTAGGCTTCTTTTCTGCTTTTACCATATCTGCGTTATACTTCATAATTTTTAACATTTCTTCTCTATCAGCATTGAATACAAAATCTCTGCTATCACACAACATCTGTTCAATATTGAAATATTGTCCATCAATTCTTCTGATAACGTATGTAAAATCTTTTCCGGAAATTCTGATATATTTCTGATCCTGATATACTTTGACTTCCGCATCTGATTTTTTATCCATGATTTTCTTGAATACCGGCAAGCATTTCACATGGAGTTTTACAGTGTCAAATGGATTTTCTGTTTCTGTGATAATTTTCTGATTCTCAAGTGATCTTAATGCAATTCTGTGATTGTCCAACGCCTCTATACGTTTCCGCTTTGTGTTAAAGTTAAATACATTCAGCATTTTATTAACGTCATCTCCTGCCACAAATAAAGAAAGATTAGCGATTGTTTCCAATAACCAACTCTCCGTTGTTGTAATAATATGTGCTTCTGTATCATCCATTGCTGGAAGAAAAATATCTGTATTCGCATACCGTGGAATAGTAACAATCTTTTTTCCGCACTTTATGTTTATTCTCTGCTGCATTTCCGTGCTAACATCTTCTAGCGTAACATCTCCGTTCATTTTTGAAATGATCTTGATATCGTCAATATCAATTCCCAGAACACCTGGGCTTGTGTCAAATGCATTATTTGTTCTTATTTCTGCAAAATGTTCCATATCGGTACCCCACATTTTCACCGTTCCATCTTCTTCGACCTGCATATATAACTTTTTCAAGCTGTCAAGTGTTACTTTCTTATCAATGGCTGCCAATCCTTTTTCCATCATTGCTTTTAATTCTTTTGCGTTCATTGTGAATTTCATCATTGTTTTATCATCCTATTCTTTATATAAAATCGTGCTTTCATTTACTCAACACTCTAATAAATTCAATTAACATTTCCAGTTTCTTTTGTTCATGCTCAATCATCAATTTCCATCCATCAGGCTTTTTCTTCTCTTTAGAAAGTTCTTTCTGATACTTCTTTATTCTCTCTCTACACAAACCTGCTATGCTTTCGCAATGATTTTTAACTGATTCTTTTGTGCCAAATTGATTTACTGGCAATCCCCATTTATCATTAAAATCTGCTACAGTTCCATATCCATAAAAATCATTTTCAATCTCCGCAAGAACCCATTTACTCCCCATTCCTGTAGGCATTTCTGCTAATATTTTCATAGCTATTTCCTCCGTTTGAAATTATCTTTTCATAAGTTATTCAACTGTTATTACAACAGTCTTTATCATACAACCATCAAATTCTTTCTTAAACATTTCTGTTACATATCTTCCTTGTAAAAATTTTTCTGCATACTCTTTTGACTCATACTTCTCACAAAATTCAAAATCATCAATAAAACATGGATAACCACCAGATAAATCATCTATTTTCAAAAATTTTCCTTCCTCATTTTGAATTACATAATATTCTTTTCTTAACATATTATTTCCTCCCGATGAAATCATTATTTCACTTCCGTAAAATCCACGCCTATTTTTAAGTACAAACAATCAGAAGAATTATTATCAGTTACTCCCCAACAATTATAATATTCTCCATCTGCATCTATAAATACTGCTATATCACTTTCTATATCTTCTATTGTAGGAATATGTGTATCATCCGCTGTATCTATACCAGCGTCCAATATTTCTTTTCTTTTGGCTTGACATTCTCTTATAAAATGTTCAACTGTTTCTCTTCCCTGATCTGTTAATTTATACATTCATCGACTCCTTCCAACAATTTATCAGATTCCAGAATTCGTTCCTCAAGATATAATTCATACGTTTCAGGTGTTAATTCCTTAAACATAAAATCATGAATCCTAACATACTGTTTTCCGTCATAAATCCATAATGTTGGACGAGGATTGCACGTGGTATGAATTTCATGCATATAAATTCTCAATATATCATACAGATTATTTCTGTATTGTGCATAATTAAACATGCCATCTTTTTTATACAACGATATCGCATATTTATACATAATACTTTCTTCTCCTTTATTTAATTACCATTCCACACTTCCATCCGCTGCATATGTATTCACCCTCAGAAATCCATTAGCCTGGTATGTTTTAAAAATAATTCCTGTCTTTACAATATGTAATTCTACATCTTCTCCATCCGCATTTTCTCCACGATAACAAACGTTCATATTTCCATATTCTTAAATCAGCCTACGGCGTTCATTGATATCCGAAAAATCATTGATTGTTAATCCATGCTTTATCATGTTGCATACTCCTTTATAAATATTCTCCGTCACCGAGATCCACTGCACATTCATCCGTAATAAACATTTTTCCGTCATGAACTACTGCAAATGTATCATCATCCTTGCACATTGATTTGGTTTCTTTATCATAATTCGTATATCCCTGGCATCCAACAAAAACTGGTGCATCTTCAGGCAGTCCTGAATCTTTTATCATCTGCTTTAACATTCCTATAGTCATATTTTTTACTTTCCTCCATCTCTTTTTTTAATACATAAGACATTCTGTAAAAATCCTCATATGGCATAATGTGTACATTTCCATTATGACTGTATAAAACCATTTCTTTTCCGTTACTTAATCTAAATGTACTGTATTTTAATTTACCCATTTCAATCACCTCTTCTTTACTTAAATAACAGGATATAAATTATAAATCCGATAAATATAAGTGTTCCGAAATATCCTATATAATACACTTCTTATATCGACCTCCTACCAACCTATACAATTTTTTTTAATACTTTGTTACACCATTTTGTAAAGTCAAATACTTCTGTCATTTCCTCTGATGTTATCTCATTCTCCATAAGATCATGAGCATACATACAATCATAGTTAATTCCACCCTTAAAACCCTTATAAACGGCTTTTGAATTTTCTTTTTTATACTGTTTCATCCTTTTGTCCATACATCCTGTGTAGTTTAATATCCCACTACGATATAATGTGCAATAACAAATATTGGTAGTAACCAGAACATACATGAAATAATAATCACATAAAATAAATGTTCTATTTTTTTATTAATACGATTTATCATGTTATAAATCCGCTTTTTTCGTCTATTTTTTATTTCTTCTTCCCATTGATCGTAAGTCATAACCTTTTCAACTTTTTTATATGCCATGATTATTCCTCCTGTTATTCTTCTTTTTTATATACGGTTCCGTTTCTTCCGTCTGTAATACCTAACGCCCATAAATAACCTTCCAAATTATTTGTTTTGAATCTTCTAGGCTTTCTACTAACAGCTCTTTCCGTGCCACATTTAAGAGTTACACGCTGATCTGTGATTTTTATTACCACATAAATTTTAGATTCGTACTCACAAGTGTCACTGTTCCATGCATCTACTGTGTATTCTTCTCCAACTTTAAACGGATGTTTAGGTGCTTCTTCTATATCAGTAGAAATGACTTTAACAATTTCCGCATATGAAGCCGTACCACCTAAACCAGATGCGCTGCCTTCCATAATCTGATATTTCATATTAACTTTTCCGGTTCCAATAACACGGCATTTGCCCCAACGTGCTAATTCAATTATGTATCCGACCTTAATATTGTCCTTTGAAAACTGAACACCTCCAAGATCTTCCAGACATTCTTTGTAATATGTAATTTTGCTGATTGCCTGTTCCATAATTTCTTCTGCATTTTCAATCCAATTTTCAACATCTTGTCTTGTAAGAAGATCACCATTGATTCTTTTGATTTCCTTTCCAGAATCAATCTTTTCAAGATATTCATTATAGGATTCAATATTCTTTTTCTGCGCTCTGTACGTCTTTTCTGCATCTTTAATCCTACGATCACAAAAACCCTTATCTGTGGGTTTTGTATCTTCTGCTGTTTGTCTAGCAATAGCAGCACGTTCTGCATAATATTCCGATTTTTTAAATTCTTCAAAACCTCTTTCATATGCTGCAAACATCCTACTGCGTTTATTTGCGAAAGCTCTTCCTGCGGAAGAATTGATATTAGGCTGTGTGAAAAATGCAATATCTCCATGCATATCATTAATAGGTTTTTGTAATGCTTCTCCTCTCGTAGCTGCATTTGATGATCTTGTACCATATCTTTCTGCCCTGGCTTCAGCCCTTTCCGCTTTTCTTTCCATTTGTTCTGCAAATGACAATGTTTCTCCAACTTTACCGCCATTCATTAGATTTAGCTTTTTAGCCACAAGTTCTGCTCTATACAGATTAGGGAACTTAGCACGACTTACCCATGCATTAGCTCGCCTGGAAAAAAGAAAGTTACTTTTAATTTCCTTCTTTTGATCTTCTGGAAGTGCTAAATAATCCGCTTTATCAAAATGTAATTCAAGTTTTCCTGTTTCTTTGTTGATTATGTATTCACTCATGATTCGTTCTCCTTGATTTTAATCAATACAATTTTTTAAATGCCCTTATAATCTCTTCTCGTAATGATTTTCTTTCTTCCAACTCTTTACCTTTATACAAGCTCATTCCGTGATCTGCACTTGTAACATAGTGTTTACCATCATTTTTCAAGTAAACATCTATTTCTTCAATGCGTCCATTGTCAAGACGCATTCTCATGTAGATATGAGATCCATATGTATGTTCTTCCAGTTTTTTCATATTGCCTGATCTCCTGTGAAACATCCAAAATCACCCTGAACACCTGTGCAAATAATCATTTTTCCGTTAGATCTGCGATACACAACACCACATCCATGATCGTATGAGTTCCATACAAGCCACCCTAAAGGTGCAGCAGGTTGCATAGTTCTGTGATTAATCCATGCATAACAGGGCTTTACACCCTGTTTTTCCTGTTCAAGTGCATTATTTATGATTTCTTCCGTTGAAGCTGTAATAACACGTTTATTTTGCTTGTCCGTGCCTATTATGTACAATCTATTCTCTTTCATGACCTATTCGATGTCCTTTGTTCTTTTTTCTCTGTATTTTCTCAATGCATGTTCATAAATTCTAACCTGTGTAACATATTTTGTAATCCGATCAACTTTCATCATAAAACCTGTTCCAAATTCAGTGGCATCATAACAATCCATATTCATGTTATCTTTGTTATTCATCTGTTTATTCTTCCATTTTTTCAATCATTGCAACAGCTTCTGATAATTTAACAAAATCATGACATTCTGTTTGAATGTCACCATCAATTATTTTTTCTATTAATAATGTGATGCAATCAGGATGTTCAAATATAAAGTAATGATTAACACCTTCATAAAACAGTTCAAATTCCCATTCTTCTCCTTTGTGAAAATTTTCAATATTCAACATTGTGTTATTCCCTCCAATCAAAATTCAAAATACTTATTGTAACTATTTTTTCTTTTCATTGTAATGGTAATCCACACATCTTGCGTTCATTATTTGTTAATAACATTTTGTCCGTTTTATGTTTCTTCATATCTATTTGCCTCCGACTTAAAATTATCTTTTCATCATATATTTTTCTTCATCTAATGTTTCAAATATAACCGTTATATTTTGTTCTTTTGTAATAATCTCCTTTATTTCTTCCATACTTTCAAAAAGAATATCAATATCAGAAATACAAGCCGTATCAAGATTATGATATCTGATATCGTTTACCGTGATTCTATAACATCCATTTCCTATTTTCCAAATTGTACATTTAATTGTTTTCATTCTCATTTTCTCCTAATAAAATTTATTTCATTTCCGTAAAATCCACGCCCATTTTTAAGTGTAAACAATCAGAAGAATAATTGTCAGTTACTCCCCAACAATTATCATATTCTCCATATGCGTCTATAAATATTGCTAGAGCAGTTCCTACAGACCGCCTACGGCGGTTTCGACTATTTAACTTTCCTGTATACGCATCCTGTCCATGTCTGGCAAGTTGTTCCGTTACAGCTTTTTCCACATTCCAGGCAATCAAAACACATGGTATTTAGATCGCTATAATAGATTTCCCTTGCTTCTTTCCTGTCCTCTAATCTCATATCAAGAATCCTTTCAAATGCCCGTTTAACAGACGGAAGAACCCTTGCTCCACTTTTGATTGCCTTTGCAAGTATAACCATTTCTTCGGCTGTTTTATCGTAAATATAATTAATAATACTGTCGTATTCTTCCGCTGTGATATTTAATTCCTCAAGATCCTGTGTATATGTAGTCATATGTTTTATACCTTCCTTCTTATTTGATTTTTGTGTCTGTCCAGATTCCCAGAATCTGACGGAAATAAGCTTCTTCGTCTGTAAAAAAATTTCCCTCGTCTAAATGATAAATAGCTTTTTCGCCGTATTGCCCATTGATATCTTGAATAAAGTTGTAAAACTCTTCAAAACGCTCCAAAAGAGACACATGAAGCACATACCGTTTGACTTCCTGATTTGGAAGGTTTGGAATAAAAAAATCTTCTACTACTGTTGGTTCATAAAACAATCCACATACATGTACTTTACTTCTGTGATCGTCTTGTGTACTGCGATCTATCATATTAAATACCGCCCATTTTAAGTTAGTGATATACTTTTCAGCTTTCATTATATTGTTTCCTCCTTCATATACATTCCATAATCATTTTTAACGCTTCATCAACTGTAATTAGTTCAGCCTGTCTGAATTTGACAGTACGATCAATCTTTTTAATTGCATCTTCCTTCTGTTCTTCTGTAAAGAAAAATGCCTTTTCTTTAACATACTTTTTCTGATATGAAGCGTATTCTCTTATAAATCTTTCAGCTTTGAACATGATTTTTCTCCTGTTTTATTGTTTATTTTTTAATACCCTGATACGATCCAATGGGACAACATAAGCCCTGGAACCAATACAAACATTGCAGACAGACCAAAAAATAATTTGATATTTTTCATCTGTCTTTTGAGTTTCCGATATTCTCTGATCTGTCTTTTGTCCATTTTATAATTTCCTCCTGTTATATGTTTCTATATACAATTTTCTTCCACTCTATTTTCTTTCATTTCCGACTTGTGACGGAACATAGGCATATTAAAAGAGGCTACTACACTTAACAGACGTTTGCCAATTCGTCTTAATCTCGTTCATTTCTACGAGATCGTAGGATTTATACAATTTTCAAGGCGCTATAAAATAAAGTATACTCTACTATTATGTAGGTTTTCCTTCATTTCTATAGCAATAATATAACACCTATGCAAATAGATGTCAATAGTTTATTCTAAATTAATGTAGGTTTTTCTACATTAGCATTATAAAAGAATAGCAGATCATTTCTGCTAAATCTTCTTTCCGTCCTTAAATTTAAAATAGGAAATGTATTCCGCATCCAGAATTGAAGCGATTTTTTCTAGTTCTTCTTTGGTAAATTTTCCTGTTTTAAGCCGTTGTCCGAATGCTGAAGGCGTAACGTTCATTTTTTCAGCAATATCCTTTTTGGTTACACCATCCGAATAAGCTATTGCCATTTCTATTTGCTGCTGAAGTGTAATTTTAATCACCTTCTTCCCTAATTGTCATAATTGTATATTATATCAAATCAACAATAATTTACACCAAAATCATATCTGTTTTTTAACAAGCTGCAATTCATAGCCAAGTGCATCAGCTATGGAATAAACTAGTTTTAAAGAAGGATTATGTTCTTTTTTTTCAAATCTTGATAAATTCTGTTGTTTTAATCCTACTTTTCCAGCAAGTTCTTTTTGTGAAATATTTTGTCGTATTCTAATATCAATAATTTCATCAATTAACTTTTCTTCATTATTTGGCACATAAATGGATTTTGTTTCTATATTACGATCTTTTAAAGGCACATTTCCCTTTTCAATCTCAATAGCTTCTAATAGAGCTTTTTCCATATCATCAAAGAAACTCATATATCATTCCTCCTTTAATGCATTAACCAACTTTTTTAACATTGCCTTTTCCTTTTCCGAAAGATCAATCTTTTCATTTTTTGCATATACATCTAATAGATAAATACATTCTTTTATTTCTATATCTATATATATAACTCTTGCACCACTTCTCTTCCCTATATTTTCCATAGGGATTCTGATTTTTCTAAGTCCTCCGGTTCCCTGTATTACATCTCCAATTTTTGTATCTTTTAACAATAATTCTTCCAATACAACTAAATCATCTTCAGTCAAACCTAATTCTTTCCATTTTTTTGTAAAAGAGGACACTTCTTTGAATGTTCTTATCATCTGTATTATAACTCCTATGTCGTTTTTTATATTATACATCATATTTGATGTTACGTCAAGAGATCACTTAAATTTCCACTTGCTCCCATTCTTCCAGAGCTTTTGTTGTGTCCAGATATTCAATAGGAATTCTTTCAATATATCCGGTTGACTCATTTACACGATATCTATATTGTTTCGTGTCAACGATACGATCATGAAGCACTTTTTCTATGAACTTTTTTGTAATGTTTGCCATTGCGTTTCCTCCTTGTCTATATCCTTAAAACAAACTTTTTTCTCGAAAACTATAGAAATCTTTTCCAATTATGATATTATCTAAAAAACTAATTCCCATTAAATCACTACATTGTTTTATTTTTTTAAATGTTGTAATATCTTCCTTGCTAGGTGTACTATCTCCGCTAGGATGATTATGCAATAATACAAATGAATTTGCACCGCACAATAATAATCTGTTAAATATTTCTCTGGGATTACATACACTGTAATTTGATGCGCCGTGTGAAACTTCAAAAACACCAATAGGATGACATTTTGTATTAAAGGCAATCATATACAAATATTCTTCTGATAATTTATTTATACGAAAGACATCGTTCATAAGATTTACAATAGAATCAGGATTATTTAGCTCGCCTGTGCTATAATTATATGCTCTTTCCTTTATTAATTCTGTATGCAGATCGTCATTTAATTCTGTTTTATATACAGTAATTCTCATTTTTGCGTTTCCTCCTGTTATATGTTTTTCTTATATCATCAATCGCAAGACCATTTCTATAAATGATCTTGCTATCATGATACAAGTTATATTTTCTATAATCTGATAAATGTTTCTTCTGTCATAGTTCCGTCAAGCTGCAATCCTATTACAATACTATCAATGATTCTTTCCTTTATACAATCGTTTATAATAATGTGTATTGCATTTTTCTGTCCTTGTGTCATTTTGTAATATGGCAACGTGAATTTAAAACCTTTAGAATAACCTTTTATCTTTTCCACTAGCTCTTTATATTCTTGTGAATTTCTGAATTCTTTTTTGGTCATTGTGTTTTCCTCCTTTCCCCCCCCCTTTCCTCTGCGTTTATACGAGCTTGGAACCGTCATAGGTTGCATTACAGGAACTGGAACGTGTCCAACTTACACAAATATAAATAACTGACATCCACAATTCATATCTGCTTTTATCACTTCTTTGTTTTCTAGCTCCTTTTTAAACTCTTTCATAAAATCAGGAGCGTTCTGAAAATCTTTTAGTGTACCGCTGTAAAGTGCTTGTAACTCTTTCGTATCTATTACAACTAATCTATCAATATTTTCTCTTAACATATAACCTTTTAAGACATTTTTTAATTTCTTCATTTTTTCCCTCTTTCTCCCCCGTTGTGCCGATAGGACAGCTATATATTTTTTATAAGCTCACACTTAAAAGTTTATTTATCAAATTCTCAACTTCACGGAAATCAATAAAAATTCCTGTGTAGTTTCCTCGCTGTTCTACTGTCATGTCAGGATATTTTTTATTAATATAGGTTCTGATTTCTGACAGTGTATTGAACTGCTCTTTTCCCGGATATATTCCGGTATATGGTGTATTTACCATAATTCCGACTTCTGGAAGCACTGTATAAGTGTAATTGTTTTTGTACAGCCATTTTTCAATAGCTGCGGATGCGGATTTTTTTCTTTTTAACATTTTCGTTTCCTCCCTGGTTCCATTTTAGGTTTATTATTTCCATTATTTACTTATAAAAAGTAACGATCTGTATTACAATCCGTGTAGCAGATTATTCTCTTTTATAAGCAAATAATTTCATGTGTCTACTTTTTCAGTCCGGCGTGATACTTCCAACGCTGGGGAACATTTCGCTGCACATGGGATTGTTAAAGCGGCTATCCTTCCGCTGTATTTTGTTATAGTAAAATTAAAAAGGCATAAAGCCTTGATAATTTAATAAGACTTTACACCTTTTAAACAGTTACAATTTTATTCTTCTAATGCTTTTTCTATTCTTTCATTGTCTTTCCTGAGATATTCCAGAGCTTTTTCTGTATTTCCATTTTCCAATGCTTCTATTACAAGATCATTTAAAAATTTGTCTTTTCGCAAGCTGTCTTTATATTGCATATCAGTTGGCATCTCATAAACCTCCATACTACATGTACCCCCTTTTTTTTGTTTGTACTATAATTATAGGGGAAATTTCCGAAGGTGTAAAGCCTTATTAAATTGTCAAAGTGCTATAATAATAAAAGTTTATAAATAAACCTTTTCGTTAATACAAATATATCATACCTATAATTATATGTCAACTATTATTTTTATTTATTTACGTTTTCGTTTATTTAATGATGTAAAAAAAGCACTATACAATTTGTACAATGCTTTACTCGACCTTATTTCCGTTTTTCCAATAAAATCCCGATCTATATTCACAACCTAATGCAGAAGCTATTTTTTTGAAATCTTCATCTGAAAATTTTCCTGTTTTGATTCTTTTGTTCAACGCCTGAGGACTCATGTTTAACCTATTTGCAAGTTCCGCTTGTGTTATCCCTGCAATATCAAGCGCAACCATTATTTTCTGTTGTATAGTAATTTTTATCACTCCCTCCATTTTTACTCTTATTTTATCATGTTTTGCTTTTCATGTACAGCCCTTTTAATTAAGGGCTGCGCAAGTGTTTTCATATGTAAAGCTTCCGTATTTCGTTCTAATATGGCTCATATCCATTTCTTTTTTCTTCCTGAAAAAAGTATTTTTTGAGTCTTTTTCTTCTCTAAAATACCACATTTTTTTCTTTCCAGAGAATTTCAATCCGATCTCTTTTAGTGTTTGTTTAATTGGAAATGTATTTCCGGAAACCCATATCCAGGAACCGCATATTTCCACTTCTATTCCAGGAATCGTAGAAAGTCGGTTCATGACTGCCTGTAATACTGGGGAAATGTCAGCGGATGTATAATTTCTGGTTTCTCTGGTTTCTCTTGTATCCTGGCTTTCATCAAGTTCAATATCTGGCAAACTCTTTTCAAGTTTAGCATATTCTGCATTAATTTCTTGCATTGTAACAAGATCGCCGCCGTTATCAGGATGATTTATTTTCAGGAGTTTTTTGTACTCTTTTTTAAGCTCCTGTAAACTATTACATCCTCTGAAGTATTTCAATCTCATTTCGTGGTTCCTCCTTTGGGATCTTCTCTTGTGTGTTTTCATATTGTCAAGCCTGTAAACGTTGTTTGAACGCTCACAGGATCACAATACGAACTTTTAATACATTGCAAGGATTTTCTGAAAGTCAATACATCCTGTTTTCAGGAACTCATGAAAGATCATTAAAGCGTGTTCTGGATGTAAATCATAAATACGGCTTGTATTATAGGCTTTCATAATGGTTTCTATCACAGATGTACAGATATCATAGGTTACTTTTTTATTTCCCTTGTCAAGTTCCCTGTACATCATTTCTAACATAAATCCTTGTGTTTTAATTGGATTCATGTAAGGTATAAACCCGTCACGGATTGTTTCAAGAACTTGTGACACGCTTGTGATTTCAAGATTGATAGGTTTCATGTTTACGGCTTTAGTGCCGTATTTCTTTTCATTAGCGTAAAATTTAATTCTCATATTTTATTCTCCTTTTTTTTGAATGTATTTTTTAGTTACTTTTCTATAAAAAAACACTTGTATGGGATCATGAATCCCCGGGGACTGGCTGACCGTATACCCTTACAAGTGATGCATAATTTCAGGCGGTTTCTGGAATGATTCCAGGCGTTGCCTGATTTTTGCTGTATGTATTTAGTCGTTTACGTCAGACTTGCAGACGGCAGCTTTTAAAGTTTACAGTTTTTAACCTTCTTCCTTCTATGGGGTACGCCATTGCAATTTTGTTTTTATCCTGTCGGAAAATTGCGAAACCCTTTCAGCATTTAAACTCTTACCCGGTTATTTCATTCAGGCCGTTTTTTGATCGGATACGGTCAACCGAACTTTTTTGTATGATGAGCCTGTCACCTGGCAGTCGCATTAATTGTTATTTTTATTATAGTAGGGTTATTCTATGCCTGAACCGTCCCCCACTTTTTGTTACTCAATTTGGACATCACATTCTGTTTTGACCATTTTTCAGATCAGGATTTTTGACTATCCTTTAATAAAACAATGTTTATAAGTTACTTAAAATAAAATGACTTGCAAAAGCAAGTTATAGTTTGTAGTTCCTATGTATTTGTTATCCCGCATTTTCTTGTGAGTACCTGTTTCTCACATTTGCGGTTTGGAGTTATTTAGTAAACCCCTATGTAAAACCTGATTTTTTGAGCTGTCTCATTTATTATAGCCCCGGTTTAAGATCACCCGGTCACCTTTTCTGGCAGATGACTTTGTTCCCCTATTACATCGACCGCCCCACATGGGCTTTTTAATCAATGGTTCGGTAAACGACCGTTTTAGTTGTAAAGGTTCATGGTGTGCGCTCTGGACTTATTAATTAATAGTTACGTTTTATTTTGGGAATTTTACACTTGACCAGTGAATAATGAAATGTTAGAATAGAATAAGCTAATCACTGTTAAAGTGTTTGGTGATATTTTGGTGTAAGACAGTTGTTTTCGTTGGTAGCGTTGGCAACTGTCTTTTTTTATCACCTTTTCCCTTGCTGTGATTATACTATATCATACGTTTTTATATTTGTCAACCATTTTTTGGTTATTTTTTCAATTTATTTTTGTTTGATAACTGCTATGCATTCGTAATCTATAATCTCAAGAATTTTATTTGCATCATCAATGGAAAAAGACTTTTTATTTAAGAATTTACTAAAATATTGATTTGTTATCCCCATTTTATCTGCTATAAAAGATTTTTTATAACCGGAATCATCAATAGCCTTTAAAACAGCTATTTTCAGATCATCGTTATTTTTTATATCCATGTTTCGTTTGCACCTCCCATATTAATAAGGAAATGATATCATAAAAACGAAAATATGTCTAACACTTCATTATTCACTTGTCAAGGTACTATTCCTGTGATACAATCTTATAAAGGAGTTTTACTTGTGAGGGCTGTTTTACCAGCCCCCTTGCCACTATGTAAGACTGTTTATGTATTCCCAGGCTTCATTTTCGGTCGGAAACTTAATGTTATAGCCCGGAATATACCAGTCGCCATATTTTAAATATGGAATCATGGCTGCACCTCCTTTATTTAATTGTTTGGGTTTTTGGTTTTTGCGGAACCAGAAACCCATTTTAAAATATGTATTTACCAACAGAACAAACGCCGTCTGGATTTATTGACGCTACCATGTTACGGTTACTCACAAGGATTTATTGATACTACCTTGTGGGTTGTCTCCCTTGCTGATGTAGATATATTAACATGGTTTTAACCATATTGCAATAGTTTTTTATGGTTTTAACCATATTTGTATATTATGTATAATTTTACATGACTATGGTTTTAACCATTTGTATATTATATACAATTAAGAGGATTGAATTTATAAGAGGATTGAATTTATGAGTAGTGATGCACAGAAAAACGCATATAAAAGATATAATCAAAAAAAGAAAACATTTAGTGCGGTTTATACACCAACTGATATGATTGAAGCGGAACGATTTGAAAAGTTTTTAAGCACTCAAACAATGTCAAAAAACGAATATATTAAAATGCTGATAAAAAGAGACATGGATAGTAAAAATGTACCTTATGCATAATAAATTTTAAATTTTATGGTAAACGTATTAAAAATAAAAAATAAAAGTAAATCAATTAAACATATAAAAAGAGGTAAAAAAGGAAAAGATTGTATTTATTTTAATCATGATAAATTAGCATGTAATAATAAAGTAAGTTTATGTTATGGTAAATTGTGTAAAGTATGCGATTTTTATGATGATACTGGTACTGATACGAAAAGCAATCATACAAATACCAATAACATTGATATAACAATACCTGATACACCTATACAGGCTTTTATACATGATATTTATAATACTGATAAACTGAGCAAGGATATCGGAACGCCCATACATACAGGATACTTGCATAGTAACGATGACAGACGGCATAAAAGTAGATGTATTTATTACAATAATAATATTTGTAAGTGTGGTAAAAGTGGATGTTATCTAATTAAATGTTATGGTAGTACGCATTGTATATTTTATGAGGATAAAATAAATGAGCAGAAAATATAAAGATATAAAGAAACAAAATAGGGGCTTGCCACTCCTGTTTTTTTTGTGTACTACTGTCCTATTTATTGATTAATTTACAGTTATTTTATATCTGTTTTACGTCTGATTTATACGTGTTTTTTATCTGTAAAGTGCCGATATTTCATGCATATTTTATCTGATTTGCTACAAAATTTTATCTGTTTTTCGTGTGAGTTTGTATCCTATTTTACTGTTTTTTACGTCCAGTTTTTATCTGATTCCGTGTAAATTTTATCTAATTTACAGTAATTTTTTACGGGATTTTTATAGGATTTTTACGGTAAAATGTATACTTTTTTGTCTGTTTTGATCGGAAATTTATACAGGTTTTTATATGGAATTTAAGCGGATTATATGGGGTTGTATGAGCTTGTAAAGCGTGTTATAGGACGGTTTATAAAGGCAGTTGTGACATATTTTATGAGCTGTAATAGCGTGTGTTATGAGGGTTAAAAGGTGAGATAAATAGGTATAGTTGTGGTAGTATAATGGGCGTTGTGGCGTAATATTATAGGTATTATACGAGGTATATAATAGCGTGTTAATAGGTGTATATTGGTGTAGTATAATGCATGGTATATAGTGTAGTGTATGGGAAGTGTGAAGTATATAATAGTAGTATTGTAACGTGTGTATGTTAAAGTGTATGAGGGCTGCTGAGGTGCACCAGGTATGAGAGTGTTAGGTATAGGTATAGGCGGTTATATGCGGTAAATAAGCGGTCGATAGTATCTGAAATATGTATTCAATAGGCGTGTAATGGGCGTGTAATAGGTATGATCTTTGTGTGATATTAAAAGTTGTCGGGAAGTGATCGGAAAAGTTGTCGGGAAAGTGTGTAAAGTGACCGCATTTTTGTGTGAAATTATGTGGTTTTTTATGTGTGGATAGTGGGTTTTTATGTGATTTCATGTAGATTTATGTGGTTTATGACTAAATATAGGTGGGTTTGTGTGGGATTTTTGTGGAGTTTGTAGGTCGATAGTATCTTTTTGATATCATTTTGATATCATTTTTTTCAAAAAATAATTAGAACCGATTAACTGTATACTTTGTACAATAACCTTTTTTTCGGAATCAGCCTGTACATAGTCTTATAAAAATTTTCAGAAAATTTTACAGCGGTACCGGGGGCGGTTTACCACTTTCCAGATCTTTTTTCGGCCAGTTTTTTTCAAAAAAAATTTGTATCTTCCGATCGTAAAAAATGTTACTTTTCACACGTTGGTAACATTTTTCTAGTTATGTAAACTATGATGTCAGGTGCTTTTTCGCCTAGAAAACAAGGTAAAACGGGGGTATAATTACATGTCTGGCAATCCGATAACAGAACATATGTTCCCATTGTGTTCCATTCGCTACATACTCAATTTTCACATCACTCATCTCCCCTACCGCCATTCCTACCACCCCCTTACCACCATTTCACCTACCACTCCACCAATTTTCTCACCACAATCCGCCAATTCCCTTAGAATATTCAGACAATTTGTTTCATCCCATTTTTTATGCAACATGCACAAAAATTTTTGTACCAAAAACCTTAAAAATACTCTCTTTTCTCCTTGATTTCAAGGCAAAAAGTACATTCGTAAAACTCCAGATTACAAACAAAAACTACCAAAAAACTTTAAATTTAGCACGATTTTCCTTGATTTCAAGCGAAAAAAAAGTGATTTCCAGAAACCTAATAGATTTTACTACCAGACACCTAAAAATCACCCTGCTTTTACCTGTATCAAACATTATTTTCAACTCAAATATACAGTTAAAATTAACAAATAATTCACTGATCAAACTACCATCCGGACACCACTATTTCACACTCCACCCCTTTATTTTACATTAAATCTAAACCATATCACATATACCCTATTACAATAAAAATTACACCCGATGTCTTAATTCATAAATCACCGTAAACCACATGTTTACTGATCACATTGCTCCCACTCACTACTTACCAATACCCACAACTCCCACTCTCTCACTGCCACATTATTTCGCAAATCTCCTATAATTCAAGAGCATTTTATTACCAGCCCACATAATCTCACTTTTACCGTATATCCAAATCATACTTTTACCCAAACATTCTTGATCACTTACATTTCAATCGTAATTCAAAAATATTCGTAATTTCATTTCTCAAATTTATACTTCACACAACTACCAGATCATATACTCCAACACAAATTTTTCTAACCCCTATCTTATATCCAGAGATTTATTTTATATCTATAAACCGTGCTACAAAAATACACACCTAATATTCAGTAACTGCACAAAAGTGATTTTTTAACCAATCACTTTTCATCAAATTACGAACTCACAAAATCATATCAGAAAATACATATCCAAAACCACCCTATCGCAGCAATAAAAAACAGCAAGCAAAATTATTTACTCGCTGCATATATTAATCATTTCATAAATTCGATCATTTCACTGGGCCATCCATAACGCTATCTCATATTATTTTAAGCTGCATCCTATGTCAATCAATTCTTATATATACCACTGTAAAAATCCTTACCCTAAATCCTTGGCTTTCTGACAACAAAATCGACCCTATTTTCGATTCTACCATATTAGCCTTACAATTTATCACCTGATGGCACAGAATTGATTTTAGCCCCTAAAAACTCATTTTTTTATAAGTACACTGTGTTCCATAAATATTCTCCTTATCGATCTTGATCACATCTGGTAATTTATCATTTGTTTTTGCTATTTATCATTCTTCTATTCTGTGCTATAGTTTACATTATAAAATCATTACACAATACAGGAGCTTACTTTATGGATAGTAACAACAATTCTGCAGCACCTATTATCTCAAAAGGTAAATCCGATCTTACCAAAATGGATTGTCCGATCAACATTGCATTAAGAAATATTAAGTCCAGGATCTGCTACTTTAATGAAAATAAAATATGGTGTTCTATGTCTATCGAAGACGCAGAACATTATTTAAAGGGAATTAGTAAATACGAGAAAAATAATCAGTTATATATGAGTACGTCACTCCGGGAATATTTCAATGTATCAAATATAGTTTATATATTAATCACTATAAGTAAAATGTCTGAAGGTGATTCATGGTCTAAATTTATTGAAATCTATAACCAGGTAGAATATAAACAGAGAGAAAAACCCAAAAACTTAAATCGTTTTATTACCAAAATAAATCGTCCTGTATTTGAGAGATTTCCGGAAAACACTAATCAAAAAACTTTTGATATGATACGAATAGATGTAAATATCATAACAAATCATATTCCAGAAATCATGGGAAACTTATCATTTTCTCAATATATAAAATCTCATTCTAAAGAAATCAAGAAACTTGTTTTGTGTAAAATAGAAAAATCTATTCAGTTTCATACCTACGGGATACCAATAACATTTTTGAAATTAGAGTCTGCAATATATCACCGTAATCTCTCATTGATAGAATTTATTTTTACATTAAAAGAAATTCCCGATAAATAACAAACTTCTCAGATATCAATTTTATATTGGTATCTGTTTTTTATATCCTTATAATTTTTGATTCTGGTACGTCTACTATAATCTCATATTCACCTCTTCGTAAATAATATGATAGAACATTATTTTTGGATATTTTAGCTTTTACAACATAGCCGTTTTTATTCCATCTATTTGCAAACCATTTTGCCATTTCGAAATTTGTTGTCCAGGAAATACCATTTGGATTACTTTTATTTCCTACACCTCGGTATATATCAATTATATCTGGTAACATCTGATAAGCTTCGTATTCATCTTTATCCATAAGTATATGTTTATCTGCATCTTCAAACCATTGTATTAATTCTTCTACAGAAACATTTACGTCCGTATTAGGATTTTCCGAACAAATCCATATGTCAGGTAAAATTTCACTTCTATCATGAATTGATAAGTATGGATATACGTATTTGTAAAAAGTTAATCTGTATGATTTTCTTACAAGATGAAATATCTGATGAACATATTACGATTGATCTATTTTCTTTTCCATTTGTAGAAGTATGAACTGAAGATCTTTTTTGTTTTCTACAATATTAAATATTTTATCTTTTGTTTCACTTAAAATAATACCATTTTCAAAAAATGGATGTACAACAAACATTGGAGAAAGATCAGTTATAATTATCTTCATGTACAAAAAATCTTTTGCAATTTTTTTGATTTCATAAATATTTGTGTGATTCATGTTTTTGCCAAACCTTAAACTTAAATTAATCATTATAGAGAAAGGTATAAATATCATAACACTGAAGAATTAAAGTGTAAACCATACAATAAAACTAGAAATTGTATATATATGAGAAAGTATATAACAAAAAAAGAATCAAGACAAAGAATAACTACTTATGTAGATAATGCAAACATTTTTGCTTATCAAATATATTACAGAAAGAAAGGAAAAATTATGACAACAAACAAAAATGCAAATCAAGAAAACATCCAATTACAAAATTCACCTACTTCAGAACCAAAACAATCGGGTCACTCTCTTCTACTGTCACATGAAGTATCAACACCTACTATAACAGATGATAAAAATGTCAGTCTGGAAGAAATAATCAAAGAAAGAGTTTCTGTAGGTATGGTAATCAAAAATTATAAGCAACTATGTCAATTATTGGATCTTCCGATTTTGTCAGGAGGAAATGCAAAACAAGCTCAGATTAAAAACTTAAAATGTTATATGGATTTTGAGAAATCAGGACAGAAATTTATTATCACTGACATATTTGATACTCCACTGACTATAAATGACCAAAGAAAGCTTGGAAATAATTCTATTTATGTAAAGTACATAGAAGTAATTCTACTACAATACTTATCAAAACAAAATGGATTTACGAGTACATTAAATAAAGTTGATTGGTGGAGATTATTAGGTTTTATAAATGAGAAGTATAAAAATACACCTGATAAGGAACTTGAAACACTTGATTCGTCAATCACTCCATTTGAAATTAAAATGTTTTACCAAAGATGCAATACTAAATTAGAACGTATATTGTTTTCCGCACTAAATAATTTAAAAAATAGAAAGCTAATAATATATGAACTTCAAACAGTAATCACTTATAAAAATATAAATGGTGAAATAAAAAGCTTTGTTGCTGATGACGATGAAAAAAAGAAAATTCTTGAAATAGAAAGATATGTACTAAAGAAAGAATTGAAATTAGAGAATATGTTTCAAGTGTATTGGTCTAACAAACAAGCTACTTACTATAAGAGAGTTCAAGAATTATTGGAATATTATTACAAGTGGTCAGGTTATTATAAGCAAATCAAAATCATCTATGTAAAAAAAGATGTTATTGAAGAATTATCAGATATAGAATTGAGGTTTCAACAAACACAATTAAATGGAAAAATTGTAGATGCGTTAAATACCAATTCAATAAATTCATATAACAAAAAAATGATCGAGTTTAATAACAACGAAGAGAATTATAAAAATCAGATATGGGGTGAAACAAACAGTGTTGTACAAAATGAAAATCAAACATGGAAATACCCACCTACATTTATTAAATCTCAAAATATCTTAACTGAAGAATTAGTAAGAATAGGACATGAAAATATTGTTTTTAATTCTGATGATTTTATAAAAAGTAATTTTGAAGAAAACATAACTCCGTCATTTGATAAATGGTAATGTTGCGTGTCTATAAAAAATGACCATTTAAACGTAGATAATATATATTAATATTTAATAGATTTTTAAATGGTCATTTTTTATAACAGTAAAAGTTGACCATTTAAAAGGATATATATATTTAAATATATATTATTATATACATTTTAAATGGTCAACTTTTAATAATTTCACGCAAGCCACTTCCGTTTTGTGTCGTTTAGACACAACGGAATGGATTGTGTGACAGGTCGTGGAATTGCGAGCTTGCGAAGCAATTACATCTACCTGATCAGCTGCCAGCAGGCAACAGTAATTCTTTTTTATCTTCATAAAAATATCTACTTATATATTTTATAAATATAAGAAATAAAAAGTCTTACTCTAGTGGGATACCCACACCCTTTATCAAATTCCTTACTTTGTCTTGCTACGCAATCCAAACTTCGGAATTTGTGTTGCATTGTGACTTCATATTGCTATCGCAATATTCCAGTCCCAAAACAACAATTAATATTTACTTACTTTAATTTCAGATTTTTCACCCCCCTTTTTCTATATAAATTATATAGGAAATGGGGGGATATAAAACAAGTTAAAACATATTTTGTGAAAATGGAGGTACTAATATGAAACAAATTTTATTAATGAAAAAAGAAATATATAAAAAATTATCAGGACATGAATTAGCAATTTATTGTGTCTTGTTGTCTTTTTTAAATCCAGATGATTATATTTTATATGTGCACACAGAAATAATTGCATCAAAAATAAAAAATACACTGGTTGAAGAGAAACATTTTTTAGAATCTACAAAGAAGTCTCTTGAATCTTTAATAAAAAAACTTTCACTTACAATTATTGAAGTTTCTAATAACAAAAAGAAATATATTTTGGACTGTAGAAATTTATATATAGACATTAAATCCGATCAGTATATAAAAATATCAATACAAGATTTAAGAACTATTTTAGATGAAAATAATGTAAACAAATTTTTTTTATTGAAATACTATGTATACCTCTGTGATTTAATTTTAGAACATGATAATTCATCTATTTTAAAATCAAAAAATGAAATATCAATCAAGATTCCCATACATCAAATATCAAAAGAAATATCTTTGAATGAAAAAACAATTTTCGAATACAATAAAATTTTAAAGAAATTGGGATTGAATTACATAAAGAATAGAGAAATATATTTTAGCAACAATTAAAATATTATAAACCAATGATAATTCTGAAATACAATACAGAATCAATATAAGTAACTAAATAACTCATCATTATATCTTATAGTACAGTAACACAATCATATGTCACAAATTAATTTATGATTCACATGTAGAAAGGATACAATATGAGACTATTTAATAAAAAACAAAAACTAAAAAAGAAAAAGATATTTAAGGAGGCACTTAAAAATGCAAACAACAAACAAATTTATCAAATCAAAACGTAACTACAAATCTTCTGTCAGCTATTGTGAACCAGTTATCCTATCAAGAGAAAGTTTACATAGAACATATTCTGGAAGAATTTATGAAGGTGATTTCTCACCTGTGTATAGCGAATATCATACGATGAAAGGCGTTACAAATAGAATTGCCCAAAATTTTCGCTTTGACTTTTATTGTGAAAATTCAGAAAAGAAAAATATCGAGAACAAGAACAGAATGAAGAATAAACAGAATGAATAAAACACATATAAGATATTTTAAGAAAGCAAAATATGCAGCTTCTATTTCTGATTATCCCAAAATACATGTGGGATGCATTGCCGTATATCACGGAAATATTATAGGTATCGGATGTAATACAAATAGAACTCATCCGATGCAAAAATACTATAATCACTATAGAACAATAGATGACGAATCATTTAATGATTCAGAGTATCTTTTACCAAAATTACATGCGGAAATTAATTGTATCAATACTATACGTCATTTAGATATAAATTTTCGTAAGGTTAAATTATATATCTATCGAATATGTAAAGATCGTCCGTATGGAATGTCACGCCCATGCCCTTCCTGTATGGCTGCTATTAAAGATCTTGGCATACGAAACATTTACTATACAACGGACGATGGTTTTTCACATGAGATCATAAAAGAAAATAGAGAAGATATTAAATATAAATATGCTGCATGACAAATTTACAGAAAGGAAATTAAAGATAATGAGATGTAACATCTGTGGACGTATAGATCACTGTGTACCATCTTGTCCAAATTATAATCAAGACATTGATGGACATAAATCGGAATACTATTGCGACTTTTGTGGTTCTCCTATTTTACCTGGAGATTTTTATTACAAAAACTATCGAGGCAACTATATTCATGCAGAATGTATATCATCTGTAACACCAAAGCAATTATTAAATTGGATTGGAGAAGAAATGAAAGTTATGAACAACGAATGAATGGAGTGAATAATTGAGTGAGAAATGAAACAGGTAACCAAGTTGAAAATATTAACTTCGACTATTCTACATATGGCGATGGAAAAGCAATTATAGAAATCTTAAACATAGGGTTTGAACCGCTTCTACTACTTGATGAATATAAGATTTATAAAGAGATTGGAAATCTAAAATATTTACGGAATGGTATTTTACGAACATTAAAATTTATAAACAGTAAATTGCTATATATTGATGAAGATGACTGTTATTACAAATGGCTTATGCATCACAAATTATGTTTAGAAGAAAAATTGGACTTTTACAAGGAAAAAGAGAAATACAAAGAACAAATATTTAGATCACTGATGCAGCGCAATAAAAGTAAAACAAGAAAAATATACAGTAACAGAGATTTTAAATCTGAAGAACAATTTAGAAACATTGCGATTTTTGAGAGCGATCTAAATAGATGTTTTGGTTGTAAGGATATGGAGCATAGTGATGATATTATCAGTGTTGTAACATACTATACAGAGATCTTTGACTCAATCATACACAATGGATTTGATTATAAGGGAAGACATTTCGTATTCTTTACTGCTGGTGCAGGCCAAACACGATGCAAGAAAAGTACGTTTGTAAACGAAAAACTGCTTGATAAAAATTTCAATCGGTTATTCTGTGGTCTAACACCTGAAATCATAAATGAGCAAGGTGGTATGAATACAAATAAATATTTAGCTTACACCAGTTTATGTCAAACGAATACAGAGATTTGGAAGAACTTTAATATTGATCGTGCAATTGTTGTGGATGATATTGAATATAACATACCTGATCAACAGGTGCGTTACATTTATACAGAATCTCCAGACGATAAAGAACAAATGAAGTATCTACAAGAAGAAATTGAAAGATGTAATGAACAGCTAAAAGAAATCAAAATTAAAAAGCAGAATCGTCCAAGAGGTTTTAAACGTCCACAAACAGAGATTATGGAAGAACGTAATATTCAGAATCGTAGAAAGGCACTTCGAGAAGATATACAGGAATTAAAATCAAAATATCACAGATCAGAAGTTAGAACGATGCCTGTTACTATCCCATTTACAGATGGGTTTGGGATATCGCTAAGAAAAATAGAATCTTCTATGATTCGATTGCCGTTTATAAAAGGTCTTATCGCTTATTGTCCAAGGCGAGCATTTGTAGATTGGTGTTCTGCCAATTCTATTCCCATTCATAAAGTAGTTGATATTTATGGTAAATCATACTCTATTAATGAAATAGATTATATATTTACAAAATCTCAATTTAAAATGTGGAAATATTATAACAACGTGTTAGATGAAAATGGAAACATCATCAAAACAGGTTGGGAAGTTTATAAAGAAAATTTCAAAAAGTATGGATGTGATGCCTGCAGATGTAATGTAGAGCGTGGCGTTAAGCTTAACAGTAAAACAAATTACCAAGTGCTTCAGACATTAACAACAGAAATGACAGATGACGATATTCTATCTTTGGCCTCATATGATATTAACTGTTTAAATGGAATTGGCCGCAATGTCCAATGTATGTTAAATGTTCTGGGCGCAAACGAAAAGAAAAATGACCACATGAACTGGCTTCAAAAATCACTGATACTATATCCTGAAATGTTAAAAGATTTTTATGTAAAAACGCTATTGAAAAATACGAAAGATAGCATGATTAAAAATTTCAGAAGCGGTAAATTTAGCATCAACGGAGCCTACGTGTTTGCGATACCTGATACGTTAGCATGTCTGCAATATTGGTTCACGGACATGGATAAAACAGACCTATCAAAATTTGGATTTGTTAAAGATGGAAATGTGTCATGCAGATTGTTCCAGAATCAAGAAGAGCTGGACTGCCTACGATCTCCTCATTTGGATCATGCTCATTGTATCAGGAAAAATCAGATCAACGATAAAACAAAGACTTGGACGAAATCAAATGGTATTTATATTGGTATGCAAGATATTATGAGCAAGTTGCTAATGTATGATAATGACGGCGATAAGTTATTGGTACATAACAATAAAACAATTATCAAGTGTGCTAAACAATATCAACGAAAACATGGAATGATTCCTAACTATTATGATATGCCAAAAGCAAGCCCTGAGTTAATCAGTTCTGATTCACTATATAACGGAATTGTAATGGCGTACCACCACGGAAATATTGGAACGCCTAGTAATGAAATTACAAAGATATGGCAGACATTGTCTCCAGATAGTACAGAAGAAGAAATTCAACATGCAATTAATGTCATCGCACTAAGATGTGCAGATGTCAACTTCACAATCGATTACGCCAAGACGCTATACAAGCCCACTATTCCAAAAGAGATATTGGAACAGTACAAAGTGTATAGCGGAAAGAAAGTACCACATTTCTTTATTTATGCAAAAGGCAAGTCAAAAGACAATGTAGAAGAATTAAGTAATTGCAATATTGACCGCATAAGCAATGTAGTAAAAAGTAATCGAATCGTATTCAAAGATTTGTTAGGAAAATATTCTTATAAAATTCTAATGAGCAATCCATATATTGATATCAAATCTGAAAAGGCCCAAGAAATTATAAATCTTTACAGAGAAATAGAAAATGTAAACCTAAGAAGATTATCTCATACAGATTGGGACAATATTGATTTTTGGGAACAGAAAAAAATATATTTACAAATTCAGTTTGATTCTAATAAGCAAAGAAAATTATTTACTGACCTGATTGGTATGCCAGAGGAATACATATCAGATGTATTGGTAAAGGCTTTGCAAGATGATGTAAACAAAGATACTCTTTGGAGATTATTTGGAGAAATCATTTATCACAATATCGAAATAAACCTTAATGGCACTAAGATATGTAAAAAATGTGGAAATAGATTTCAGTATGATCCATCTTCCATTGGTAAACCAAACAGTCTATGTGCTAACTGTAGGAGCCAAAATCAATTGAAAAAATACAGAAAATACAACCAAAATAGATGATACGAATTCGGATTTTGCATCTTTTTTAATTAAGGTGGTTGTTAGACACGTCTAATGTTCCTCATTTTCGCCTTGTTTTCTAGGGTTTTTGTCAAAAAATCTTGGTATGTAAAAAAATGAGAAAACGGACATATGGGGAGGCGGTAAAATCAAACTTGTAAAAATAATACAGAACATCTTTGCTTTTACTCTCCCACGTCTTAAACATATACCGGTTTGTAAACGAATCAAATCGCTACCTGAAAATAAATATCAGTCGCCGTTGGTGTGAGTCATTACAGGGTAGGTTCCTGTACCACTGACCATGGAGAGACATGGCGGATAACTACCGCCCACTCTCCTTTTGAAAAAATTGTAGACGAATAAAATATTAAGTTAAGGAGAATACTATGGGCGAAATTATTGATTTTAGAACAAATGAACATAACATCAAAACTATTACATCTTTGGAAATTGCGGAAATGATGGAAATATCACACAAAGAACTGTTAAGAAAGTTAAATGGATCGGCAGATAGAAAAGGAATTTGCACTATTCTCACTGAGCACCAAATGGTTCCCAGTGATTATTTTATTCCGTCATCGTACAAAGATGCTAGTGGTAAAGAAAATAAGTGCTACTTAGTTACCAAACTTGGATGCGATTTTCTGGCAAATAAATTCACAGGTGAAAAAGGTGTGCTATTTACTGCAAGGTATGTCAAACGTTTTGATGAAATGGAACAGGCACTTTCTAATCCTTATAGTCTTCCAAGAACATATAAAGAAGCACTTGTTCAGTTGTTAGAACAGGTTGAAGAAAAAGAAAGACTTGCACTGGAAAATAAAGAAATGAAACCAAAAGTAGAATATCATGATAATGTACTTAATAAAAGCGATCTTATCACTACTACAGTTATTGCTAAAGATCTTGGATTAAGTAGTGCAGCAAAACTCAATCAGGTCATGTATGCAAATCGTATCATCTACAAAGGGCCATTTGGATCATGGTGTCCTTTTGCTGAATATGAGTGGTTAATTAAAGAAGGATATGCTGATTATAAGAGTTATGCAAAAGAAAATGCAAAATTATGTCTCAAATGGACAGAAAAAGGTAGAAAGTGGATTATAGATAATTATAATGAGTGGGTCAGGAACCTACTCAAAGATTAAAATATATAGTGAACAAGAAAGGTATCTAAATAAATGGAAACTAACTCAAGTATTTATTTATTATTTTTTACGATTATCATGGCATACATTATTTTGTCTGTTATTGCAGACATGATGTTATTTGACAAACTAGGAAAGAAGAAATGGCTTGCTATAGTACCTTTTGTAAGTGAATATATTATATTCAAATCTTTTTTAAAAACAAAAGAATTTTGGATATTTATGCCATCATATATTATATATTTAGTTTGTTGTAATTTTAATTTAGAAAGTAATGTATTAGTCTCTATATTATATTTAATATCTTTAGCTATAGTAAGTATAATCATAGTAGATTTATACGATAAAATTTTAAAATGTTTTGGGGCAAATACATTATATTCATTTGGACTCATATTACTGTATCCTGTATTCATGATTTATCTCATACGTAAATATGAGCTTAAAGATGAAATGAAAAATAAATTATCTATAAAAAATCAGTAAAGTAAAATTGGAAATGGAGTGTAAGAAAATATGGTATTAAAAGAAGCTTATCGTTATCAGAAATTTTTAGCAGGATTGATTCATAGTGCTGAATATTATCTGTATAAAAAAGAATTTGTCACTACTGTCGAACAGTATCATGAACGTAAGAAATCCAATCCTGATGCGGAAAATGAGACTGTTCAAAAAGAGAACCCAACAAAATCATCTGTTGATTTTTCTGTAAATGATTTGTTAAGATTTATACCTGAACTGTTAGAAGAAAAAGAAAACTTATCTATTGCAATTAATAAAGCAAAGAATACAACAGAAATTGATATTGATGCTTCTCTGTCAATGAATAAGCAAAAACAGGAATTCATCAGAGTATTAAATGATATGAATTCAAAGAAATCTTGCGAAAAGACAATTACTGGAAAAGGATATAAGTTCAATGTTAATAATGAGCAGGTTCCATATATCTATGATGTTGTAGAAAAGACAACTATTGACTTTGATAGAAACACAGTAAAGGCATTGATTAAAAAATATTCAAAAGAAACAGATCATGTATCTACGATACTAGACAGAATTGTACTTACTACACAGGTGGACTTTGATCCAAAGTATGATATCAACGACACATTAGAAGAATTACTGGTACGTGAATAACGTACCAGGCTGATGTGTGTTAGTAAAGAGTTATAATATAGATTATCAACCGTTTCAGATGCAGATGAAATATAATGCTGCAAGGCAGATATGCCATAAATATCATCAAACAACGTAAGTATGTCAAATACATAATTTTAGATGACTGTGCATTAAAATGGTAAAAACAAGTATTGGTTTTAATGCGATATTTATTAATCTTAAAAGTATCTCGCAAAAACGTAAATCACTATTTTGCCGCAAATCGATATTCGTACATTCTACAGCACATCAACTCCATAACACAACATAACACAATATTAATAATCGCTTCGTTACTCGTTTTGGGCGTGTGAAAACACGCATATTAAACTCTGATTGAGTGTGTATTCGTACACACATTTTTAATTCTAATTTAGATATTATAAAAAGAAGAACAAATTATAAAGTATGATGCTGTCATATTAATCTAATTTGAATATCAACATTTTGGATTTGTATTGATGGTTATAATAAATTGGTTGGATCTGTTTATAACTCTTTGTGTCAATATATAAGGCTTCCACTATTACTGTGGAAGTCTTTTTGGTGCATAGCTCAATTGGTAGAGCAATTGACTGTTAATCAAAAGGTTTGTAGGTTCGAGTCCTACTGTACCAGTTACTCTCCCATTTCATATCGGATATGGGAAATAAAAATGAAAGGTGTGAAATTTGTTTGATTCAGATTTCCAAAAGAGAAGCATCCATATTAAACGAAAAATACGGAATCAAATATGGTGAATATGGAATCAGTCATACATGCAGTTGTCACAACAAGCGAAAAACATATTATTTATGTACAAGCTATCAGAATATGACTGTATATAACGAAATGAAAAATAAGTAAAGAATTATAAGAAAGGCGGTATGCGTTATCGCTAAGAAAAAGAAAGAAAATAGTATATGCTTTGTGGGACAAAATGCAGATGATGTAACAGGAAGCTGTATTTATGTTACATTTTGCGGAAAGAAAATATTATTAGAATGTGGACTGTTCCAGAATAACAATTATTTAGATTCGTACAATATTAATTCTGAAAAGTTTTCTTTTAAACCATCTGAGATAGATTATGTGTTTGTATGCCACACACATGTTGATCATATCGGATTACTTCCAAGATTAACAAAAGAGGGATTTATTGGAAAAATAATTGCCTCACATGCAACAGCTCAGTTAATGAAACCATTACTATATAATTGTGTATTTATTTTAGAGAGTGAAGCAAATGTTTTGTCTTATAAATATAAGCGAAACTACTCTCCTATCTACACAGAAGAAGATGTTCGGAATACTTTAAATCTTATTTATGAATATGATGATTTACACAAAATTTATGATTTAGATGATGTTGTTTCTTTTCAATGGTATGAAAATAGTCATTGTGTAGGATCACGACAACTACAGCTTATATTAAGAGATAACAATGGTGTACGTCAGTCAATTCTTTATACTTCCGATATTGGATCTTTAAATACTAAAAATCACTATCTTAAAGACACGGAAATCCCTACTGAATTTAATCGTATTACAATTATGGAATCAACATACGGTGAGCCTGGACGTGTAAATAAGAAAACACGTAAATTCGATTTAGAAAAATTAAAAACTGCTGTAGAGACTGTTATTGAAAGAGGTGGCAGTGTCATTATGCCTGCATTCTCATTTTCAAGAACACAGGAATTATTAACAAACCTATATCAAATTTTTCATGATACGGATTTTAAGTACAATATTATAGTTGATTCGATGCTCACATGTGATATATGTGATCTATATACTACTATTTTAAAAGATGACGATTTAGAACTTTGGAATAAAGTATGTAATTGGAAAAATGTTAAGTTTGTCAAAGAAAAAGAAGAATCCATATTTTATGTAAAAGATCATACGCCTAAAATTGTTCTAAGCAGTTCAGGTTTCTGTACAAACGGACGAATACTCTCCTATCTTCACGAATACCTACAGGACGAAAATAGTATGGTCATATTCTCTGGTTATACAGGAGCAGACAATTCTTATCTATCCTATCGGATAAAAAATTTCAAAGAAAACAAAGTAATTAAAATTAGCGGTGATCCCGTTGAAAACAAAGCTGACTGCATCAGTCTTGGAACATTTTCCAGTCATGCGAATAGGAATGAATTAATTGAGTATGGCTCAAAAATTAATACTGAAAAATTAGTGTTAGTACATGGTTTGCAAACCGCAAAAAACAGTTTAAAGGATGATTTAAAAACTGCAATTTCAAAACAGGATAAATCACACAAAGTAATCGTATCTTCAAAAGATATGGTTATCCATTTATAGAATATACAGAGAGAAGGGTTTATTATAGAATTTTTTGATGTTGAATTACCGGAAAATTTAGAAACAATGCAACTTCCAGATCCATCCATGGTCAATTATTGGAGACTTGCGGAAAACAGAATCTTTTATGTCGATTATGAAATCGATGAATCTATTATGGAGTTACAGCGAGCAATTTTATCAATCAATATTGCAGATGCAGGAAAATCCGTTAGTGATCGAAAGAAAATTATCGTTATGATTAATAGTCCTGGTGGTCTGCTAACCGAAACAATGAGTGTAGCAATGTCTATGGTTACTTCTGTTACACCCGTAATAACTGTAAATGTTGGAGCCGCTTATTCTGGTGGCGCACTGCTACTTCTAGCAGGACATGAACGTTATGCATTTAAGTATGCAAAAACAATGTTACATACAGGTTCTACTGGTGGAAATGCAGGAACTTATGAACAGACCGAAGCATATCAGAAAATGTATAAGAAAATGGTTGATTGGATGGGTGAATATATTTTAGATAGATCCACTATTGACCAAAGAACCTTTAACAAAAATAAATCAAAAGATTGGTATATGGATAATGATGACTGTATCAAGTACGGAATTATTCATAGTGAGATTACCAGTCTGGATGATATTGTGAAATACGTAAAATAAGAAAAAAGGAAAAATGACAACAGAAAAAGGAGAAAATAAAATGGCAGCAAGCAAATTAAAATTTAATAGAACAATCACAGATAAACTTACAGTAAAAGGAATGCTTAACGAGGAAGGTACTGCTATCATTTATGAAGATGAACTTGGAGATGATAAAGAGGCAAGAATTTCTGATTTGCTTAATGCCTTCAAGAATTGTAATATTGAATTCTCAGTAGGTATGAAAAGCGATGAAGCATTAGATGTAATCCATTCCGAAAATACTGACGAGGAGTGATCTTTTAGTTGACGACATATAAACGGTACGAAGGAGAAACTGAAGATCAGCTTCTCTTTCGTATAGGTAATGATAAAGAAAAAATCGGAACATGGCCCGAAGTTGCAGATATCTTAAACCAACTTACGGGACATAATTATGATTCTAGTGCTTGGAGAAAACGATATACTGCTTTTCAAAAAATGCTAGATGCAAACAAAGATAAAATAATCACATCGAAAGCACAGTTAGATGAAATTGATGAGAAAAAACGAGAACTGGAACGTCTTAAAATACAGTTTAGAGATGAACGTAATGCATGGCAAAAGCAAAATTATATTGATGCAAGGGTAGAACAAAAACTTGATTTCTTAGAAAGCAAATTAGAGGATTTTGGAAAAATAAATTTTTCACCTAATCGGCAAACTCATGTATCAAGTAACAATGATTTAATTATTCAGCTGAGTGATCTTCATATTGGACAGTGTTTTAAATCTGTATGGGGTGTATATGATACAGCTATTGCAAAAAAAAGATTAAATAAATACCTAAACAGAATTATTGAAATTAAAAATTTGCATTGTTCTGAAAATTGTTTTGTTGTGTTACAAGGGGATCTGATCTCAGGAAATATTCATAAGCAAGTACAAATTACAAATAGAGAAAATGTTATTGAACAGATTAAGATTGTATCTGAAATGATAACATCATTCTGTTATACTCTCTCATTACATTTCTCAAATGTATCTTTATATAACGTATCTGGAAATCACTCAAGAATTGACCGTAAGGAAGATGCTCTTCACGATGAACGTCTGGATGACCTTATTGGATGGATTGTAAAAAAATCCTTAAATCATATTGAAAACATTCATGTACAGACTGGAAGTTCGTTAGACACTGGTATTTGTAATATCAAAATTCGTGGATTAAATTATGTAGCTGTACATGGTGATATGGATTCTTTCACACGATCTGGTGTACAGAATCTTTGTACATTTCTAGGTTATATTCCAGAAGCAATTTTATATGGACATTTACACCGATGTTCTTTCGAAGAAGAAAACGGTGTGAAAATGGTTCGTAGCGGTTCATTAGCTGGTGCAGGTGATAATTATACAATAGAAAAAAGAATATCTGGTAAACCGTCACAGATGGTTACTGTTTGTACAGATAACGGAATACAGTGCTGCTATCCTGTATATTTGTAAAAAGGGAAAAGTGAATATGGAAAATGTAGAAAATTTTGCACAGGAACTACCTGTCGTTGGAGATAAAGAAACTATTGATTTTATACAAAATGAAACAGGTATTGATAGAACAACTATTAAGAAAGTGCTGGATTCGGAAACAAACTTTCTTATTCTTCTAGGAATAATTCAACCAGAAGATGATACTGTGTCAGAATAATATACAAAGTAGTCTGGTTTAGGACAAATCAGATTGTGTTAGATTTATTGGAGAATTAATAAATGAAAAAGAATGATTTATATAGAAAAATAGCTGAAGAAACAGATAGATTTATTGCTCAAAGAAAAGAAGAAGGATTTTACTCACAGCAGGTTGTTGAAGATGTTATGAATGCTTTTACAAATGTTGTATATAGAGAAGCAAGAAAAGCACCTGATGACTCTGTTAAAATTCCTCTTCCTGGAATTGGAAATTTTTATAAGAAACATATTCCTGAAAAATCTGGAATATCAAGACTTCATGGAGAAAAGAAATGGGTAAAACCAGCACATGATAAGCTTTGCTTTAAAATTTCACCAGGTTCGAAAGAACTCTAAAGAGGTATCAAAACATGAAAGAATTATTTTATAGTGATATAGAAGATTTATGTCTGGATGTATCTGAGGTGCATGATAAACTTTGTGAAAATGATAAAGATTATTTTGGTATAACCATTGTTGCTAAGTATGAAATTGCAAAACAGGTTATTTCTGAACTTGTATATTATGATTATAAATTGGACTATATCGAACTTGAAAGTCCGGATATAGATTGTTATGAAGACGAATTTTATATAAGTGTAAATTCTGATGGAGAAATATGCTGTGAGAAAGCAAAAAGTAAAGATGGAATTTATCTTGTTTATGAATGTGGCATTGTGTTAATCCACGAAGATTGCAATTCTAAAATTTTAGAAAAAATTCGCAGTGATTATAAACCGATGATTTTTGTATTATCTGATGATTGTGACGAAGATAAGGAATACTGCAGAGATTGTGAAGATCGAGAAAAATGTGATTTGGAAGATAAGAATGATAGGTATTTTCCAGTTAAACTTCCTGTAGTTATGGATAATGAAGACGATAATACAAAATGGTTTTCGTTTCATAAAAATGAAGATGGCAAATCCATAGACATCTCATTACATGTAACGGACAACATCAAACAAGACGAATTAAAATATATTTTTGATAATCTGATTTATATTTAATTATAAAATCATACATGTTTCACTACTGTAGGTGGAAACATCTACAGTAGTATATCAAAGCGCAAAGGGAGTGAGAAAATGGCGCATGTAACTAAAGTTAAGTATTTTACAAAAGATAAGGAAAAATACATTAATCCTGATAACTGGAAAAAATATCAGAAATATTTACAATCTAATATTATCAAAAACCAAGATGTAAAAGATACTACATACAAAAGATACACTGGGCTGTTTCGTCATTTCCTGATGTGGCTCGGAGAAAATTACGGTGATATTGGATTATATTCTGATGAATTTATGGATAATGCAGTAGACATTATGGAGGGATACATACTCTTCTGTCAAGAAACATTAAAGAACCATAAAAAAATTATAAATATGAAAATATCTGCGGTAAGTTCGTTTTACATATGGTCAATGAAACGTGGTCTGATAAAATTTCATCCTTTTGATGGAAAACTTGATAGAATGAAAAAGGCAAATGAAGAAAAAGTAATCAACTCATACTTTTTAACAGAGGATCAAGTACAGACCATTAGAAGAGAATTATCTGAAAATGATGCATATACAATTCAGGATCAGATTTTGTTTGAAGTAAGTTTTGATTCCGCAAATCGTATTGGTGCGCTTCTACGCTTACAACTCTCTAAACTTGATTTAGACCATAATATGTTTAATGACATCAGAGAAAAAGAAGGTTATCGAACACAGGTTGTTTTTGGTGATACAGCAAAAGAATTAATTGAAGAATGGTTGGAAATGCGAAAAAATGACTACGATAATCTTCAAGTAGATTCATTACTTGTTGTCAAATATAAGGGTGAATGGCGACCTATGGGTGAGGATGCAATCAGAAATAGAATGAAAAAATTTGGGTTGATTGTGGGAATTCCGGATTATCGCCCTCACTGTCAACGAAAAACAAGGTTGAATTTAGTATATGAAGAAACAGGCGATTTAGCATTAGCTGCAGAACTTGCAAATCATAAATCAACTGAAACAACTAGAAGTTTTTATTGTAGACCAAAAACCAAAGCAGAAGTTATGGAAAAGATAAATGCTTTGAGAAATGAAAAACAAACGTAAGTAAATAGGTGCAGATTTTCAAATTTGTACCTATATTGGAATGTGGCCAAATTTGGTAAGGCTCGTGATTTGGGTTCACGAAATTTGCAGGTTCGAATCATGTCATTCCAGTTTGTTTATTATTTTTATAATAAACATTATTTTTTATTTTATTTTAACAGATTTTAACAGTATGGTGGCTTGACACCGATAGCGCATCGTGAGGTGTGTAAAGGCAGCATCTACATACTGTCGCTATAGCAATATAGTCAATTCAAGCAAAACTGACATGCTACAGACTCAAAAGGTCTGGTTTCATACAGGTGTGATTAGTGATCATATAAATCCGGTATGGAAATAGTATTATGAAGTAAGGATCAATAAGGTTATCCAACGGCGAGTGCTGAGGATAATTTTCTGACCGCAAATCAGATAGATCATGCAAACTTACGAAAATATGATAGTGAATCAGGAGGATATACAGTCTGAGTTATTGTTGAACAAAGGCGATATCCATTTATATGAGCGAATTGGTGAGAGCCAAATTAACTTATATGAACGTTGAGTAGGGATAACAACTGAAAGGCATGAAGATGCGATGTATTCTCATCCTCAAAAGGGATTAGAGCGTCTGGTGTAGCGCATCTTCAGTAGGGATGATTAATATTAATTTTATACGATTTGATAATTTATAAAAATGGTAAATATTTTATTGTACAAACAAAATTAAGCGAAAGTCTACACCTCTGTGTAACGAAAGCAACCTAATACCGTAACATTTTGTGTAATACGGTCATTGATGAGTCTCGCAAGACTCTGATATGTTTAGTGGATATTGCAAGGTTCTCTTAGCGGAGATTTACGGTCTGGCAGGATCGACTGAATATAGAAATTAGAGTAGTTATACAGTAATAGAGAAATGCCACTCTATAATAAAGGCGGTTGTGGGGATTACTAAATGTGTGCGTGAGCAGCATTCAGTGGATACGAGAAGAAACCATAATGTCTCAAAAGATTCCTAATAATATGTGTAATCTCAGCATATTTTATCTTGGTTTCTTAGCTCAGTCGGTAGAGCGTTTGCCTGTTAAGCAAAATGTCATTGGTTCAATCCCAATAGAACCCGTTAATAGCGGTATGTTATCTTAGGATGCATAGCACATGAAAACCTGTGCATGGAGATAGGAAATGATCTCCCACGGTGGATTAGTCTAAAGGTAGTGACACTGCCCTTTCACGGCAGTAATGTAGGGTTCGAATCCCACATCCATCATTAAACTCCAGGCTAACAAGAAGATAACAAGGCTATGTTAGTAAAACCAATCACTGTCTCGCCACCTTGTTTGTATAAGAGAAAACATTGGAAAATTAAGTTACTGGTCTTAATTTATGAAATATCGCAGGTTACGTTGGATCGGTTCCACGGTAGGCTCATATCCTACATAGGTGGGTTCAACTCCCACACCTGCTATTAAAGTAGCGGAATAGATTCTGTCTACTCCGCTACTTTTACACTAATAAGTTTTTCACTAATATATCTTGCAAAATCACTGTTATCGATCTGATTCTATGGATATTTTGTTCATAATATTAATTACAGTATGTTTGGGTTTATTTCTGTAAACTGTATTGCATATAAATATTGTTGCAATCCATGGAGTTTGTTCGATAATAGCTAAAACTATATCAGCAATTCTGCTCATTATACACCTCCTTTCTGATAAGATAATCAGTATTTGGAAATGAATGTGCGGAATTGCACTGAGATATGAACAATTTAGATTTTCCAAGAAAGTATTCACCTTATCTATCTTATCTCTTGGTAAAGGCTACGTTTATAGTTCACTGCTATGCGTGCCTAGCATCCGAATTATTATATTATGATTAGGAAAATTTTGCAAGATAATTTGCTACTTTGGCGAAACTGGCAGACGCAGAGGATTTAAGTTCCTCTTTTCTCCGGAAAGTCTGGGTTCGAACCCCAGAGGTAGTATTAATATTCCTGCAGTGTAAATTCATGAGGTATGGAACCGACCTGCTAAGTCGTGTGATCCAATAGGATTGAGTTTCGATTACTCTGCACTGCGTTAAAAACATGTAAATTACCACCAACCTATGTTGGAGTTCGAGTGTGAAAATCATTCTATATGAACCGTTGCTGTTTATATAATTGGGAGCATGTTAATTAGCGAATGACTGCTGGGCGGTCTGACGATCCGGAAAGACGGATAATCTGCTGCATGTCCGGGTAGTGAGGGAGCTGACTTGAAATCAGTTGGTCACGTGAGTGGCTTGCAGGTGCAAATCCTGTGTGCAGCGTTTATATTTTATGTCCGTGGTGTAATTGGTATCACGGCAGTCTCCAAAACTGCAAGATTAAGGTTCGAATCCTTACGGGCATGTTATGGGTAGGTAAGTAAGTGGTTAAAACAGGCTGACTGTAAATCAGTTGCTTCGGCTTCGTTGGTTCGAATCCAACCCTACCCACTAATTTTTATGAAACACACCCTATAAATTCTGTAAAAAAACTTGATAAATTAAAAATTCTGTATTATATTTATTAATAAATATTATTTATTTCGGAGGTGTAATATGGAATTTTCAAGCAGAGCTACAACTGTACAAGCATTTTCAAAAAAATTTGAAAAAGATTATAGTACAAAACATAAACTTCAAAGGCAGGAAGGACAATGGAGTACCACACAAAAGAGTCTTTTGATTGATTCTCTTTTAAGATCTATCCCTATTGATCCAGTTAGATGTGAGTTAAAAGAAAATAAAGATGGTATAAAGGTAAGATATATTTTTGATGGTGTGCAGAGAAGCACAACAATAGTCAATTTCTGCAAAGATGGCTTTAAATTAAAACTACCGGAATACCTTAATAAAATTCAGATTGATAATGTTTGCTATGAAATCAACGGTAAAAAATTCAGTGAACTTGATGAAGCTGTACAGGACAAATTAAATGCATCTGAAATTACCATATTTAATTTTACAGATTGTACTGAATGGGATATCAAAGAAATGTTTCGCCGTCAGAATAATGGAAAACCTCTTTCCAATACTCAAAAACGTACTGCTATTGAAAGTTCAGAAATGAGTGATTCTGTATTCTCATTAGCTGACCATGTATGCTTTGAAAAGCTTTTATCTCCTGCACAGTTGAAGAAAGAATTGCAGCGAGACTTTATCAGAGAAACATTTATGTTGATCTGTTCTAATGAGGAACATGATTTTACATCATTTGCAACAAAAAACATTGACAATTTCGTTATGTGGTATAGCGATCATATGGATAATTCCATTCATGATGTTCTTGAAAATGTACTTGATGGTATTTATTCTATGTTTGTAGACCAGAAACGTGTTAAGGTTAATACAACTTCTATTCCTATGATATTATATGCAGGATACAGAGTAATGACTGAAGGAAAGGATTTTTCAGCATTTCAGAATGAATTACTGACATTCATTGATACATATGATAATAACGAACAATATAAACAATATTGCGGAAGAGGTACAGCACACAAGGAAATGGTTTGTGGAAGACTTGCATATTGGAATAATGTTGTAGACGCACTTTAATATATAAACAAATATTGATTGTTTTCGAAGAGTCTTAATACAAGGCTCTTCTTTTTTTGTAAAAATATAAAGAATTGGAGGACTAAATTATATGGCATATTGGATTGATGAAACTGGAATTGATAATATGAAAAATAGTTCCAGTTACAGAATGTATAAATGCGACAAAGAATCAGATGTCACAAAATTACCTACTTATAAAAATAAGGGCGAAGAACAGAAAGATGATATTTCTGCGTCAAAAACATGTATTTATGGAAGTGAGTGTTACTGCATTGAAAATGGCAAATACTACACTTTGACAAAGGACACTGATACATGGGTAGCAAAACCATCTATGTCTGGAGGTAATCCAGATATTAACATTGATGAGTATGCAAAGAAAACTGATATTCCTAAAACATTACCAGCAAGTGATGTATATGACTGGGCCAAACAGGAAAATAAGCCTACATATACCGCTACAGAAGTAGGAGCTATTGCTGTAAGTAAAGAAAATGGATATGACGCATCAGTGGCACAGACTGAAAAAAATAAGAAAAGTATTGAAATAATTAACGGATCTGGGGAAGGAAGTATTTCTAAGTCATTATCTGATGCAAAATCTTACGCTGATGGTCTTGGTAAAAATTATGCCACTGTCGCACAAGGTAAAAAAGCAGACACTTCTGTTCAGAGTGTAAAAATGCAAGGAAACGATACAGAATTAAAATCTGGAACAAATGTTGTAATTCCCGCATTTCCTATTGATGATGGAAATACTAATGCTACTTCTACTTGGAGCAGTACAAAAATTCAGCAAGAATTACAAAAACTTACAGCAGCAATTGAAGCGTTAAAACCACAGCAGTAAGTAATTGGTTTGTTTACATTATCAGTGTAAGGGGTGAATATTTTGTCAAAAGCTGTAAACAAATCAAGTGCAAAACCCTCTATCAAAAGACAGCATAATAAAATTACTTGTACATATTGCGAAGAACCTAAACTTAAAACTGAATTTTATATGAGTTATAGTCCACTACACTCTCTTGAACAAAGAGTACCAATATGTAAAGAATGTTGTAAAAAATTCCCTTTAAATAAAGATGGAACGATCGATTATGAAAAGCTTAATATATTATTAAGAAGCATTGATAAACCATTATATTATGACATTTTGTATTCTGCGGAAAGAAATGTACGGGCAGAAAACAGTTATACAACAGAAAAAGAGCTTCAGTTACATGGGTATGCAATTTTATCAAAATATTTTTTAATTATACAAACCGTCAATAATAGAAAAAGATCATACACTGATTCTGAAAAAGATGGTTTCATACATCCGGATTGTGATCGTGAACCAGAAGAAATAGATTTTATACGTAGCAAATATATAGATTACACAAACAATAATTCTTTAAATAATGTATCTAATATCACATCTCTAAAATCCTATAAAAATGAAGACTCTGAAGAATCAGTACCCACCTTTGATGAAAAAAGCTTTAAGGTAACACAGGATATTGTTAATTTATTTGGTGATGGCTACTCTCCTATCGAATATAGAAAAATGTCAAAAAAATACAATGAGATGAGTCAAACATATGTTATTCAAACAAGTATTCACAAAGAAGCTCTTGTGACATATGTGAGATTTAAAGTCAAAGAAGAAATGGCAACTGCCAGGGGAGATGTACAGGAAGCTCAAAAATGGTACTCTGCAGCTCAAAGTGCAGCGGAACAGGGAAAACTAACAGCAAAATCCATTTCGAAAGAAGATCTTCAAGGCGGTATCGTAAACTTTAGTGATATATTCAAAGTAGTCGAGGGCGCAAAGGAACGTATTAAAATATTTCCAGAATTTAAATATCAACCTAAAGATGCAGCGGACTTTATTATTTGGTGTTATGTGAATTATGAACGAAACCTTAATAATATGCCAGAGGTTGAATACAAAGATATCTATCATTTTTATGATGAAAAGAAAAGAGAATATATCGAGCAATACGGAGATCCTTACGGGATATTTACGGATGACACTACAGAATCTAATAGGGATACAATCGAAAAATTTATTACTATCCCACCAGAATTCAGGGATGGTGGTTAATCATGGAAGAACTAAATTTAAATTTAGATAACTGGGAATATTTCTGTAGTTTCTGTCGTTGGTATCCCGACTTATTTCTCGATATGATAAAGCCACAAAAAGGCGGTTTAAATTTACACTTAGATCAAAGAATCTATTTACGTGCAATGATGAGGTTTGCTTCATTTTATGGAGTTTTTCCTAGAGGTTATGGAAAAACTTTCGATGAAGTTCTAGCGTCAATTCTGGCGTGTATATTTTTCCCAGAAATTACAATTTCTCTTACAGCACAGACAAAAGAAAATGCTGCAGAGTTAATAAAAGATAAATATAACGAAATCATGCGTTTCTATCCAATGTTAAAGAATGAAGTGGAAAAAGAAAACTTTTCCAAAGGTAATGCCGAGATTAGATGGCGAAGTGGTGCGATATTGGATAATCTCGCCAACTCGCAGTCTTCAAAAGGTCAGAGAAGGAAACGTATGAATATCGAGGAATCCGCATTAGTAGACAACGTAACATTTCAGGATGCGTTAGTACCTATCGTTGAGGTTCCAAGGGTGTGTGTTGGAAAATACTCAATTACAGACCCGGAAGAATTAAATCAGCAGATTAACTTTTTTACCACAGCAGGTTTTAAAGGTTCTGACGAATATCAGAGATCTGTTGATATGGTTAAAGACATGATCAATTTAAAAGGAAAGATTGTGCTTGGATCAAGCTTCTGGCTTCCCTGTTGGATGGGAAGAGGAAGTACCAAAAGTCAGATATTCCAAAAAAAACGAGATATGTCAACAGTAGCTTTTGCACAGAACTATGAATCAAAATGGGTAGGTGCTGCTACTGGTGCGCTTGTAAATATCAATAAACTCATTGAATGCAGAAACTTACTAAATACAGTATACGAAGCAAAAGATAATGAAGAATATTATCTCGGAGTGGACGTAGCACGTTCACAATCAACAGCAAATAACCAGTCTTCTATTGCCGTTGTAAGAGTAAGAAGAAACAAGAAAACAAATAAAGTCGCACATCTTGAAGTGGTAAATGCGGTTAATGTTTCTAATACTTTAAATTTTACAAATCAAGCAATTGAAGTGAAAAGACTCAAAAAGAGATATGATGCACGAATGGTTATCTGTGATGGTAATGGTCTTGGTTCTGGACTTATTGATCAATTGCTCAAATCAGCAGAAGATCCTGTCACTGGTGAAGATTTGGGCTGTTGGAATACAATCAATACAGACAACGAACCAGAAACTATAGAATGTGAAAATTGTTTGTTTGATATGAAAGCCCAAGGATATCAAAGTAAAGCTCTATCCCACTTTATAGATGCGATAGACAGTGGAAAATTACGTTTACTGCAACAAAGAAAAGATAGTGATTTTTCACAAGCGGAAAAAGAAGATTATGAAAATAAAATGTTACCTTTTATACAAACAGATTTCATGGTAGAAGAAATTGCAAATTTGAAACTAAAAACTTTACCAAGTGGTGCGATTACTGTTGAAAAAGCGGTTTCAAAAATGAACAAAGACCGATTCAGTGCATTGTTGTATGTTATTTTTTATATTATGGAATTTGAAAACAATTTTTCAGAGGAACAAGACGATGCACAGTTGTTACAAGAGTATACATTTTTATAAGATTGGAGGTGACAGACGCTTTTGGCAATAAATAAAAATAACTCATATCATAAAAAATCTAACAATTCAAAACCAATAAAATCAAATAGTTATTCGAACACATCTGTGAAGAATAAAACGATCACATCACAATATTCAAATTCTTCTAACAATCCATCTGTCACCAACAATGAAGTATCATATTGTAATGATTTTTTGAAAGCATATAATTCTCAGCTTGGTTCCAGTGGTTATTTTATATCTCCACAATTATTAAATTTTAACCTTAAAGGGGTTAATATGGAAGGGGCAGTATTCTCACAAGAAGAAATTGAGAGAATGATCATGGCTCCTCATCATTATGAACAGGAACTAAGAAGACTTTCTTATGTATTTTATAATACGATTTCGATATATCGTAGAAATATAGATTTTCAGAAAGTAATCCCAGATTTTGATTGGGAACCAATTCCCTATTGTAAGGATGGAAAACAAATTGACCAGTCCGATTTTTCAACATATCAGTTTAAAAGAGATTATGCAGTAATGACGAATTTCTTTAACTGCTTTGATGTAAAAAGAGAATTCCGAAAGGTATTGTTTAACATTCTTTTATATGATACATATTACACATCCGTAAGAACATATGATGATCATATTTATTTGCAGGAACTACCATCCAAACATTGTATTATTGATTCTACTTCATATCTTGGTTATCTATTTTCTTTTGATTTATCTTATTTTACAAATTCAGGAGTTGATATCAATGGCTACTCTCCTGCTCTTCGCAAAAAATACAGTGAAGTTTTAAAATTAAAAGAAAGCACGTATAATCCGAATTTACCACAACGTAATGGAGCCTGGGTGTATTGGAATACGATGTCACCTGATGATTCATGGGTGTTTAAATATAACGATGGATTTGCAGGATCTGTTCCTCCAGTATTAGACATGCTTCTGGATTACAGCAAAATTGATAAATTTAAAGATCTGGAAGAGGCAAAGAAAAAATTGGAAGCTTATAAGGTAATCTTTGCTACAGTACCGAGAATGTCGAATACAAGATCTGGTAACAAAACAGACAATTTTGCAATCAGTAGTACAGAGTTAGGAAAATTCGTAGCGACCGTAAAACAAACCCTTGGTGAAGGTGTAGATTTTAAAGCTGCACCATTGGAAGATTTTAAAGCGTTTGATTTCTCTCCGTCTGCTTCGGAAAAAGATTTGCTTGAAACAGAGATAACAAATATGTTACGTGAATCCGGTTTATCCGATGCTATCCTTACGGGTGGTACTGGCGTGTCTGCAAATAATATGTACAAAACCGTCATGTCTGAAATAGTAAAATCAACGTATCCACAATTCGAAAGATTTTGCGAATACCAGATTAACAAACATACAAAAAAATATAAATTCAAAATCAAATTTGTTGGTTCTATCTTTGATCGTGAAGAAAGAAGAAAAGCCTCCAACGAAGATATGGAACGAGGTATTATAACCCCTGCAATCTTCTCTTCTAGGGGTATTCAGCTTACTGATGCAAATAATATATCAAATATGATGTATCATTTGGGATATCCAGAATTATTTAGGCCCATCAAGACAGCTTCTACTATGTCAAGCACAGAAAAAGAAACTGTAGGTAGAAATAAAAAAGATGATATTGAATTAACAGATGCAGGTGAACAGACAAGAGATATCGGCGCAAATGAAAACAGGGAACAGGAAGGAGGCTGATTATGTTTATAAAAAATCCTTCTTCTATCAAAAGAAAAATATTAGCAGTAAATGATGACGAGAAAAAATATCTTATGCAATTAGGATATAATCCCGTATCAAAAGATAATGATAAATGGATTTTCTTCTCTAATAAAGATATTTTATCGTTATTAAAAAAATATCGGAATGGAGGTGAAAATCAAACATGGGAAAATTAATTTCTTTTGCGGTAAATGATGCAGTAATGACTCCAGAAGAAATTGAGAAAGCACAATTTCAAAAAATACATTTTAGAATATATTCAAATCAGCTAAATGAACATGGATATTTATGCTCTTTAAAGGTATTGAAAAAATATGCACATACTATTCAAGGAAAACCTATTTTAGCATATTACAAACCATATGGAAATCATGGTAGTGGAGATTTTGGTGGTCATGAACACGGAAGTTTTGCACAGGAAATTGCTGTAGGTTTTTTTCCAAATGATTGCATAATCACCTATGAAAAAGGTGAAGATGGTACTGTTTATCTATGTTCTGATGGGTATATATGGACAGAATACTATCAGCATATTGTTGATGTATTTAAGGACTTTGATGGTGTAAAGGGAGTTTCTTCTGAAATCTATATGATAGAAACAGAGGTAGATGAAGAAACTGGGATTGAAAATATTTTACAATATTCTTTTACAGGACTGACATTGTTAGGAGAATATGATGCGATGGAAACACCAATACATCCAGCAGTCCCAGGATGTCAGGGAAAACTTGTAGAGTTCTCATCATTAAAGAAAAAATACAATAAAGCAAAAGTTGATTTTGAGAAAATTTTATATTGTAGTAAAAATAAAAACAAGGAATCTGACTCTTCAGATTCTTTTTTTAATGAAAATATTAAGGAGGCAGAGATGAAAAAAGAAAAGGTTGAAAACACTGCTCCTTCAGAAGTTGTAGAAAACGCAGAAAAAGTTGTCACAACAAAAGTGAAAACAGAGATTAATACTGTAAAATACGATGACAATTATCGTTATGTTGGAGAGGAAAATGAAGAACACAAAAAGGTCGTAACCGAAGTAATTCAGACCACAGATGAAGATGTTCTGTTTGGCAATACAAACGATAAGATTGTGTCCAATGCAGCCACTGAGGATGTAGTTGAAAACTCCGCAGAAAATCCAGACGATAAAGAAAATACTGAATCAGAGGATGAAAAATCTGTGGAAAACAGTACAACAGAATGTTCTGCAGATACAAAAGATACTCTCGTAGAAAATGAATGCAAAACAGATAATACTTGTAAAACAAAGAACACTTGCGAAGATAACGCTTGTGTAGACAATGCATATAAAGAAGAAAATGCTTGCAATGTTGAAAACTCAAAAGAATCTGTTGATAAAGAAAACAAGGAAATTGAAAAAAATGCAGTTGATATCGAGGAGTTTAATGCTCTTAAATCAAAATGCGAAAATCTTGAAAATGAATTAGCTGTAAAAAATGCAGAATATGAAATTTTACAGAAAAAATGCAACAGTCTCGAAGAATACAAAAACAACAAAGAGACTGAAAATATGCAGAACACCATTAACCGTGCATTAAACGATGTATCTAATATTCTAAATGCATCACAGATGGACACCTGGAGAGAAAAATCTAAACAGTGTTCTATTAATGACACAGATAAATTTGTCAATGAGCTGAAAGCATTTGCATTTGATGTTCAGGACAAGCAAGGAACTATTAAGCCTGATCTCCTACGTAATAGTATTGTCGCAAATGATGATGCAGATATGGGTTCAATGGATATGTGGGACAGACTTGAAAGAAAATATAAATGATTAAATTAGGAGGAAAATAAAAATGGCAAATGTACTGATTTTAAGAAGTGCCAATACTGGCAATGAAGATATTAAAACTGGTGTTGCAGAAGTAGAACTTCAGAATGGTTTTGCTGTAGCACTCGGAGATGTTTCTACTGATAGAAAAACAAGAAATGCATTTAAGCTCGCAGCAGCCAATGATGCAACAGAGCTTGTAGGTCTTGTATATAATGCAGATGTTCCATCTCTTACAGATGAAATGGGTAATACATACAAGGGAATTTCTTCTGATCCAAGAAACATTAAATTTGCAGCAGGAACTCCTGTAAACGTATGGCTTCCAAGCAAAGGTGCTGAAATTGCAATGACAGAAGTTGCAGGTACAAAAGAAGGAGCAAAATATGTTGTGTATAAAGCAAATGATATGAAAGCTACATACGCAACAGATACTGCTGACGCACTTATCGCATTCAAAATTACTGGTAACAAGTTCGTTTCTATTGGTTCTGACAGAGTTCCTACTGTAGAAATGATTCGTGTTGCTGTAGCCTAAGATAAATAAATAAAGGAGGACTTTAAAATGGCTTTTAATAAAATTAATTTCTCTGCTGAAACAGCCAAAGATCTGATTCCTGCATGGAAAGATTATGTTAATCATTATAGAAAAGAAAATTTCTCTACAAAAAAAATCGTAAACGGAAATAAATCACTTGCTGAAAAAGAAGCACTTGTGAACAAAATGGCTTTTGCTGAAATTGCAAAATTCGCTAACGTAGACTCTTCTTTTATCGGTAAATCACAGATTGCACAGAGTCCAATGTACAAATGGGCTTTCTTTGCAGTTGTAAATAAACTTGTAGATATTGTTATTCCGGATGTTGTTGCGGAAGACTTCTATCAGTTTGCTGATGTAAGCGTTGTTGGTCGTGGAAACTCTGGTAAATTTACACTGAAATCCAATGATCTCTTCGAGGTATCAGTGAACGGAAATTCACGCAGGCATATTCAATCACAGAAACAGTTCACTGGTGAAAAGACTCTTACACCTGTAAATCATACCATTACTACACAGGTAGATCTGTACAGAGTTCTTGCAGGAGAAGAAAGTCTTGCCGAATATGCGCTCAAAACAATTCTTTCTATCGAAGCAGAAATTGCGATTGATATCGCTTTTGCTATGCAGGAATCTTTTGATACAAGATCCACAAACTTCAAAGAAAGTTCCTATACACCAAACGCATTCAAGACACTTGCTACAAGAGTTGGTGCTGCTAACGGTGGACGTAAAGCAGTTGCTGTAGGTACAGAGCTTGCACTCATGGATGTTCTTCCACAGGATGATTATCTGAAACTTGGTCTTGGTGAGACATACAATACTGTTGGTTATCTTCCAGTATTTATGAATACACCACTTATTGCTCTTTCTCAGAAAATCGACTGGACATCTGCTGATTATGATTTTGCAATCAGTAACAAACATATTTACTTTGTATCTCCTGGTGTTCAGAAGCTGATTCAGGTTGTATTTGAAGATGAAGGTCTTTATATTGCAGATGATGTGTTTGCAAATGGAAATCTTACTCAGAATGCATCCATGCATAAAGGATGGATTACTGGACTTATTACAAATAGTAAGTTCGGTGTAATGAAACTTGCGTAATAAATGATAATGGAGAGGGGACTACCCTCTCCTATTTAGTATGAATATGGACAAATGAATCTGGAGGAAATAAAGAAATGGCAGGAAGACCACGAACTACTACAAAGGAAACTACACCAAAAGAAAATGATGTGGAATTATCTTCTGAAAATATTTCAAAAATTGAACTGTTAGAAGAAGAAAATAAAATGCTCAAATCACAAGTGAGCGAAATTCTAAATCTTTTAAAAGATTTGAATGAAAAAAAATCGGAACCACAGGTCAATGTTGCGAATGATTTTGAAGAAGAGGAACACACATTTGTTGATATCAGTCCACTAAAACCAATTAAAGTAATTTCTTTATCTGATGGTGGTGTGAATCTAAAAACAACAAATGACGGAAATGCAAAAGTGTTCAGGTTTGATAAATTTGGACATGTGGCAACAATTACATATGCAGATTTGCAGGATTGTATTGCAACATGCAGACCATTTATTGAAGATGGTACAGTTTATATCTGTGATAAGGATGTTGTAAGAAACAATTATCTGGATGAGTATTATAAGCACTTTTTAACTGTTGACACAATCAATAATATTTTATCATTCCCACAGAGTAAAATTGTTGACATGGTAAAAAACACCACTCCTACTATTCAGGATACTTTAATTGATCTTATGGTAAAGAAAATTAACAATAACGAAAATGTGGATATGAATAAAATTGATGCGATTGGAAAGGCATGTGCGGTTCCATGTGATATTACTGCGTTGGCCCTTCAAAAACGAAAAGGATAATAGGTAATGCATATGAACGAGAACACTACTTATCTTGATATTATTGAATTGATTTTATCTATGACAAAATCCTATGAAATTGATGGTATATTTGATCAGTACGATGTAGATGGTCTTGTTACATTTTTAAAACCATATTTTAAATTTGCTGCAGGTGAACTGGAAATTGCAGATTCAGGTATAAACGTTGAACGAGATGAAATCTTAAACGAATTCACTTCACATTTAACTGATGGGGAACAATTGATCTTTGCGAAATATGTATTAATCGGATATTTAACAAGAGATAAAAATGATATTTTGCAAATGCGTTTACATTTACAGGATGGAGATTTTAAAACATACGCCGAGAAGAATATGTTAGAAGCAAAGACAAGTGCGCTTGAAGTTTTAAAGGAAGAAGTCATGTGGAACGTGAACAAAAATGGTTATAGAAATACAAATGTATGGGGTACATGATATGGAATATAAAAATAAAGAATATAATTTATGCGTTGATTCTGTTATAAATCATGTATTTGCATTATTACCATTATATGAAGATAACGGAATGACAGATGAACTTCGTTATAAAATTAATTTTGCTTCAACTCAGATTCATACTTTATTTAATATATGCAAAAATAAAAATGTACATGCAACTGCATATTATCTTGATCTCATTTCACATTTAGAGATGTTAAAAATTGCAGAAAATCATTCTGATATGAGAAAATCTGTATTGAAAATATGTGCATTACTCTCAGAATTGAAAGTTGGTGAGGATAATGCTTGATTCATATATTTTGTCAAAGTCTCAGGGAAGTTCAAATCCCAGGAAACAAATGATGTACGAAAAGGAAAGACAGGTTTCATTTTTATATGATATGTCTCCGGATCGTGAGGACGAAACATTTCTTAATGGAAATTCATTTAAGAAATCTCCCAGAATATTTAATAGAAAATTTATAGACAAAACACATCATGAAATAACTGTAGAAACTATTGATCCGAGTGACTGGATGGAATGTGGAGACTATTTGGAATACGATAACATGGTATGGTTATGTTTAAATTCTTTTTCTTTCCATAAAATATATTGCCGTGCAACTTTTATGAGCTGCGATTGGAAATTATTTTGGCAGGACAAGCATGGGAATATCAAAAGTATATATGTTGTTGACCAAAATAGCACTCAATATAATTCCGGAGAATCTGGTAATCAATATGTTACGTTGGGTGCGGCGCAGCATATGTTACGTATGCAGTGTAATGACGATACTGTTGTATTTGATACTCCACAACGTTTTGTTCTTGATAAAAATATCAAAAATCCAACATGCTACAAAGTTACTCAAAATGACAACAGTTCTTATAATTATGGAAAGGGATTGTGCTGTATTACTGTATTAGAAACGCCATTAGACCCCAAAGTTGATCAATTAGTAAAACTCCCAACAGGTGAACAAGTATGGATTTGCGATTATCATTCTAGCAACACTGATGATACACAACCTACTCCCCCACTAGATCATGATTCATATATAGTTGATATTTCTGGTAGTACAAAGATAAGGGTAGGAATACCAAAGAAGTATACTGTTTCTATAGTGAACCACGATAACAGCAGCTCACTATTATCATCTGTTCCATTTTCCTGGAATATTGTCTGTGACTGTGAGGTTGAAAAAACTTTGTCTGGAAAGCATGGAGAAATAATTACCCTCACTGTGAATGACGAATCACAAATAGGTAAAAAAGTGGATATTCAGATTTTGATTGGCAACAGCGTTGTCTCTGAAAAACAAGTGACTATTGCAGATATACTATAAAGGATATGACTTATGAGCAATTTATATACCGCTGCAGATTATAAATATAAAATTATAAATCTGTTATTAAAAAACAAGAATTTTATTAAATTGATATCTCCAGAAGAAAGTGAGTGTCCAGAACTTGATATTGTTGATGTGCTTTTAGGTGGTAAATGGTACATTAATGGTGAATGGTATACAGAACAGGGTTATATTTTTGATCACGATTTTGTAGACGACACTATTAAGGAAAAGAAAACTTTTCTGTTTGTGGATGTAGATATACCATCTGTTCAAAAAGGTATGTTTATGGATTTTAATTTGTATGTTTTTGTTTTTACTGATAAAAATTTAGTCAGATTAAATCAATGGTCATCTCCTACTGCTCGTGAAGTAAAGGATATGGGATATTTTGCAACCGATACATTTGGAAACAGAATTGATGCATTATGTGATTGTATTGATGGGATCTTAAATGGAAATGAAAATCTATATGGTTTAGGTGATGTCGAACCAAACCCTAGAAATCATCTCTCTACATATCGTCCAAACAATCAATATTATGGAAAGTGTCTATCTTATTATATAACCAATTATAATGCAGGTGGTGATCAATGTGGAATATAACGAGGATACGCTAAAAGAGTATTTGATGTTTGATACTCCATTTCCGTACAATGAATCAATTACACTTCATCCTATACTGGTAAAAGATATTCTTGCGTTTAATCAATGTCTGCAAGCATTCACTGTAAGAAAGAATGCAAGTATTCCTGAAAAAAAATATATCAAAATGGGATATTTCGATTTTTTAAAAGTTACTGCTGGCGACAGAGAATTTGCAGAAAGATATAATATGAAATATTTACCTTTTTGCTATTCTATGGCAATGAGATTATTATCTATTATCTGCGGAGAAGATGCAGAAATACAATATCATAGAGAAACCTTGGATGTATGGATAAATGGTTGTATGATTACTAATGAGATTTTTGATGATATTCGTAGAATATTCTTTATACAAAATGATGTCGATTTTGATATGGATGAATTTATGAATATTGATACCTTAAATGCTTTAGAAAAAGCTCGGGCATTTGAACAGAGAAAGAACAATAACAGTGGAACAACGGAAGATTATATTGATTCTCTCGCTGTTGGACTAAGAATTGAAAATAAATACATACAAAATTTAACGATACGTAAATTTTGGAGATATATAAAACGATTAAATAAGCATGATGAATATCAAGCTTGCCGTACTGGGGAAATGTCAGGAATGGTTACATTCAAGCAACCATTGAAACATTGGATGTCAAGTATGGAAGTCGAAGATAAATATAAAGATTTAAAAGCAAACGAAAGTGAAATCAGAAGCAAGTTAGGTGGCTAACTATGCTTCTTTTTTTATTGAAGAAAAGAAAGGATAGGTAAAACAAATGGCAAAAAACTCAAAAGACTTTTTAGTTTCTACTGCTGACGTTGCCTTTTATGTAGATGGTGTTCTTGCATTTACTGGCACAACCGCACTAAATACAAGTATTTCTGTATCTATGGAAGATCAAGAAGTTACTGGTGGTAAAGGTGGAAAAATACAGTATAAATATAAATTTGGTAGGAAGCTTTCTTCTACTATTGAAATGGCAGACTGGAAACTTGATTATATTGCAGTTAATACAGGTTCTACAATTGCACAAAGTCTTAGAAATGTATGTGCGGTTGCAGAATGCATAACACTTACAAAAGGTACAGGGACTCTACTCCATGAACCAGTTGAAGGTGAAAATGTGTTTGTTGAAAAACAAGATGGTACTATTACTAAAGTAAAACCGTCTGGAAATACAATTACTGTAGGTAGTGAAGATGCAAATGTCAAGGCTACTTATAAATATTCCAAACAGGTAAAAAATATTACAATTGATGCTGACAGTTCACCTATGATTGGAGAACTTATTCTTACAGCCGATAAGCATAATAATAGAAAAGGAAAAGTTGGTCAGGTTCAGATTGTCATTCCTTCTTATCAGCCAAATGGTACTTTTGACATTTCCCTGGAAGCAGAAGGTGTAACATCTACAAGTATCGAAGGTGATGCTCTGGCGGTTGAAGGTGCAACCTGCACAGATGGTGATGTTTATGGCTATATCTACGAAATTGATGATGCGGAAAATGAAATATCCGTATCTGATATTGCTGTAACACCAGCTCTAATTTCATTGAAAGCAAGTGGCAAACAGCAGTTATCTATCATTGGCATTAGAGAAGGACTTTACAGCAATGTAGACATCGATCCATCCAAATGTAGATTTGAATCTGATAATCAAAGCTACGCTAGAGTAAATCAGACTGGGGAAATCAGTGCTGTAGCTTCTGGTACTGCAAATATTACAGTAACATATGGTACAAGTAAAGATATTGTTCAGGTCAAAGTAACTGCCTGACAATGTATAATATAGTATTATGGCAGCAGTGAATTTTTCGCTGTTGCCATTTTACAAAAAGGAAGTGAATAAATGTGTAAAAACTGTTATGAACAATACGTAGAACGAACTGGACGTTATATGCTCTTCTGCAAATTACGGGAAGATAAAACCAAAGAAATTGAACGCCTATGTGCGGCTCAAAGATATTGTTCCGAACAAGATAAATATATTCCTTTCAAGCAAGTTGAAAGGTGTAAAAAATATGAATGATATAAAACAATTTAGAAACGAAATATATGATGGCGTTACAAAATAGGGTTTATAAATTTAAGCAAGCCATTAATATATTTTGTTTATTTTTATAAACCCTATTTTTTACTCCATATTATCATAGTAAAAAATAGAATACAGAAAAAGGAATTGAGATAAATGGAAGAAATGGAAAATAGACCGAAAGTTAAACTTGATAGAGAATACAGTTGCATCTGGATCGAAGAACTAAAATGGCTTACAGATCATGGAATCAGATATACATTCGTTAAAGAAGTAAATGGTATTACCGTATGGAAATATAAGAAAAATAGTGAACTATTTTATGCGCTTGCTGATTTCTATGATAATGTATACACCAGATAATATATAAAATAATTTAAAAAATATGGCAAAAAACGTAGGAAAAGTATTTGAAGACAATATAAAGAAGTCATGTCCTGAATGGCTATTCGTATATAGACCACCAGATGCAGCACAAAGTTTCAATATGACTTCTGCTCTCCGATTCAGTCAAAGATCACCTGCGGATTATTTTTGGTTTAATGGAAAAAAAGGTAATTTATTAATTGTAGAATGCAAAACTTTTCAAGGAGCATGTTCGTTTGAAAGAACTAAGGAAGACAAAGGAATTATACATTACTATCAAATAGAGAACTTAAATAAATTTGATAAATATGAAAATGTGTTATCCGGATTTTTACTTGACTTTAGAAAATCTGACTGTACATATTTTTTATCCGTAAAAGATCTTATAACATTGATTGAATCAATTGATAAGAAAAGTTTCAACGAACAGGATATGCTGAAACTATGCTCTCCTATTTTAGTTGAAAAGAAAAAACTTAGAACAAATTATAGATATAATATTGAAAAATTATTAGATGATATAAATAAAAAGAATAGTCCTTACTTTCAAGAGTTAAAGGCGAAATAGAGAAAGGAATCCTGAATAATGATTAAAGAAAATTTAAAAATCAAAGAGGTTACACTTACTGACAAAATCCATGCAATTGATTTTATTTCACAGAAATACTTCTTTGAAGGAAAGTACACACCTTATTATGCAGATATGGCTGAAATTATTGCTGTAGGATCATACTTTGTTGAAGGATATACATTGGAGACTGTAGAGCTTCCAGATGGTAGCACAGAAGAAGAAAATATTTATGATTTATATAGAACAGACAACTATTTCCGAAAAATGATTGATCAATTTGTGAATTATGATTTTCCTTCAACGGATGCTGCAGAAATTATGGAAGACGTAAGAAAACATGTCAGAGATAAAGTTGATTTTGTAAAACAGCAAATTATCCACTCTAATCCAGATCTTGATATTATTGTTGAAGCAGCAAATGTCATTATCGAATCCCTTGCAAATTTCTCAAAGTTAAATCTTGAACAGCTTACTCCTGAAATGGTTAAAACATGCGCTTCAGTAATGCGGAAATTGGATTCTTCCAATATTAAACTCACACCGGAATTTATTGCTGATGTAGTAAGGGATGCTGCAGATTTCGATTTTGATGAAGCAAGCAAAAAAATCATTGATGGAAAGAATGAACAGATTGAGAATCTAAAGGCTGAAAATAAGGAGCTTAGAAAATATAAAATGCTTTGGGATACAAGGAACGCAACCGCAAAATAATTTATAGAAGTGTAAAGAATATCGTGTATATATGCATGATAAATTCAATGATATAGATTAAAATGCATATAGTGATTGTATGGTAATTTTTCACTTCACTGGGATTTCATCACAAAGATGTCTAGCTATATTATACTAAACGTTCTTGCTTAACAAATCGATATACCTCAATGGCACATCGGATTATGTTCACAAAAACATTGATTAAATTAAGTGTTTCCATGTCAAATCTCTTCTTTCATAACATTTATTCTTATATGGTATAAGATCAATGCAATAAAAGGTATGTAAGCTGATATCTGTCCGTCAAGAACGGAGGCCGCAAAACGTGATAAAATGCCCAGTTCCCAATGGAATATGTGTGAATATTCCATATGACACCTTTTGGGTGTCGCCACCTCTGCGATTATATTACCATACTTTTCACTATTTGCATATACAGAAAATATGTTTTTTTATTTAGAAAGGAACTCTAATGGGCAAAATATGGAATGCTGTAGATAGGCAAGTAATACGACCAAGGGTATATGCTGCTGAAGCTGAAGGCATCGCTTCCACATTTGAAGCAATTGGATCATTTTATGGACAGGGCAATCCTGTTTTATATCAAAGAACAGGTAATTATGGTAGTAGTCCATACTCTTCTGGTGTTCAAGGTGGAGGTGGAAAATATGATTATACAATTGGTTTAGTAGTTTCTGATTACAGCACTGGAACTTATTCTGGACAAAAAGTATTTGAAGAAATCCAACATAATGGATCTGGAATTTTAGGTAAACCTGGAACATGGGATGAAGCACAAGAAAGTATTTTAGATGCAGTAAAGAAAAATTTCGGATAATTTTATTATTTTAATATCAGGAATACCCGTGGCTTTAATTATGGGTATTTCAAATAATTTTAAATCTTACTACTCTCCTTTTTACGGAGAGTTTTTTGTTTGTAAAAACACGGACTTTTCAAGGAAAGGAGAAAAATATGAGTGTTGATTTTCAAGTAAATGTCAACGTACAACCTCACGGTAAAGAAAAAATAGATGAACTGGAACGGCAGATAGAACGCTTAAAATCAGAAACTGTACGAATTAATTTTGAGACTGAAGGTACTTCTGAAATCGAAAAAGCTTTTAAAAGTATGGAGTCTCAAATGCAGCATCAAGCCGTATCCGCAGGTAAATCATTCCAGAAATCATTTAACAAGGGAATGAAATCAGTAGGTATGGATCCTGTTGATTATGCAAAAAAACAGGCCAAAGAACAAAAAGAAGTTGAAAAAATTGCAAAAAAAATGCAGAATTCTGTTCCTGAAATCAATTACGATTTTGATGAAGATGTTGGAAAAAATGCTGTTAAGAGCGCAAAAAAATATCTTAAAGAAAAAGAAAAGGCTGTGGAGCAATCTGCAAAAGAGCAACAGAAAATTGCAGAACAGCAGGCTAAAGCGCAACAAAAGGCACAGGAACAGAATTTAAAGCAAACTTTAAAAAACCAAGCTGCGATTGACAAAATTGAATCCAGACAATCCTTTGCTCAATACAAACAGCGTGCCGTTGATAAAAACGCACATAATAATTCACTTGTTAATAATGCAAAGCAGTTTTATGAAAACAAAAAAGCAGAAATTGCAGAGCAACAGAAAATTGCAGAACAACAAGCTAAAGCGCAACAGAAGGCGCAGGATAAATTTAACTACAATTTCGATACAGGAAAATACGAAGCTGATCAGTCTCGTATGAAATCTCAGTTACAATCATATAGTGGACAAGAAAATGAAGCTAATATCCAAAAAGCCACTAATGCATTAAACGACTACAATGATGCGTTAAAGAAATTAGAACAGCACCGTAATGGGAAAAATTTATCTGACAGCGATTATCTTAAAGAAATGGAAAATTTGGATAAAGCAGCCTCAAAGTTTAAGAACAGTATGTCTGAGGTCAGAGATACTATGTCAAAAACACTTGCACCTGGCATCGCAGAACGTGGAGCAAATAAAGTCGCTGCTTATTATGAAGAAAATAGTAAAGCTGTAAAGAAGTACGGAGAATCATTAAAATTACTAGAATCTCAATATAGAAATGCTGTAACAGTTGAAGATAAAGCAAATGCGGAAAGTTCATTCAATAGTTTGAAGTCTCGTATCAAGGCAGAGGGACTTGAGGGAAAGACTGCAACTGAAGAAATGAAACGTGCGTTTTCACAGATTGGTGAATTTACAGGAATGTATGGAGCAATACAAATGGCATTCCAAGATCTTCCTATGCAATTAATTCAGTCTGTAAAAAATTTTGACGATACAATGACTTCATTGCAAATGTCAACAGGTGTTTCTACAGATAAAGCAAAAGAGCTAATGTCTACTTATTCAGAAATGGGTAAATCATTAAAGGCTACAGGAACAGATGTTGCAGCAAGCTCTCTTGAATGGTTAAAACAGGGTAAAAGTATTGAAGAGGCAAACGCATTAGCACAAGATTCTATTGTTTTATCAAAGATTGGTGATCTTTCATCTACAGATGCTACTAAAACTATTACAGCAGCAATGAAATCATATCAAATGTCAGAGTCTCAGGTAATGTCGTTTGTAGACTCTATCAGTGCAATTGATATGGCAAGTGCTACTGATGTAGGTGGATTGGCTAATGCATTTAATGAAGTAGCAGCCAATGCAAAGCAAGGTGGCGTAGAGTCAGAGAAACTTCTCGCATACGCTGCAGCGATTGGTGAGACAACTCAGGAAGGAATGGCTTCTGTTGGTACTTCACTTAATGCAATATTCTCACGTATGGGTAATATTAAGTTATCCAGATTAAAAGATTTTGAGACAGGCGAAGACCTTAGTAATGTAGAAACTGTACTTAAAGGGGTGGAAATCTCTTTAAGAGATAGCTCGGATAAATTCAGGGAATTTGATGATGTTTTAGATGATACAGCGGAGAGATGGGATTCATTTTCTGTGGTGCAACAAAGAGCGGTTGCACAGGCGTTTGCAGGCACTAACCATATGAATGATTTCATGGTGCTTATGCAGCAGTGGGGCAATGTTGAAAAATATATCGGTGTTGCAAATAATGCTTCAGGCGAATCCATGGAAAAATACAATGCATATACTGAATCCTTACAAGGAAAATTAGAGGGTTTGAAAAATAGTTTTCAAGATTTTTCTAATACTGCTGTTGGATCAGATATGTTCAAAGGTGCTATTGAAGGTGCAACAGGATTTGTAAATGCGATTACAGGTATTGTTGACCATATTGGATTACTTAATACAGCAATGATTGGATTAGGTATATTTCAAGGAAAAACAGGCAGCGGTAAGAGATCGTGGAAATCTCCATGCATTTTCTTTAAAATGACTTATGCCGCTTAGAAGTTTAACAGTGATGTGTACGAGTTTATTTATAAACAAGGACTTCTATAGTGACTTTCTAATATGGAGTAAGTGGTAATGCGCTTCTCTTCTATTATGAATTATAGAACGGGGAACCTTCATAGTTCAAAAGGCTATGTTACATGACTTTACTACCAAACTTATTTTTAATTGGAATAAGTGGCAACTGTGAAAGCAGAAGGTATGGTAAAAAAGTAAAGTACGAGGCAATCCGCAGGTAGGGTTCGTAAAGTGTAAAATTACACAGATACCGACCTCAACGAGCGTAACGAAAGTGTGGTATTATTGTATGATAGAATATGATGAAATCATAAAGATGCACTCTAGCGATAGGAAAGATGGGTGTCCGATTAATTCACGGAAGTATCTATACGCTTCTGTCCCATCAGCCATTTGGATCATTTACATAAATTGATACGGTTATGTAAATGAGGTAGTATAGAATTTAGTATCAAATAACATACAAAGTGTCTTGTAGATATAATTTTTTTGTAATATAATATAAAAGGAACTGACAAATGGACAAAAAACAAGAACGTAATCGTTTAGATGATTTTGAATGGTTTGTAAAAAATCACATAAATTTGCATAACCAATATGGTGATGGTTATTATGTTATTAAAAATAAAACAGTAATTGCAGTTTATCCAAATATAGAAATAGCCTTGTCCGAAACAGAAAAATTTTATCAAAGAGGAGAATTTTCTGTGCAAAAAAATACAGGACATAAAAGTGATTATTTCGTAAAATTAAATACGATTCGGAGGTAATTAAATATGAGCGGTATACAATATACTTACACATTCACAAACGAATATACATCATTAATTGATAGAATTATAACTGAAGTGTATTTGTATCCGTCATCTAATACATCTCTTTTCAAACCGTTGAAATTAAAAGCATTATGGGATACTGGAGCAACATCCTCTTTTATATCAGATCGTATTGCTGAAAGTTTGCAACTTGAAACAGATGGATATATGAAAGTATCTACTGTTGGAGGAATCGTAAATTCGAAAATACATATCGTTAATATTATTTTACCAAATGATATTAATGTTCCTGATATACCAGTTACACAAGCATTTTTAGACGATTGTGATATGATAATTGGAATGGATATTATAACACTTGGAAATTTTTCAATAAATAACTACGGTGAAAAAACTACTGTTTCATTTACATACCCACCTGAGAAAATTGATGAATAATTTGATATTAATATAGGAGAGTATGTCACTCTCCTATTGTTTCATATTTCAATTGTGTATAAACCATCTTTTTCTTTGAGCTTGATACCAGAAAGATATCGTTTAATAAATTGCGCTCTTTCATTTTCATTGTACATGATATTGGTACTAAAGAGTGCTTGTGACAAGATCTTGTTTATGTCAAACGAAATATCTTTTAGGCTGTTTCCTATTTCCAGCAACAGTGCTTCTGTTTCGATTTGTTCCAAGTTATTAGAACAAAAATCATCAATATGACAGTATGCGATATTGTTGGCTTTCATAGCTTCTACGATTGCAGCACTTGCTTTATCGTATTCAATAGCAACAAGGAAACGACATTCAGGCATTTCTGTAATAAGTCCCCAATAATCAGAATCGGATGAAACCAGGATAAAAGATTCAATGTGATTTTCATAATATTCACGACATGTCCCAACTGCAAGTTTCATATCAACTAATGATTTGTTTTCTTTGATTCTTTCAATCATGTTATGCTCTACTTTGATATCCACAAAACGGTTAAGAAGCTTCCACGCAGAAGATGTATGTGAGTCATTATACAATATAATTTTCTTGATCTTACGAAGATAGTCATGATTAAGTCCTTGCAATACGGAATATAATTTAAATACATTTGCGTTCTCACAGTCTACAACGATAGCTGCAGACGAACCATATTCCAAAAAATCATAAATACTACTCTTTTTCTCTTCACTGGCATCTTTTAGTTTACTTATGTCTTTAAATTTTTCTCCGTGTAGACCATAAAGCATTGTGATAAATTTATAATCATTCAATAACATTTTTCCAAATTCACCACGGACATTAATAAATAATTTGAATGGAAAGTTATTTATGTTATTTACATAATATCCCCATACAGATTTGATTTGTCTATCATCATGTATTTTAGGAATAATAAATAATTCTTTGATGTATTCCCAATTAATCCATATAGGAAACAGTGATTTACAGTTATTTATGTAATATGAAATTTTTTCGCTAACATCTGTTATATACTGATTGATTCGCCAGTTGGCATGTGATAACTCTATGCCATCTTCTCTTAATGATTCAATTACGTCACAATGAAAATATTCGTCAAGTATATTTATATTTTTCATATCATATACTATTGCATTATTGATCGCCTTGTATTTCATAAAAAGGAAAGATCTGACCAAGCATAAATTTCGTACCACTCTGGTGTTAGTGTTTTGAATCCATTCATTGTATAAATTTTTGTCAAAATGCGTTTGGTCGTTTTCAAATAAATGTTCTTTTACTCCAATTAAAAAGGCAACTTTAGATACAATTTCGTACATTTGACTTTTATAATGTATTGGATCTAATTCCATGTTTTCGTATATGTTGTTAGGTATATCCATTATTCTATATCCCTCCTGTTCTTATATGTATATCATATCATAATTTGCAATTTCTACCAATGGAAAATATATGTACTTTATAAAAGTAATTGTTAGTAAAAACAAAATTCAGTGTTTTTATAACAGCTCGTCTGTACTTCTAAAAAATATTCTAATTTAATAGCATTAAATGGTATTGACATAATCTATTTATTTGAATATAATAATTATATAGGATTAGGTCAGGAAGCATACGATGCCCTGGCCATTTTTTTAGGAGCTACATAAAATGAAAGAATATAAAACATTTAATCAACAATTGGCTATATTACGTTCCAGAGGTATGATCGTTCCTACAAATGGCGTGCCGAAACGTTTTTTAGAACAGGAAAATTATTATAATGTTATAAATGGATATAAGGATCTTTTTTTATGTAAAGACAATAGTGGAAATGTTATTAATCCAGAAGTATATTTGCAAAACACACATTTTAATGAATTAAAAGCGTTATTTTTGCTTGATCGTGAACTAAGATTTTTATTTCTTAAAAATCTATTAATTTTTGAAAACTCTTTTAAAACTACTATTTCACATGAGTTTTCAAAAAAATATCCAAAACCAAATTCGTATTTGGAAATTGCAAACTACAAAAATGATAATCCAAAGGCCGTTTTAAAGCAAATTTCAATATTGACTAATACAATCCATGAACATGTGGGAAAGAACGGAGCAATAAAACATTATATTGAAGATTATGGATTTGTACCGTTATGGGTTTTAGTCAATTATCTTACGATAGGAAATCTTTCATATTTATATTCAGTGTTTAAAGACTCTGAACAAAATACTATTGCCAAATATTATTCAACTAAATATACAAAACAATACGATCCTATTGATCCACTTAGAATTACCAGTAAAGATATGGAATCAGCTTTAAAGATATTTAATCTGGTTAGAAATCAATGTGCACATGATGAACGTCTTTATAACTCTGATTATAAAAACATACGGGTATCAAATTTAGCAAATTATTTTGAAATTACAAATTATAATAATAGACGTATTATTGTTGCGATATTATATTTTAAAGCATTGCTTAATAAAAGTTATTATAAGAAATTTCATTTGGAACTGATTACAATATTTAACAAATATAGCAACGAGTTTCACACTGTAAATTTTTGTGAAATTCTTAATATTATGGGAATAGATTTACAAGAATTGGACAAATTGAAATAGTTATAATAGTTTTCTATTCTTGCATTAAAGTGAATATGGTAATATTTAAGAGCAGTATTGTAAAATCATATCCTGTATTTTACAATACTGTTCTTCTATTTGTGTTTCATAAGTGAGGTGAATTAATATGGATTATTTTTATAAATATTTATATGATAAGAAACTATTTTTTCAAAAATTTTACAATCAATTTATTGATGAATTTATGTCATTTAAAGTATGTGATAAAATAAATTATTTTATGATGAATAAATATCAACTTAGCCATATGAGTAATATACTTTTAAATTCTGAGTATGATTGCGAATTAGATCCCGCTCGGCAGGATTTTATTTTCGTTGGGCGAGTGTATTATAGTGAGTTTATTTGTTGATATGTGATCATTTACTGTATGATTAAGTTTTGAGATTGTTTTAATATAATTATCCATGTTATCTTCTATTGTCTGTGTGTCATCAAATAAAAATTCACATAGTTTATCATTAACTGCGCCAATTGCAAGATATCCATATTGTTTATTGTCATTATATGATAATCTTATAGTAGAAAACTTATCCGTATATGAAACACCACAAATTATAGGTTTGTTTAATCTTTTTGAAAAACCTGCGACAATGAATGCACATTCTGAATATTTATCAATATTTGATACAGCCTCTTTTTGTACTTGTAATATTACCTTTTCTGCATCTACGGTATCATTAAAATTCAGCTTGGACTTAATGAATTTGACCATTTCAATACATGCATACTTAACTCCTGTATACCCTATAATGCAATTATGTGTAATTTTGTCATGCTTACATATATCTTCATTAACAATCTTTCCGTTGTTCATTTCTCTTCCATCAGATTTAACAATCACTCTATCATCTGTAGACATGGCTAATACGATGCTCATTCTCTTACATCCTTTTTATTTACATAATATCATGAAATGTGAGGTGATACAATGTTTAAGATTATGAATAAATTGCTCAACAAAATTAAAAAATCTTTCTGTGAAAGCATAGAACGTTCTATAATCGAATCAATAAATTTCCAAGAAATATTAAAGAAATCAGCAGAGATAACCCGAACTGAAATTGAAAATGATTTAAACAATCTAAAAAAATGTAAATAGCATTTTTTGTAATTCTATCAAATTACTATCCATATTAGAAAGGTGTTTTATGTTTTATTCTAAAATGAATATTTGAGTTGCAATAAATATTTTAGTTCATGTATATTAGACTTTAAGTTAATTAAAGATCCATATACATATTCTAATTGTACTGTTCCGATCAATGTATCATATTTACATTCTCCAAGAGACTTTTGGGAAAAATATAAGTATGAAAAAAGTTATTTATGTAGAAATATGTTTTATCAATCATACCGCACTCAAGTTGGTAACTGCATTCCAAACACGAATGACATGCCTATTTTAAATGAAAATGGTGAATACTGTTATATAAAAAATGGTCATCATATTATTTGTTCGATTAATATTTCTGCATCGCTTAATATGCCAATCAGCAACGAATACAGATCAGATATATTGTCTTTGTTTATGCCAATTTAATATTGCTTTCTATGTTATGTTATTAATCATATTTTAACCCTAGGAGACGAATTTATATAATGAAATTTTAATAAATTTTATGTAAAATCAAAAAAATTATAATCTATTTCAATTCCAACGATCAGAAATCTTAATATACTATTGTGGTTATAAATTTGCTCTTCGTAAAAATCGTGATCTCCAAATTTTCCACCTTTAGTATATCCTTCTTCGCCAATTGTAGATTCTAACCTACATGGATATGTGAAAGGAATTATAATTTTTTGTCTTAATTCTGAACGTTTGTAAGAGTGATATTTCATATATGCTTTTAACACTTCACTTTTCAATATATCCATTCGTTTGTCATTGATATCCCTAATATTTTTTCCAATATGTAATTGAAGCGTTGATATGCTTGGAAATAATCTATCTTTGTAATCTGGCATTGGTTGTTTTGTGAATATAACTATATATGAAAAATTTTCTCCATGTTCGAATTTTTTTCCTATTTTAAGCTTAGAACCTGTATTTAACACTAAGAAATCTTTATCACTAGATAAAAAATCATGAATATCAAAATAAAAATCTTTATGACGTTGAACTACATAGTCATAACGATTATTATCATTCATTTGATAAATACAAGAACTTATACTGTTTTCTCTATAATAATTAAGTGTTGAACTATATCTTTTTTCTTCATACGATAATTTTTCTATTTTATCATTAACTTTTTGATATTCGTCTTTCAAAAATTTTAATATTTCCTGTTTAAATTCAAGAAAAATTTCTTCTCTTTTTTTAATTGTTGAAACGCTTACATTGTTGTAATCTTTAATTTTATATTTTTCTTCTTCTGAAATATAATAATTATACTGCTCTTGTAATCTATCAAGTCTTTGCTTATACCATTTCGCCTCGTTAATTTCATGATTCAATTTTTCAATTTCATGATTCATTACCTTAATTGTCGCCATAACTTTTTACACCTTAATTTTCCTTATCATGGTTTCCATTTATGTCCACAGCTACCACATCTGTTTACAGTTTTGCCACTGCCGATAAATCCAGTAAGCAAAGAATACCCACGAGAACCTGTGGTAACATTTGTAGACCCACATTTGGGGCAACGGAGTGTTGGAGTGGATGGGGTGTCTTGCTTTGGTGGATTGAAATGAGTATTATTAAGTAACTCTCTAAATTCAGCGTCCATTAAATCATCATATAGAGCCTTGTCGAAATGTTCACTGTTTTCAACATAACGCACTCTTGCACGATGCATAAACTCTTCATATCGGTCTGGATGGTATTTTACTATGTTATCGTATTCGTCAACTGTAAAATCAGTTTTTGTCATAGGTGTAAATCCACAGTTTTTACATACATGTTCTTCGTCTTTAGTATAACACTTCCATGCTCCGCATCGTGGACACATATAAAAATCTTGATGTGGAAATATATATTCTGAACCATCTGGATAAAATGTATATCCACACATTCCACAGTGCCACGCACCAGGAGCAAATTTATTATCATAAGTTAGAAATCGTTTGTCTTTACATTTTGGACATTTTTTTATTTTATTTTCCATTGGAAACCTCCTGTTTTTTTTATATTACCATATATTATAAGCAAAGTATACAAATATTTCCAAATATATTTGTAATTTTAAATCGTAGATAGTCAACACTATTGGCAATTATAAAAATCGTCAGGATAATCTAAAAACATTCCAAAACGTATTTAAAAATATGCGAGACACTATGGATGACGGCTTGCAAAATGGTGATTCGCTTAAAAATCATCTATTTGATGGTATGGATGTTGACCCTAATTTTTTAAAGGCCTATGGAAAACAGTTAGATGAGTATGCGGACAATATCCAAAAAGCTGGAAAAAATGCTAAAACTTCTGAAATTGACATTAACGGTTTTAACGAATCATTGGTTAGAAGCGGTCAAGAAGCAGTTAAAACCACTACTTTCATGCAAGACATTGGAAAAGGAATCAAGAGTGTTGGTAAAACAGCTCTTTCAATGGTTGGAAATTCTGTTTTAGATATGGCTATTGGAACAGGACTCCAACTTGTTATTTCTGGAATCAGTGATTTTATACATCGTGAAGAAATTGCTATAGAAAAAGGACAAAAGGCACAAACAACTATCTCTGAAACATTCGACACATTTTCTTCTGGCAAGTCCACTCTTTCAACACTTGGAAAATCATTTAATAAATCTACGAATGAAATTAACAGCACAAGTGAAGCAATAGAGTCAGTCGCACAAAGGTATACGGAATTATCCAAAGGTGTAGATAGTAAAACAAACAAAAATATTGGTTTATCAAGTGAAGATTACCAGAGTTATCTTGACTTATCTAATCAATTAGCACAATTATATCCCAGACTTCAATCTTCTACTGATTCACAGGGAAATGCAATGCTTGATCTTGGAAGCAATGCTAAAACTGCAGCAGAAAACATAAGAGAAATTTATGATGCTCAAATGCTTTCCTCTAATGTTAAAATTGGTGCGGAATTACAGGATTTAATAAAAGGATCATCTACACAGATAAAACAATACAAAGAGCAAATTGCAGAATATAACGATACGGCAAAAAACGCAAGGGAACAAGTTTCAGAATTAAAGGGTACACAAAAATATTTTGAATCACAAAAAGATCCTAAGTTCTTTGAGTTAGATTCTAGGGACTTTACAAATCCTGAATTATTTGCAGATTATTTCAATGCTATAGAGAAAGCTGCAAAAGATGCTGGTATAAATAATTTTGAAAAGGGTGGACAAGTAGACCTTCTCGATACAGAAACTGGTGAACACTATCAGACTTCTACATTTCAAATAATGGATGCAACATCCAATCAATTAAAGGAATTTCGCAAAAATTTGGATGCTGCTAATGTAGATTTGGCAAATCAGTTTTCTATAGATGCAATTGAAGCGGAAAAACAAGCCAAATCTACTGAAATGCTATTAAAAGATACTTGGAAAGGTATGACTGATTCATTAGGTCAGTTTTTACAAACATCTGACTCTTTTGATAAATTAGATTTTGGTTTACAAAATGCATTATTGAACAATTTAGACAATCTTGATATAAAGCCATTGACAGAAAAATATAATGGTGATGCATTGTTGTTTATGTATGATCAATTTATTGACCCATTATCTAAAATGTCAAATGAATCACAAAAGGCAATTTCTGATTTATTTAATGTCGATGAAGCCGAGTTAACTGTAAGTGAGTATGCCGATGCGGTCAATAACGCCTTTAGCAAAGCCTTTCCTAATGATACAGAAACACAGGATAAATGGAAAAAGGCTTTTGGTTATTCTGATATACTTAAAGAGAATCAAGAACAGTTGGATAATCTAAAGGCAAATGATACGGTTAAAGACTATACAGATCAAATTGATTCTTTGTCCAACAAAGATTTAGAAATAGCATTAGATCTTGTTGTTAATGATGGTTGGAAAGGAACGTTTGAAGAATTACAGCAAGAAATTGAAAAAACAAAAAAAGCAACAGAGAATGAAGCGTTATTATCTTCTATACAAAAAACCGTCACAGACGCACAGACCAATCTATCATCTTTTCAGTCTGCTATTAACGAATCCGCTTCTGCTACTGGTCTTTCAGCGGAATCTATCACAGCAGTTGGAAATGCATTTAGTGAATTTTCTGAACTAAACCCTGCTCTCCTATTTATGAACACTGCCAATGGAGTAAAGGTAAATAACAAAGCATTATCTAGCTTAATTTCGCTTCAGCATAAAGTGAAGTCAAAGGACTTTTCTGATGCAATTAAAAATCAGACTCAGGCTATCGCAGAGCAAAATGAGGTAGTTAAAAACGCATCTGCAGACAATCTCGCTGAAGAACAAGGTAAGCTACAGAAAATGTTTGGCGACTTGTCAGCTATTCAACAGGCACGTTCACAATATAATGCTTTATATCAAGAACAACAGAAATTGTTCTCTGATTATGGAGAATGGGTAACTGCTACTTCCACTGAAAACGCAGGTGATCCATTCCTTAATATGGTTTCAGGTCTTGAGCAGGCAAAGGCTGCTTACGATAAAGGTTTGGTTGGTACGGATGAATTTAAGTCATTTGCAAAACTGATATCTCCTACAGGTGCAACGGACGCAGCAAACTTTATGGAGAATTACGGAAAAGCTGCAAGGTATCTTACAGAAGATATATCTGGTGTTCAAAACTTCCTTAGCGACCTACAAACAAATGGTTTTGCGGAATACAATGCTGAATTAGATAGTTGGGCATTAAACGTTAGGAATGTTTCAGATGTTGCAAAAAAAATGGGTATGGGAGAAGATTTCATATCTGGTATGTTTGGAAGGCTCGAAGATTACGGATTCCATAATAACATCATTAACGATACAGAAGATGGTGTTTTAAAATTGTCTGATGCATATAGAAACCTTGCAGAATCACAATCCAGATTGGATAAACTGAAATCAGAAGATCCAGGAAACACCACTGCTATTGAGGCGGCAGAAAAAGAAGTACAAGGATATCAACAAGATATTGATGAATTAGGTACTAATCTTTCCAATGTAGCGGCAGATAGTGCATCTGCATACAATGAAGAACTTGAGAGTGCTAAAGATCAGATTAAAATTCTTGGAAAAGAATATGAAAATATATTTAAAAATGATCTTTACGGAGAAAATCAAGATGCTGTAGCACAGTATATTCAGGACATGATTGATGGTCTTGCGAATACATATGATTTAGATTCATTGGATTTCGAACAAATACGTCAAGATGCAGAAAACTATCGTAAATCATTGAGTGGTGCAACCATTGAAAATCCTGCTGAAATTGATTTTGGAGATGATACAGAAAAGGCAAATACTTACGCTTCTGCTCTTGGAAAAGTTCAGCAGGCAAACAAAGATAATAAGACAGTAATCGAAGAAACTAAAAATGCATTATCTGATTTCACATCTGAACAGATCAAAAGCATTGATTTGTTTGACGGTGCATATGACAGCAATCAGCTTGAACCTGCAGAAAAAGCATTAGACTCACTTGTAGAATCTCTTGGATTAACAAATGAAGAAGCAGAAATGCTTCCACAATTGTTAGAAGCCACAGGTATGATCAAACCAGAAGTTGACACCAGTGATATAGAAAAAGCGGCAACCGAAGGTGAAAATGCTCAAAAGTCATTGGAAGAAGCAACTGGCAAGACATATGATTTTGATTTTAATACAACCGACTTAGATACCATTCAAAAACAAATGGATACTGTAACAAGCGATATGGCACAGTATCAAACCACTGATGCAAATGGTAATGTTACATATGATTATAGTCAACCAGGCGCAAATGAAACTGCCAAGGTTTATGAATCTACTGTCAGACAACAACAAGCAGCAGAATTTTCAAATACCGAGTTAGGTAAAAACGAAGCTACAGGCGGTACGCTTGACACAGCAGTTAGAGCTTATCAAGAAGCAAAAAATGAACTTGATACCCAAACATTATTATCACAGCAAGGGGTAAAAAATGATGTAGAGGGAGCGACAAAAGCATGTAATGAAGCTTTCCAGGCAGTGAAAGATGCAGGTGGCGAAGAGATTTTTGACACCACTGGAATACAAGAGCTTGATGACAGCATAAAAAACATGACCGATAAAGAATACAAGGCAATGGTCGATGTTGATGCGGATACATCTCAAGCGGATTCCAAAATGAACAGCATCACAAATAAAGAATTGCAGACAAAAATTAATACTGTAGTTGAAAACGGTACTTCTGTTGACCAACTTCTTGCAATGGATAATAAAACCTTGGCAACAACTGTAGGATGTGAAGATTCAGAAGTTCAGCAGGTTAGAGCTGAATTGGAGGAAATGGATCAGCAAAATGTGCAATGTGCTGTAGAAATTGACAACACTCAATTCAATGCTCTTATAGAAGCCATTAATGGAGAGCCTGTAACACAAGAAGTACAAGTTAAACCAACTGGCGAATCAAGTATTACAGATGAAATTGAAAAAGCTCCTTCTGAAAAAGAAGTCTCAATTGTTGGAAAGGTAGCATCCTTAAATCTTAATGGTAATTATCCACCTGTGGCATTGGAAGGTAATGTTACCAATATAAATACGACTGGAGATTATCAATCTCTGGCATTGGAAGGTAATATTGTTCAGGTATCTGGTGGAGATGGAGAATCTATTGATGTAGTCGGAAATGTTACGTCTGTTAGTCCTGTTGGTAATTTATCTGTAAATGTGGTTGGAAATATCACATCCACTACAGGAGGAGAAACTCAGGGTGGTAGTGTTTCTCTTATTGTGGATTCTTCTGATGTAGATACATATAAACCATCTGATAAAAGTGCAAAAGTAAAGTTTAGCAAAGATTCATCCGAACCAGATAATTATCAACCAAGTGACAAAAGTGCTACTGTAACATATAATGTTGATGCAACAAATGTATTGGCTTATCAACCACCAAACAAAAGTGCTACTGTAACATATACAGTCCAAACTATAGGTAGTCCACCAAAGGGCGGTGCTGTTTCATGTGCATCAGGAACTATGATTTCTCCTGCACATGCAGACGGAACAGCATATAATGTCCTTAATATGCGACCGCTCTCTTCTGCTCACGCCAAAGGAGATATATCTCTCAATAACGATGAAAAAGCTTTAGTAAATGAAGTTGGTGTTGAATCCATCGTTAGAGATGGTGTATGGTCACTGATTCCAGGTGGCGCACATTTCGAAAATCTTAAAAAGGGAGACATTGTATTTAATGCAAGTCAAACCAAAGCCCTGCTTGAGCATGGCAGAATGGCAGGTCATGCAAGAGCATATGCCGATGGTACGTTAAGCACCCAAACTGGAAATCGGTATGGGTTGTATAAGGCGTATCGAGGCGGTTCTATGCATGGTAGCTTTCAAGGTGGAGCCGCAGGAGGAAGTTCTTCTGGTGGTGGAAACAGTCATACCACTTCCTACAATAACAATACAGGCGCAGTCAACAGCAATACAAAGGCTACCAATGACAATACCAAAGCAGCCAAGAAATCCACACAGGTATTTGACTGGGTTGAGCGAAGATTAAAATACTTTGCTGACAAAACAAAAGCGATTGCTGACAGTATTAATGATTATATTTCTTCTTCACAGAAAAAGAGCCTGTTACAAAAACAGATCTATGCTACTAACAGTGAAATGCATGTCAATTACCGTGCTGCAAGAGCTTATTACAGTAAAGCCCAGTCGCTAGGATTAAGCTCAAAAACCCGAAAGCTGATTGAGGAAGGAAGATATACTCTTGATGATATCGACACTTCTACAGAATCCGGTAAGGCTCATTATGATAAAGTTCAGAAATACATGAATTACTATGATGAATATACCAAATGCATTGATGCAGTACGTGAATTGAGAACGGAACAGGTTGAGTTATATGCTCAATGGGCTGCTATTCCAACCGAAGAAGCTGAGAAGAAAATTGATAAGCTGACACAGAGCTATAATGGACTTGCTGCGATTCAGGCACGTTTGGAAACCGCAGGTATGGGAGGTTCCGCACAGGCTCTTCTGATGACACAGCTTGATAATACCATGCGGTATGCAAATAATAACAAAAAGAAAACGGATGCGGAATGGAACAAACAGAATAATAGGCTATCAGCTGCTCAAACAAAAGAAGATACTGCCAAAGGCAAGGCTAGCGAAGATAAAAAAGCTTTAAATACTGCAAAGAAGAATCTTACCAAGAAACAAAAAGGTGTTTCTTTAACATCTGAAGAAAAGAAACGTGTTAGTTCCGGTCAGGCGTTAAGTACAAAAGGACTGAAAGGCAAAAAGAAACAGCTTGTACAGGAATATAATGCTGCCCTGAAGAAAAGCCAGTCATCCGATAAAGCTTATAAATCTGCACAGTCCTATACGAAAAAGGTACAGAACAGTGATGAATATAAAAATGCCAAGGATGCAAAACATACCAATGACGTAATCTATCTGGAGTACAAGAAAAACTGGGAAGCTGCAAAGAAAGCATATGATAAGGGTGATTCTCTTTCCTATCAGAATTATCTGGTCGATCAGGAGCTTGCTCTTCTGAAACAGCAGAATGATGCAAAGAATACCGCTTACCGTAAGGCAAACCAGAATACCCAGACTGCTACCAAGCGTAAAGATAACTATAAATCGAAACTGGATTCTGTAAAGAAGAAAGGTAAATCCTATAGTAAGAAGTATGCAAAGTATCTGACCGCAGATCAGGAAAAACAGCTTGCAGCAGGTAAGAAGATCAATACGGACAATATCAAAAATGCAAACGTGAAAAAGATCATTGACCAGTATAACATTGACCTTCAGAACGCTATGAATAGTTACACTGCTGCCACACAACAGTTGACTGCTGCACAGGAAGCCGAAGCGGAAGCTGCTGCAAATGCGGCTCAGTCTCAGGCAGAATATGCACAGGCACAGGTAGAAGCTGAGAAAACAAAATTTGATAATATCAAGAAATACTATGAACAGCGGATTGAATATCAGGAATCATGGAATAAGCTTTATGACAAACAGCGTGAGTACGACAAGACCCACGGTGACTACACTACTTCTGAGAGCTTTGACAAGCCGATCAATGAGATAAATAAAGCACAGAGACATCAGGAGGAAGCTGCCAAAAAGCTACAGGAACAGCTTAATAAAGCGGTAAAAGCAGGAACCATTAAGGAGTATTCGGATGAATGGCTTGAAATGAAATCTGAGATTGTGGATGCTCAGACAGCCGTTCAGGACTACGAAAATCAAATGGAACAGCTCAAACAGGAACAGATTCTTGTACAGTACGAAGAAATGTTTGACCGAGCCATTGAGAAAGCCGAGAAGTTTAAGGACAAAATCGAAGCAATCAATAGTCTTATTACCGAAGATATGATGTACGACTACGAAACCGGACATTTAACTGAGTTCGGAGCTTTATCTATTGTCCTGAACGCCAAACAGCTTGATACTTCTCTTACTACCCTGAAAGATTATGTGAAGAAGCGTCAGCAGATCATGGATGATTTCAAGGCAGATAAGTTCGGGGAAGAAACTTATGATAAGCTGATGGCTGAGAATGATGCAAGTCTGCAGGGTGCGTTAAAGGATGCACAGGCTTATCAGCAGGCTATTATCGGTATTATCAAAGATCAGGCACAGGCTGAACAGGATGCATTATTTAAGGTCATTGATGCCAGAAAAGATGCTCTTGATAAAAAGAAAAAATATTATGATTATGATAAGACAATTAAAAACAAAGCAAAAGAAATCAATCTGTTAAAACAGCAGATTGCTGCATTAGACGGGGTGTTTGCCCCATGCAAACTATTTAATTGCGGGAACGTCCCCATAACCCTATTTCGCTACAACAGAACTGGAAACGGTACATGTGAATGCGGTATGTGTTAAGAACACAACAGTCGAAAGATAGAAACCATAAAAAGTAAATAGATCAGGGATAACCGAGTGTGCAAGTCACTCTTACGCAGCGAAATTCCTAAGTCATATAATATGATATGGAATACGTTCAACGACTATGGCATTATGCCAGTAGGGTCATAAGCGATTGATGATCCGAAAAATATAGACTATTTGAATAAAATATTATATAATAAAGAAAAGTTTTATTTAACTATTTATCATAAAGATGATGTGTGACGGTTCTGACACATCGGTAAAATAAAAAGTGACCGAGCGATGATAACAAGTGACGGTTCTGACTTGTTGATAAACAAAAATAGTGACCGAATGATAAACAGTTTTAATGCATATTGGAGATGATATTATGGTATTTGCAGTACCAGATAGGAAATTAACTGTAGTAGATGCCTCGAATTCACAGGATTTTATAAAACGGTTCAATCAAAATACAATTACAAAAAACAGATTGAACTGTGTAACTCTGCAAGGAGATTGTTTTTACATGAGAGAAAAGTTCAAAAATAGAACATTAAAACTACAGATATTAAAGATTGAATATAGAAAATGAAATGAAGGTATTTACAAACATAGGAAAATGACATATAATAAAAGAAACTGAAGACAGTGTGTGCAATCTTCAGTTTAAATTGTTTTATATATAAAGACAGATTCCGTTAGACGGTTGAGCCAATTTCTCACATTTAATGGCTTATATGATTAAACAATCAATGCATTAATGATCGCCTTTAGCTTTGTGGCGGTCATTTTTGCGTTTCTTATAACTATCAGTAATCTTCTGAGAAATAATTCCAGAAACTATCCCAGAAACAATCCCACTGATAATATTAATAGCAAATGGTAATGCTATCATTTCACAAAAAGAAGCGAAAACTTCAGTCACATTATCCCCTCCCTTGAAATGAATTTCCTACATGGTGTCACGAGGATATTTATATAAACAGGACATTGCTGCCCTGATGTGACTCAACCGCCTAACCATCCCAATCAAGCCAAAACTGAAATGTTGGAATCTGTCAAAATATATTATAGTCTTTATCGACATGTTCTGTCAATCTTTTCCATATTATTGCATAAAACAATTTATTCAAATAGAAGATATAGTCTCATCTCATATGAATAGTATGAGGGAATTTAATTCCGTGTGGGTGTAGCGAACCCATGCAAAGATAATGAACTGATGCACAATCCAGAGCTGAAAAAGCAAGGCTCGAAGCTGAATTAGCAGAAAAACAGGAAGATTTTGATGATACAGTCAGAGATCATGTATACGAATTACAGGTAGATGGACTGGACGATCTCAAAGACCAGTTATCTGAGGATTTCGAGAAATGGTCACATGAACTGAGTGCAAACCTTGATAAAATGTCACAGGCTATTGCGGACGCTGTAGCAAACGTGGGAGGTAATACTGCGGATGCTCTTAATTCGATTGCAAAGATTCTGGAACAGTTTGGAATCAATGCAGGAGATATGGGTATTACTCAGGGTGATCTTGATGTGTCCAAGGGGGAAAGCAATCAGAAAAGTTCTGTACCCCCTGTTGATGATAGTAATATTGTCCGCTTCAATCATGTAGGTGGTCAGATTATGATTACTGAAAATGGTATAAGTACCCCAATGAGCGTATACGATGGTATGATTCCTAATGATATAACCGAAATGTTGATAAACATGTCTATGGAAAATCAGAGATTCCCACTGTCTGAACTGAAGATGCCAGAAATAAAGGTAACAGGTGGGGGAAATACGAATGTAAATATTCAGTATGATGGCCCAATGTTACAAGTACAGGGAGATGTAACAAAATCAACGCTTCCTGATCTTCAGACAATTTTAAAGAAAGCTAATACCTATACGCAAAATGAGATTCGTAAAAATATGAAAAGATTCGGATGATAACCGAACTTATTTATCAGGACACTACTCTTTCATCGGAGTAGTGTCTTTTCTTATATAAAATAAAAAAGGAGGGATGGTATGGCAGGTTTTATATATAATGGAAAATCAACAAAGGATATTTTAAGCAGCTCTGAATTAATATTATGTACATTTGATGGTATTGATTCTGTGTCTGGACATCAGAGGGAAGATATTACAGGTGAAACAACCATCTCTCGTCCTATTGCCAATGAATACGGAACACAATATGAACCTCTTGAAATTGAGTATGGTCTTATAAAAAAAGATCATACAGTAATTACAAGCGAAGAACAAAGAACCATCGAAAAATGGCTTACTTCACCAAAGATATCTCAGGAATTGACGGTGATTGACTGCCAAGGAAATCCTATTGATGGAATTTATCATGGAAAATTCATTTCAACAGAATGGTATCCTGTGGGCGGTGGTTGGGCTGGTTTTATGTTCAATTTTAAAAATAATACTGCATACCCCACCAAACACTTCGAACAGACGTACTCGATCAATTCAAGTGGAACCATCACTATTGACTGTGAGACAGACGAATTGGAGGAATATGTATATCCGACCTTAACAATCGTTCAATCTTCCTCTTCTACTGCTTCTGTATCCATTACCAGTGTCACGGACAATTCCAATAAAATGACAGTTCAGACACGCCGTAATCTTCCAATGATCTTTGATTGTCTGCACTGTATTCCCAAAGACGGAACTACGTCAGGTATTATCACCTATCAGGATCTTGGATGGGACGATGTTGGAAATATTTACTGGCCTCGTCTTCTGCCAGGTCGAAACACTCTTAGAGTGGAAGGTAATGTGCAGATAACAATAGAATTTGATTATCCATATAAAAGGGTTGGTGGATGGTTATGATACAGGGAAACAAAAGAATTTATCTATGCGATCTTAACTTAAAGCCGATTACTCAATTAAATGGTATTCAAACTGATTCTGTAAATTTGAATCAATATGTAAAAGATATCGGTGAACTTACGTTTGATGTGGATGAATACATTATTGTAAATGACCAAAAAGTGAAATCCAACGGTTATGATGAGCTGGATTTATACATGACTTTGTGTTTGGAAGATATTGGAATGTACCAGCTTCAAAAGCCTACAGAAAGTGGTGATGGTCAGAAATCTTATAAATCTGTAGTCGCCTATTCTCTTGAAAAGGAATTTGAAGATAAAAGCTGGATAAATTTTAAAATTAACACTGGTGCGAAAGATTCCCTGGAACAATTAGCTTCTGGGAACCTTAATGAAATGGGGTTTGCAAAAGAATTTGTCACTTTTTGCAATCCAGATAAACCTGAATTATCATTTATGGATTTGCTTATCAATCAGATTCCAACATGGTCATATGATTTAGATGATATCGATACACGGCTAATAAAAAAGAAAATGCCTTCCATTGAAGAGCAGAATGTAACACTCTATAATTTGTGTACTTCTACGATTGCTCCAAGAATGGAATGTCTCTTTTTATTTGATACCATGCACAGAAAGATCAAGGTACTGGCAAAAGATAATCTGGATGACAAAGAATATGAATCCACGGTGTTTATCACATACCGTAATCTGGCTCAGCAGATTGATGTAAGTGTCAATGAAGATTCTGTGTTTACCAGATTTAACTGTCACGGAGATAATGAGTTAAATATCCGTAATGTAAACTATCAGGATAACTATATTTTTAATCTTGATTACTTTATGCGTAGCCCGTATATGTCCGAAGAGCTGATTGCAAAGGTCAAGAAATGGATTGAATACAGGGAATCACATAGAGAAGAATACATTGATCTATCAAAGCAATGGGCTGACAATCAAGAAGCTTCCAGCGAGTTACAGAATCGTGTTCCTGCAGATGATTTATATACAGATCAATGGGACGAAATGAATAAAGAAGGACTGGAAGAAAGTCTGAAATATTATAATACTCTCTTAACCAGCTTACAGGTATCTGTTGACCCCAACTGGCATGGTGCAGAAGATGGCAATGACTATACAGGATATGAACCATGGAAAAAACCAGATGGCAGTGTTGACCATGATCGTTATCTGGAAGAGTTAAAAAAGGTAAGCAATGGATATGGTGGATATTATACTTACTACGATACTCTTCATTACATTATTCCAAACATTGAGATCGCCCTTAAAAATCTGGATCTTCCGGAAGACCAAAAGGAAGATTATGTAAAGGACTGGGAAACCAACTGGGATCTTTATGGTATCACAGAACTGGAAGCAAAACAAAAGGAATACAACACCAAAATTGAAAAGCTGTCCGATTATAAAAAGCCATGGTCAGAACTGACAGAAGAAGAAAAGAAACAGTTTACCAATGAAGAGAATTATAACATTTATCATAATCAGTATAACGAGGCTGCACAGCATATTGATGCTTTAAACAAAGCCTTGGAAGAAAGAAAAGCTAAAAAAAAGGTTTATGATGATAAGATTGAAGAGATCAATAATTCAAGAAATAATCTTGCAAGCCAGGCAAGTCTTGAACATAGCAGCTTTGGATTTACCTCTTCTGATCTGATCACCATTAGAAGTCTTTTTCATGATACAGACTATCAAAATTCTAATATCTTTTCTACCTCTCTTACTACTACCCGTACTGAAATCGACTGTGAATTAGAGTTGTACGAAGATTCTGTAAGCAAATTATCTGAAGTGTCTCAACCGCAATATACTTTTTCCGTACAAATGGATAACTTATTTGAGATCCCAGAATTTGAACATTGGAAAGGTCAAATTGACCTCTTGAAGTTTATTCGTCTAGGTATCCGTGACGATTACAGCGTAAAGCTGCGTATTATTGGAATCACACGCAACCCATGCGAAAGTACCCCAGATCTTACACTGGATTTTTCAAATATGATCACTTCACGTTCTGGACGTTCTGATTTAACAGAACTTTTGGAAACGGAGAATAACCGTGGTTCCAAAAACAGTTTTACTTTCGGTACTGGAGATTCTGATTCAGAAAAAGAATACCTCACTGCCCTTTTGGAACTTATGATTAAAAACGGATTATTCCAACATGCAGTTGGTGATATTGCAGGAGGTACGGTAGGTCAGGTTGACGAAGCAACCGTCAATCGTCTGATCGCAGAATACCTGAAAAATTACAAAGTAGAAGTAGGTCATATCGTTGGTGATAAAGCCGAGTTTAATGAGTTATTTTCCAAATATATCGATGCGGAATTTATCTCCGCACAAATTATTCAGGGTAATAGTGGAGATTTTATCGACTTTATCAACAGCCATATTAAAATAGATAAAATCACTGTCGAACAGATTGTTGGGCCAAATGGTGAGAACTTTATTGATATGGTTAACGGAGTTATTGATGTAAAAAAAATATCTACTGAACTTATTACAGGTGGAGATGGAAATACATTTATAGATTTTGTAAATAATACAATCCAGTCTTCTACTATTAAGGCAGATAAAATTACAGGTATTGAAAATTCGAAAACTTTTATTGACTTTGTAAACAATCAGATTGCGACTAGTGATCTTAGTGCAAATATTGGTAATATCGAAAATATTCTTTCTGGTTTTGCAGGTATTGGTGATATTCAAAATATCCATTTAACAACACAGAATGCAGTTATTGATAAAGCGGTAATTAAAGAATTGATTGCTTCTCAAATGTCTGTTGCTGATCTTATGGCACACCAGGCCACGGCAGAACTTATCACATTAATCGGTAAAGATGGACAGCCTACGATTGCTTTTAAAGATTCCACTCAACAATTCTATGATTCCAATGGTAATGTCCGTGTTCAGATTGGTCAGGACGGAAATGGAAATTTTAATTTTATTGTCCGTGGCAAAGATGGGCAGACTGCTATGTTTGATGAAAACGGAATCACGAAAGATGGTATCCCAAACAATATCATTGTAAACAACATGCTTGCAAATGGAACTATCCAAAAAGATAAACTTGGGTTCCAAATCATTGAACCAAATGAACATGGTGGTATTGATATCTCTCAAGTATATCTGGGCGATGGAAGCAAATTTGGTATTGAGTATACAACATTCAAGGAAACTGTGACAAACGATATTAATAGTATGAATCAAAAAATTGATGAGTCTTCTTCTTATGAATTATATATTGAAATGCCAAATGGAAATCGTATGACACCTGCAGGATTAACATTAAATGCAAGATTGTTTAAAAATTCAGTAGAGGTAACAACCGATTGGGATAATAGATATTTCACCTGGCGAAGACATTCCAACGACCATGACGGAGATATAAATTGGAATAATACACATAAGGAAGGAACCAAAACATTGCTACTGACATCTAACGATGTATACAAGGGAGCAATGTTTGAATGCAAATTTGAAACAGACGGTATCTCTGTAAGCAAATTCGTGTAATAAATTTTATAAATAAAAGGAGAATTGACACATGGCTAAAATACAGGCATTTTCTAGTGTCACTATCACAGATTTATCTGATGCTGGTCAAGTTAGTTTGTATCTGACATCTAATCAGCCTAATTCTGTGATTTTTGACCCTAATCAAAATACATATACCCCAGACTGGGGAAAATCAAACTTGGTAATAACTCCGGTGATATCTTATAACGGAGAAAATGTAGCCTTGACTGCACCTGGACTTACTGTTAGTTTCCAGCGTCAGGAGGGTTCCGGAACGCCTGTCGGATTAACTGCAGGTGAAACCGTGTCTGGTAACAAATTGACAGTAAGTGCAAATAAACTGGCCTCTGTATCAAGTAAGCTGATTACCTATATATGTAATATCACATATAAAGATCCGGAAGTAGGTGTTCCATTAACTACTAGAGAAACACTTACTTATAGTTTGATTTCAAATGCAACAAATACTAAAGATGCATTTATATCCGGAGAATCAACATTTCTATATGATACAAATCGAAACTTAGTTGGAAGCAATACAATTACGCTTACAGCAAATCTAACAAATGTCAGCGTATCTCAATGGCAATATAAAAAACCTGACGGATCTTTTGTAGCATTCCCTACAACCAACAATCCATCAATTTCTGGTGCAACATTAAAAGTTCTGGCAACCGAAGCAAATATTTGGTTAAACAACAAAAATGCTGTTATTAAACTGGTAACGAACGATTCCAGTGTTTATGATTTACATGAAATTTACAAGATTTATGATGGTGCTGCAGGTACAGATACAGTTAGTGCTATCCTATCTAATGAAAACCACTTAGTACCCGTTGACTCTAAAGGAAATGTAAAGAGTTGGGTTGGGGCTGAGACATCCATTACTATCTATGAAGGTGGTGAAGATGTTACTTCTAAATGGAATATCGCTGTTACATACGGAGCTGGACTGACTGCAACTTATGATCCTGTAACGCATATTATGGAACCATCTGCATTAACCACAGATGCAAGTTATGCTGAATTTAAATGTACACGAAGTAACTATGCAAGCATTATCAAAAGATACACTATTACAAAACAGTATGCAGGTAGCGATGGTGCAGACGCTGTAGTTTATCAGTTAGATTCTAATGTATTAGCAATCAATCTTGATAAAAATAAAGTATTCAATCCAGCAAATATTACTTTGACAGCTTATAGAAAAGTAGGTTCCAGTGGAACAAAAACAAATTATAACGGACGATTCATTATTGAGGAGTCTACAAACGGAACTACCTTTACACCTAAATACACCAGTGGGACAGATGAATACACAAAAACATATACACCTTCTGCAAATAATATAACAGCAATTAAATGTTCCTTATATCAGGCAGGTGGCACTACTGTCCTGCTCGATTCACAGACAATTGTCGTTGTAAAAGATGGTGGGGATGGTACTGATGGCAGACCAGGTACGAATGGTGTATCTGTGGTTGTAACAAATAGCTCTGAGGTTATTCCATGTAATACAAGTGGTAATGCTTCTGTAGCAAAAGACATTGCTATCCCATTCTACGGTTTTTCTGGTATTACCCGTGTACCTGTAACATGCACAGTTGGAACTCTTCCAAGTGGTGTGACGGTAAAAAATAATACAGCAGGTACATCCAATGCCGGAGGTTTGTTAACACTTGCTGTAGCTGCTGGAGCAACATTCGGAAATTCCTCTTTAATGACTGGAGATATTACTCTTACATTTGTATGTCAGGGAGTTAGTATTGAACATAAGTTTACTTGGACAAAGAGTAAACAGGCAGCCAACGGACAGAATGCAATCCTATTCCAGTTGTATTCTCCTGATGGTGGTTCAATTATCAATGGAACAGGATCTACAACTATTAACACTATGATGATGTCAGGTGCAACACCTGTAACCCCTACTGCTTTTGTATGGTCAAAATTTGAGTCAGGAAAATATACTACCATTCCAGGACAAACCAGTAATTCTTTAGTTGTTTCTGCGTCCATGGTTGATGGTACAAGCTGGTTTAAATGTACTGCCACTTATGGTGGACACAATTATGATGCATATTGGACGGTTGTTGACCAGTCTGATCCAGTACAGTCTTATACTTACAAAACAGTTGGTCAATTCAAAAACGGACAAGGTGAAGGTGCAATTTATACAAGAGTATATAGAAATGGAGAAGAACTTGATCCCATTAGAACTTTAGTATTTTCTACCACCGCCCCTGTCGGAGCATCTTCTGGAGATTTCTACTATCACTTAGATAAAAGCGCAAAAACATGTACATTAAAGAAATATAATGGTTCTGCATGGGCTGATGCTACCGAAAAAGATACACTAAAATATGAGTATTACAGGATAAACTCTAAGGGTGTCGAGCTTGATACGACTGCTCCGTATAAAACTGACAGATGCATTTATATTGATCCAGATATAATTCAGGGGGAAATGCAGTTTAGATGCAAAGTGACAGGATAAGTAAATTTAATAAATGTTGTTTATATTTTATACAATACGAGGCTGTCAAAATACAGTCTCGTATTTATTTACAAAAAATAGATACGTGAGTAAAAGGAGAATATTATGGCAAAAACTTTTGAGAAAGAAATGACTATTTTCGAAGCAGACACAATTGCTTCTTATTATAAAAAAATCAGAGAAAATCAGGATACAAAAAATAAATTCAATGTATTTTCACTTGCAACTCAGTGGAACTTAAAAAAAAATATTGATGCATTAAACAAAGTGACGGCTTCTTATAATGAGTTTCGTACAGAAAAAAGGCAGGAAATTAATGACCGATATTTTTCTGATGAAATGAGTATTGAAACTACTATTAAACAGACAGATGAAAACGGACAAGAAAAAGAAGTTCCAGGAAGACAAGTGAAAAAAGAATATATGGAAAGTTTCCAAAAAGAGAACGAAGATTTAATCGCTCAACTCTTACAACTTTCCGCAGAAAAAGTAACTGTAACTATGACTCCTATTGATGTTAATAAAGAAATTGCCCTATTGGAAGAAAAGGGTGATATAGCGGATGTTGATATTAATATGGATGATTTAGATTTCTTGGATTTTTTCACTGAAAAATAATATATAAAAAAGGAGGAACTTACAAACTATGAATTTTCAAGTATATAGTTTTGTAAATATATCCAACATTATCGAAAATGCAGTATCCTCTTTTCGCACAGAATATTATCTTTCCAGTTCTAATACAGAGTTAATAGGCGGTAGTTGGTCAACAAATATTCCTCCTTGGTCAAATGGTAAATATTATTGGCAAAGAACAGTAACAACATTTACTGATCCAACAAAACAACCAGAAATAAGCAAACCTGTATGTATTACTGGTGCTGCTGGTCATGACGGAAAAGGTGTGGTATCCATTGTTCCTGAATATGCTATCAGTCAAAGCAGTACAGAATCCCCTGTGTCAGGATGGGCTGACAAACCTAAAAAATGGATGTTCGGATATTATTTGTGGACAAGATTTAAAATCACATATACAGATAAAACAACAACATTTACAACCCCTACATGTGACTCCAGTTGGGAAATTGCGAATGACATTGAAATTGGAGGTAAGAATTTATTAACCTGCACAAGCAGTATTATGGGGTATAACGATGATCAGCGTAACTGGGCTTGGAAAAGTTGGAAGACGGTAATGACGAATACTGTTGATAAATCGACTGATTCTATTCATATCGTAACGCAAGGTGGAGATGTTGATATCAATAGTGGTATTGCTTTTAATACAAAGAAAATAGATTATAAAATTGGTGAGACTTATACGTTTTCTATAGCTATACGAGGAACATATAATTTAACAGATAAATTTATTGCACATATTTATTATACCAACAAAGAAAATAAAGAAGTCTATGACAAAACTGAAATAACATGGATCGACAATCAGGATGGAATCAATGATGGATTAAGTTCCATAAGATTTCAAAGAAGGTTTATTACTTTTACTGTTCCTGATGATTACAATGAAACCACAAACAATCTGTTAATTATTATTTCTTGTAAGAAAATGGATATACTGCTTTGCCGACCGCAGTTGGAAAGAGGAAATAAGCCTACTGATTGGAAAGTAGCCGAAGAGGATCTTCAATCTCAGATAGATTCTACTATAAAAACAATGTCTGGGATAAGTTCTCTGGTAGATAAAATCAATGGGAATATCACAAATAAAATATGGGTAAGTGATATTAATACTGCCGTTGACTCTTTTAATAATACAACCATTCAATCAATTCGTGATCAGGTATCGTCTCAAGAACAGACACTTAGCGGTTTTAACCAAACAGTTAAAGATATGCAGACTACAATTGAGAAGAAAGCTGATGGTTCTACAGTTGAAACTCTTTCTAATAAGATTTCACAAACGGAACAAAGTTTAAATGGCTTCAAGACAACAGTCGAAAATACATATGCGACAAATGCAAACCTTACAAGTAATTACTATAATAAATCTCAGACAGAACAGCTTGCCAATAAAATATACTGGTTAGTTACAGATTCTTCCAGTTCCTCTTCTCTTACATTGACTTCAAAAGCATTAGAAGCAGTGACAAATCAGTTTATTGTAAAAAGCCCTGATGGAAAAAGAATCGTTCTTGAAAGAGGAAAAATTACAGCGGATGCATTACAATCCAATAATTATGTTGCGTCTGGACACAATAGTGTATATGCACAGGCAGGAACTTTTTATAACCTATCTGATGGTTCTATTACTTCCAAAAATTTTGTTGTAGATCAATACGGTAACGTAAATCTTAAAGGTACTGTATATGCCACAGGCGGTTCGTTTACAGGAGATATTGTAGCAAATTCTTTAACGCTTGGCTCCGGTGTATCGATTGACGGTAGTAAAATCACAGGTCTTTCTTATGATAATCTTTCCAATAAACCGGATCTTACTATCTATATTAAAAAGGATGGAACAATCGGTTCTACTCCAAGTGAAGGATATACAGGTTTCCAAGTTTCATCCAGTGGTCTGTTACGTGCCAGCAATGCGATTATTTATGGAACCATCTATGCAAGTTCTGGAAATATTGGAGGATGTAATATCAGCGGAGGTTTACTTTCTGTACCTGCTGCCAGAATCACAGGACACTTAGAAGCTGACCAGATTGGAGCCGGAATCATTACTGTTGATAAAATTACCACAAACAACCTGCAAGGCTTAAATGGATGGATCAACCTAAATAAAGGCACATTTAATTATGGTGAAGGAAAATTAGTATGGGACGGATATAATCTAAAAATAAATGGGTCAGGAACATTTACGGGTACTGTGACAGCTACTTCCGGTAGTTTTACTGGGTCTGTCACGGCCACATCTGGAAGCTTTACTGGGTCTGTCTATGCTACTTCTGGAATTATTGGAGGATGTAATATCTCGAATGGAAGTTTACAGGTTCCTGCTGCTAACATCACAGGTACATTAAGCGCAAATCAGATTATTGTAGGATACAATACGTTACAGTCAAAACTTGATTCCATGGCAACCGATATTTTAAATGCTGCGAAAACGGCAACAAATTATATCACCATGGATTATAACGGTGTCATGGTATCTGATACTTCACAGGGTTCTTATGGAAGCAATGTTTTGATTGCAAGTGACGGAGTAAATATCCGAAATGGTACTACTACGGTTGCATCATTTAAGGCAAATGAAATTGAACTTGGTAAAGGTAATAAAAATTCTGTGATTAAATTGTGTGATAATATTGGAACTATCAGTGCGATCAAACAAGAATATGAAGATGGTACTAGCATTGATGAAATGGCTATTCAATCATTGTATTTAGGATTATATGGTTCAGATTTTGTCACTATTGGAAAAAATGATGGTGGTGACAGAATTGAAATAAAAAATCAAAGTATAAATATGCTTCAATTTGGTTCTTATGAGAAATGTAGTAATTATTTTAGTCTAGGTAATACAGGGACAACATTTTCAGTGAATAGTACAGGAGAATATAATCAATTAAATATTAACGCCAGGAGCACAACAACTAACCACACAATCATATCCGAACAATATATACAAGCATCCAAAGGATTTACATGTGGATCTGCTACTGATAATTTTCAAAATAACGTACTGTGGAGTGGAACAGCATTATGGCCCAGTGATTCTCATACATGTAATTTCTCTAAACCTGTTTCTCAACAGCCGCATGGGATTTTACTTGTTTTCAGAGGGTATGATGGTAATGCTCTAAATGCAGATTGGCACACATTTTTCGTATCAAAAAAGGAAATTAGCTCACATCAAGGTCACGGACATTCATTCTTCCTATCTCATACTCCATGCACAAATTTTTCTACAAAATATATTTATATATACGATACTTATTTAAGAGGACATGCAAATAATAATCAGTCTGGTACAGGTTCTAACGGTGTTAAATATACCAACAACAAATATGCTTTACAATATGTTGTTGGAGTATAATTTAATTTTGTTTTTAAGAAAGTGGGTAATTAATTTATGGCATTACAAATCAAAATAAAAAGTGACAATGGTGTGCTTCTCTCCTATCATATGATCGCTATGATCAGCGTGGAACTCAATCAAAGAGTGACACTATTAGTACGATCATACATTGATGAGGAAGGTCGCCAATATGATAAAGATTATGAAGCTGGAAATATTGTAGGTGAACCTTCTTTCCCTTATACAAATGCAGAATATTTAAGTATAGAGTGGAATGAAGCCTTACCACTATTATCCGGAGATTTACTAACCAATGCGTATAATTGGTTGAAAGATCAGCCATCCTATCAAGGGGCTGTAAATGTTTAATGAAGGGAGGCAATTTAATATGGAAGTATATGTAGATGTGTATAACACTTCAAGTCCTGTTCTGAATATTTCCCTCGAAAGACTGAGAAACAGTTATATTCGTGCGATTTTAACTGATCCCATTGTGGATTTGTCTAAAATCAATGGGTATTTCCTTACATATAAAAAAGAAGACAATGAATTTTATGTAGCTTTCGATCAGGAAAAATATGATGAATATTTAAAGGAAAAAGAAAAAGAAAAAAATATCAATAAAGGTAATGAGCTTTTGAATGATATTCAGGAAGATCTTGCTTTAAAATACGCTACTGATAAAGAAGCTTATATTATGAGATATCTTTACGATCCATGGAAAGCCGATACCAAATACGAAATTGGTGACAGACGGTTATATAAAGATACACTTTATATATGTAAACAGGCACACACCTCACAGGCACAGCATACTCCTGATCTTGTACCTGCATTATGGGATATCATTAACGGAGACTCCGAAAAGGGTACAATCGACAATCCAATTATTGTTCCTGAAGTAGTCAGCTCAATGGAATACGAATATGGAAAATACTATCTTGAAGATACTAAGATTTATCTCTGCAAGCGTGCAGGAGTGCCGAATCCGGAGTCTATGTATGGACAGAAAGTATCCCTTACTTTTAAGCCAAGTCAGCTTATAGGGCACTATTTTGAAATAGTTGAAAAATAATTTATACACACGAAATATTGGTTTCATTAGGAGAACAGTTATCTGCTGCTCTCCTAATTGACTAAAATATGCAAAATTTGTACATAAATATTTTTATTTTTCAGCTATTGACATCCTTATAATGATTGCGTATAGTATAAATAGGAATACAAATAATTTATTATGCATACAATAAGGAGTGAGGTGAGAAACATGTCAACAATGAAACCGATACAGGCAACACCGACATTAAGTGGTAAAGATGCCGAAGCTGTTATTCGTCAGACTAACACCATGCCTACAAAGCAAGCACTTGCAAGGAATCAGATGTTGTCCTGTGTTCTTGCTAATATAAGAAAATAATGGAATATTTATCTGACGAAGAATTTATGAGTATTCAAGATAATGTGAGATTGATATCTATTAAAGACATAGATGATATCTCACATTATTTATTTGACAGTCATATTCAAGAATATAACGAATTTTTGAAATAAGGCTACCGCAATCCCACTGACTTTAGACGGTGGGTAGTTCACTATAGCAAATGAGTTTTATGACTTAAATGTAAGTAAAACATTTTTATTGATACATAAAGATACAAAGGAATTATTAGCATATATGACTTTATCAGCAGACTCTATTCGTTTGACAAGAGAAGAAAAAGAAGGACATGATATGACAGTCGTGCCGTACTCATCTTCCCCTGCTCTTAAAATCGGAAAACTTGCAGTAAATAAAAAACTAAGTGACATTGTAAAGCGAAAAGGCTATGGTTCTTTCATGTTAGAATTGGCAAGAGCTTTTGCATTCGATATGAATAAAATGGGAGTTGCATGTCGATTTTTAACGGTAGATGCAGATATAGAATATAATCCGGACACACCTTTGTTTTATAAGAAAAATGGTTTTGTTGAGAATTTAAGTCAAAAAAGTCGAAACCCTAAACATACAATCAGTATGAGAAAAGATATTTTTAGTTAATTAAATATATTTTATTCATAGAAAAACGGAAAGGTATTTTACTTTTTCGTTTTTTTATTGGATATATTACATCTGAAAATATTAAAAAGAAAGGATAATCTATGTACAGTATTGTAATGGATAAAAATAAATTCCTGATCAAAAGCTGTGGGATTACATTATATCAAGGAGAATCTTTAGTTGATAAACTTCAGTTTCTAATACCAAAGGACTACAAAGGTCACGATTTGGGTGAATTTACAGTAAAGATGAGATATATTCTCCCTGGCAATGTCTCAGGATCAGAAGATCTGAATCTTGGCAAAGAACTATATAATGATACCCACTATTCTTACACTCTTCCAATTGACAGTCAGATATCTACTGCTGCAGGAGATGTAACGGTGTATTTAACATTTTTGAAAATTGATAACCTTAAAAAGAAAAAATATCAGATGCGAACCAGTAAAATTACTTTAACTGTAAAACCGTATGAAACTGCATATAATCCTGAACTTGGATATGGTGATTGTAGTGGTTCTGAATCTGGAGATGATCAATATGATGTAGTGGAATTTTCTAGTAAAAAGGATCCAGATACATATGAAGTAGTAGAATTTTAATGAAATAAATTAGTCCGAAATAAGAACCTAAATATAAGGTTCTTATTTTTAAATAAAAATTTAAAGGAGGAAATGAAAATGGCTGAAAAAAAATCAAGATTTGGTTTTGGTGCAAAAGAAGATATCAATACAGCTGTTGAAGCCGGAACAATTGATGAATATGATTTTCTGTGCTTAGATAACGGAGAAGTTGGTTGGATTAACGCAAACAAAAAAACAGTAATCAACACTCCACGTACTCAAACAGATATCAAGGTTAATGGTGTTACCGGACTGGGAATCGCTAATAATGAAACTATTCCATCAGGAAAATCCCTGGATGAAATCGTTAAGATGTTAGTGCAGAAACCAATTCCTGCCACCTACACAAAACCGTCTGTGGCTATTGCAAACAATGGCGGTGGGGCTTCTGGTGATGTAGAAGCAGGAACATCATTTACACCAAAACTGAGAGCTAGCTTTAGCCAAAATGATGCAGGTGCTTTATCTAAGATTGAAATTTTAAAAGGTGGACAGTCTGTAGGTGAAGGTACAAAAAGTCCTTATGATTATATCGGAGAAGCTTTAATAATCGGAGATGAAACCGTTACATTTACTGCAAAAGCTACATATACAGAAGGGCAAATTAAAAACAATAATCTTGGGCAGGCATCTCCAGACGGACATATTGAAGCAGGCAGTGTTACATCTGGAAATTATAGTGTAAATGGTCGAAGAAATCTGTTTTATGGCACAGGTGTCGGAACTACACCGGAACTCTCTTCTGATGTAGTAAGGGGTCTTGCAAATAAAAAGCTGAATCCGACACAGGGAACTGTATTTAATATTCCAATTGCTATAGGTCAGCAGTATGTTGTATTTGCATACCCTGCAACTCTTAGAGATGTATCCCAGGTGATGTACACAGAGACAAACGACACCGGAATGGCAAGTAGCTTTACTAAAACACTGGTAGATGTTGCTGATGCTCGTGGTGGTGAAAACGGCAAAAAGTCATATAAAGTGTACAGCTATTCTATGGCTACTCCTGCTGCTGCCGGAATGACATTTAAAGTCACTATTTAAATAAAATTTCAAAGGAGGAATAAAAATGGCTATAGAATCTAAATCTTTATTAGTTGCTGTAAAAGCGTTTTCCAGAGGTAATCCTCTTCCAATAGATGCATCTATGGTTTGGGATTCCCAGGCAGAAGCCGAGAGTTATGCAAAACAGCCTAACGCTTATAGCGGTCAGATTATTACTGCAAAAGTAGGCAGTAAATACAAAGCATTTGTTCTGCAGGGAGAAAATGGCAACTGTACTATTGAACCTATTGGTGTGGATGCATCTGCTGTAAAACAGTATGTACAGGTAGGAACCAGACCAGGATCCGGACAGGAACAGGGTGTTATCTATATTGAAAACAATGTAGGTTATATTTGGAATGGTTCTGGATGGGTTAAGGTATTTGCGGATGTTTCCACCTCTATTGCTGATTTCGAAAAGAGAATTGGTAAATTAGAAACTGATATTTCTACAAAAGCAAATATTGCAAATCCGAACTTTACTGGTTCTGTAAAATTGGACGGAAAAGATCTTGCAACAAAAGAATATGCTGATTCTATTGTTGCCGCTGCAAAAACTGAAGTTCCAATTGTGATTGATGCAGATCATCCATTCCCAACAGAAGGATATAAAGCTGGACAGAAATATGTAGTTGCTCTTGCAGGTACATATCTCGGACAGAAATGTGAAGTTGGTGATGTGATCCTTATTACTAAATCATACGTTGCTGACACAGCCTCCAATTCTGATGGTATTGTATTACAGGCAAATATTGATGGTGCTGTAACAGGTGCTGCTTCTTCTGTAGATGGAGAGATCGTAGTATTTAGTGGTGCGACTGGAAAGGTTATCAAATCATCCAAGATCAACATGTCTGCATTAAATGATGCTCTTACAAAAGCCCATGAACATGCAAACAAATCACAGTTAGACACTTATGACAAGACACAGGCCGAATTACTTGCTACTGCCGCTGCGGATGCTCAGTCAAAAGTAGCCGTGTTAAAGAAAACAGTTGATGGCAAAGCTGATAAGGCTACTACACTTGCAGGATACGGTATCGAAGACGCTTACAATAAAACAGAAATTGAAAGCAAGTTGAAGACAATTACAGACAATGTAAATACAAAAGTGGATGCCACTACAGTAGATACCAAAATTTCAACTGCTAAATCTGAAATCACTACTGCATACGAAGAGTCTATAGATGCAAAACTTAATGCAAAGGTTGGCAATCTTGGAGAGTCTGCAACAGTAGTAGAATTTGTCAATAAAGCTGTTGGTTCTGGTGGTGCAGACATTGCAGGTCAGATTGATAACGCTTTAAGAGAAGCAAAAAAATATACAGATGACGCATTAACAATTGTGGTATTTTAATATATGATTAGGAGGCAAGGTGATAATGACGGATGTGAAATCTATACTGTCTGTTATTGGAACAGTAAAAAGTCGCCTGCCTGATCTAGCTATAAAAAATGGTCAATTAATATTTGTTCAGGACAGCCCTACAATTGCCCTGGACTTTAATGGCAAGCGTACATTTTACAATGAGATTATAACTATATCAACTGAAGAACAGCGACAGGATATGTTAGCTCCTATATCCGGGAGTTATTATTTTGTCGTTGAATCAGCTGTTTTGTGGACTTATCAAACACAGTGGATACAGATTACAACAAAACCACAGGATATTATTTTTATCGGAACAAATCTTCCTGAACTTGGAAAAAAACAGACATTATATGCCGATAAAACCAATCATAATATTTCTGTATGGGATGATGATACATTATCCTATGAAATTATTGCAGATAAAACACAACGAATCAGTGAGGATGAAATAGCCTCACTGTTTTCATAAATAAGTATAGTAAAGGAGAATTTTAATTATGGCACAACAGAAATTTTTAGATTTAACAGGTTTAACATCTTATGATAAAAAAAGCAAAACCACTATGGATACAAAGGATGCTGCTACTCTTGCTTCTGCTAAATCATATGCGAATAGCCTTGGATCCAATTATGATCCTGCAGGTACAGCCCAGAGTAAAGTGGACGCTCTCGAAAAAGGACAGGTTACAACTAACAAGAATGATATCGCAACATTAAAAACAGGAAAAGCAGACAAATCTACAACTTTAGCAGGTTATGGTATTGGTGACGCTTATACAAAGGGACAGACAGACTCTGCTATTAAATCAGCTATTGCTAATTCAGGACACTTAAAGAGAACAATTGTAACTCAACTTCCTGAAGCATCCGCTGCTGATGAACATACAATTTACATGATCAAAAAATCATCTCCAGATGGAACCAATGCATATGACGAATATATGGTTGTTAATGAGTCGGGAACAAAGAAATTAGAAAAGGTTGGAGACTCCAAGGTTGACTTAACAAACTATGCAACCAAAACAGAAGTTCAGACTGCCAAATCTCAGGCGATCAGTACCGCTTCTGGGGATGCAACAACGAAATCTAACAACGCTTTAGCGTCTGCAAAATCTTATGCTGATGGACTTGCAGAAAATTACGCTACAGCTGCTCAAGGTGCTAAAGCTGATACAGCACTTCAGAAAGCAAGTATCACATCCGGTGCTACAAATGGTTCTATTGCTGTTGGCGGTACAGATGTTGCTGTTAAGGGACTTGGAAGTGCTGCATATGTTGCTACCACTGCTTTTGATGCCGCAGGTGTTGCTGAAGCCAAGGTAAATGCTCTTTCTACAGGTCAGGTAACAACTAACAAGAACAATATCGCAACTTTACGTACTGATGTTGATAACCTGAAATCTACAACATACGTTGCTATCTCCACGGAAGAAATTGACGCTCTTTTTGCGTAATATGTTTCATGCTGTCGCATCAATTTAATGCGGCAGCATTTTTAATAAATAAAGGAATGAAAAATGAATGATATTAAATATTTAAACTACAATGGTCTAAGCCATATAAGAACCAAATATATTTCCAAGATTCAAAATGATCTTTCCAAAGTTTCAAGCGATCTGGATATTGCCAATCAATCTATTGAAGATATTGAACAGAAATTAAATGATACAAACAGTCCGACTGTATCTCAACTCTCTTCCCAATTGTCTTCTGTTTTTTGTGACATAGCAAAATTAAGCTTTCAACTAGATATAAAAGAGGTATTAGACACATCGGATTTAACTCATGTGATTGTAGATGAAATTGATTCAGAGGATTCCGTGGTTATTTTATCTGGTAAATATGGAAATAATAAAGTTTATATTTAATAAAAAATATGAAAGAGGAAACAATAGATTATGGCAACAGGAACAATACATAAATTAGGTACATTGTATATTGATGGTAAAATTATTCCACGCTCAACAAAACCATGGCCCAGTTCCGCATCTGTCCAACCATCAGAAGGAAATTTATTTCAATTATCAACCTATGATGGGAAGAAGCCTACGATAGAAATAAGAGATACGGATGCAATCGAAACGAATCAGATACAATGGGTTGAAATTAATGATGGCTCTGATCAATTTCTGATTGCCGATAGAAATTTGTGTTCCAATATCGAATATAATTTTTTAAAAGAAAATGAACTCAATAAATCATTAGGACAAGGAAAAATCATTACAATTGATGGTGGAACATACGAATTATTTATGCTGTCCGCAGGAGAAAATAATAGCGTACAATCAGGAGTTGTTACAAATAATCAATGGGACAAATATGTCGGAAACTGTGCCGATTTTCAAGGACTACCCACTCCCACGGCGCAGGATATGCAAAACACATCAAGTATATATAATTTCAATACAACACATAATCAATTATGGAATTGGGCTGGTTGTTTTTCATGGTCAAATTATGAATATAGACAAGGTAATTTAACTGAAGCATCTGTCAGAGGTAATTTTGGAGCAAGAAAGTGGGATGCTTATAATGCATATTTTCAAGGGCCAGAACTGGGATGGCGGCCAGCACTTAAAGTATTAAGCTATAACCATCCACCAGAAGTCATACCAGACAGCAAATCTTTTGGAAATCTTTCTGAACCACAAAATATCTCATTTTCGGTATCAGATCCAGATGGTGATTATTTTAATGTCATGGTATATATAGACAGTAACCAAAAAGAAGCATATACATCACAAACAGGAACTAAATATTATACTTTAGAACTAAGTCGATATTGGAGCGATTTAAATATCGGATCTCATAATATCGAAATATATACTGTAGATAATAGTGGATTAACCACTTCTAAAATCTACACATTTACCAAAACTAATGCAATCCCTACAATCACCCCTTCTTCGCAGTATCTTGGGTCTTTGACTCAACCAAAAGACTTTAATTTTACTATTTATGATGCAGACAATGATAAGATGACTCTTACTTTTAAAATAGATCAAGAAATATTGGAAACATGGTCACAACAATCCAATGGTCAAAAGACAGCTTCTATATTAACAAAATACTGGTCACGTACTACTATTGGATCACATACAGTTTATATTACTGCCACAGATCCATATGATAATAGTACCACGGCAGTATATACTTTCGACAAAAGCAATAATCCTCCTGTCGCACCAACAATTCTTTCTCCTTTAAATAATGAGCGAGTAAATTCTGATTTTTATGTAGAGTTTAATATTGGAAGTGATCCAGAAGAAGATTCACAGTTAATAAAGGTACAAATTGCAGATAATCAATCTATGACAAGCGGTTTACAGGAATTTACATCCATAGAAAAATATACAGGATCTTCATGGACACCTATTTCTGGTATCTTAACAAATAATGAGGCAGGCAGTAAATTAAGGACTCATATTACCGGAATCTCTTCTGGAGTAAAATATATTCGTATTTCATCTTATGCATCTGCAGCTAGTCAATATGTATACTCTTCTATCATCAAAATAAATGTTGGTGAGTCTTATCTCGAAATTATGACACATCCATCTACTTGCAAAACAATGCCGAACAAGATTATTGTATTATTAAGTCTCGTTGCAGGTTCCCAAACTCAGAAGATAATTTCAGTATGTAATAATGCAAATGACTCTGTGCCTACATGGGAAAACTATTCTCCTGATTCATCTGGACTTTATACATTTACGAACAAAACTAAAACAGCAAATGATTGGGCAGTTTCTGCAAAGGTAAAGGTTATAGCAAATGGTTATACTGGAGAAATTTCTCTGAGTGCAATCGGATTGGGGGTATTATAAATGCGAATCGTGCAGGAAACAAAAACAGCAAAATATCAAAGACAGCAGCAATTAAATGATACTGCCATCGGAGAATTATCTATGGCTATTGCACAGATAATGGCAAGAAGTAATAGGAACATTTTTAATGAAAACAGTGAACTGGTAAAGACATGGGTACGGTTGGTGCAGTCTGGACAGTACAAAGAAGTTCCAGAAATCGGGAACCTAAAAGAAATTGTATATGATAGTTTAAACGCCAACCAAGAATAACATGAAATATTAAAGAGTAAATGTGAGTTATTTATTATACCGCATTTGCTCTTCTTTTATAAAGGAGGGAAAAATGAAAGAAAATGCATTTTTAGATAAAATAGGATTATCACATCTGATAGATAAACTGCAATCATTATTTGCATATAAAAATCATTCCCATTCACCTTTGAATTTTACTGGTGCAACTTATGAATCTTATGATGGGTCAACAAGTAAATCAATTCATATTCCATCTTATTCAGTTATGCAAGGTGCAACTGAGAATTATAACGGATCTTCAGGTCTTGTGCCTGCACCAAATCGAGGAGAACAAAATTTATTTTTAAAAGGTGATGGAACTTATGATTCTCCGCCAAATACAACTTACGGAACTGCCACCGAATATAATGACGGATTAATGTCGTCTAGTGATAAATCGAAGTTAAATAGTATTGCGTACAATGCAAATAATTATACGCATCCAAGTTATTATTCAAAAACGTCAGGTTTGTATAAAATCACAGTTGATTCATTAGGTCATGTATCAGCTGCAACATCTGTTACAAAATCAGATATCACAGCCCTTGGGATCCCAAGCCAGGATACAAACACATGGACTCCATTACAAGGATCTACCTCTTATTATGACGGTTCAGCCGGATATGCTCCTGCACCGAAAGCCGGATCCGCCAATAGGTATTTAAGATGTGACGGTGTATGGGAAGTTCCACCAGATACTAATACTACGTATAGTCTGGCTAGTTACTACACAGATGGATTAATGTCTTCCAGTGATAAAAATAAGCTGGATGGTATATCATCTGGTGCGAATTATTATACCCATCCTACTTACTCTTCAAAATATTCTGGTTTGTACAAGATTACCGTAGATTCAACTGGTCACGTTTCTGCAGCAACCACAGTTACCAAAAGTGACATTACTGCTCTCGGTATACCTGGACAGGATACAAACACAACATATGGATTATCTTCATACTACAGTGACGGATTAATGCGTAGCCTAAATAACAATACAAGCCAGTTTATGAGAGGCGATGGTAATTGGAGTGATGTTCCAACATCAACGTCCGGAAAATATACAGCATCCCAGGGATTTACCTGCGGATCTGTTACTGATACTTTCCAAAATAAAGTTTTATGGGCTGGAGCATTGTGGCCAAGTAGCGAACACACTTGTTCATTGAAAGAGTATGTAACTGATCAACCACATGGTATTGTTCTGGTATTTTCTGTATACGAAAATGGTGCAGCAGCTGATTGGGGATTCAATACCTTTTTTGTGCCGAAAGGTTATGTAAGTCAACATAGCGGAAAAGGAATGGACTTCTCGATGGGGACAACTACATTTGGAGTTATGGCAAACAAATACTTATATGTGGGAAATTCCGCCATTCGAGGAAATGATACTAATAAACAATCTGGAACTGGAGCTTCTGGAATCAAATACGAGAATGGTTACTATGTTTTAAGGTATGTTTTAGGAGTTTAAGATCAAATTTTATATGCAATTCCCCATATCTGATCCCGTATCCTATATATCAGGGTAATCCTATTCTCAAGCTCTGAATCCATATCCAGGTAAATACAAGAAAATATAATTTTGGTTACTTCTTCATTTGATCTTATGACAGAAGTAATTTTATATTGTTTATCTTCGTATTGAAAATATAGCGGTTTTATCTGTCCGTATGGATTAAAAGATGCAATTACGGATACGGGGATAATTCCTGAATTATTATCTAACATATGTAGGCTCCTATTCATACATATTTTATGTAATATTATATATGTTATTCACTTAAAAGTAAACAATGTTGTGTTGCCAAAATTGAGATAAAAATATATCATATAAACATCAGTTCATTTGTTTAAAAAGGAGAATTTTCATATGATAATTATTAAAAGTTGGTCCTATGTCAAGATTTAGTACAAGTTAAAATGAGGTTTTCCTCATCTTAACCTGCCATCTGCAATTCGCCTTGTTGAAGCCTACGATACAGCTCTTCATAATCGTTTGGAGACATATAATCACAGTGACTATGAATTCGTTTTGTATTGTAGAATGCTTCTAAATACTCGAAAATCAAACGATATGCATGCTCATAATCTCGAATCTTAAACCGATTCAGCCATTCTCTCTTAATCAGGGAATGGAACGACTCAATACATGCGTTATCCCATGGATATGCCTTTTTAGAATAACTACACTGCATGGTTGCGGTTACACGTTTGTATTCTTTTGATACAT
>ENA-OQKY01000127-OQKY01000127.1-human-gut-metagenome-genome-assembly--contig:-NODE-127-length-98863-cov-7.566602_pt1 | contig 98863 bp, 94 predicted proteins | sample MGYA00242652_ERZ504805 | MGnify/ENA primary metagenome ERZ504805 (study PRJEB26092, sample SAMD00036400) | human gut metagenome | host: Homo sapiens | study: EMG produced TPA metagenomics assembly of...
TCGCGGTTAAAGCTTCTGTTCTGGCCGTTGCCGTCGCGGTTAAAGCTTCTGTTCTGGCCGTTGCCGTCGCGGTTAAAGCTTCTGTTCTGGCCGTTGCCGTCGCGGTTAAAGCTTCTGTTCTGACCGTCACGACCGCCGTTTCTATTCTGACCATCGCGGTTATAACCCCTGTTCTGGCCGTCGCGGCTGCCATTGTCTCTTGATGGTGTGCTGTAATTACCGCGGCTGTCCATACCACCCTGGACATTGTTATTGCGGCGTGGTGCTGCGTTTCTATTGTCCTGAGCCGGCTTTGTTTCCTGCTTCTGAGCCGGTTTTGCTGCCGGCTGTGTAAAGAACTTTCTAATCTTATCTGCATTCTCTGATGAAATGGTGCTCATATGGCTCTCTACATCCACACCATGTCCCTTTAATGCATAGATGACATCTTTGCTGCTTTTATTTAATTCCTTTGCCAATTCATGTACTCTGATTTTTGACATAGGCTACCTCCGTTAAAATGGTGGAATCACTGATTGATTCCTGTATCAATAAGTTTCCTGATGGACTTTCCGAAACCGGCATCAAGTACTGCCAGTGAAGCCCTGTATCCACGTCCCGTATGTGTTCCGAGACTTTCTTTTGTTCCATAAATGTATACAGGCACATGATAATAAGCACCCATATCATTAAATGATTTCTTCGTATTGTCAGATGCATCCGATGCAATAATGACAAGACATGCCTTGCCCTTTCTGACTGCAGATTCTACTGCAAACTCACCGCTGGCGATCTTGCCTGCCTTTGTCGCCAGTCCGATCATTGATAAAGCTTTATCTGTCAATATTCTTCATCTCCTCTTCCAGCTGTCCGTAAACTTCCTTCGGTATCTGCATCTTCAGTGAACGTTCCAGGCCTCTGTTCTTAATGGCTTTCTGCAGACATTCACTTTTCGGACAAATATAGGCACCGCGTCCGTTTTTGCGCCCTGTTGCATCAATACATATCTCATCTTCCGGCGTTTTAATGACACGGATCATTTCTTTCTTGCTCTTCATTTCCTGACAGCCGATACACTGTCTCATAGGAATCTTCTTCATGGCCGTCACCTTTTAGTAACCGTAAGCCTGGGATTCACTCTTGATATCGATCTTGTAGCCTGTCAGTTTAGCTGCCAGTCTTGCATTCTGGCCTTCCTTGCCGATAGCCAGTGACAGCTGATAATCAGGAACAACAACAGCTGCGCTCTTCTCTTCAGGATCCACATCAACAGAGACAACCTTTGCAGGGCTTAATGCATTCTCGATGAGAACGGCAGGATCCTCGCTCCAGTTGATGATATCGATCTTCTCACCGCGAAGCTCATCAACAATGGCATTGACACGGGCACCATTCATACCGACACATGCACCGACAGGATCAACGTTTGGATTGTTGGAGCTGACTGCGATCTTTGTTCTGGAACCTGCTTCTCTTGCAATGCTCTTGATCTCAACTGTACCGTCTCTGACTTCTGTTACTTCTGCTTCAAAAAGTCTCTTCACCAATTCAGGATGTGTACGTGATACAGTGACCTTCGGTCCCTTTGTTGTATTCTTTACTTCTACAATATAGAGCTTGATACGGTCTGTCGGTTTAAATACTTCGCCCTTCACCTGTTCATTCTCTGTCAGAACCGCATCAACCTTGCCCAGGTTCACACTGATATTCTTACCGTTATATCTCTGTACAACACCTGTTACGATGTCTTTCTCGCGCCCATAATATTCATTATATAAAGACTTTCTTTCTTCTTCACGAATCTTCTGGACAACGACCTGTTTTGCCTTCTGTGCTGCAATACGTCCGAAATTCTTCGGTACGATCTCCACATGAACAATATCGCCCGGATCATAGAACTTGTTCTTCAGTCTTGCATCCGCAACACTGATCTCCATTTCAGGATCTTCCACTTCTTCTACAACTGTCTTATCTGCAAAAACTTTGACTTCACCTGTCTCACGATTCATAGTCACACGGATGTTATCTGCTTTGCCGTACTCATTCTTGCAGGCAGCGACAAGAGAATTCTCAATAGCTTCAAGCAGAATATCTTTGCTGATGCCTTTCTCTTTTTCTATATCATCCAATGCCTTGATTAACTCTTTACCTTCATTCATTTTTTTAAATTCCTCCTCTATGTCTGTTCTATCAGAAGAAGAATGCAAGCCGGATGCGCGCAATATCGGAACGTTTAAACTGCATCTCGGTTTCATCTTCCATTTCCAGTGTCACCATATCTTCATCGTATGCTTTCAAAATACCGACGAATTCCTTTTCTTTATTAATTGCTTTGAACAATTTCACTTCAACATCCTTGCCGATGCTTCTCGCAAAATCCTTCTCTTTCTTCAGAGGACGATCAAGACCCGGTGAACTGACTTCCAGAATATAGTTTTCCGAAATAAAGTCCTCTTCATCCAGTAAATCACTGAGCGCCCGGCTGACTTCTTCGCAGTCATCTACTGTAATCCCGTTCTCCTTGTCAATATAGGCACGCAGATACCAGTTGGCACCTTCTTTCACCCATTCTACATCGACAAGTTCAAATCCTTTCGCCTCGACGATCGGCATGAGCATTGCCTCAGTCCTGCTTTCATAATCTTTCTTTGCCATGTAACTCACTTCCTTCCCGAATTAAGATTCCTTAACACGTACAAAGAGTGGACTTGCGCCCACTCTTTGCTAAAGATAATATACTATCTTAATCATTGTAACACCAGTTTGATTATTTGGCAATAGCCAACTTGACGATTATTCATAAGAATAAAACGCCTGCAGCCGATGTTTTGTATCAAACAGATCATTATATAAAAGTTTCTTATAATTTTTCAGCAGTGCTTCCGCTTCTTCTTCACCACAGTCTGTTCCTGTATTTTCCTTCAATGCATGTGCAGAGATAAACGGAACATTCTGCTGCAGATCAGACAGATAACTCTGAAAATCCGTCAACGGCAGCCCTGCTGCCTTCAAAAGACGTACAGCCAGATAGTTGGCACTTGTCTCTTCCCCCTGACTTTCATTGATGTCATAATTGGCCCACATGACAAACGGCACCATATATCTTTCCTTTCGGTCACTGCCTGTTCCAATGGAAGTGACAAACGCATCATTGCTGCCCGTTTTTTTGCCGGTGTCTACCACATTGGTAATGTAATCTGCCGGCTGATGATCGCCAAACATCATAATGATCGTCGGTTCTGACTGCTTTTCAAAGTATTCCACCAACTGTTTGAAAGCTTCATCGGAACGCTTGATCAATGACAGATACTGTTCTGTAGCCTTCAGATAAGTGCCGCTGCCTCCCACAACACTGACATCCGGGATAAAATTGCTGTAGCGTTTGACATAGCTGCCATGATTCTGCATCGTCACATCAAACACAAATAGCCTCTCGTCAGAAGACTTCTCTTCATAACGACTGATAATCTTCTGATACGTGGTCAAGTCACTGATATAGGTTCGTAATATCTCAGGGTTTGAAAAATCATCTTTAAAATATTTCTCTTCAAATCCCAGGTCATCATACACCGTATCTCTGTTCCACCCCTTTGGATAATACGGATGCATGGACACAGATGTATAACCGATAGAGGACAGCTGACTGGCCAGTGACGGCACTTCCGACTTGATATACTGTTGATAAGGGATACTGCCTGTAGGCAGAAAATACATACTGAGTCCAGTCAGAAACTCAAACTCTGTATTGGCTGTATTGCCGCCCTTAACAGAAGAATACATCCATCCCTTCTGGGTATTCTCCGAAAGAGAACTGATAAATGGCATCACTTCTGTATTCGTTGTATAATCACCCAGCACCGACAGATCAGAAAATGCTTCATTCATAATAACAATGATATTCGGCTTCTTCGTCAGATCAATGTTGTCTGCATTGACATTACTGTCACTGTTCCCAGAGGATATCTCATCCTGGATTTTGGCCAGTTCTTCCTGTGAATAACCCTCCGGCTTGTCAATCTTCAGATAACGGAGATTCACGATAAAACTCAGCGCCAATCCGTTATTGCGATAATAAACCGTCGGCGTAAACAGGGTTGTATCCATATCAAATGTTTTGATGGCCGCATCCGTCTGAACATAACTGCAAAATCCCATGAATGCTGCGCACATGACAGCAATACCGGCACCGCGGAACTTCGACATCTTAAACTTCAGCCGCATTTTCAGACACAATGACCAGAGCAGCAGGATCAGCAGGATCACGTTGCATGCTCTTACGGATAATTTATATTCAAAGTTATCAGCCACTGTCGCTGCCACACCCACTGAGAAAAGATCCCATGGCAGAATCGGCGATGATCGGAACATCAGGACAAAATAATTGGCCAGGCCCGCTGCACCAAGCAGCATCGAACCAATAAGGATGGACATTCCTGTTCTTCCGGTTATAAACAGCAGCACGCCAAAAAACAGATAATACATGATAAGGTTCAGAATAACAGGGCCATCCCACATCTGACTAAGCAAGTGGGTATAACTTTCCACAAGCATAAAAACAGCTGCCGGTGCAAAGGCTGTTAAAAGTATCTCGATCAAAGCTGAATATCGGAATTGAAACAGATTCACAACAATGGCTGCAGCGATAAATACAACCGCCAGCCACAGCCATTCCTGGCTTTTCTCAGCCGTCTGCATGGCGTACACAGCCAGCCCCGCCATCACAACGCCGTATACCACAGCCAATATGGCAGATTTCTTATCAATCCATCTGTCCTGTTTTTCAATCGGCCGTTTCAGCTGTCGGCCGATAATTGCTAAATATTCTTTTGCAGAGGAGGATCGTTCTGATTTTGTATAGATTCTCTTCTTGTATTTTTTGTTTTTCAAGTCAATCCTTCCTCCTAAAAACCAAAATCAAAAATTGACAACTGATTGCTCTCAGGGAGTCCACCGAGAAGTCCAAGTTCAGCCATAGTATCCAGCACAGTCTGACTGACTTTAGCCTTCTGACGAATATCGTCCTTCGACAAGAATTTCTCACCGCGCTCAGTCTCTGCGTGAGCTGCCACAGCCAATGCTTCCGCAGCAATACCGCCCATGCCTTCAATGACAGAAAACGGCGGCAGTAATTTGCCCTCTACAACCTGGAATTTGATGGCATCCGATTGATACAGATCGATTTTCAGAAATTCAAAACCTCTTGCATAGAATTCCTGTACGATCTTCATATCACGCAGAGTATCCTGCTCTTTCTTGGAAAGGTTCGGGTTTGCTTTATAAGCTTTGATATGATTATCAATAGCCGCTTTACCCTGACACATCAGACCATAATCAAAAGCCGTTGCTCGAATGGTGAAAAAGGCTGCATAATAGGCCAGCGGTTCATGGATCTTAAACCAGGCAATACGGATACCCATCATAACATAAGCCACCGCATGGGCTTTCGGGAACATATATTTGATCTTTTTGCAGGACCAGAGATACCAGTCCGGCACATCATGTTCTTTCATGACTTTCTCATAATCCGGTGTCAGGCCCTTCCCTTTACGGACACTTTCCATAATCTTGAAAGACTGTTCGGATTCAACCCCTTTGTCGATCAGATAGATCATAATATCATCTCGTGTACAGATGGCTGTGGAAATCTGGGCTTTTCCCTCCTGGATCAGCGTCTGTGCATTGCCCAGCCATACATCTGTACCATGGGACAGACCTGAAATACGCACCAGATCCGAAAATGCTTTCGGTTTTGTATCACGGAGCATCTGCATAACGAATTCCGTACCGAACTCAGGAATACCAAGAGAACCCAGGTCGGTACCGCCGATGTCCTCCGGTTTAATATGGAGCGCCTCAAGACCATGAAACAGCGATAATACTTCCGGATCATCCAGTCGTATTTTCGTGGCGTCCACGCCGGTAATATCTTCCAGCATACGGATCATGGTCGGATCATCATGTCCAAGAATATCCAGTTTCAAAAGGTTATGGTCAATGGAATGATAATCGAAATGGGTGGTGATAATCTTGGTTGTCTGGTCATTGGCCGGATGCTGAACCGGTGTGAAGGAATAAATCTCTTCACCATGGGGCACAACAATGATACCGCCGGGATGCTGACCGGTTGTACGTCTGACACCGACGCATCCGCTGGAAATCCGGTCCAGCTCGCAGGAACGTTTATGCTGTTCATGCTCTTCGTAATAATGCATGGCATAACCGTAAGCCGTCTTATCTGCCAATGTACCAACGGTTCCCGCACGGAAAGTCTTGCCTTTACCGAAGATAACCTCCGTATAAGCATGAGCCTTACTCTGATAATCACCGGAGAAGTTCAAGTCAATATCCGGCTCTTTGTTGCCCTTGAATCCAAGGAAGGTTTCGAAAGGAATATCATGTCCCTCCTTCATCAGCGGTTCTCCGCATACCGGGCAGACCCTGTCTTCCATATCACAGCCGGAACGGCCCGAAAAACTTTTGACATAGTCCGAATCAAAATCCACATAGTGACATTTCGGGCACAGATAATGGGCCTGCAGGGAATTAACCTCTGTAATACCGGCCATATAGGCAACGAAAGATGAACCGACAGAACCTCTGGATCCTACCAGATAGCCGTCTGCAACGGATTTCCACACCAGTTTCTGCGCAATGATATACATAACCGCAAAACCATTACCAATGATAGAATTCAGTTCTCTTTCCAGTCGCTCCGTCACGATATCCGGCAAATCCTCCCCGTAAAGCTCATGAGCACGATTGTAACAGATATCTCGCAGGATGCCTGCCGAATTCTCAATGACCGGCGGACATTTATCCGGCCGGACCGGAGAAATTCTGTCAATCATATCCGCAATCCTGTTGGTATTGGTCACAACCACCTCTTCTGCTTTCTCAGCTCCCAGGTACTGAAACTCCTCCAACATCTCCTCTGTGGTCCGAAGGTACAACGGCGGCTGCAGATCCGCATCGCCAAATCCCTTATTTGACATGATGATCCTTCGGTATACTTCATCTTCCGGATTCAGAAAATGCACATCGCAGGTGGCGCAGACAGGCTTGTTGAATTTCTCTCCCAGCTCCACAATCTTCCTGTTCAGCTCCTGCAGATCAGCGACCGTGCTGACCTTCGTCATCTTAGGATCACGGATCATAAATTCATTGTTGCCGGTGGGCTGAATTTCCAGGTAATCATAAAATTCGACAATTCTCGCGATTTCTTCTTCCGGACGTTCATCTACAACAGCCCTGAAAAGCTCTCCTGCTTCACAGGCAGACCCGATAATAAGTCCCTCCCGGTATTTTGCAAGAACACTCTTTGGTATTCGCGGACGTCTTGCATAATAATCCAGATGAGACAATGACACAAGACGATACAGATTAATACGGCCGATCTCATTCTTAGCCAGAAGAATAATATGGTAAGTTTTTAATTTCTTAATGGCATCCACAGACATGGCACTGTATGTATTCAGCTCATCCAGATCCCTGATATTCTTTTTCTTAAACCGTTCCAGAAAGCGCACAAAAACATCCGCTGTCGCTCCGGCATCATCCACAGCACGATGATGATTGGCCAGGGTACATCCCATGGCTTCAACTACGGTATCCAGCTTGTAATTCTTCAGACCTTCCAGAAAGCTTCTGGCAATCCCCAGTGTATCCACATAGGTGTAATCATAGGGCAGCCCCAGAACCTCACAATTGTGACGGATAAATCCCGTATCAAAATCCGCATTGTGAGCCACCAGGACAGATCCCCCGCAGAAATCCATGAATTGCGGCAGGATCACCGAAATATTCGGGGCATCTTCCACCATTCTGTCATTGATGCTCGTCAGTTTCTCGATTTCAAAAGGAATTGGCCTTTCCGGATTGACAAATTCACTGAACTTCTCCGTGATCATGCCATTTTCCACCTTGACGGCACCGATTTCGATGATACGGTCATTCACCGCACTGAATCCCGTTGTCTCAATATCAAAAACGACAAACGTAGAATCCAGGCTCTGCCCTCTGGAGTCCGTGACAATATTTTTGATATCATCCACCAAATACCCTTCCATGCCGTAAATGACCTTAAAGTCCTTGCCCTCTACACAGTGATTGGCATCCGGGAAAGCCTGAACAACACCATGATCTGTAATGGCCATGGCCTGATGTCCCCATCCCATAGCCGTCTTCAGAAGCTTCTTCACATCCGTTACACCATCCATATCGCTCATGGTGGTATGGCAATGCAGCTCCACACGCTTAACCGGGCTGTGATCCATGCGTTTCTCCGTGAAATCCGGAATGGTCTTAATACCGGATACAGAACCAAGGGCAATATCATGCTCAAACTGGTCCATCATGGCAACGGCCTTCATTTTGATGAAAGCCCCTTCCTTTAACTTGTCCAGAAGCTCCGGCAGACGTTCATTCTTGGTGAACACCTTTGCTTTAATGGTATCGGTAAAATCCGTTACGGCAAACATCACGATGGTCTTCTCGTTACGGATCTCCCGGGTCTCCAGCTGAATGATCTTTCCCCGGACAACCACTTCACCCATCTCATCGATAATCTCATGAATTTCTGTTTCTTCACCTTCAAAATTGCGTCCATAAAAAATATCTTTATCTTCCGGAAGCCGCTGTTTCACATAATTCTTCTTGAAAGCAGGCTTTTCCTTCTGCTGGACCTCCTGCTTTTCGACCTCTTTCTGGTCTTCTTTTGCCTGCTCATAGGTCTGTACAATCTGTGCGATTTCTTCCTTCATGGCAGAATCAGCATAAACCGCATACTTACTCTTTTTCTTCGGCAGCCATCCGAGGACGATCCCAAGAGGCATATCAAAGCGCTCTGAAAAAATATGTTCCAGCTTATGCTTCAACTTCTCCATTTTCACTTGCGCAATGCAGTTTTCTTCCACCTTCAGCTCCAGAACAAAAGGTTCCAGAAAGGTTTTCTCTGCCTTTCTGAAAAGATTGGCAGAAAGTTCTCCCTCTTCTTCCAGTTCATCGATCAGACTTCCAGTATATGCCTCCAGCAATCTCGCCGGCGTATACTGCCGGGACAGGTGGTATTTTTCAACCAGGCATACATCTACCTGGTCCTTAAACATCTGGCTGCGAATAGCCCGCTCCGTCTCCCGGATGGCCTTATGGGCAATCAAACGATCACTGTGAATATAGATCTTGATGCGCGAATGATCTCTGCTGGCCGCCACCTTTTCACATTCCACAGTTTCAAACAGCTCAGTCATTTCATGACTGAGCTTTAAATCAGGTAATATATTCAGAAATTTTTTCACTTAATCAAATCCTTCTATTTGTTCCAGTGATCAAGCTCATCTTTCAAAACAGCCAGAAGCTGGTCTTCCGGCACCTTCTTCACAATTTCACCTTTCTTGATCAGCAGGCCTTCACCGATGCCGCCTGCGACGCCGATATCAGCCTCTCTGGCCTCTCCCGGTCCGTTGACAACGCACCCCATGACAGCCACTTTGATATCCAGATCGTAATTCTGAACAAGGTTCTCCACTTTGTTGGCAAGGCCGATCAGATCAATTCTTGTACGGCCACATGTCGGGCAGGATACAACTTCAATACCGCCTTTTCGAAGTCCCAGTGTCTTTAAAATGAGTTTGGCTGACTTGATCTCTTCCAGAGGATCCCCGGTCAGGGAAACGCGGATAGTGTGACCAACCCCCTCATTCAGCATAATACCGAGACCGACGGCTGATTTGATATTGCCGGAGATCAGGGTTCCGGACTCTGTAATGCCCACATGCAGCGGATAATCCGTCTTTGCGGCAATGAGTTCATGGGCTTTCACACACATCATAACATCTGAAGACTTAATACTGATGACCATCTGGTCATAACCCAGATCTTCAATCAGATGCACCTTATCCAGAGCACTTTCCACAATGCCTTCCGCCGTTACATGACCGCCGTATTTGGCGATCAGATCCTTCTCAAGAGAACCGCTGTTGACACCCACGCGGATCGGCACATGGTAAGCCTTTGCCTTATCTACAACCGCCTTCACGCGATCCACACTGCCGATATTGCCCGGATTGATACGGATTTTGTCAACCCCGTGTTCAATGGCCGCAATAGCCAGACGATAGTCAAAATGAATGTCTGCCACCAGCGGAATATGAATCTGCTTCTTGATCTCCGTGATGGCCTCTGCCGCCTCCATGGTCGGCACTGCCACACGGATGATCTCGCATCCGGCCGCTTCAAGGGCCAGTATCTGGGCAACAGTTGCCTTTACATCTTCCGTTTTTGTATTACACATAGACTGGATCGCAATCGGATAATCGCCTCCGATGCAGCGATCGCCTATGCGAATCACCTTTGCTTTTGTTCTATCAAACATAACTGCTCCTTTAATGTCTAAAAACCAAAAATTCTCGCAAAATCATTGAACATGACAAGCACCATGATTCCCATAAGAATCACAAAGCCGATCATATGCACAAACCCCTCTTTGTCTCTCGGTACCGGCTTGCCTCTGAGGGCTTCCACAATAAGAAAGACAAGACGTCCGCCATCCAGTGCAGGAATCGGCAGCAGATTCATCACGCCAAGATTGGCTGACAGCAAAAGAATCATATCTGCAATGGTTAGTATCACACTTCGAAGGCCGTACTTTGCCGCAGATTCATAGCTGTCACCAATCACCTGAAACATACCTACAGGCCCCGCCACATCGCTTCTTGATACCTGTCCCTGGATCATCATCTCAAGGCTCTTGATCACCAGATCAATATTGGACTTCACTTCATAGAAACTGCTGATAAGAAGTCCGCCGAACTTCGGCTTCTCCTGAACACCGCCCACAATACCAATGCGGTATACACCATCATCGGTCATCTCCGGCGTCACCGTAGTCTGATGCTTCTCACCGTCTCTGATGTAGGTGATCGTACATTTCCGTCCCTGATTCAGTGCAATATGCATTCTGAAATCAGAAAATGTATGCACAGATGTTCTGTCCGCCTTTGTAATGATATCTCCCGCTTCAAGGCCAGCTTCCATGGCCGGTGATCCATCCTCCACCTGAAGGATCTCACCTGATATATAACCATTCATACCGATAATGATCACAGCACAGACAAAAGCCATGATAAAGTTAAAAACCGGTCCCGCTGCTACAACAGCCATTCTGGCCCACACAGACTTCGAATTGAATGACCCGGGAATCACTTCCTCTGCTGTATCCTCACCAAGCATCATGCAGGCACCGCCAAGGGGCAGCAGCCTTAATGTATATTCTGTCTCACCGCGGCGGACACCAAAAAGCTTCGGTCCCATGCCCACGGCAAACTCTTCAACAACAATACCGTTCTTCTTTGCAACTATAAAATGTCCGAACTCGTGGAATATGACAATGATGCCAAATACAAGAAGTGCCACGATCAGCTTCAATCTACCACCTGCTTTCTATATAACGATAGGTCCACTGTTCAGTCTCAAGTATATCTTCAAGAGACGGATGATCAATCCACTGATGGGCTGCCATACACTCTGAAATAATCTCGGGAATATCAAGAAAGCGAATCTTTCTGTCAAGGAACATGGCCACAGCCTTCTCATTAGCCGCATTCAATGCTGTCGGCATGCTGCCGCCTCTGCGTGCTGCTTCATAAGCCAGTGCCAGTCCTCTGAATGTTCCAAGATCCGGTTCTTCAAAGGTCATTGTATGCAGTTTGAACAGATCCAGAGCTTCTGACTGAAGCGGCTTTCTCTCGGGATAAAACAGTGCATACTGGATTGGCAGACGCATATCCGGTGTGCCGAGCTGGGCAATCACTGCATGATCCTGGAATTCCACCGCAGAATGGATCACGCTCTGCGGATGAACAACTACCTGGATCTGATCAAGGTCTACACCGAAAAGCCACTTAGCCTCAATCACTTCCAGCCCTTTGTTCACCATGGTCGCTGAATCAATGGTAATCTTGTGTCCCATAGACCAGTTTGGATGCTTCAGGGCATCCTCCACCCGGACATCTGCAAGTTCATCCAGGGTTTTCCCTCTGAAAGGGCCGCCGGAAGCTGTCAGAAGGATTCTTCTGATGCCTGATGCATGTTCCCCCTTTAAGGACTGGAAAATCGCTGAATGTTCACTGTCTACCGGCAGGATCTGCACATGATAATCCTTTGCCATCTGCATAATCAGATGGCCTGCCGTAACTAACGTCTCTTTGTTGGCCAGTGCGATATCTTTGCCGGCTTTGATAGCTTCCATAGTCGGACGGATACCGATCATCCCCACAACAGCTGTCACAACAATATCTGCCTCCGGCAGTGTCACAGCCTCTATCATTCCTTCCATACCAGAAACAATCTTCACATCAAGATCCGATACGGCAATCTTCAATTCTGCTGCCTTCTTCGCATCCCAAACAGCTGCGATCAGCGGATGGTACTGTCTGATCTGCTGTTCAAGAAGGACAATATTCGACCCTGCTGCCAAAGCAGCAACGCTCAAATCCTGCGGATGCTGTGAAATAACATCCAGTGTCTGTGTTCCTATGGAGCCTGTAGACCCCAATATTGCAATCTTCTTCAAAAAATGATCTTCCTTTCTCAATTCAGGACAGTTATGCGCCCAGACATACCGCCAGTATATACACAACCGGTGCTGTAAATAAGATACTATCAAAGCGGTCCAGAATGCCGCCGTGTCCCGGTATCAGACGGCCGTAGTCTTTGATGCCTGTATCACGCTTAATGGCGGATGCTGCCAGATCACCTACAACAGCAATCAGCGCGCCCACACCTGCGATAATCGCACAGTCACGCATCGGCACACTCAGTGAAATCAGGTGTGCTCCAAAAATACGTCCGTAAATCAGTCCCAGGAGCACAGCACCTGCAATACCGCCTATAAAGCCTTCGACACTTTTCTTCGGACTGAGTCTCGGGAACATCTTGTGCTTGCCAATAAGCATGCCAACACAGTAGGCGCATGTATCATTGCCCCATGCACAGATGAAAATCAACGGAATAATATATAATCCGTCATTCAGCATACGCACCTTGTAAATAAATGACATCAGCACAACCACATAAGCAAGTCCTGCCACTGCACAAAAAATCTCATTGACCTTGTACTTCGGAAAGCTGAAAACATAAACAGCCATGATCAGCAGTGTTCCCACTGCTGCTGCCATCAGTTCTCCTTCCGGTACAGCCGCCCACAAAAGCATTTCATACAAAAGGGCTCCAATATAGCCCGCTATAGCCGGTCCCTTCTTCTCAATACCTGAAGCTCTGTATAATTCAAACAGGCCAATCATAGAGATCAATGCCACAAAAGCAAATAAAATATTGCCGCCAAGGAGCATCGCCGCCACAGCAATAGCCAGTACAATCACACCACTGATCAGTCTTGTAATAAACAATTTAAACACCACCAAATCTTCTGTCACGTTTTGAATAGGCACGAATGGCTTCAATCATTGTCTCTTTGTTATAATCCGGCCAAAGAACCGGTGTAAAATAAAACTCAGAATACGCCATCTGCCAGAGCAGAAAATTGGAAACACGCTGCTCGCCGCTTGTACGGATCACCAGATCCGGATCCGGCATGCCGGCTGTATCCAGATAGTGCTCAAACAATGCTTCTGACATCTCATCCGGATTTATATGTCCGTCTGCCAGCATCTTCTTCATGGCACGAATCATTTCATCACGGCTGCCGTAATTAATGGCAATCGTAAAGTTCAGTCCCGTATTGCCCACAGAAGCTGTTTCCACATCCGCAATGGACTTCTGAATATCTTCGCTTAACCCGGTCTTGTCACCGATTACCCGAACGCGCATATTATTCTTCGCTGTTCTCTCAAGGGAATCGACCATATACTTTCTCAAAAGCTTCATCAGAGCATCCACTTCAGACTGAGGCCGCTTCCAGTTCTCCGTCGAAAAAGCATACACTGTAAAGTACTTGATTCCGAGATCTCTGGCAACTTCACACATTTTCTCAACTGTCTTCGCGCCCTGCATATGACCGTAATTTCTTGGCATGAAACGTTTCTTCGCCCAGCGGCCGTTGCCATCCAGAATAATGGCTACGTGCTCCGGCACATTAAGGGTTTCCCCATCTATGATTCTCTCCATATTATACTCCCATTTATTCATCAACTGTAACCGTCTCGTACTGGCCCAGCTGTCATCAATCATCTGTTAACAGATATGTACGAGGCTGTTGCATCCTCCATAAAATATACAGATTCTGCAGCAGCCCCACCCAATTACTTTATAACAGTATTTGTCAAGACACGCCTGTTAGACTGTCATGATCTCTTTTGTCTTTGCCTCTACAGCCTTGTCAACCATAGCCACATACTTGTCAGTGATCTTCTGAAGCTTCTCCTGTAATTCTGCATATTCATCTTCAGAAATCTCTTTGGCTTTGTTGCTCTTCTTGAAAGCATCATTGCCGTCACGACGGATATTGCGGACTGCAGTCTTCGCTGCATCCCCCTTCTTCTTCACATCCTTCGCCAGTTCCTTACGGCGTTCCTCTGTCAGTTCAGGGAATACAAGACGGATAGACTTGCCATCGTTCGTTGGTGTGATACCAATATCAGAAGCAAGAATGGCTTTCTCGATATCCTTGATCAGCTTGCTCTCCCATGGCTGGATCATCAGTACACGTGCTTCAGGCACTGTGACATTGCCCACCTGCTGAAGTGGTGTCGGTGTACCATAATAATCCACCTTCAGTTTATCCAAAATATGCGGATTGGCACGGCCAGCACGAATGGTTGTATATTCGCGTTCCAGTGCATCCAATGACTTCTGCATCTTTGTCTCATATGGCTGTAACTTCTCATTACTCATAAATATAGTTCCTCCTAATATCCTTATACAGTCACGTAAGTACCTGTAAACTCTCCGTATAATGTCTTCACAATGCTGTTCTCTTCATTCAGGCCAAATACCACCATCGGCATCTTGTTCTCCATGCACATGATCGTTGCTGTCAGGTCAACCACCTGCAGTCTCTCATCTACAACCTGCTGAATGCTGACGCTGTCATACTTCTTCGCATTCGGGTTCGTCTTCGGATCACTGTCATAAACACCGTCCACAGCCTTGGCAAGTAAAATCGCATCCGCCTCAATCTCAATGGCACGAAGCGTTGTACCTGTATCCGTTGAAAAATACGGATGTCCTGTGCCGCCGGCAAAGAAAACGACCTTGCCTGCATTCAGATCAGCAACAGCTGCATCCTTGGAAAAAAGCTTCGTAAAAGCGCCGCACATAAATGGTGTATACACTTCTGTCTGCATTCCCAATGTACGGAAAATCTCAGACACATAAATACAGTTCATAACTGTACCCAGCATACCGATCTGGTCAGACTTCGTACGCTCTATAATCTTGCTGCTGTTGCGTCCGCGCCAGAAATTGCCGCCGCCGATCACAATCGCAACCTGCGTTCCCTTATCTGTAATCTGTTTCACCTGTTCGGCAACCTTCAGACAAGTTGCCTCATCAAAGCCAAAATCCTTGTCTCCGGCCAGCGCTTCGCCGCTTAATTTTAATAAAATTCTCTTTAAATCGTTCATCATCATACCGATGTCCTCCGTTCACCTTATAATCTACCATAAAACTGTATATTTGACCAGTCCTTTTCTTACAGTTTTGAGTAGCCGAAACTGTTGACAATGGCATCGATAGGCATCTTCTTACGGCACATCGGGCATTCCGACGGTAAATAAGCCTGATAATCCGGCAAATCTTCCTTCTGAAAAATGGAGAAGATCTCCATCCCCTCCGCTGTCTGTTCCACGTTACTGAAAATAGCAGCCACGCCTCTTACCGTTCCGCCGTAATAAGAAACGGCCTCAGCCGCCCTTGTAATGGTCTGTCCGGTTGTCACAGATGCTGCCAGTACAAGCACCTGCATATGCTTGATCATTCGCAATGTACTGTCCATGAAAACAAGCTGTCCATAGGCATTCACATCCGGTGTAATAATCGAGATATTCTTACCACTGTTAATGGACATAATCCCGGTATCTGCGAGAAACTCTGCCATAAAAGCACCGATCAGCTCTGTTCCGTCCAGACATACAATCGTATCGATCATCGTATTGTTCTGAAAATGATTGGCCAGCACTCTTGCTGTTTCTCTTCCGTTGTTGTGTCTGCACTTAACTGTCGACATATCAATATACGTATTAATATGGGAATTAACCGTTGCAAAATGACCCTCCAGAATCTTAATACGTGCCTTCGGATTACGCGCCGATCTCAGATCAGTTAAACATTCTCTCATACATAGACCCCCTTCTCTGCAGATTTCCTTATCCCCATAAAATTCCTGCAGACTTGCCAGCTTCTGTTATGCTTCTATACGGATGGACTTAAATAACGTAATCATTGCCCTTGGCATCCTGCCAATCTAAAAGATCCTCAAGTGTATACTTGTCAATGACTGAATTGATTGCCTCATCCAATTCCTTCCATATACGAATTGTAACACAATCCTGCATTTTCGGACAGTCATAATTGCTATCGGTACATGACACAGGGGAAAGATCGCCTTCTGTCAACCGGAGAATCATCCCCACTGTGTAATCTTTTGGCAGTCTTGCCAGGCGATAGCCGCCCTGCGGGCCTCTAATACTTTTAACATAGCCCGCCTTCGTCAACACCGACACGATCTGCTCCAAATACTTCACGGAGATATCCTGTCTTGCAGCAATATCTTTAATTCGGACCGGCTCCCCGTGATCGTTTGTCGCTATATCCAGCATCATACGCAATGCGTATCTTCCTCTGGTTGAAATCTTCATATATTCTTTCTTCCTTTCATCTTCTTCACTTAACTAAGCCCCTATTTTCTATACAACCGGCTTATTCTTTCATTTCCTTTGTTCTCTGACCTGACATCTCTCTTCACTTATGTCTTTCTTAACTTAATGTCAGTTCCGGACTCTTAATACTGACTCTCGTATGCGCCGGTACACTTTCTGTAATAAATGAGTTGCCCCCGATAATGGAGTCGCATCCAATCACTGTCTCGCCGCCAAGGATCGTGGAATTCGCATAGATCGTCACATGATCCCCAATGGTCGGATGACGTTTGGTTCCGGCCAGCTGCTGTCCCTTCCTCGTGGACAATGCTCCCAGTGTCACGCCTTGATACAGCTTGACATAATCACCGATTTCTGTTGTCTCACCGATAACAATACCTGTACCGTGGTCGATAAAGAAATAGCGCCCGATAGTGGCACCGGAGTTGATGTCGATCCCAGTCTTGCCATGGGCATATTCTGTCATAATACGCGGTATAAAAGGTACATTCTGAACATACAGTTCATGGGCTATTCTGTAAACATAGATAGCAAATAATCCCGGATAAGAGAAAATAATATCCTCTTTGCTCTTTGCAGCAGGATCCCCGTCAAAACCAGCCTGCACATCCATCAGCAGCATCTTCTGGATATACGGCAGACGGCTGATAAAACGTTCGCAGATCTCTCTTGCCTTCTCCGTCACCTCTGCACTGCTGCTTTTTCCCTTATCATCATACAAAAACGCAATCTCAATCTGCGCTTTCAATTCTTCATAAATATGCGTCAGCATATTGCCAAGGAAATATCCCGGCATGGTGCTGGATATATTCTCATCCCCGAAATACCCAGGGAAAACAACACGTCTTAAATCCTTGATAATACCAATAATCGCCCCACGACTCGGCAGATGAATACTCTCCTCATCTGTCACATACACATCCTCGTTCATGCAAGTCTCTGTAATATTCGCCACCACATTCTGAATTGTCTCTCTGATCATCCCCGCCATCTCCTATCTCTCTAAAATCCATATACCGACCCGTATCCTGCTTAAGTTCAAGCTTGGTCAGCCTCATAATATTCAGCATTTCCTAGTTGAATTATATGAAATTATAATTCAAAACGTGCGCAAAGTCAAGAAAAAGCTTGATTCTATGATGACACCCTTTGCTTCAAAAGTCATAGAATAAATCAAAGACTTTCGGAGTTTTTTATCATGCGTTTTAATCCTTTTGAAGAAAAACCGATGCCTTTAGACCAGCTTTTTATGGACTGGGATAAACTTTATCCGAAACCCTATCATCTCGGCACCGTCCATCCTTACACCAAGGTCCGCATTGTCCTCATGAACGGCACCGAATTCGAAGCCCAGTGGTTCGGCCATCAATTCAGCCGTCACTGTCAGGATAATGATCTTCGGCGCGAACTGGCTATGATCCGCCGCATAGAGCAGATGCAGCAAAAACGGATCAGTTGTCTGAAGCCTAAAAACGAAACCGTTCTTGAGCATACCATTACCTATGAACAGCTGGCTGTTGATCTGACTGCCTTTCTGGCCAGACGTGAAAATGACTGCAATGTCAAAACAGCCCTGGATTTTGCCCTGCTGGAAGATTTTGACCATTTGTACCGCTATGCCAACCTGTTGGATTATGAATATGGTACCTGCCCTGAAAAACTGGTGGGTCGCTATACCGAGATGACACCGGCCCGACCGACCATCGCCCACCACCGCTATCCGACAGACAGCATTTTCCGTTCCATTGACAACCAGACAGCTTCCCTGAAAACAAAACTCGGTATTAATATCATCACTGCCGCCGAGCAGCAGACGATGAATTATTATATGAATATTGCACCGTTTTATTCCCGTTCCGACCTTGGAAGACGACTGTATCAGGAAATCGGCATGATCGAGGAAGAGCATGTTTCCCAGTACGAAAGCTTAAAAGACCCATCCGCCACATGGCTGGAAGATCTACTGATGCATGAATATACCGAATGTTACCTGTATTATTCCTGTATGATGACGGAGTGCGATCTGTACATCCGAAAGATATGGGAAGAATGCCTCATGCAGGAAATCTCTCATCTGCACAAAGCCAAAGAATTGCTTGAGAAATATGAAAACAAGAGCTGGCAGCAGGTCATCGGCGGCTGCGGTGACTTCCCGGATATCCTTGTTCTCGGTCCAAATATCGATTATATCCGTCATATCATTGCTACAACAACCGGCAATACGCAAAAAGAGGAAGACGTTGTTCCTCTCGGACGTCTCTCTGAAAATGATCCGTTCTTCTTCTACCAGCACGTCATGAACGACCCGTTATGTGAAGTCGCCAGCCATGTCACCATCGACGCCCGCATACGCAGAAAAGGCTGTGACTATCGCTTTGAAATCAAAGAAAATCCATTGCCGGAGCTGCGAAACCGGCGCTGCGACAACACATCTATTGGGCGTATCCCGGCCTGCACACCGGCATCAGCTTCCAGTGAAGGTACGACAGCAGATAACTGCCGGTGTCCGATTTTCTCTAAGTAGGTGCGGCCCTGTAAGTATATAACAGGCTCCCCAAGGCGTTCTTCAGCACCTGCACTGAAAAACGCCCCGGGGAGCCGTTTTATTGTTTTACGAGGGCACACGCTTTCTCTGATCAGCGTGTTGTTCTCTGTTATTCGTATTTCTTCGCCTGTGAACGGATCAGCTCCATGTCATCAAAGTAGTTGATCTTCATGGCATCTCTGACTTCATGCAACGTCTGAGCAGCTGTTTCTCTGGCAACTTCACTGCCTTTCTTCAGCACTTCATAGACATACGGAATATCCTTCTGAAGTTCTTCACGACGCTTTCTGATCGGTTCCAGTTCTTCCTGAAGCACGTTGTTCAGGAACTTCTTCACCTTCACATCGCCGAGACCACCGCGCTGATAATGTTCCTTCAGTTCATCCAGATTCTTGTAATCCGGCAAATATTCTTCAAAATGCTGGTCATTGCAGAACGCATCCAGATAAGTAAAGACTGTATTGCCTTCCAGTGAACCCGGATCCTCAATACGGATATGGTTCGGGTCTGTGAACATGCTCATAACCTTCTTCTTGATATCCTTCGGATCTTCTGCAAGATAAATACAATTGCCCAGAGACTTACTCATCTTCGCCTTACCGTCAATACCCGGCAGTCGAAGGCAAGCTTCATTGTCCGGCAATAAAATCTTCGGTTCCACCAGTGTCTCTCCATAAACAGAATTGAACTTGTGTACAATCTCTCTGGTCTGCTCGATCATCGGGCTCTGGTCTTCACCAACAGGAACTGTTGTGGCCTTAAATGCCGTGATATCCGCAGCCTGACTGATCGGATACGTAAAAAACCCAACCGGAATACTTGTCTCAAAATTACGCATCTGAATCTCTGACTTCACCGTAGGGTTTCTCTGGAGTCTCGAAACAGTGACAAGATTCATATAGTAAAAAGATAACTCACATAATTCAGCAATCTGTGACTGAATAAACAGCGTGGACTTAGCAGGATCCAGACCGCAGGCCATATAATCCAGTGCCACCTCGATCACATTCTGGCGGACCTTCTCCGGATTGTCTGCATTATCCGTCAAAGCCTGTGCATCTGCGATCATAATAAAAACTTTATCATATTCTCCGGAATTCTGCAGCTCCACACGACGCTTCAGTGAACCTACATAATGGCCCACATGCAGACGTCCTGTCGGTCTGTCACCGGTCAAAATAACTTTGCTCATCTTCATTCCTCCTGGACATACTAACTCCTTGTAGTGTACCACAAAAAACAAATATCATCAAGAACAAACATACTGTTCCATGCAGACCTCATCAATCCCATCACGCATCCCCCAAAACCTCATCCAAAATGTGCCAAAACATTAAACTATTTTGTTGTAAAACCAACAGACTTTTACTTCAAAGCGAATTATAATAAATCCATCCTAGTCAATTAGGTTTTATAAGGAGGTTTTTTATGATTCGCAGAATTATTACCATTGATACAGAAAAATGTACCGGCTGTGCCCTTTGCGTCAACGCCTGTCACGAAGGTGCCATTGGCCTGAGAGACGGCAAAGCAGTGCTTCTCCGCGAAGACTACTGTGACGGCCTGGGTGATTGTCTCCCAGCCTGTCCGGCAGATGCTATTCATTTTGAAGAACGAGAAGCCGCAGCTTATGACCATGAAGCCGTTCAAAAGCATCTTGCTGCCAGGAAACATGCTGCCGCAGGCGGATGTCCGGGTTCTGCTGCTGCATTCTTCGGTCATGAACACACTGAGAAGCCGCAGGCAGATACCGTATCTTCCACTTCTGCACCTGCTGTTCCTGAAAGTCAGCTTTCCCAGTGGCCGGTTCAGATTAAACTTGTCGCACCGAATGCGCCTTATTTCAACGGCTGTGATCTGCTCATTGCCGCAGATTGTACTGCTTACGCTTACGGCAATTTCCATCAGGCATTTATCAAAGACCATATCACCCTTGTAGGCTGTCCAAAACTTGATGCCGTAGACTACAGTGAGAAGCTGACACAAATTTTCACCTATAATGATATCAAGCGTATTACCCTGACCCGCATGACAGTTCCTTGCTGCGGCGGCATGGCTATGGCTGTTCAGAAAGCTATCCAAGCCAGCGGCAAAAATATTCCATTAAAGATTGTTATCATTTCTCCTGATGGACAGATTGTGCAAACCCAGGAAGTATAGCTGTTCAAACGATGCCCCGGATTCCATCATTCTCCGTTCATGCCTATAGTAAACACCGACACCTGCTCATTCGCACTCTATATTCAGCAGATTTTCTATTGGCAGCTCTGTTTGATCGACCATTATCAACATTTTTCTGTTCCTGTCAATTTTCCTTAGTCTTCCTCTGTAAGTCTGCCTTGCACCGCCTGTTTTTCTTTCATCCGGAGCAAAATACGTCACCATCACCTCAGGCTGTTCCTGTAGGCGCGCCGAAATCTTCTGCAGCTGTGCATTCAGCCGTGTTTTTTCATCCTCGTCCAATTCCTCCCTGTCATCCGTCAGTCTGGCGGTTTCCTTCACCGCTGCTTCATAACCCGTCAACGCCGCAAAAGGTGAAAACTGCGCCGCCCGGTCTTCCATGGACATGGGCGGGTGCTTCTTGGAAACATGATGCTGTTTATCAATGATATCTGCATACCGCAGCCAATCCGGCCCGCTGCTTCGCTCTTTTCCGTCATTGATGCCTGTTCGATATCCTTTCATTTCTGCATCCATCACGCCTTATGGCCTCCAATCTGACTGTTTCTCTGTCTGGCTGTTGCCCCTTCTTCCAGATTCATGCCTTTTAAAATAGCATTTTTGCCAAATTTCTTCTTGATGGCCAATGATGCCTCCTGCAATTTGCGTTCTCTGGCCAGCCGTTCCGATTCTGCCTTTTGTTCAGCTTCACGTGCCGCATAATCCACGAACAGATTCATCTGCTCAAATTCCGTTTTCATGGAAACTGTCTTTTCATCCGCCACATGATTCGCTGTGACATAAATCCTCCGGACAAGCAGCTTCGGATTAACAATCCGGTCAAAAAGATCCATCACCGCCTCCAAGATCACTTTTGAAGAAGAAGAGGCTCCTTTTAAGTTGACCGTCCCGTGGGCATGTTTCGGCATTTTTCTGCCATAACGATCGGTTGTCACCGCACCTCTGTATGCTTTTGCAATTTCAGGATTGGTCAGATTATCAATATCATATCCCACGGTCAGTACAAGCTGGTCCGTCATCAGTCGCTTCTCTACCAGATCAAGGACAAGCATATCTGTCATCTCCCGGACCACCAACCGTGCCTGGTCAAATACATATGGACACTGCAGCACCTGACCGGAACCAAGACTACTGCTTCTCGGTTTATAGGCCTTGATCGCCGCCATGGTACAAGGTTCCCATCCCCAGGCGTGATCGATCAAAAGTTCCGCATTCACACCAAAAAGACGATACAGCAAATCTTCATTGTAATAATCATCCGGTCCGCCCATGGAACATCTGGCAATATCTCCCATGGTATAAATGCCCACTTTCTCCAGCTTTCTGGCATAGCCCCGTCCCACGCGCCAGAAATCCGTCAAAGGACGGTGGTTCCAGAGCATCTCCCGATAACTCCGCTCATTCAGTTCCGCAATCCGCACGCCATTAACATCCGCCTTTGTATGCTTAGCCCCAATATCCATGGCCACCTTACACAGATAAAGATTCGTACCGATTCCCGCGGTAGCCGTAATTCCTGTTGTCACCAGAATATCAAGAATGACTTTCATGGCCAGTTCTCTGGCCGTCATCTGATAAAGCGCCAGATACTGCGTGGCATCGATCATCACCTCATCTATTGAATAGACATGCATATCCTCCGGCGCAAAATATTTCAGATACACCTGATAAATCTGCGTGGAGACTTCCATATAGTGGGCCATCTGAGGCGGCGCAATAATATAATCCAGTGCCATGTTGGAAGAATATTTGAGTACATTGGCATCACTGCTGCTGCCTGTCAGTTCATGCCCCGAAGCCTGTCTGCGACGGGCGGCATTCACTTCTCTGACTCTCTGTACCACCTCAAACAATCGCGCTCTTCCCGAAATACCGTAAGCTTTCAGTGCCGGAGACACTGCCAGACAGATTGTCTTCTCTGTTCGGCTGGGATCTGCCACCACCAGGCATGTTGTCATTGGATCCTTGCCACGCTCAACGCACTCCACAGATGCATAAAAAGATTTCAGATCAATGGCAATATATGTTTTTTTCTGCATGACTGCTGCCTCCTTTCCCCCCGGATGATCTGCTTAAATTCACCGACTTTTATACTTCAATCTTATTCTGATTTTACCATTTCACCGAACAAATAACAATATAAGGGCAGAAAGAAAGCTGCCGCTTCATGTATTTTATCATGAAAACGGCAGCCTTGTTTTTTAGCCATATGACACCCAGATAATCAATGGTACGATACAACTAACTTCTATTCTCTGATCTTCATAGACAATGACATCATACATCCGCCAACAGCCCCTGCATGTCTCACCACTTCCAGATTTTCCGGTGTAATGCCGCCGATGGCATAAACCGGAAGCTTCGTCCTGTGACAGACATTTTCGAGAAATGTCAGTCCTCTTCCCGGCAATCCTTTTTTGCAGTCAGTATCAAAAATGTGCCCGGCTGTCAGACAGGTAGCTCCTGCCTTTTCAGCTGCCAAAGCATCTTCCACAGAGTGTACAGATGTACCGATATGCTTAAAGCCCTCTAACGCATCTTTTTCCGACAGCTCCATCAAAACAGGCAGCGGCAGGTGGATATTCTCACAATTCAGCTTTGCAGCCACTTCCGCAAATGAATGCAGAATACATTTCTTATGATGCTCATGACATATCATCAGCACATCCTTTGCCAGATGCTCATATTCATCTGGTGTCATATCTTTTTCTCGAAGAATGATGGCATCGATATCTGTGGATGCCAGAAATTCTATCTGTTCCAGAAAATCTCTGTCACATAGATGGCGATTTGTTACTGCCATCATATGGGCATAACTGCGGCTAGACATAGATGTATTCATTCAGCACAGGCTGAAGCCCCTGATCCTTGATGGCATCATAAATTTCCTGAAGGCTGCGGTTATCCGCAATTTCAAACTGCTCATCACCACTCTCAGCTTCATTCTCCTTGCCGGTATATTTTTCCTCATGGTCACCTATACCGGTGCTGACACCTGCTGAAATCTTGGTTGCCGCAAAGCGGATGATGTGATCACGGAATCTTGCCACCTCTCTTGAAGAAACTGTAATACCCGCATATGGCAGGAAAATACGATACGCACAGAGAATCTGACACAACTGTGTCTCATGGACATCCTTCGGATTGATCTTGTCATTATTAATGATCGGACGCAGTCTCGGGCAGGACAAAGACATCTCAGCATGCGGATATTTTCGCTGCAGATAATATACATGCAGCGCTGTTGCCAGGGCATCCTTTCTGAAATCATCCAGCCCCAGTAAAGCTGAGAATCCGACACCGCGCATACCGCCCATTAAAGCTCTTTCCTGAGCTTCAAAACGATACGGCCATACACGCTTATGTCCCATCAGATGCAGCGTTTCGTATTTGTCCGGGTTATAGGTTTCCTGGAAAACAGTGATATAATCCGCACCGCATTCATGAAGGTACTTATATTCATCCACATTAACCGGATAAATCTCAAGACCTACATTTCTGAAATACTTGCTGGCCAGTTTGCAGGCCTCACCGATGTATTTCACATCACTCATATGTCTGCTCTCGCCTGTCAGCATCAGGATTTCCTCAATACCGGAATCTGCAATGACTTTCATTTCATGCTCGATTTCCTGCATGTTCAATTTCTTGCGGTGAATATGGTTATAACAGTTAAAACCACAGTAAACGCAATAATTTTCACAGTAATTGGCAATATAAAGCGGTGTGAAAAGATACACACTGTTTCCGAAATGGTTGCGGCGCTCCACAGCAGCTTTTTCTGCCATCTGTTCCAGAAATGGCTGTGCCGCCGGTGAAAGCAGTGCCTTGAAATCCTCGATGGAACAGACGTCATGAGCCAGTGCAGCCTGCACATCCGCAGCTGTATACACTTTCTCATCATAGCTCTCCACCTGGCTCATGACCTTATCCCTGATATCTGTTGAAATCTGATCCATGCCTTCCATATAAGCCATATGGTCTGTTCTGAAAGAAGGATCCTGCTCCAATCGTTCTTTTTTTGCCTTTGCTTCAGGAGTCATATCATCCCACTGAATGATGTATTCTTCATTTCCCATTTCAAGCGCCCCCTTAGTCATGTAAAAATCCTGTCAGAGGATCAGATGCAGAGGCGCCTCTGTGAAGGACACGTCCAAGACCTGAAAGATAAGCGGCACGACCTGCTGCGATGGCGTTCTTGAAAGCGCCAGCCATAGCCGGGATATCGCCTGCAGTTGCAATAGCTGTATTGGCCATGATCGCTGCTGCGCCCATTTCCATGGCTTCACATGCCTGTGACGGGCGACCGATACCGGCATCCACAATAATCGGAAGATCAATTTCATCGATCAGGATCTGAATAAATTCCTTTGTTGCAAGGCCCTTGTTGGAACCGATTGGAGAAGCCAACGGCATAATGCAGGCCGCACCGGCATTCACCATATCTCTGGCTGCATTCAGGTCCGGATACATATAAGGCATAACAATGAAACCTTCCTTAGCCAGAATCTCTGTAGCCTTAATTGTTTCATAATTATCCGGCAGAAGGTATTTGGAATCATGCATGATTTCTACTTTGACAAAATCACCGCATCCCATTTCACGTGCCAGTCTTGCCAAACGAACAGCCTCTTCGGCATTTCGCGCACCGGAAGTGTTCGGCAGCAGTGTAACCCCTTCCGGAATATAATCCAGAATATTCTCTTCTTTACGAGTATTGACACGACGAAGTGCCAGTGTAATAATCTCTGCGCCGGCATCTTCTACAGCTGCACGGATCAGATTCAGGTTGTATTTGCCTGAACCGAGAATAAATCTTGACGTAAATGTATGACCTCCCAATGTCCATGTATCTTTATTCTGCATAGTTGTTCCCTACTTTCATTTTTGTTTTTGCTTCTGCTTTTATTTTCGCTTCTGCATTTACTTTTGCTCTTACTTTTACTTCTGCTTTTACTTTCACTTTTGCTTTCGCTTTTCTAAAGCTCAGCTGTTCTCTGTCACTATTTCCATTGACAATTGATTGCAATTGTTTTTTATTTTTTCAGTTGTTAGGTACCTAACTAATTTTTAATTTTCTAATTATATAAGGTACCTAACAATTGGATTTTTATATTTCTATATCTTATCTTCATTCGACTGTACCGGCCGTATCCTTCTATATCTCATCAGCATCCAGACCAAGGACGCAGCGCAGAACCATATTGGCTTCGTGTGCCGCACAGATGGTCACTCTCGGCGCCATCAGTCCTCTGCTCGGCATGGCGCCGCTGACGCCATCCCCGCAAATATAAAAATGATCATTGATCTTGCGCGTCTTGATTGTGTTAGATGAGCCATAGCCTGCCATTCCGGAACCGCAGATCAATGTCTTCTCCGGATAATAACATAGAATCTGTTCTGTCAGCATTGCTTTCACATCTGGCTTATCAAAGGCCTCACAGATGATGTCGTCATCTTTAAAAAGATCCCGGCAATTTTCTTCTGTAATACGCACTGTGTCAATCTGTGTCTCAATATACGGATTCATTCGCTGCAATTCATCCTTTAAGGCTTCTGTCTTGTACATGCCCAGATGCTCCACCATATACTGCTGCCGGTTCAGATTGCTCGGCTCCACAATGTCAAAATCGATCAGATGCAGATGACCGATACCGGTTCTTGCCAGCATGATTGCAATATTCGACCCCAGGCCACCAAGGCCTGCGATTGCCACCCTTGCCTTCTTCGCCTTTTCATAGACATGGGGCGTATGTCTTGCACAGAGCATACTCTCCATCTCTTCACGATCCGGCATCTTGCCTTTCTGTATCCAATTGATGGTCATTCCGTCCTTCAAAGACAAATTCTCATCCGTCTGAAAGCCTTCAACAATCCATACACAATGTCTCTGAATATCCTCTGACAGGCCTTCCGAAGCATACGTCTGTCGCTTCAAATCTTTCATATCTGCCGCTTCTGTCTTCACAGATCGTCCGTTTAAAATAATCTCTGCCACATCAACCGCCTCCTACAAATCGGACAACCTCAACTGTATCGCCATCCTTCAAAATGGCTTCTTCCCATATACTTCTCGGAATAATTGCGCCATTGCACTCAACCGCAATCATCTTGTCCGGATACCCGTGTTCCTTTAAAAAAGCTGCAACCGTTGTACCCTCTGCAATTTCCAGCATTTCACCATTGACCTTAATCACTACGAACCCCTCCCCTCGTCACAAACGTGCACCAATTTTGACGTTCTCAGTATTTGCTAAGGTTCCATGCAAGCATGAACTTTGGCTCATTACCCGCATAAAAAAAGCCACACAAAGAACTACACCCGTGGTGGTGTACCCCTTCATGCGGCTAAACATCAAAATTCATAACCATTCACATAACAGTCATAAACCAAATGAACTTTTGCACTCTGACTTAATTATAACGTTTTTTAACCATCTGTCAATCCCCAAAATTTACTATACAAAATCCCGAAACTGTAGCCTATTTTCTCATTTCATTTTGATAAAAATATTGCTTCGCGTTATAATACTCTCTGAATAAATAACTTTTTTATATTTGATGAAAATAAATTACATGCGAAATTCTCACCTTATGTACCGCTGCCAAGAAGTGACAACGCGAGTGTGCCTGCTTATGAACGAATAATTTTATATATTTCATAAAGCCTAAATGGATTTCGCAAGATTTTAGGAGATTTTTTATGTACCAGATTATTACAGACGGTTCATGGGATATGGGCAGTGAACGTGCCACCAGATTCGGCGTGGATGTTGTGCCTTATTATGTGACCATGGACGGCGAACATTATTTAAAAGAGATCGAAGAACTGGATGTCCGTGATTTTTATCAGTTTATGGTGGATAATCCAAAGATTTTCCCAAAGACCTCGCTGCCGACAGTTCAGGATTATTATGATGTTTTTGAAAAATATGCCAAACAGGGCATTGATATCATCTGCTTTACCTTAAGTGCCAAATTCAGTGGTTCCTATAATTCCGCCCGCAATGCAGGCAACATGATTCAGGAAAATTATCCGGGTATCCGTGTAACAATCATGGATACAACCCTTGCCACCCTGATGCAGGGTCTGATGATTCAGGAAATCGTACGTTTCCAACGATCCGGTGCCGATTATGATGCCCTGATCAAACGCGCCGATGAAATCAAAGACACATGCCGTATTTTCTTTACTGTTGAAAATATGGATTACCTTGTTCACGGCGGACGTGTCGGCAAGTTGGCCGGCATCTCCGCCAATATTCTGAATCTGCGTCCAATGATCCTTATGACCCAAGGCGAACTCTTTCCATCCGGCCTTGCCAGAGGCCGTGTTCAGTCCCGCAAAAAGGCCATGGAGAAGTTATTTGCTCACATCGAAGAAAACGGTAATGATCCGGACCGTTATATTTATATGGTTGGTTACGGCTACAACATCAAAGAAGGCGAAGATCTCCGCAAAGATGTGATTGAACACATGAAGAAGAAATGGCCGGGCTTTGAACCAACGGTCGAAATCGGACAGATTGGTGCCACCATCGGCGTGCATACAGGCCCTCATCCGATTGGTTTTGGACTGTGCGAGAAATCCTGCTAGCCAAAAGCCTCTCACTTCAAGTTCCATCAACAAACTTTTAAATGGTTTTAAAATTACTGAAATAGATACGCTTTATCCATTGAGAAATCGTTGGATTTATGCTAAACTTTTTATACCTAACGTTTTAAATTGATAGAAATCATTTAGGAGGTCCGGATATGGCACACGTTAAAATTCAGTATGATGTAATGGATGCATTCTGTATGGATGTTTTCCAGAGATTCGGTTTCACAAAAGAAGAAAGCCGTATTATTTCCGATGTTTTATTACTCTCAGATGTTTACGGGATTGAATCCCATGGCGCGCAGCGACTTGTCCGCTACCACAAAGGTATTGCCAGCGGCATGATCAAAGTTCACGCCAAACCTGAAATCGTTTTTGAAACACCTGTTTCAGCCGTCGTAGACGGTCATGATGGTATGGGACAGTTGATTGGTCATTTTGCCATGGATCTGGCTATTAAGAAAGCCAAAGAGATCGGTATGGCTATTGTCACCGTCAGAGATTCCAACCACTTCGGTATCGCCGGTTATTATGCCAAGATGGCCTGCGATCAGGGGCTCATTGGTATAGCCTTTACAAACTCAGAAGCCATCGTTGTTCCGACATTCGGCAAGAAAGCCATGCTGGGCACAAACCCAATTGCTATTTCCATGCCGGCTGAACCATATCCGTTCTTCTTCGATGCATCTACAAGTGTCGTCACCCGCGGTAAGTTCGAAATGTACCGAAAAGCCGAGAAGCCAATTCCTGACTGCTGGGGTCTGGATGCCAACGGCCATCCTTGCACAAACGCTGCAGAAGTTCTGACCAACATCGACAAGAAAGCCGGCGGCGGTATTATGCCTCTGGGCGGCGCAGAAGAACTGACAGGCAGCCACAAAGGTTATGGTTATGCCATGCTCTGCGAAATCTTCTGCTCCATCCTTTCTATGGGGCTGACATCCAACCACAGTATCCAGAACGGCAAGGGCGGCACATGCCATGGTTTTATTGCCATTGATCCTGCTGCATTCGGAGATGCCGAAGCCATCAAACAGCACCTGTCCGATTTCCTGACAGAACTGCGCGAATCTCCAAAGGCAGACGGCAAGGAACGCATCTATACCCATGGTGAAAAGGAAATCCTTGCGACAGCAGACCGCATGAAGAATGGTCTGGATGTTGACGTCAAGACACTGGCTGAGATGAAGGATCTGAGCGAATATGTCGGTGCCGATTTTAACAGCTACTTCGGAGATATTTATAACGGATAAGCCTCTTCTCATCCGTTTTATCCGATCAGAAGACTGAACCAAACAGATGACTGTATAAAAGCAAGATAGTATCAAAAATCTTTTAGTCGTACTAAATATTTTTTAGATATTATCTTGCTTTTTGTCTGTTTTATGGTATGATGAATATATAAATTTTAGTAATTGTTCAAAGCCATTTTATCAATGTGCTGCAATCAGCGTTATGAACATATGAGCAATTACGTGAGATATTATTTTTACATGATTTCAAGGAGGCTTTTTATTATGAAAGAAGTAATTCACACATCTAATGCACCAGCAGCAATCGGACCATATTCACAGGCTATCAAGGCAGGCGGCGCTATCTACGTTTCCGGTCAGCTCCCGGTTGATCCTGCTACAGGCGCTTTCGCAGGCGATACAATCCAGGAACAGACACGTCAGTCTCTGACAAACATCAAGAACATCCTTGCTGAAGCAGGTACAGATCTTGATCATGTTGTTCGTGTTGATGTTTTCATGAAAGATATGAACATGTTTGCTGACATGAACGCTGTATACGCAGAATTCTTCACAGAGAAATGCCCTGCAAGAGCCGCTGTAGAAGTTGCAAGACTTCCTAAGGATGCCCTTGTTGAAATCGGCGCAATTGCTGTTGTTGACTAATTGACGACCAACTATAAAAGAAATACCTCCGGAAACGGGCTCAGCGCCCACTGTTTCCGGAGGTATTTCTTTTATAGTTGGTCTGTGCCATGGCTGTACTAAAAACAATAACAGCAATTGCACTAATTTCAGGATTTACTTTCATATACATTCCCGATTATCGATGCGTGCATCATTTACAGAAAGATATATTAGCTGAGCAGTGCTCTGTCGTTGGCGAATTCTTCGCCGCTGGCTTTTTCGAACTGATGCAGCAGATCTTCGACGGTGAGTTTCTTTTTCTCTTCGCCTTTGATGTCCAGGATGATCTTGCCGTCCATAAGCATGATCAAACGATTGCCGTGAGCGATGGCGTCTTTCATGTTATGGGTGATCATGATGGTTGTCAAATGATCCCTGTTGACGATCATATCCGTTGTCTCAAGGACTTTGGCTGCTGTCTTCGGATCAAGGGCTGCTGTATGTTCATCCAGAAGCAAAAGCTTCGGTTTTTTCAATGTTGCCATCAAAAGAGTCAGTGCCTGTCTCTGACCACCGGATAACAACCCCACCTTTGATGTCAGACGGTTCTCAAGTCCAAGGCCAAGGATCTTCAGCAGTTCTTTGTATTCTTCACGCTCTTTCTTGGTAATTCCAATCTTCAGCGTTCTTGACTGACCGCGGCGCTGTGCCAATGCCAGGTTCTCTTCAATACCCATGGTAGCTGCCGTACCGGTCATCGGATCCTGGAAAACTCTTCCCAGATATTTGGCTCTCTTGTGTTCGGAAAGTTTTGTCACGTCCACACCATCAATAATGATCTGCCCTTCATCCACCGGCCATACACCTGCGATGGCATTGAGCATGGTGGATTTGCCGGCGCCATTGCCGCCGATGACTGTTACGAAATCACCGTCTTCAAGATTCAGGGAAAGGCCATTAAGGGCTCTCTTCTCATTCACTGTGCCGGCGTTAAATGTCTTATAAATATTCTTAATCTCAAGCATCTGCGCTGCCTCCTCTTCTTACCGGTTTTGCAAAATATCTGCTCTTCCAATACGGGATTGCAAGGAAAATTGCAACAACAATTGCGGAGAACATCTTCAAAAGGTCTGTATCAACGCCAAGCCAGATAACAACCTGAAGAACCAGATAGTAGATAACAGCACCAAAACCGACGCTTAACAGTGTCAGGGCAAAGTTGCGGAAAATGCGTCCGAAAATCGCTTCGCCGATAATAACGGCCGCCAGACCGATAACGATAGCACCACGTCCCATATTGATATCCGCAAATCCCTGATACTGAGCCAGCAGGGCGCTGGAAAGTGCTACAAGGCCATTGGAGATCATCAGGCCAAGTACTTTATTGAAGTTCGTATTGATTCCCTGAGCCCGTGCCATATTGCTGTTGCAGCCTGTTGCACGAATTGAACATCCAAGCTCTGTACCGAAGAACCAGTAGAGAATGGCAATCAGTACAACAATCATAATCGCAACGATCACAATGGTATTCTTAAAAATCGGAACACCTTTGATGTAGCGAAGAGAAACAAGCAAATTGTACTTATCCACATTCAGTGCCTGGTTGGACTTGCCCATGATCTTCAGGTTCACAGACCAAAGTGCCAGCTGGGTCAGAATACCGGAAAGAATTGCCGGAATCCCCATAAAGGTATGGAAAAAGCCTGTTGCAAGACCTGCCAGCATACCTGCGATAAATGCCGCCAGCATCGCTACCCATACGTTGTGTCCATTCATCATCATCATAATACAGACAGCACCGCCTGTACACATAGTGCCATCTACCGTCAAATCGGCAATATCCAGTGTTCTGAAAGTAATATAAACACCGATTGCCATAATTCCCCAGATCAGTCCCTGGGCAGCTGCACCCGGCAGTGCGCTGATCAATGCCATTATATTCATGGCTGATTCCTCCTTGCTGTTCATCTAGTTGACTGTATCCATGCTCACAATGATACCAGATCATACCGCATGCATAACACACAAGATGGGGCCGCCGCAGAATATACCGCTCGAAAGCTTCTTATATACTGTGCGCAGCCCCTATTTATCTTGTTATATTCCTATGTATGATTATTCCTCAAGTGCTACATAATCATCAGGTACTGTAATACCATATGCTTCGCAGCGGCTTGCAACGTATTCTTTTGTAAATGTTGGTGCATATTCAATTGGCATTGTAGAGATATCTTCACCCTGAAGAACCTTAGCTGCCATCTTACCTGTTGCTACACCAAGATCATAGTAGCTGATGGAAAGTGTTGCAACACCACATCCTTTGCAGATACCCTCTTCACCTGCAACAACCGGAACGCCTGCCGGTGTACAGATGTTGTTGACGATCTCTGTATTGTTGGCAACTGTGTTGTCTGTTGGTACATAAATCACATCACTGTCATTGGCAGCGGATGTACATACAGATGAAAGATCGTTAGAATCTGAGAATGCATAGTATTCACATGTATAACCAAGTTTCTCAAGATATCCCTTGATTGTATCAACCTGGAACTTAGAGTTAGCTTCTGCTGAGCAATATAACAGACCAATCTTCTTGGCATCAGGGAATAACTCATGAAGCATATCAGCCTGACCATCCAATGGCGCAAGGTCTGCTGTACCGGAAATATTGCCGCCGACTGTACCGTCAAAGTTATCAATATCAAGGGCTACACCGTAATCTGTAACAGATGTACCGAGGATCGGGATAGTGTCTGTTCCGGCTGCTGCGGCCTGAAGAGCTGCTGTTGCATTCGCCAAAATTAAATCATCATTGTTTGAAACAAAGCCATTGATAATCGTTGCACATGTTGCAGAATCACCCTGAGCATTCTGTTCATCAAATTTCACATTGTCACCAAATACCTCTGTCAATGCATCTTCAAAACCTTTTGTTGCTGCATCCAGTGCATCATGCTGAATCAACTGGCAGATACCGATGTTATACACCTTGCCGTCTGTTGAAACTTCACTGGCCGCCTCAGAACCGCTCTCTGCTGTGGATTCTGCTGCTGTTTCAGAAGCGCCTGTCTCAGGTGCCTTTGTCTCTGTGGATGAGCTGCCGCATGCAGCCAGGCTGCCTGCCATAACTAAAGATAACGCTACTGCCAGCACTTTCTTCATCTTTTTCATAATGATATACCTCCTCAAATTGTACACATTGTCCGTATTGTTGAATTATTTCGATCAAATTTATACAGACTTCATGCATACATTATAGTACTTTAAAGTTCAAAAATCAACCCTGTTAATGCTTTAAAGTGAAAAATTTCAAGAGCTATCTGTTCATCTTATCAATTTATCAATATCAGATATATTGCTGTCTTGCAACATCAATAATCCCCCGGGTTGTGAGCCGCAGTTTCGGAATCACCGGCAATGACATAAAAGACAGGGTCATAAACGGATCAATACCTTCCGATACCCCAAGCACAGCCGCCTGTTTCTTGGCATTCTCAAGGGCATCATTCACTTCCGTCAGCGATTTGTCGCTCATAAGCCCGGCAATTTTCAGAACAACTTCTCCCAGAATCTGACCATTCTTCACGACAGCGATCCCGCCGTTATTCTCAATAATCCGGTTAGCGGCAGCAGCCATATCCGCATCGTTGCTGCCTACAACAATAATATTATGGGAATCATGTGAAATCGATGTGGCCACAGCTCCTTCTTTCAGTCCATAGCCTTTCAGATAACCAATGCCGATATGGCCGGTATGACGATGCCGCTCAATGACAGCAATTTTCAGGATATCCTTCGATATGTCAACCGCCGACGCATAGCCGGCATCTGTTGTCACAATTTCTCCCGGCACCATGCCGATGACGCCCCTCGGCCGATGGTCCTCAAAACTATCCGACGTTAATCTGTCAAGATTAAATGTATGGTGTGCTTTATCCGAAAGCCATGCATCCACCTCCGGAACCGGAACATCTTCAAGCTGTCCGTCATGATACCACACATGTCCCTTGATTACTGTCATCTCCACATGCAGATCCTGAAGATTGTCAAACACAGCAAAATCCGCCTGATATCCCGGCACAATCGCGCCTCGGCTCGCCAGATGAAAATATCTGGCCGGATGATGGGTAGCCACCTTAATAGCAATGATCGGATCCACTTTGTATTTTTGGACTGCCTCACGGATAATGGCATCCATATGTCCCACATGCAGCAGATCATTCGGATGCTTGTCATCTGTACAGAACATACAATGCTCATAGTACTGCGGCACCAGAAGTCCGGCAAGAGCTCTCAGATTTCTTGCTGCCGTTCCCTTACGGATCATGATATACTGCCCTCTGCTGAGTTTTTCCAGGGCTTCCTCCATGGATGAACATTCGTGATCCGAATAAACCCCGGAGGCCACATAAGCATTCAGTTCCCTGCCTGAAAGTCCCGGCGCATGACCATCGATCCTGCAATGATACTTGTGTGCAGCTGCGATTTTTTGAAGGACTTCTGTATCCCCCTGGATCACACCTGTATAGTTCATCATCTCCGCCAGTCCCTGAACTCTGTCATAATCATAAAAAGGATCGATAGCCTGATAATCCAGTCTTGCTCCGGATTCATCAAGGGGTGTTGCCGGCACACAGGACGGCAGCATAAACCGCACTTCAACCGGCAGGCCCTCCGTCGCCTGGATCATATAGTCAATACCGTCTGTTCCCAGAACATTGGCAATTTCATGTGGATCCGTGATCACCGTTGCAGTGCCATGAGGCAAAACAGCCTTGACAAACTCTGACGGAGCCACCAGACTGCTTTCCAGATGGATATGCGCATCAATCAACCCCGGTGCCACAATTTTGCCCTGCATATCAAGTTCCTCTACACCATCATAATGCCCAATTCCTGCAATGACACCGTTTTTGACTGCAATATCCCCCTGTGAAAGTTCATTGGTGAACACATTGACATAAACAGCATTTTTCAAGACAAGATCTGCTCTCTCTCGGCCCATAGCCACATTCATCAACTGCTGTTTAGCAGCTGCTTTTCTGTTGATCACACTGGTATAACTTTCCCTTGATGACATCCAAACACCCCCTACAATTGATTGATCATGTATCGTGAATCGACACCAAAATCTTCCCTGACCAAAAATGTTTTAAAGCGCTTCTCCCAAAAACAGATAGTGCGGCATACTGTCTTGCTCCGGCACAGCAACACTTCCGTGAATCAGCGGTCGCAGGTAACGCACCATCTCCTCTGTCACATCATTGCCCGCTTCATTGATCCACGCTGTCGGGATCTTCTTCTCTGCATTGGCAATCTGCTGCACATCTGCCCCATCATAAATAACCTGATACGGTTCATCAGAAATTCTGCAGACAATGGACATCTCACCGCTTTTGCCTTCCAGTGCCAGAGCAACCCCTTTTAACCCCAGCTGCCAGCTCTCCTCGATATCTGTGGCCGACGCCATGTGGGCAGCACATCTCTGCAGCACATTAATCTCTACTGAGCGGACTTTGCATCCGAATTTCTCTGCTACCAGTCCCTCAAGACATTTGCCGGTACCGCTTAATGTGGCATGACCAAAAGCATCCACTGCAGCTGTTTCTGCACTGATGTAATGCCCATCAACATCCCGAAGTCCCTCTGAAACAGCAATAACGATATGCTCTCGCTGCTTAAACTGCGCTTTGATATCTTCTATAAACTGTTCCTTTGAAAAAGGATGCTCCGGCAGGTAGATCAGATGCGGTGCCCGGCTGTAACTGTTTCTTGCCAGTACACTGGCTGCCGTCAGCCATCCTGCATCTCTTCCCATAATCTCCGCAATGAGAACACTTTTTGTATTATAAATATAGGTATCATGGGCCATTTCAAGAACAGATGCTGCCACATAACGTGCGGCAGAACCAAATCCCGGCGTATGGTCAGTCACCACCAGATCATTATCAATGGTCTTCGGAATGCCGATAACTTTCACATCCATCTGGTGTTCCTTCACATACCGGCTCATCTTGCCTACCGTATCCATAGAATCATTACCTCCTATATAGAAGAAATAATGAATATGATATTTGCGGAAAATATTGATAATAATGTCATATTCACTTGAATCCTGATCGACATCTTTCAATTTTCTGCGGCAGGAACCAAGATACATGGCCGGTGTCAGCTTCAGCACATTCAGATTCTCTTCATTATGATCAAAAATATCAGTAAGATTCACAAGTCGTTCATCCATCAGCCCCTCGACACCATTTAATGCACCATAAAGAACATCAATTTCATGACTCTCAAGACAGCCTTTGATCACACCTGCAAGACTGGCATTAATAGCCGTTGTCGGACCACCGGATTGGGCAACGATTGCATTTTTCATCATCTTCACTTTCTGTTCCTCCAAATAAATAGAATTTTTCTGTTTAAATCACAATAAATAACATGTTAATTTTTCTGTATCATAACATTTATCACCTGACCTTGTCAATTTTCTGACACCTCCCCCTAATTATTCTACAAAATCTGGTAAATTTTATGTAGATTTAATTTGACTTCCTGCTATAAACAGGTATAATAGGTATGATAACTAAATTTAATTTTTAACATATATTGAGGAGGGACTTTATGCCACGTCATTTATTAAACCCAATGGACTTTTCTGTGGAAGAATTGGATCAGTTAATGGACTTAGCCGCAGATATTGAACACAATCCTGCCAAATATGCCCATGCCTGTGAAGGAAAGACTCTTGCAACTTGTTTCTATGAACCAAGTACACGTACACGACTGAGCTTTGAAGGTGCCATGTATCACTTGGGCGGTCATGTTCTGGGATTTTCTTCCGCTGCTTCCAGCTCTGCTGCAAAGGGTGAAAGTGTTTCTGATACAATCCGTATGATCGGCTGCTACGCAGATATCTGTGCAATGCGTCATCCAAAAGAAGGTGCTCCAATGGTTGCATCCATGAAAGCCAAGATTCCTGTGATCAATGCCGGTGATGGCGGTCATCAGCATCCGACTCAGACAATGACAGACCTTCTGACGATTCGTTCCTTAAAAGGTCATCTGAATAATCTGACAATTGGTCTCTGCGGTGACCTGAAGTTTGGTCGTACAGTTCATTCCTTAATCGAAGCCTTATCCCGCTATGAAGGCATTCGTTTTCTCCTCATTTCCCCTCCAGAACTGCGTGTACCTGAATACATCCTTGAGATGCTGAAACAGAAGAATATTCCGTATACAGAAGTTCAGAGTCTTGATGATGCCATTAGCGAACTGGATATTCTCTACATGACACGTGTTCAGCGTGAACGCTTCTTCAATGAAGATGATTATATCCGTATGAAAGACTGCTATATCCTTGATAAGGCCAAAATGGCCCTTGCTAAGGAAGACATGCTGGTTCTTCATCCACTGCCTCGTGTCAATGAGATTTCTGTTGAAGTGGATGACGATCCGAGAGCAGCTTACTTCAAACAGGCTCAGTACGGTATGTACATCCGTATGGCACTCATCCTGACATTACTTGAAATCAAAGTGGAGGTATAATTATATGTTAAATATCAGTGGATTAGACAACGGTATCGTTTTAGACCATATTCCTGCCGGTATGAGCATGGAAATCTACAAGTATCTGAATCTCGGCAAACTGGACAGCCAGGTTGCGATTATCAAGAATGCCAGCAGCAAAAAGATGGGCAAGAAAGATATCATCAAGATTGCAGGCGGCCTTGACAGTATCGATCTCGATGTCATCGGTTTCCTGAATCACAAGATTACCGTGAACATCATCACCAACGGCAAGATTTCCGAGAAGAAGACGCTTCATCTGCCAAAGAAACTGACAAATGTTATTCACTGCAAGAACCCAAGATGTATTACATCCATCGAACAGGAACTGCCGAATGTTTTCCTTCTGACAGATCCAGAAACAGCCACTTACAGATGTAAGTACTGTGAAGAAAAATATACAAAATAATCGCACATAAACATAAAAGGACACACTGTATCGATTCATCATCGTTTTGGACAGTGTGTCCTTTATCTTTCTGCTTATCCGATCTTTGTATCATCCGGTCACTCTCTCTATCAGCATTCCCGTATACACATCTTATGTTTGCGCTGTATCTAATTCATCTTTTCTAAACAGCAAACCCTCTCGATACACAATTCTGCCCTGAGCCATCAGATCGATATAGCGTGTCCAAGCACTGTGGGCAATAATCACCATGCTTAACCCTTCCCGCTGATTGATATGCAGTGTTTTCATATATTTCGCCAGCACTTCCTCTCTGGTCATCGGTCTCGTCAGAACTTCCAGCGCTATTCTGGACAACTGGTGTTCTTTGGCAATATTGTCTGTGACAATTTTGTCCATGAGGGCTTTCTTCTCAACGGACTGATGGGCAATCACATAGATCTCATAATTCAATGACCTTACCTTCTCCATAGAAGCCAGAGACTTCTGTACATTTGCCATATAAGGAAGCTTCGAAACGTTCAAAACATCCTCTGAGACAATGGCATCACCAAGACAGCAGATACCATCCGGTGTTACAACCCCCACATGGCCCACTGAATGACCTTCCAGCGAAATCAATTCAAAGATTTCTCCATCAATCATAATTTCCGGCCGCTTCATGTCTACACCTATGATATGAAGTTTCTCCGGATAATACACAGCCTGCGCCTCTTTCGCATGGGCAGCCGTATCAAATCCCATTGAGCGCATCATATCTTCAGGCGATGCAATCGCATCGGCTTCATCCTTTGATGTATAAAAAAGAATATCCGGGAACTTTTCCAACAGTAATAAATCATTCGCCACATGGTCAATATGTACATGGGTATGAATAACGGCCCGGACACGCCAGTGCCGCTCATCCAACATCTCCATTAAACGTTTTGATTGAATTGGTCCCGAATCAATCAGGACTAATTCATTCTCTGTCAAAAAATATCCCGGAACAAAGGCATTGCCGATGGATACATATCCTGTTTTCTCCGTCAGTTCATGCCATTTCATCTTATAATGTCGCATCCATAACTGCTTTGATCGTATGCATACGATTCTCAGCCTCATCAAAAACAACAGACTGTGCAGACTCGAAGACTTCATCTGTCACTTCCATCTCACTGATACCAAACTTCTCACCGATCTCCTTGCCGATGGTTGTCTTAAGATCATGGAACGCCGGCAGGCAATGCATGAAGATGGCTTTCTCTCCTGCATTCTCCATTACTTTCTTATTCACCTGATATGGAGATAATTCTTTGATACGTTTTGCCCAGACTTCATCCGGTTCACCCATAGATACCCAAACATCTGTATAGATAACATCTGCACCCTTTGTACCTGCTTCTACATCCTCTGTCAGTGTAATGCTGCCGCCTGTCTCCTTGGCAATCGCTTCACACTGTGCGACAATATCAGCATCCGGGAAGTATTCCTTACATGTACATGCTGTAAAATGCATACCCATCTTCGCACAAACTACCATCAGGGAATTGCCCATATTATAACGGGCATCGCCCATGTATGTCATCTTGATACCTTTCAGGTATCCGAATTTCTCACGAATTGTCATAATATCAGCCAGCACCTGTGTCGGATGGAACTGATTGGTCAAACCGTTCCAGACCGGTACACCGGCATACTTTGCCAGATCATCCACGATAGACTGGTCAAAACCACGGTACTCAATACCATCATAAATACGTCCAAGTACACGTGCTGTATCGGCAATGCTTTCCTTCTTGCCAATCTGTGAAGCGGACGGATCAAGGAAAGTGGTATGCATACCAAGATCATTGGCAGCCACTTCAAAAGAACATCTTGTTCTTGTGCTGTTCTTCTCAAAAATCAAAGCAATATTTTTTCCAGGGTGATTCAAAGTCGGAATTCCCTGTTTCTTCTTTGCCTTCAATTCATCTGCATGATCAACTAAATATAAAATCTCTTCCGGTGTAAAATCAAGTAACTTTAATAAATGACGTCCTTTTAAATCCATAACAATACCTCTTTATCTTTCTAGTATAACTTCTTAGTTTTAACTTATCGTATTTTATCTGATCAGCTAAGCCATCCTATTAACAACCAACGGCTCAAAATCGAAACTGTGTATAAGTATACGCTCATTTTTTGAATTATGCAAGTGTTATTCATTAATTTTGTAAAATTATACATATTTTAATTGATATAGGCATGTTTTATGCAATACATATGCATAATTAATCGTTTCTATCCGGGCTATTCGCTGTCCATGTTCTTCAATCTTCATTTTCCTGTGCCATCAAAACCATTTTCTCAAAGGACTGTGCAAACCGCTCATCATCCTCTGGTGTTCTCTTCCTTTGTCCTTTCATGTGGCTCTTATGTGTACTTCTTCTGGCTTTTTTGTTCAAATGACGTTCCATTAACATCTGATCAATGTTATCATTCGTGTACCATTTACCGGATTGATGAATCGCATACGCTTCTTTTCCCAATGCCATTGCTGCCACACCATAATCCTGAGATACAACAATATCTCCCTTTCGGCAGATACTGATCAACTTATAATCCACCGCATCTGCTCCGGCTCCAACAACAATAACCTTGCTGTAACCAGATGATAATACGTGATTCGTATCACACAGCAATGTTACCGGCACTGCATGCACTTTTGCAACTTTCTCTACAATAGCAACCACCGGGCATGCATCCGCATCGACAAATATCTGCATTACTTTTTTACCCCTTTTCCTCTAAATTAACATTTTATGAAAATAAACTCAGCTGCTCATATTCGGCCTGTCTCTTCAGCATCACCGGTTCCTGACGCAGAATGACCTGCATCTTTTCATTATCAAACCAATCTTCCATCTGTTCTTTCTCCAAAATCAACGGCATTCGATCATGGACTTTGATCATTGATTCATTCGCCGCAGTGGTCAGAATCACAAATCTCCGCTCATTGTCAAACCAGTCACAGAAACCGGCTAAATATAGTACCGACGCATCTGATCTGGTAAATGTATTCTTTTCTCTTAAACGATTCCATTCATAGAATCCACTGGCCGGGATCACAATCCGATGATACCAAATACCATTACTGAAAGACGGTTTGTCCAGAACTGTTTCTGCTCTTGCATTAATGACCAGATTCTTTCCCTTTTGCAGGGGGAATCCCCATTTACAAAGTGACAGCTGCAAGCCATGCTCAGTTTTCTCTATAATCGGTGCTGTGTTTGTTGGCAAGATATCACCTTGAAACTGTTCTTTACAGATTTTCCAGTCTATGTCAAAACTATATACCACATTACCAATTTCATCCAGCCAGTTAGTATCAATATAATATCTGCCGCACATATTGGTTACTTCCTTATCTAAATCTAATTATTCTGCACATTCATCCAGCCAATTCTTTCCGCTATATTCCTCAATCTGCTTTACAATTCTATTGAGAAATTGATCTAACAATTTATTTTCTTCTCTTCCCTGTGCAAACCATACATTTGACTGCCCAAATCCATAGGCAACACCTTTAGACTTTCTTGGAACTTTCCATATATTTGCTTTCCGTCTGGATGCTCTTGGCAGCAATACACAATCTTCCTTTCTGGCAATTGCATTATAGGCCTGATCATAATACCCTTCCTCATCCTCCGATGGGAAACGCATCACCTCACAATTTCGATATACTGTCGCATGTTTATACCATCCAACCACATAGGTCTCTTTCTCAACAGCATCCGGATATAATGCACAATAAATGACCAAAACATCCTCAGCAAAATCCTCTTTATTTAATGTTCCACAGCCATAGATGTTTTCAATCCTCAGCTGATTTCTTGTTTCTTTATTTGTAGATTTCGTCTCCACAAATCCGAGGCAATACTCACCATCCGGATATCCTGATTCATTTGCAAGTGATACTGCATCAAAATTATACTTTTCGTGCGCATCCAGATTTTCCTTAACATAAGAGCCTCCATTTTGTGGTTCATCTTTGCCTTGGATTATCCCTTTATAATAATTCATCCATGCAATATTACAAAAAAGTATTCTCATCGCATCAACCTTCTTTTCCCTTGGAAAACGGACTCAGATTAATAAACAGCTCTTTCAATTGAATCAACAATCCAGCTATCTTCATAGTCATATTTAAAATAGGCTGCTGTATTGTAAACTGATTCCTTCATATTTCCATAATAGATATTTAACATTCTACTCACTCCCCTCTTAACCTAAAATTCATATCCATTATACGTTCTGCTTCATCTATTTTTGTCAGTTATTTAATTTATATTATAAGCAAGCCAGAGAATGAAGTCAATTTATTTCACCCAAGCCTGACTCGTCCCCTCAAATATTTCAAATTCTGAACAACGTCCTTAGTTTATCCACCAAAATCCGTAATACATTTAAAATTCTTTTCTCTTCCTGTATTGTTTTCTCCTCAACCACTTCCGACTCTATCTATACAATATTTTCTTTCTCAGCCAAATCTGCTGCTTTCAGTTTCCGGTAATAAACATAAAACATCGGTGCCGTTGTGCACACGGCAATGGTATCAGCAATCGGTTCTGCCAGGTAAACGCCCATGACAACCAAAAATCACCTTCAAACTATGACTCCATTATAGTCTGAAGGTGATTCTGTTAAAAGTAATTATCTAATTTATCAGTCACTCATAAATTACATAGCGGCTTATATCTTCTTACACATTGGAATCAGCATCCCGCCCACTGCATTTCCAAGGCTGATCACAACCACGCACAAAAATGCTCTTGCGGACCACATCTGCGCCACTGACACATAGAACATATCCGCAATGCAATGCTCGAATCCGCAAAGAATGAATCCTGCCACACAAACGAACAAAATCAATGGATTTTTTGTCTGTTTATAGCCTTCCACTGCAATGTACATCAGTGCACCGCAGAAAATACCAAGGATAAACAGGCTGATGAGACTGTCATCCACTTTGATCTGACACATACTCTGAGCCTTTTCGGAAATGCCGTTAATCCTGCTGCCAAGCACTCCCATGGCCGCCAGCCATGTACCGGCCAGATTACCCACCCAGATAATGACCAGATCAATGATATAGGATTTTGGCTGTTCCACCGCATAGCCGACTTTGCCCGTGAACAGGTTCAGACCATGCACACAGATAGAATACAGCCCCGCCGTAAACATCAACGCCCCCACAATCTTATTTTCCAAAGATAAAAACACAATACCGCCTATTCCGATGGCAGCACCCGCCAGCACAGCCAGGGCAAATAATCTCACATACTTTCTCATACTCTGTACCTCCAAATTCTCATTGAATTTCTGTAATGCTCCAGTGTCAACCAAATTCACCTGAAATCGTCAACTGCCCCAGGACTTCATGCCACTCCGCCTACAAGCACGGATTTTAGCTCGTTGCTCGCGTAAAAAAAGCCGGCCACTGAGCATCACTGCCCAGACGGTCGGCATTCAAATCCATTCATACTTCCTGTGGTCAATTCCACTTCCGTCAGTCGTATAAACTGACTTTATCATACTGAAACTTCACCCGGTTGTCAAGTCATTTTCTGCTTTTTACGCATAACGGACATTGATGTTTAATTACATTGACATGGCAGTTCAGTAAATTCAGCATTCTTTCGAAATTTCCAGCCATAGTCCAATTAATCATCCGGATACCAATTAAACCAGCAGGCCTTTCAGTACTTTCACACAGCCCTCTATTCCCAATTCGCCGGAATTCAGCACGATATCATAATTGCGGTAATCATCCCATCGCTTCATGGTATTGGCTCTGTAATAGTTGGCTCTCTTTTTGTCATATTTCTTGCGGAGAAACTCCATCCGGTTTGGAGAAATCTGGTAATCCTCCTGGATTCTCTTCTGCTTGAAAGCATCATCCGCATGAATGAATACTTTCACCACACCTTTGCAGTCTTTTAAAGCTTCACTGGCACAATGTCCCATAAACACTGCAGAACCATTCTGTGCCAGACTTTGAATAGCAGCCTGCTCTGCCAGATAAACCTTGCCTTCATCCGAAAGCATGTTCATATCCCCTGACTGGGCTTTGCTCATCACAAACACCGTATAGAGAAAGCTGTTGGTCACCCCCTCCTCATACTGTTCAATCTGTTCCACAGAAATATCATATTTCCTGGCAACACACTCAAGAATTTCTCTGCCGTAACATGGCATTTTGCATTCTTTTGCCAGCAACTCACCAATTCTGGTGCCGCCGCTGCCAAATTCTCTTTCTATTGTTATATACTGGTACTTCATCCGACTCGCCTTCCTTCTTATGCTGCCTTATGACGCCTGATCAAACTGGCTGTTGTACAGATCCGCATAGAAACCGCCTTTTGCCAGCAGTTCCTCATGATTGCCGCTTTCGATAATATCGCCGTCCTTCAGTACAAGAATCAGGTCGGCATTTTTAATCGTGGACAAACGATGAGCAATCACGAAAGATGTACGATTCTGCATCAACGCATCCATGGCTTTCTGAATCTGAAGCTCAGTTCTTGTATCCACGGAACTTGTGGCTTCATCAAGAATCAGCATTGGTTTATCCGCAATCATGGCTCTGGCGATGGTCAACTGCTGTTTCTGGCCCTGTGACAGACTCACCTGATCATTAAGGATCGTATCATAGCCATGCGGCAGTGTCCGGATAAAGTGATCCAGGCCTACGGCTTTACATGCTGCCTCTATCTTCTCTTCTGAAACATTCTCTGTATTGTACACCAGGTTTTCTCTGACTGTGCCCTCAAAAAGCCATGTATCCTGAAGCACCATGCAGAACTGGGAACGTACTTCTTCACGCTTCATATCCCGGGTAGAAATACCGTCGATCTTGATATCGCCGTTCTGGATCTCATGGAAACGCATCAGCAGATTCACCAGTGTCGTCTTGCCGGCACCTGTCGGACCGACAATCGCGATCTTCTGTCCCGGTTTTGCCTTGGCTGAAAAATCATGAATAATGATCTTGTCTGTGTCTTCATAGCCGAATTTGACATGCTCAAAATCCACATAACCTTCTGCTTTGCCAAGCTTCTCTGTTTTATCGCTTTCATCGGGCATTTCCTCTGCCCCAAGGAAAGCAAATACACGCTCACCGGCTGCTGCCGCAGACTGCAAGGACTGAGTTGCCTGTGCGATCTGCGCAAGGGGCTGGGTAAACAAACGGATATACATCATAAATGCAACAATGACTTCAAATCCGATATAGCCTTTCATTGTCAGCACAGCACCCATCACGCAGACAGCCACATAACCAAAATTGCCGATAAAGGCCATCAAAGGCTGCATCAGACCTGAAAGGCTCTGTGCCTTAAAAGCGCTGTCTCTCAGGTTATTATTCAGTTCATCAAAAACTTTTTTGGCATTTTTTTCACCGTTATAGGCTTTGACAACTGTATGTCCGGAATAAATCTCTTCAATATGACCATTTAATGCACCGAGATTGGCCTGCTGCCTTGAGAAATATTTCTGTGAATGACTTGTGATCAGTGACATCAGTCCGAAACCGATCATAGTTGCGATCACTGCTGTCAGCGTCATGATCACATTGGTCTTAAACATCATGATTAAAGACCCAAAGAACAAGGCTACCGCTGACACCAGGTTGCCGATACTCTGGTTCATAGACTGAGAAATCATATCCACATCATTGGTGACTCTTGAAAGCACATCACCTGTAGATGTCTTATTGTAATAGGCCATCGGCAGACGATTGATCTTGCCCGAAATATCGCTTCGCAGCTGCTTTGTCACATTTTGTGTGACCGTGGCCATAATGAACTGCTGTCCAAAAGACAAAATCGCACTGCCCACATAAAAAGCCACCAATGTCAGACCGATGGACTTGACACGTTCCATATCAATACCTGTCGCTATGCCCTCTGTAATCACCTTTGTCAGATCTGACAATTTATCCGGACCGAGGATTGTCAGAATCGTACCGGCCACGGCACAGATCAGAGCAACAACGATCACTGCCAGATAACGTTTACAATAACGAATGATCTTCATCCATGTTCCTTTAAAATCTTTTGATTTCTCTGCAGGACGTCTGCCCATGCCAGGGCCCCGCATCCCACCTCTGTTATTTCTATTTTCCATTATGCCAGTTCCTCCTTTGAAAGCTGAGAGAAAGCAATCTGACGATAAACTTCACAATTCTTCATCAGTTCATCATGGGTACCCATTCCTGCGATCCTGCCTTCATCCAGAACAATGATCTTGTCTGCATCGCGGATAGTGCCGATTCTCTGTGCAACGATCAATCGGGTTGTATCACCGCACTTTTCATCCAGTGCCTTTCTTAAAATTCGGTCGGTCTTGTAATCCAGTGCCGAGAAGGAATCATCGAAGATCATAATCTCCGGATGACGGCAAATAGCTCTGGCAATAGAAAGACGCTGTTTCTGACCGCCGGAGAGATTCGAACCGCCCTGGGCTACAAAACCATCATAGGTATCCGGCAGTTTCTCTACAAATTCATCCGCCTGAGCTGTATGGACAGCATCGATAATGTCTTCTCTGTCCGCAGGCTTGCCGCCGTTTTCACCATAAGCCACATTGCCTGCAACCGTGCCGGAGAAGAGAATCGCCTTCTGGGATACATAACCGATTCTGTTTCTCAATGCTTCCTGGGTATATTCTTTCACATTCATGCCGTCAACCAGCACTTCACCTTCCGTTGCATCATAAAATCTCGGAATCAGGTTGATAACCGTACTCTTACCACAGCCGGTAGAACCGATGAAAGCCACCGTATCTCCCTTATGGGCTGTAAATGTAATGTCTTCCAGCACATTCTTCTCTGCATCCGGATATTTGAAGCTGACATGGCAAAACTCTACTTCACCGGTCATACCCGCCTTGGCTTCTGTCTTCGCACCATCCTCAATGGCCGGTTCTGTATCCAATACCTCATTGATACGCTTTGCAGCAACGGATGCACGGGGTACCAGCACAAAGATCATAACCAGCATCATGAAAGCCATCACAACCTGCATCGCATACTGCGAAAAGACAATCATATCCGAGAATAATGTCAGCTTATCCTGCATACCCGCATCATTGATCAGATAAGCACCTACCCAGTAAACCGCCAGTGTCAGACCATTCATGACAAGCATGATACCCGGCATCAGAATCGTCATGGTCCTGTTGGCAAAAAGCTGTGTACGCTTCAGTTCATCATTGGCCTTTTCAAACTTGGTCTCCTGATAATCCTCCGCATTATAGGCACGGACAACACGAAGCCCTGTCAGATTCTCACGCGTCACCCGGTTGATGTTATCTGTCAGAATCTGCAGCTTTCTGAACTTCGGCATTGCCACCATAACACAGATTCCGACAATACACAGCAGTATAATAACTGCGATGCCTGTTGTCGCCGTCCACTGCCAGCTCTTTCCGGCAATCTTACAGATCGCCCACACAGCTGTCACTGGTGCCTTCAGAAAAACTTCCAATCCCAGCACCAATACCATCTGAACTTGGGTAATATCATTGGTTGAACGTGTGATCAGACTGGATGTTGAAAAACGTCCGATCTCTTCCATTGAAAATGACTGCACTCTGTTAAATACCTGTCCTCGCAGGTTGGCAGAAAAATTTGCTGAAATCTTTGCCGCGCAGACAGCAATACAGGCTGCCGTCAAAAGTGAGCCCACCGCACAGAGCAGCATCTTGCCTCCCGCTGCAAGTATATCTGCCATGGCACTTCCCTCTGTCTGAACAAGCACTGTCATGTCGGACATATAATCCGGCATGGTCAGGTTCAGATAAACCTGTGCCAGAATCAAAAGAAAGGCAAGTCCAGCCAGTGCCATATCTTTCTTTGTCAATTTCTTTAATAATTTGATCATTACTGCACTTCTCCTTTGATGTCATTGCATATTTCTGTTAAAACGTATTCATTATCAGCACTCATCCAACCAGAGTGCCAGATTTGAATGAATAAAAATACTTCAGTGCTGCTGAAGTATTTTATCGCCATAAACTGTTTGATATTAAACTGTTTATTTTTAAACTATTATAGTACGAATAAAGAATATGTCAAGGCTTTTTATATTTTTTTTAGATTTTTTCTTTTCCGGATTATACAGATGCCTCATCAATCATTCTCTCCATATTCGCCATTGCATGATTTAATACTTTATTGAAAATCGCTCTATCCTCTGCCTGAATACCGGACATGATCTGCTGATGCATATCATCCCATATAGCATTGATGCGCCTCACCAGCTCTTTTGCCTCCTCTGACAATATATAATGCATATAACGCCTGTCCTTCTTATCTGGCATGCTCTCCAGATAATGCATCGTACACAGATGTTCCAGGGTCTTCGAGATCTGCCCTTTATTCAAATCAAGATAGCGATGAATATCTGCTGCCGTATTCCGCTCACCGGACATAGCCAGAAAACGCAGAATCTCGATTTCTACCCGCTTCACATCATATTCCCGAATGATGCCGTCCATCTTCTTGTTCATTAGCTGTTTGAACTGTCTGCCGCGGCGCATCATGTTTAACTGTTCTTCCATAATACTTCCCCTCTGTCTGATTTTCACTGATTCGAAATACACTCACCGTCTGATCTGAATTAAAAGGCGGTGAGTAATTATGATCTGTTATATTATACACCGTTTCCGGTGGTTTTTTCAAACTTTTGTCGGGAGAATTTTTAATCTGACAGATACGCTGTGACAATATCTTTGTCAACCTGCGCCCCAATGACATCATAAACCGGCTGTGCAGCCTGTTAATTGTTCAATACAGCCTGTTGATTCGCTGTGAAGCAGACTTACAGACTTTTGTGAAGCAGATTTAATACAGTATTCAGGTCGTCCACACCCATCTGTCCCGGAGCAGAGGCTTTGCCTGCTGCACCAAATGTCAGTGCAGAACCAAATACTTCACCGCAAAGACGGCTGATCACACCTGTACCTGCCATAGACATCGTAATGATCGGTCTGTCCGCATACAGTCTGTTCATCTCTTCTGTTGCAGAAAGCAGTGTCAGTACATCCAGTTTGCTTTGAGGCATCACCGCAATCTTTGGAATGTCTGCGCCAAGATCCTGCATTTTACGACGACGGCCGACGATATCCTCCTTATCCGGTGTCTTGTCAAAATCATGGTTGGAAGCAACAACTTTGACGCCGCAGGCATGGGCTGCTTCAATAATCTCTTTCACCACTTCATCCCCTGTAAAGGCTTCCACATCCACCAGGTCCACATTGCCTGTCGCTGCGATTTCCTTGTTCAGTTTTGCATAATCTGCTGCTTCAATAGCTTTCTCGCCGCCCTCTTTGGATGTACGGAAAGTAAAAAGAATCGGTGTATCTTTTAAAACCTGGCGAAGGTCTTCCAGCACATCCTTCACCTTCTCAATATCGAAAACACTTTCAAACCAGTCTACACGCCACTCAACAACATCTACCGGGATATTGTCAAATGTTTTGGCTTCATTAATAATGTCTTCTTTTGTTATACCGACGATTGGCACACAGATTTTCGGAATACCATCGCCGATTTTAATATTTCTAACTTCTACTGCTTTCATACTCTCAGACTCCTCTTTTTTATTGTTCTGTCTTCGCTAAAAGACTTCCGTATCTCACATTGACAAAAACTGCCAGCAAGCATCGGTGCAAAGATAGCCAGTACACCAAGAATACCGATGGCAATGCCGTCGGCTACCGGCAGTGCTGCATAGGATAAGGAAGTACCTGCTGCCACATAGGCCACCTGAATATTCGGTGAAAATGCGATGCCTATAAAAAAGATAACATAGGATGCTGCACCAATCAACACTGAAATTCTTCTTCCCAGCTTATCAGACAAAGGCCTTGCAAAAGGAAGGGAAACATCGAAGGTACCGAAGAAGGACGCAATATTCTGAATGTGCTGGCCAAACACGATTATTTGTAAAAACTCATAAAAATCCCCTATTTGATATAAAACCCCCTGATAAGGAAAACTCCGCTAAAACAACGCGCACCCGCACGAAACGTTTTAGCGAAGTTTTCTTTCTTAGGGGATATTTTAAAATTAGATGAACTGTCTTCATGATTCAATTTTGGCTTTAAACTAATTGCTTTAAGCTATTTGCCTGTTTTTATAAGCAATGGTTCCTTCTGCCAGGCATGCAGCGGCGAGGATGATGTTGATGGCAAATACAGGTTGCCAGATGTTATAGATGTCTTTGACCATGTTTGTCATAATCAGGAATACTGGCATGGCATCGACGATAAGGGCCATAAAGCCGCCGAAAAATATTCTTATTATCACCGGCAGGCCCCAGCATGCTGCAGAGATGATGACGGCTCCAAATGAACTGTTCTGATGGGCAGATACACACAAGGTAATAGCACACAATGATAATAAGGCTTCCAATGCAAGCATGAGTAAGACTGCCAGATATTTTGAAAACATCACTGACTGATGCCTGATGCTTTCAGACAGTACAAGTCCTGCGATGTTATTGAATCCATTTAACCCATACACAACCTGACATAAGACCAGGTTTATCACCGCAAACCACAGAAAGACAGAAATTGTAAATGTCAAAGCAGCGGCTATTTTTGCCATGACGTCCTTTCTTCTTCCTTCTTCTGTGCTGAAAATCAGCGGCAGCATTTTCGTCTGGCTCTCCTCTGCAAAAATAGTTGACACACTGCAAATAACCAGTATACTTCCCAATATCAGACCAAACTGCAGCATTTCAACAAATATTTTCCAGCCTGTTGTGTAAGTCAGATAAGGTGCTATCCCCAGTTTTCCACAGGTTTCCCCCAGTTCTGTTTCCGCAATCATATATCTTTCTGTTGGAACAATGTCGTTTTCCCATGCCCCATTGGTAAAATATCGTGTCACAAAATCATTTAAAAAGTTCCCGTCTCTCCATCCCGGCATATTTTCTTCCAACTTGGATGGCAGACCATATTTTTCAACAATTTGATGAACCTTTTCATCTGTCAGCTCGCCTTCAAATTCTTTCGTGATTTTCTTGTTCATCTTCACAGCCTCATAACCGAAATAAACGCTTCCATCCACTGCAGCTATTTCCCCGCCTACTTCTGCAAACCAAAAATAAGCCAACAACAATGCGGTAGCGGCAAATAGTCCGATTCTAAATATTTTGTTGTGATAGAGTTTGTACAATTCCATTCTATAAAGCCGCATTTTACGTTTCCTCCGCTGACTGTGTTTCATAAAGATAGGCATCTTCAAGAGTCCCCTCCAGAAGTTCTGCCTCCCGCATGGGCTGTTTTTCGGAAATCACTCTTAATTCGACATTTTCACCATTGCTTCTCATATTGCTGACAATAAAACGCTGCCCAAGGCACTCTGCTTCTTTTTCCGAAACAATGCATTTCCAAACGTGGCCTTTCACTTTCTCTGTTAGCTCCGCCTCTGTTCCTTTCTGAATGAATTCTCCGTTTTTCATGATTAAAATGCGGTCTGCAATATACTCTATATCCGACACAATATGAGTAGACAGCAAAACAATTCTGTCTTTGCCTAAGGAACTGATGATATTGCGAAAACGCACTCTCTCCTTCGGGTCAAGCCCCGCTGTAGGCTCATCCAAAACCAGAATTTCCGGATTGTTTAAAAGTGTCTGGGCAATGCCGATTCTTCGAAGCATCCCTCCGGAAAAAGTTTTCAGCTTTTTCCTGCGCACATTTTTCAATTCTACCATAGTCAGAAGTTCTTCAATCCGCTTTTCTGCATCATCTTTTGGCAATGCTTTTAAAGCCGCCATATATCTGAGAAAACGCTCTGCAGTAAAATCAGGATAAAATCCAAACTCCTGCGGCAAATAGCCCAGGAGTTTTCGATATTCTGCTCCCATACCGGAAATTTCAAGATTATCACAGCAAATCTTTCCCTTTGTTGGCTGCATAACACCACAAATCAACCGCATCAATGTTGTCTTTCCTGCCCCATTTTCTCCCAGCAGACCATATACCCCATTTGTAAATGTATAATTCACTTCACGGACGGCATCTTTATCTTTGTATCTTTTCCAAACATCCATCAATTTTAATTCATGCATAACACATCACCTTTTTCCATTCTATTAAATAGCCTCTTTATCTGAATGACAAATAAAAGTAGTGACAGTATAAAGACTGCTGTCCATATCCGGTTAGCTGCCGTAAACATAATGCCCGGAATAGCCCCGATGACACCATAGCCAATGGACATCAAAAAGCCACTGATGACAAATAGAAATGAATGCTTTTTTCCTGTCTCCATTGACAAAATATCCAGGGCAATCATCCCCGACAACAGATAAGGTGTCAGAATATAAAGCCCCACCTGCAATAATCCAACACGCCAGAAGCCATTCAAATAACCTGCCAGCAAAAACAGCACCACAACATTGACCATCCCGGATATTACCATCCATGCAGCCACACATTGCTTTGTATTAAAATAACAGCTTGCTCCCAACTCTGCCATTTTTCCAAAAAACATCTTATCAATCACACCAATGGATGTGATGCTTAAAATTCCTGCTCCCGCCATACACACGGTGATAATTTCATTCTGACTCACTCCGGTATATTGCAGCACCGCAATAAAAATAATGCCCAGACAGATAAGGCCGCCATAAATATAGAAAAACAGTTTATCCATATACTGAAATTGCTGAAGCAGAATATTTTTAACGGACATCCTCAACTGTTCCTGTTTTTCAGTATTTCTACTCTCGACTCCCCTTATATCAATTTCTTGCTGCCTGATTTCCTGCTTCTCGATTCTCCCCGACTCAATTCTCTGCTTCTCTATTCCCTGATTCTCAATTTCCATCAGCACTATCTGATAAGCCATTTGCTTCCTTTTTTCATCAATATGTACCTGCGCATCTGCTCTTTTAAAAAGATTCTTTATTTCACTATCGCTCATCTTCATCCTCCTCCATCATCCTTTTCAACTGACTGATACCTAATCGAAACCGCGACTTTGCCGTGGACACACTACATCCCATCATACCGGCAATATCTTTAAACTTCATTTCTTCATACATCCGCAGAACAACTACTTCCCTGATATCCGGCGAAAGCGCCTTTAACAGATTCTGCAAATAAATGATATCTTCTGTTTCCTTTATCTGATTTCCTGGTTTCGGTATCTTATCAAGTTCTTCCCATTCAACCGGGGTTTCTGTGCCTTTCTTATCCCGAAAATAATCCAAACAGAGGTTTCTTGCAATCATCAAAAGATATCCTTTGAGGTTTTGATGATGATAAGAAGTTCCATATTTAATAAATTTTAAAAAACTTTCCTGCGTAATATCATAAGCATCCTCTTCAGATTGAACCATATAAAGACAAAAACGATAAATATCTGCATAATATCTCTCAATAATCAGGCCAGCTGCTTCTTTATCTCCATTATGCAGTTTTCGTATCAATTCGCTTTCTTTCATCGTGTTTTCTCCTAATTCAATATCTGTACATATTATATAACCATTGAAAACCGGAAAAAGTTCACCGTGGACAAAAAAACAGACAGCTAAATTTATAACTGCCTGCTAAAAAAGTATTTTCCTTTTTCTGTCTCATTCATGTAACCTCTTCCGCTCCTCAATAAAATCCATTATTTTATTAGAATTCTTGAGTTTTTTTCGGAATAAAAAATTTTGTCATATCTGTTTTCTCTAATTCCAACAATCGTACCTTTTTATCAATTCCGCCTGCATATCCTGTCAGGCTACCATTTGCACCGACCACACGGTGACATGGAATGATAATAGAGACTGCATTATGCCCTACTGCACCGCCGACTGCCTGTGCAGACATATGATCCATGCCATGTTTTTCAGCTATTTGTCTGGCAATCTCTCCGTATGTCATTGTCTGACCATACGGAATCTGCAGCAAAATCTGCCACACTTCCTGTCTGAATGCAGAGCCGATCGGATGCAGAGGCGGTGTAAAATTCGGTTCTTCGCCGGAAAAATACACATCCAGCCATCTTTTGGACTCTGCAAGAATCGGTATTTCCTGTGAAATATGTTCATCCGGAAATATGTTGGCAAAGTATTTCTGCCCAACAAACCACAATCCTGTCAGACCAATTTCATCAGCAGCCAACAGGATATCCCCCATTGGTGACTGATATTGACATGTATATACCATCATTTCCTCCATCTTACTTCTTCTGTGTCTTCGGTTTATAATCTCTCATTTCCGGAATAGCTCCGCCTGCCACTGCCCACAAATACAGACTGGCCACACTGCAGTAAGGACTAAACCGCCTGCGATACTTTTCAAACAACTTCCGGTCGATCTTGCGGTGATGATAAACCATACGAAGTCCACGCTGGATAGCCAGATCATCATAGCTGAATATATCCGGCCGCTGCAGACAGAAAAGCAAGATCATCTCCGCCGTCCATACACCAATTCCTTTCAGAGAGGCCAGTTCTTTGATGGCCGCCTCATCCGACATCTGCGCGACTGCTTCCAGATCAAAGACGCCCTCATGAACCTTCCTGGCAAAGTCCGTAATATATTCTGCCTTACGAAAGGTCATCCCCAAAGACTGCAGCTTGGAAATGTCCGCTGAAAGAATGGTTACAGCATTCACTGCTCCTAAAGTCTCCTTCATCCGCTGCCAGATGGTTGCCTGTGCTTTCGTAGAAATCTGCTGACCGATAATATGATGAACCACTGCAGAAAACAAATCTGTATCCACTTCTCTTTCTATCATCCCTATCTGATCAATGACTTCTGACAGCTTTTTATCTTTATTTCGAAGATAAGTTATCTCATTTTCACCATATTCAAAATACATCCTTTATCTCCCATCCACACATTCTGCACAGGCTCTCTTCAATTTCTTCATCCAGATTATTCCTTTCATCCATAGCCCTGCATTACACGCTTTGCAGTTTTAACTACCCCTATCATACCATGAAATATTCCCTTTTACAAGCAAAAGCAAACAGTTGTTCTTTTCAGTTTCAAAGGCAACTATTTGCTTCTGCAAAACACTATAAAAATCTATTATGCTGTCATCAAAAATACGTTCTATTCATCTGCACTTCTCAGCTTATGGATCATTTCCTCGCAGATCTCAAGTGCACTCTTGCCGTCAGTCTGAACAACGATATCCGCTGCTGCTTCATACTTTGCTCTTCTTGCTTCCATCAAATCCGCAATATACTCTACATTCTTGTGACCATTCAAAAGCGGACGTTCGTCACTGTCCTTCACGCGGTCAAGAATGGTCTGCGGGTCTGCTTTCAGAAGAACAACCTTGCCGTTCTTCTTCATCTCAGCCACGTTGCGTTCACGCATAGCCACACCGCCGCCACAGGAAATAATGACATTCTGCTTGGACTGCATGTCAATCAACAACTGTGTCTCAAGGTTGCGGAAGTATTCCTCTCCATAAGTCTCAAAAATTTCCGAAATGCTCATGCCCTGCTGTTCGGCGATCACCTGATCCATCTCAACCACATCCATGGCCAGTGCATCTCTCAAAACCGCAGAGATCGTACTCTTTCCTGCTCCCATGAAACCAATCAGCACAATATTGTAATCGAAGAGCTTCTTTCCCTGAATCTTCTTGCTGTTGTAGAGAACTCTTTCATAAATATCAGCAATCTCTTCCTGATGCACATTGCACTTCAGTTCTGTGTCCAATATCTCTTTCTGTCTGTTCTCCTGCTCCGGCTGAAGAATCTGCATCTTGTTCTTCTCCTTCAATGCCATAATATTCTCAACTATATCAAATCTTTTCATCAATATATCTGCCAGCTGAGTATCACAGGATAAAAGTTCCTGCCGCAATAAATCCAGTTCCTTCATGTTCCGCTCTCCTTGTTTCTGTAGTTTAACGCTTTAAGTTATTACATTGTACCATAAATTTACAACTAAAGAAACCTGTAATTTCATTTATTTATTTTATTGGTTATCCTGCGCAGTTTTCATACGAACTACAACATTCACAATCATCATCTGAATTTTTCTTTCCAAAAACAGGACCCGCTTTTGCGGGTCCTGATAAAAGATTCATATGTTATGCTTCATCAATGGCTTTGCCGATATCATGACGCATATATTTGTTGTCGAATTCAATCCATTCGGTTGCTTTATAGGCATTAGCTCTTGCTTCTTTCAGCGTTGTGCCTTTAGCTGTGACACCAAGTACACGTCCACCGTTTGTCACAATGCCTTTTTCATTGCGCTTTGTGCCTGCATGGAAACAATAGTAACCTTCATCCGCATGAAATTTCTCAAAACCTGTGATCGGATAACCTTTTTCGTAGGAAACCGGATAACCATCAGAAGCCAGGACAACACAAACTGCCGCATTGTCTTCAAATTCCAGATGCTTTTCAGCCAGTTTGCCGTCGATGCATGCCTCAAACATTTCCACCAGATCTGTCTTCATTCTCGGAAGTACAACCTGTGTTTCAGGATCACCGAATCTGGCATTATATTCCAGCACCTTCGGACCGTCTTCTGTCAGCATCAAACCAACAAAAAGGATGCCCACAAAATCTCTGCCTTCTGCTTTCATCGCTGCCATCGTAGGCTTGAAAATATGCTCCATACAGAAAGCATTCACTTCTTCTGTATAGAAAGGACTTGGGGAAAATGTACCCATACCGCCTGTATTTAAGCCCTGATCGCCATCTTTTGCACGTTTATGATCCTGAGCAGATGTCATCGGTACAATATTGGTTCCGTCACAGAAGCAAAGGGCCGACACCTCACGTCCTGTCATAAACTCTTCCACAACCATCTGATTGCCAGCTGAACCGAATTTCTTGTCTTCCATGATCTCTTTAACACCGGCGCGAGCTTCTTCAAGATTCTGGCAGATAAGAACACCTTTGCCCAGGGCCAGACCATCAGCCTTTAATACGATTGGCATCTTGGCCGTTTCAAGATAATCAAGGGCTGCCTGCGGATCCGTGAAATTCTCATAAGCAGCAGTCGGAATACCATATTTTTTCATCAGATCTTTGGAAAAGGCTTTGGAGCCCTCGATAATGGCTGCATTCTTACGCGGTCCGAATACTCTCAGTCCTTCTGCCTCAAAAGCATCCACAATACCGCCCACCAGCGGATCATCCATGCCGATCACCGTCAGATCAATGGCTTTTTCCTTTGCAAAGGCAACCAGCTTATCAAATTCCATGGCACCGATCGGTACACATTCTGCAACTTCTTCAATACCGGCATTGCCCGGTGCACAGTAAACTTTATCTACAAGAGGACTTTCTGCGACCTTCCATGCGATGGCATGCTCTCTTCCACCGCCGCCAACGATTAATACTTTCATTCTGCTCATCCTTTCTTTCATATATAACTCAAATATCCGCCGATTCCACCAAATCAAAAGGCAGAATCGGCGGATGAACCTATTCAAAATCAACTCACGAATTCCGATACAGGATTCAAAGTCTCATTGCAGACTTGGAGTCTTGAAGTCTACTCCTCTACAAACACTCTGCCATCCTTCACATGCACTTTGTCATGGGCGATCAGATCAATAACTTTCGGCATAATCTGCCATTCAGCCTGCTCCATAATTCTGCGCTGAAGCACCTCAGGCGTATCATCCGGGCGTACCTCCACCGGCTTCTGCATGATGATCGGGCCTGTATCAGTTCCCTCATCAACAAAATGCACCGTTGCACCGCTGATCTTCACACCACGCTTTAAGGCAGCCTCATGAACATGCAGTCCATAATAACCGGTTCCACAGAAAGACGGGATCAACGACGGATGGATATTGATCATCCTGTTTCTGTAGGCTTTGATCATCTTCTCTGGCACAACCACCATAAAGCCTGCCAATACAATGAGATCCACACCCCGGGCATTGACAGCTTCCAGCAGAGCATCATTAAAAAGCTCACGATCTGCATACTGTTTCGGAGAAATACATACCGCTTCAATACCGGCTTTCGCCGCTCTCTCCAGTGCTTTTGCCTTTGGATTATTGCTTATCACCACTTTAATCTCTGTGTCGGTGATACGTCCATCGGCAATGCTGTCGATAATGGCCTGGAGATTGGTGCCGCCGCCGGATACAAGTACTGCAATCTTTAACATAATGTCACACCCTTTTCGCCCTCTGTCAGTTCACCAACGATATAGGCTTTCTCACCTGCTTCTTCAAGAAGCTTCATTGTCTTATCAACATCTGCAGGATCAACACCAATCACCATACCAAGACCCATGTTGAAAGTATTGTACATCATCTGTTCGGCAATATCACCTTTTTCTGCAATAAGTTTGAAGATAGCCGGAACTTCGTAGCTGTCTTTCTTCACAACAGCATGAACACCTTCCGGCAGCATACGTGGAATATTCTCATAAAATCCGCCGCCCGTAATATGGGAGCATCCCTTAAGCGTCACACCGCCATCTTTAACTGCCTTCAAAGCTTTGACATAAATTCTTGTAGGCGCGATCAATGCTTCACCTAAAGTTGTGCCAAGTTCATCATAGTATGTATCCAATGATTCCTTTGTCATATCGAATACTTTGCGGACAAGGGAGAAACCATTGCTGTGTACACCGGAAGAAGCGATGCCGATAAGCACATCACCTTTCTTCAGATTCTCACCTGTGATCAGATCCTTCTTATCTACAACACCTACTGCAAAACCTGCAAGATCGTACTCATCCTCAGGCATCAGTCCCGGATGCTCCGCTGTCTCACCGCCGATCAGTGCTGCACCGGACTGCTTGCACCCTTCAGCAACACCGCTGACGATTGTGGCAATCTTCTCAGGATAGTTCTTGCCGCATGCAATATAATCAAGGAAGAAAAGCGGTTCACCGCCGGCACAAGCCACATCATTCACACACATAGCCACTGCATCAATACCGATCGTGTCATGTTTGTCCATAAGGAAAGCCAGTTTCACCTTTGTGCCGCAGCCATCTGTACCTGATAAAAGGATCGGCTCTTCCATTTTCTTGATATTTTCAAGAGAAAAAGCACCTGAAAATCCGCCGAGACCGCCAAGTACTTCCGGACGCATGGTTCCTTTGACAAATTTCTTCATGAGTTCTACTGATTCGTATCCTGCTTCAATATCTACACCGGCATTTTTATAATCCATTTATATTTCCTCCTTGATAAAAGCACTCTGATTATGATTAATTGTTCGATTCAAAATCCGTTCCCGGATTCTTATTTCACTATTTCTATCTGCTATTTCGTTGGGTAATCACCGTTAAAACATGCCATACAGAAACCACCTGCGGCATCCGGACATGCAGCTACCATACCCTCACTGGACAGGAAGGCAAGCGAATCCGCTCCTGTCATCTTGCAGACCGCATCCACTCCCTGCTCATGGAAGATCAGTTTCTTCTCTTCCGGCATGGAAGCGCCATAATAACATGGATGTGAAATGGTTGCTGATGCGATCCTCAGATGGACACTCTTGGCTCCGGCATGGCGAAGCAGCTCTACTAACGTCTGAGCCGTTGTACCGCGCACCATGGAGTCATCCACAACCACAATGTTCTTGTCCTTCACCTGGCTCTTAATCACAGAAAGCTTCATATGAATCTTTCTGTCAAACAAAATTCCTTCCGGCTTCACCAGATTATTACCGTAGTATTTATTTTTTACAAAAGCGTCCACCATAGGGATTCCCAGTGTATCTGCATATCCGGCTGCTGCTGCCAGACCCGAATCCGGTACCCATACAACCGCATCTGCATCTGCAGGCGCTTCCTTGGCCAGATGGCATCCCATATTGTATCTCGCCTTGTAAACTTCCTGACCACCGAAGACACTGGCCGGATGGGAATAATAAATATACTCATAAATACAGGCACGTATCGGCTGCGCCGGCATACCCTGGATGGAATGCGGGCCTTCTGCATTGATGACCACAATCTCCCCGGGCTGGATATCTCTCACATAATCAACATTCAATTCATCAAAGGCACATGTCTCTGAAGAAAGGAACCATGAATGATCTTCCCTACCAAGTACCAGCGGACGAATGCCCTGGGGATCTCTGACACCGATCACCTTTCTCGGCGTCATCACCAGCATCGCGTATCCGCCTTTGAGCATCGGCATAATAGAAGCAATCGCCTCTTCAATGGTCGGGTAATTATTTCTTGCTCTGGAAATCAACACAGAGATTACTTCCGCCGCTTCCATTGTCTGGAATACAGAACCTTTCAATTCCAGATCATGGCGAATCTCCTCGATATTCGTCAATCCGCCGTTTAAAGCAACAGCCATATGACCGTTTGTGTAACGGATTACGATGGGCTGTGCATTCTCCCGGGCATCCGATCCGTCATATCTGAGAATATGGCCAATACCTGCATGTCCCTGAAGCTTCTCGAGCTTCATCTCATCAAAAGCTTCCGTCACAAGGCCTTCATCCTTCACATAGGAAAAATTGCCCTGATTGTCATTCACACAGATACCTGCTGCCTCCATGCCGCGATGCTGCATGGAAAACAGTCCGTAATATATTAAATGGGATGTATGAAAGCCGTTATTGTCAAACATGCCAAACAAACCACATCTGTCCATCATTTTCTCCATCTGCTTACATCTCCTTTAAATACGCTTCATAGCCGATATGCTCAAGCTTGTCAGCCTTATTCAGTACCGTCTGCTCAAGCTTGCTGCTGTATGCTTTCAGTCTCTCACGCAATGCGGCATCCTCTGTGGCCAGAATCTTGGCTGCCAGAAGTCCTGCATTCTGTGCACCATTGATGGCCACTGTAGCAACCGGTATGCCCGGTGGCATCTGGACGATAGAATAAAGAGAATCCACACCGCCAAGAGCCTTTGTCTGCACCGGTACACCAATAACAGGGAGCACCGTCATAGCCGCAGTCATCCCCGGAAGATGGGCTGCCCCGCCGGCACCTGCAATAATCACTGAAAGGCCTTTTTCCTCGGCCGTCTTTGCATATTCGCATAATCTGTCCGGCGTTCTGTGTGCCGAAACAATCGTCAGTTCATAAGGCACCTGCAATTCATCCAGTATCTCTGCTGCCTTCGACATAACCGGCAGATCGGAATCACTGCCCATAATAATGCCAACCTTTACGCTCATTCCCATTACCTCCGTTAAAACTTGATCTTTGAATGCGCATAGCGCGCTTTAAAAAGTGCATCTTCAATCGTCTTATCTGTCACTGTGATATGCCCCATCTTACGGCCAACTCTACATTCCTCTTTGCCGTAAATATGGATCTTCACTTCAGGATACTTATAAGCTTCTTCCAGTCCATGGACTTCAGCCTTCTTATTCACGTTTCCGATAATATTCTTCATCACTGTCGGGCAGATCAATTCCGTACTGCCAAGGGGCAGTCCGAGAATCGCCCGGATATGATTCTCATACTGTGAAGTCACACACCCCTCTATTGTATAATGTCCTGAATTGTGCGGACGCGGCGCCAGTTCATTGACAAGCACATGCTGATCCTTTGTCACAAAAAGTTCAATGCAGAGCATACCATAGGCATTAAAAGCATGCACCGCTTTCCTTGCCACATCCATGGCTTCTTCCCGACAGGCTTCTGTGATATCCGCCGGTACCGTTGTCTCATCCAGAATGCTGTTCACATGCACATTCTCTGCCACCGGGAATACCGCTACATCGCCGTTAGTGCTGCGGCAGACCAGAATTGATACTTCCTTTAAAAACGGCACATATTCTTCCACCATCAGGGGCAGCCTGCCTGCGCCCAGACTCTCATAAGCCTCACGGATATCTTCTCTTGTATGGATCACCGCATTCCCCTTGCCGTCATAACCGCCTGTACAGGTCTTCAAAATCACCGGATAACCGAAATAGTCACAATCCTCCACCAGCTTTTCATAAGAGTCTGCCTTTCGAAAATCAGGAACCGGCAGACCATGTGACATCAGCCACTGCTTCTGATCGTATTTGTTCTGAATATGCAAAAGTGTCTCACTGGAAGGATAAACAGGACATCCCTTTGCCTCCACCTGCTGCAGCGCCTTCACACTGATGTGCTCAAATTCGTACGTCACCACATCCACCTTCGAGGCCAGTTCCTCAATGGCTGCCACATCATCAAAATCTGCTACAATATGTTCATCTGCAATGCTGTGAGCCGGGCAATGCAGGGTTGGATCAAGAATTACAAAATAATCATCCAGCCGCTTAGCATCAAGAATCATCATTTTGCCAAGCTGACCGCCGCCGATAATACCGATCTTATGCATGTTAAACGCTCCTTTTATAATGATATCTTATAAATAAGTGGATACTCTTATTATAAACCATTCTTATAAATTCACTTTTCCCTATCAAATAGGCAAAATTCATCAGAATCTGACTCTATTGTAACCGTACTGAGCTTTTACGTCAATACTTAAGCGAAAAAAAGGAAAGGTTCTTTCACCTTTCCCTTTATATTTAAAATGTATCGTCGATACTATATAAGTACAGCTTATATGTTGAGTGGTTCATTCAGTGCTTCCGTACCTTCAAGGCAGAATTTGCCCTCCCGTATAATATCTACCTGCCTGCCGTCTGCAAAACATGCTGTAATGGCACTGATCTCATCGTAAGGGATCGTAATATCCGTATGCACATTAAAATATGCCTGTTCCGGGTCTGTGTCCCTCAGGCGTGACTTCTCATTCTCACGGGCAACAATTTCCTTGCCGTCTGTATTATATACCTTATGATCTTCACTATGGCTGTAGCAGGTATCGCCAATGGCAAAATGCGGCCCTGTCTTCTCCATAATGAGAATCGGCATCAGCTGTGTAATGTCGAACTTTCTGGCCATGGCATAGGCCGTTGTGTTCGTGCCGATGGCAAATTCTCCCATTGGCAGCGTTTCATGATTCTGAAGGAGATTCTGTCTCAGATACTTCTGATTCTCTTCCCTGTCCTCATAATTGCTGCAGTCGGCTTCAGTAACACAGCCATCTTCAAACCGCAATGAAAGATTTCTGTAATTCAATCCATTCAGATAAACACTGCTTACATGCAGCGTTCCATTTGTCCCTGCCAATACCGGACTTGTAAAAATCTCACCCACAGGAATATTCACATCTGCGCAACAGTTTTCAAACACCGTTTCCTTCGCCGGATCCTGAAGCTGCCATAAGGCAACTTTCAAATCCGTCCGGTTGCCGTTCATACCGGTAATATGCATATATTCCGCGCCGTCAATGGCATCGATCATCTTCTGCTGAATGCTTCTGAACAGATCATTATCCAGATTGTTGACTTTGATCGTCTCATCCATAATGGCCTCAAACCGATCACCAATGGACGGCAGTGGCCAGGCAATGATGGAAAAACTGATGGCTGACGCATCAATATACTGATTGACAATCTCTGTCAGCTGCCCTGCCATGCGAACAGCCAGTTTCTGCTGTTTATCCGACAGACGGATGTTCTCCTCTTTAGCCGCCGGTTCAAACGGAGTCTCACCAAAAACATCCATCCAGGCCGGACCGGCATAATCCTCTGCCAGATCCGCATACTGCTCATAGGCAGACTTCGTCACACCGATGATGCGCTCACATAAAGCTTTGTCAAGATATAACCCCTTATCCATGCGGTGATCGTAATCATACTGCGGATTAACCGAGCAGGACACAAGACCAAGCTTACCCGCTGTCTTATTAATACTATGGATGGCATCCCTGCAGACAATCACAGAAAGTCCTAATGCTTCAAATTGCCGGATTGTAGAACGAAGCACTCGCTCAAAACCAATATTGGCTCTTAACTGGACGTTCTTCCTGGCTGATAAGTCAATCTTATACAGTTCAAATCCTCTCACGTAGCCATTCACAAATGTAGCTGCCATATCGTCGATCACCGACTGATCCAGGGTGTTCAGATACGCAGCAATAGACTTTTCATTGTCAGAAATATACTCGCCATACTGATACAGATAAGACAGATCTGTCAAATCCGCCTTCATGATGATATCCCGGTAAAAGCTCAGGGCCGGATCCAGCTTCTCCCGGGTTCTCCCCGTCACAGTCTGATCACTGTAATCACTGACATACCAGTAAATGATCTGCAAAATCTCATCTCTTTCAGGTATACGGTTCTCAAAACGGTTATAAATCTCTATAAACAGCTCATTGATTGCTGTCATATCTGCCAGACGCCCCTGGAATGCCAGCGGAATCAGACCTCGGATCTCCGTGACAAGCCAGGCCATCATCGGACCATAGGCTGCTCCCAGCATTGCCGTCGACCATTGTGGATTGGCATAGCTTTTCTCATAACCGGTTTCCCCCTCCCACACCTCAGTCTCAGGAAGAATATCCGCATAAAAGCAATGATTCATCTCAGCCAGTGCCTCCGTGGTCAGCCGTTCAAAACCACCGTCCTGACGCATTTTGTAGATGTTCTCTACATACAAAATAAAGGCCGCCTGACTGTTAAAATAATCACCAAACGGAGATGCCGCCGCATGTTCTTTGGCAATCCCACGAATTCTCGTCACAGACAGTTCAAAGCGTTCCTGCACCCACGCCTGCACTTCTTCTCTATTTACCTCTTTCTTCACTATGCTCACCTTTCTCATCTATAATCATCCGAATTCCAGCTGAAAATCCTAATCTTCCGACCGAAACAATGTCTGCCCTACATGATAATAGACAAACAACCTGCCAAAAAAATCAGGCCATGAATCATAACAGACGTCAGATTAATATAAAAAGCGCCATGCACCATCGTACCATAAGCTTCGTTATCCTTGCGGAGCTGAACAGACAACCAGAGTCCAAATACCGCCGCAAGAAAGCTCAGGTATCCGATTCCGCCGACAAATGCCGGAAGATTGCCGGCTTTAACAAAAGATGCAATTGTAAGAACGGCCATGCAGATCAAAGACGCAATGCCAAAAGCTGATGCATAAATACCGCGCTTTGTCTGACGTTTTTCTATTTTGATGAAACTGTATATATTACGCGCCATTCCATTTTCTCCTTACTTTATTGATTATGTAAAACAAAAGATATCCGAGGATACCTCCTGAAGTATTCAAAATTAAATCATCTACATCAAAGGATCCAACCCTTGTCAGCAGCTGTGTGATCTCAATCATCAAACTCAGTAAAAATGTCATGCCCAACATACAATACCATTTTCTGAGCCTCAATCTTAATATGGGCATAAAAAATCCAAAAGGCATAAATGCCAGTACATTACCAAATAAATTGGCGAGGAATGCCCGGATTCCTACAACATCTCTGTATATATAAAATCTTCGAATTTCCTTAAATGGAATAAAATTATATCTATAATAGGAAGTCACAACATCTCTTCCATAATCTTCACTTAAAAAGCATACATAAATTAAAACAGCGATATACAAAATAAGCAGTACGAAACTGCCGAATTTGATACACCGCTTTGTCTGTCGGCTCACGCAACTCCCCCTGCCTGAAAAAATGGCACCACGGCTGCACTGACCGGCAGCCGTGATACATTTGCAATTATTTCTGAAATGATTTACATTAAATCAGAATGATGTCTCAAAAGTCTTGCTCCATTGACAATTCCGATAATACCGAGAACCAGCCCGCCGATCACAGATAAAATTCCAAGGACAAGGCTGCATGCACCAGTCTGACACATCAACTTTGATATCTTATCTTCTATTCTCATCTTCGCTGTCCTTTCCATGTCTACGCTCGTATCTGAATGATACATCGATCCGATGTCCACCGACATCCGATCAAAGTCTACTGTTCCTTTGCACCATACTGTTCATAGTATGCATCAATGGCAGCCTTCAGCTTGTCATCAATCACAATCTTCCCATTACACGTTTTATTATACAGGCATTCAACAACCTCCGCCATTGTGACAATTGCATTTGTCTCAAAGCCATAGAGGTCTTTTACTTCATCCAGGGCACACTTCACACCGCCCTTGCCGACTTCCATACGATCCAGAGAAACCATCAGACCGACAATCGTCACATCTGCTGCACCCTTGACCTTCGGAACAGTCTCTTCCATGGACTTGCCGGATGTTGTTACATCTTCGATCATCACAACACGATCACCGTCCTTTAAAGGGCTTCCCAGGAAATTGCCCTTATCTGCGCCATGGTCCTTTGTCTCCTTACGGTCTGAACAGTAACGGATCTCCTTGCCATACAGATCACTGAAAGCAATCGCTGTCACAACACCAAGCGGAATACCCTTGTAAGCCGGTCCGAACAGTACATCAAAATCATCACCATACTTTGCATAAATTGCCTTTGCGTAATACTGTCCCAGACGCTTTAACTGGGAACCTGTCACATAGGCACCTGCATTCATGAAAAACGGAGACTTTCTGCCGCTCTTCAATGTAAATTCACCAAACTTCAACACATCTGCTTCCACCATAAAGTGGATAAACTCTTCTTTGTACTGTTCCATATCTATAATCTCCTTTTTGTGATTAAAAATTCACTGATCTCTTTCTGACTTTTCTTCTCTGTTATTATACTCAACTTCCAACGAAAAATCAACCAAAAACATACCTGTCCAGTCGTTCAAAAGCCTCCGTGACACGACACTTCGGCAGCGCCAGATTCATTCTGATATGATGTTTCCCATGGAATGGACGTCCATCCTGCCAGCCGACGCCCACATCCCAGCCGGCCTGAAGCAGTTCATCCATGGATTGGCCATGATCTTCACACCATTGTGTACAATCCAGAAAAAGCATATAAGTTCCCTGAGGCTTTGATACCGTCACACCCTTAAAATGTGCTGCAATGTAATCACAGGCAAATCGTACATTCTCTGTTAAAACCTGACACAGCTCATCCACCCATTCGTAACCCTCCTGTTTATAGGCACCGATCAGTGCATGCATGGACAAAACATTCATCTCATTGTAATGGGATTTACTGCCCCTTGCCTCCACTCTGTCTCTCAATGCTTCATTATATATAATATGATAGCTCCCAATCAGACCTGCAAGATTAAATGTTTTGCTTGGTGCATACAGGGCCACTGTGTGTTCCCGGGCATAATCATTTACCTGCTGTGTCGGTATATGCTTTTGTCCATCCAGTAAAATATCTGACCAGATTTCATCTGAGATCACTGTCACAGCATATTGTTCATATACCGCCATCGCCTTTTCCAGCTCCCACTGTTCCCAGACACGGCCCGTCGGATTATGAGGTGAACACATAATCGCAGCATGGATATGGTACTTCCTGATCTTCGCTTCCATATCCTCGTAATCCATCCTGTAAATGCCCTCTGCATCCTTCTTCAACTCACTGTGTATCATCTTATAGCCATTGTTCTTCAGACTGGCGGTAAAGCCAATATATGTCGGGCTGTGCAAAAGGACCGCATCCCCTGGTGCCGCCAGGCACTGCAGTGCCGAAAGGATCCCTCCGAGGACACCATTCTCATAGCCAATATACTCTTTTTTCAGTCCATTTACGCCATTTCGTTTTTGATGCCATTTGATAATTTCATCAAAATAGGTATCTCTAGGTGCAAAATATCCGTAAGCCGGATGTTTTGCACGTTCAATAATGGCCTCCGGAATCGTCGGCACTGTCGGAAAGTTCATATCCGCCACCCACATCGGGATAAAATCAAAACCTCCCTTTGGTTTTGACGGTGACATTCCCGGATACATTCCAAGACCATCTACGGCCATAGCATCTTGTCCTTGTCTGTCAATGATCGATGTAAAATCATATTTCATATTATTCCTATCCTCATTTTTTCCAGCATTGATTGCAGCTGCTGACTGCCTTTCACCGCTGATTTTATCTTCTTTTCTATTTTCCTATATCTGCACCGAAAAAGCAATTCTTTCTCTGTATTTCGTTGACTTTTTTGTTCCATATCGTTATACTTTATCACAGAACTTTTCGAAACATCATCTATTCACCAAAAGTTCTATTTTTATCAAAGATTTTTACGAAAGGTGTCTATTTATGCTAACCTACATTTTATTGATCCTAGGATTTATCCTGCTTATTAAAGGAGCGGACCTGTTTGTAGACGGCAGCTCATCCATTGCCAGACTGCTTCGCATTCCCGCCGCTGTCATCGGCCTGACCATTGTTGCCTTCGGTACAAGCGCCCCGGAATTATCCGTCAGCTGTTCAGCTGCCCTGGCCGGTCAGAATGAAATTGCCATCAGCAACGTTCTTGGTTCCAACATTTTCAACCTCATGGTTGTTACCGGTGCCTGTGCTGCCATCAGTGCCATTCCGGTCAATGAAGGCATTTTGAAACGTGAGTTTCCATTTTCAATTGTTGCCGCAGCACTGCTTCTGATATTCAGCCTGTTCGGATTCGGACGGCTCAATATCGGCCGACTTGAGGGACTGACGCTTCTTGTGCTTTTTGTTCTCTTTGTTGCCATCCAGGTCAGGGATGCTTTAAAGTCCCGCAGTGAAAATGCTGAAGATCCCATGGAAGAAGTTCTTTCTCCATTGAAAAGCATTGTATTTGTCGTCATCGGATGTATCATGATCATTTACGGCGGCAACTTTGTCGTGGACAGTGCCTCTGAAATTGCTGCCAATTTCGGTCTGTCTGAAACACTGATCGGCCTTACGGTTGTTGCATTCGGCACATCCCTGCCGGAACTGGTCACTTCCATCGTGGCATCCAGAAAAGGTGAGAATGATCTTGCCATCGGCAATGTGGTCGGCTCCAACATTTTCAACATCCTGATGATCCTTGGCATTTCAACAAGTATCCATCCTGTCGCACTGCAGCCTTCTGCTGTTTACGACTGTATTATCCTGATGGTCTTCAGCATCCTTGTCCTTTTCTTCTGCTGGAGCAAGAAACGATTGGCCAGAGGCGAGGGCATTTTTATGATTATTCTCTATGCGATCTATACGGTTTACATTATCATGCGCTGATAAGATAAAAATATAAGAAAAAACTCTTGCCGAACGGCAAAAAACATGCTAACATGAATGCAATCAGCAAAGAGGCTGCGGAATATCCGCGGCCTCTTTTTGTTTTTCACAGATATCGTGACCGGACTGCCTCTGCCTGTTCATGCCGCCTTGTCTGCTGTCTGTGAAAATAATAAAGAGAGAGGAAGATGTAAATGAGTTACGAAAAAATTTTTGATCTTGTAACGAAAGTGGATGACTTCGTCTGGGGTCCCGCTATGCTTGTCCTGCTTGTAGGCACCGGTATTTTTCTGACCATCCGTGTTGGTTTCCTTACATGGAGAAATCTCGGATACGCCATCAAAAGTACACTGAGTAAGGAGGCCCGTACTCAGAAAAGAGGCGATGGCGATGTTTCTCCGTTCTCCGCATTAACAACCGCTCTTGCAGCGACCATCGGTACTGGCAATATCGTCGGTGTTGCAACAGCCATGGTATCCGGCGGTCCCGGCGCCCTTGTCTGGATGTGGATTTCCGCCTGTTTCGGTCTGACATCCAAATTCAGTGAATGTATGCTGGCCATCAAGTATCGTGAACGCAATGAAAAAGGTGAAATGTCCGGCGGCCCTATGTACACAATGAAAAAGGCGCTGCCTAAAAGATTCGGCGCAGTCCTTGGCTGGCTGTTTGCTTTATTCGCCGTTCTGGCTTCCTTTGGCATCGGCAATATGACCCAGGCCAACTCCATTTCTTCCGCTTTAAATGAAACCGTCGGCTTTTCCAAGGTGGCTATTGGTGTTGTCCTGACCATTCTCTCACTTGCTGTTATTGTCGGCGGTATTAAATCTATTTCAAAGGTTTCTTCTGTTGTCGTCCCTCTGATGGCTGTTTTCTATATTATTGCCGGTATTATTGTTATCATCGGCAATATTCAGAACATCCCGGCCGGTCTTGTCATGATCTTCAAGTATGCCTTTACACCACAGGCTGTCACAGGCGGCGTCCTTGGTAATGTTGTCGCTTCAATGATGGCGGCCATGCAGTATGGTATTGCCCGCGGATGTTTCTCCAACGAAGCCGGTATGGGTTCTGCTGCCATCACTGCTGCTGCCGCAACAACCGATCATCCTGTCCGCCAGGCCTATATCAATATGACCGGTACATTCTGGGATACAATCGTTGTCTGCTCTATCACCGGTCTTTGCATTGCAAGCTCCGGCATGCTGGGTCAGATCGATCCTGCCACAGGCAGTCTCTATACAGGTTCTGCCTTGACCATCGCCGCATTCAAAACCGTTCTTGGCCCTCTCGGCGGATGGCTTGTCACCATCGGCATTGCACTTTTTGCCTTTTCCACGATTCTCGGATGGGAATATCATGGTGAAAAGGCTTTTGAGTATCTGTTGAACACACACAAATTGAATATCATTTACCGTCTGGTTTTCTCATGTGTTGTTTTCTTCGGTGCTACCATGCAGCTAGACCTTGTATGGAAACTTTCCGATATCGCCAACGCCCTGATGGCCATTCCAAACTTGATCTGTATGCTTCTGCTGAGCGGTGAAATTGCCCGGGATATCCGTGAATTCCAGAAAATTCTGGATAAAGAACGCGGCAGATAAGATTTAAATCTATTGCCATACCAAAAGCAGCAGGTCAGCTGATCTTTTTCATCCGCTTTCCTGCTGCTTTCATTTTATGAAATTCTGCCGTTCTCCATTTCATATACCACATCTGCCACGTTCATTGTGGATACTCTGTGGGATACCAGGACAACTGTTTTCTTCTTGGCCGATTCTTTCAATGATTTTAAGATAATTCCCTCATTTAAAGAGTCGAGGTTCGATGTAGGCTCATCGAGTAGAATGAGGGGGCATTCATGGAGAAATGCTCTTGCAATTCCGATTCTCTGTTTCTCACCGCCGGACAGCGTATCACCCAGTTCTCCGACTTCTGCATCATATTCTTTCGGAAGTGTCATAATGAAATCGTGGATAGACGCCTTCTTTGCAGCTTCCATAATCTCTTCTCTGGATGCTTCCAGCTTTGCGATGGCAATGTTGTTTGCAATGGAATCATGGAACAGGTGCGTTTCCTGTGTGACATAACTTTCCATATCTCTTAAATGCTTGGTTGGAATCTTGCGGACATCTGTACCGTCTACCGATACGCTTCCATCCTGTACATCCCAGAACCGCATCAACAGTTTTAAAAGTGTAGATTTTCCGGAACCACTCGCACCATGAATACCTGTGATTTTACCCGGCTGTAATTTCAATGAATAGTTATCTAAAATAGTCTCTTCACCGTATGCAAATGTTACGTTCTCTGCCTCTGCTCCTGTAAATCCATGTTCCATGCTCTCTGCACCGGAAGTTTCCACGTCACCCGGAATTTCTTCCACAAGCGGTGTCTCTTCCAGAAGGGAAAGAACCCGCTCACCACTTGCCAGTGTCTGGTTCAGGTTATTGGAAAGGCTTGATAATGCTACTACCGGTCCGAAAGAACCCATCATTGCGATGGTACAGGTTAAGATTCCCTCGAATCCCATCTCGCCTTTTGCATACAACCAAATCGTCAGTGCTAGCATTCCAAAGGATGCAAGCAGGATAACCATGTTCGTAAATGAACGCTGTGAGCCTCCCATTTTGCTTAATGACTCCTGCATTCCTGCAAGATTTTTGGAACGCTCAGACATCTGCTCTTTTCTCTTTTCACCCTGTCCGTACTGGATAGTCTCGTCCAATCCTCGTAAAGAGTCCAGAACAAAGCTGTTCAGTTCTCCGAAGTTTGTCCGAAATTCCATTCCCTTCTGGCTGCCACGTTTTCCATTCCACATCGGAATGGCAACACCGACAATCAGATAAGCGGCCAGTGCAAGCAGGCCTGCCAGCCAGTGATATCTTCCGATAAAAATCACCATAATAATTGAGGTCAGCGTTGCAATCGCAATCGGAGAGATGGTATGTGCATAGAACACTTCCAGTAATTCTATATCGGTTGTAATAATAGAAATCAGGTTTCCCTTATCCCGTCCTTCCAGTTTTGCAGGACAGAGCTTCCGCAGTGCTGCAAACACTTTATGACGGATGATTGCCAACAGTTTAAATGCGATAAAATGATTACAATACTGTTCCATATAATGCAGGATTCCACGAAGCACTGCAATGACGATCATGACTGTGATAATCGTTTTTACCGGAGTCAATACCAGCCACATATTGTCCACCGGAACAATCATTCCGGCTACTCCTGTCAGAAGACCATGCACGACGACCTGTCCTGCCAGTATTGTCAGGAAGATCGCACACAAATACCCCAATGTTCCAAGGATGATTGCTGCCAGCATGATATGGAGCAGGGGTTTTACTAACCCGATCAGGCTTCCCATGATCTGGATGGCACTTCTGCGTTTCAAAGATGCAGCCCTATCGTTTTGTGTGATATCCTGATCCGTATTCTGAATTGTATTATTTATTTCTTCATTCATTACGCAATGCCCCCTTTCCATAGTTTTCCAGTGCCATCTGGCTTTCATACAAATGTCTGTACGCACCATTCCGGCTCATCAGTTCGTCATGCTTTCCGCTTTCTTTGATTTCTCCGTCTTTTAAGAAATAAATCTTGTCAGACTTCACAACATTTGCCAGTCTGTGGGAGATCAGAAGCACCGTCTTTGTCTTTGCCAGTTCGTGAATCACATTCATGATCAATTCTTCACTTTCCACATCAATATTGGATGCGGCTTCATCGAAAATATAAACTGCACTGTCTGTCCGAAGCAATGCTCTGGCAATCACCAGTCTCTGGCACTGACCACCGGACAGGTTGCTTGCTTTTTCCAACAACTGTGTCTGCAAGCCATCCTGTGTTTGTAAGAACCCTAAGAGATTCACTTTCTGAAGGACAGCTTCCATCTCTTCTTTCGTTGCGTCCGGTTTTGCCATCTTCAGATTTTCTTCTACTGTACCTTTGAACAGATAGCTGTTATGGCGAACCAGAACAACCCTCTGCATCAGATTTGTTTCATTCACTTCATTAAGCGGTACGCCACCAATGGTGATTTCTCCGTTATATCCCCGGTTCTTTGCTGCAAGGATTCCGGCAATCGTACTCTTACCACATCCGGACTCACCAACCAGTGATACAAAACTTCCTGCCGGAAGATTTAAGTTGATTCCTTTTAAAATTTCTCTGTCCTCTTCATAAGAAAAATGCACATCTTTTAATGTAACATCTAACGCGACCTCCGGCAGTATTTTTTCTCCAGCCTGTGGTTCCGGTAAATCTAAAATCTTGAAAATCTTATCACTCGCTGCCATACCATTCATTGCGATATGAAAGAACGAACCAAGCAGTCTGAGCGGCAGGAAAAACTCGCTGGCAAGCAGAACGATACATAACGTTCCTGCTACACTGATATTTCCTTTTAAGAATTCAGATACCGCAACTGCCATACCGATCGCAGCTCCACCATAGGCCACAATATCCATCACGCTTGTGGAATTGAGCTGCATGGTCAGCACCTTCATCGTAATTCTGCGGAAGTTCTGGGATTCCACATCCATCTCGTCTGCTTTCTGCTGGTCTGCCTGATAAATTTTCAGGGTAGTAAGTCCCTGTAAATTTTCAAGGAACGAATCTCCCAGTCCTGTATAGATACTCCAATAATTATTTAATAATCTCTTCGCTACTTTCTGTACCACCACGATAGAAATCGGGATCAGTGGTACACAGATCAGCAGGATCACACTCGCTTTCAGGCTCACTCTGCAAAGAATGATAAATAATGTCAGTGGTGCGATCAGGCTGTAGAACAACTGTGGAAGATATTTTCCAAAGTATGTTTCCAACTGCTCCACACCTTCGGTTGACACCTGTACCACCTCCGAAGAGGATACCTGCTCACTGTAGGAAGCTCCCAGTTTCAACATTTTCTCATAAATCTTTTCACGCAGAATCCGCTTTACATCCACACATGCCAGATAGGAAGACCTTGCTCCCATCCGTTCACATACGAACCGGATCACCACAACCAGGACTAAAATCAGTATCGTCCGTTCAATGATCGGTACGGTTACTGCCCGGTACACGACCCGTTCCAGTAAATCTGCGATAGAAAAGACTGCCAATACCTGCGACAGGAGGGCTGCCCACTGCCACAAAATCGTATACACGATATACTTTTTTGCGTGGGACAACAGCCCCACCAGTCTTGTTTTAATCATAAGTAACTCCTTACTTTTTCTTCTCTTTGTTGCTACACACCAGATGCCAGATAGCAAGCACCGGATGATACAACAGCATCCTTGGTCCTGAAAACCGCATAACCTGCCTGATCTGTTCTCTCATCTCCGGCTTATAACAATGTACCTTACAATTCGCACAAAACGTCTTTTCTTCCATAAATGGACACTTTTGACTTCTTTGTTTTGCATAATCCGAAAGTTTTTGACAGTCAGGACACATCTGCCCTTCCTGTCTTTTTTCTTTCGGATGTTTTTTTCGGCAATACAGCCGGATCATCTCTTCCACGACATACTGTTCTTTCTGCCGTTTCTTTTCTACTTTGTCCATCTTACTCTACGCTTTCTGCCATTTCAGCTTCAGGCTTTTCTGTCTTAACTCTTAAGAAGAAGTATAACAGGTGGCATACCCACACAACTGCGATACAGATTCTTCCGATTGGTACATTCTTCATGCAGATAAAGCCGATTGCCATGACTACCGTTACCATTCCGATAATCTTGCATTTTGTTCCCATTGTCATGGCTCTTTTCTGAACAAAACTGTCCAGATGTTTCTTATATAAATTTGTTCCTACGAACCAGTCGTGCAGTTTCTTAGAACTCTTTGCAAAGCAAAACAGTGTTGCCATATAAAACGGAACGGTTGGCAGGATAGGAAGTACAATTCCTATCGTACCAAGTCCAAGGCAGATAAAACCAAGGACTATCCAAACTAACTTTAAAGGATTTCTCATCTTCTTTCCTTTCCGGTAACTAAACCCCAAATTGGTATCAATCACCCTAAATTTTTTCTAAAATGTCTAAAATTTATTTTATAGTGTCTGGTACAGTTTCTTCCTACACTGCCAGTACAAACTTCTGTCCATCAACCCTTGTCACACCAAGTTCAATGCCATACAGCTCTCTGATGCTCTCTTCCGTAATCACTTCTTCCGGATCACCTTCCACCAGCACTTTTCCATCTTTCATTCCGATGACATTATCTGAATATGCGATTGCCTGATTGATGTCATGCAGTACCATGATGATGGTAATTCCAAATTCCTGATTGAGTTTTTTAACCAGTTGCAAAATCTCAATCTGATACCGGATATCCAGATATGTGGTCGGCTCATCGAGGAACAGAGTCTTTGTTCCCTGACAAAGAGCCATTGTAATCCATACACGCTGACGCTGTCCACCGGAAAGTCTTGACACTTCCCTGTCACGATATTCTGTCAGATTGGTTACTTCCAATGCCCACTGGATCATACGCTCATCTTCGGCACTGTCTCCCTGCATCATTTTTTATCATAATTTGCCATCCAATGTCAATACCATTTTCGCACAACTTTGTTGCCTGAATTGCAACAAATACACCATTATTTTTTTTGATTTTGTTGTTATTCAGGCAACAATAGACGTAAAAATGCCGTTATTGATAGTATTTTATCAGTAACGGCACTTTATTGAAATTATTTATTATTTTGTTACATGTTATGTGCAAATGATAATTTTTCTCATTTCTCATTTATACCCAGAAATATAATAATGCAGTGCTTTCCGGCATGTGAACTGGTCCTGCACTACAGGTTACGGTAACTGGTACAATTCCCACTGTGCCGATTCCCGTCCATCGGTGGATTCTGCACGCTTCCATCGGGATTTTCACGATGTTATCTTCTATATCTGCTTCTTCAAGGACTTCATTATGCTCATACTTCAATGTTTTCAGTTTCCCAGCCATCATTTCACCACTCACTCTGGAGTGTGCTTCCATCTCTTTCAGCTTTAATTCCAGATAGCTTTCTCCATTCTCCTGAACGATTTCGGCTATTTCTTCAAATCCTCTCATCGCCATAGAGTCTCTTCCCTGCCCCTGCTTTTTATTCATCCGGTAAAGCCGGAACACTACCGGATGCCTTTCACATTTCTGCAGATTGTGCTGTATCTCCTGATCCAGTTCATTCTCTTTTTTCTTGTATACTGATTTTTTTTCTGCATAGGCGTTGATCATCAGTTCCAGCATGTGGATGTCGATATTCTCCACCATAACATCCAGTGATTCATCGATTTCTTCCGGCTTTGCACCGATTTCTTCCAGATATTTTTCAAGGTTCTCATACAGGTTGGAATATCGTTCCAGCCATTCTTCTCCCGCAGGGGTAAATTCCAGTGATTCTGTCAGAATTCCTCTTTCTATGCAGTTCTTAAAATAACGGTTCACCGTTGATCGGTTCACGCCATAATATTCTGCGATACTTCCCTGAGCTCCACGTTTCTTTTCTATTTTTGACAGACCTTGTAAATATTGTAGTTGCAACATTGTAGGTCTGTTCTGTCTCTTTAGATGTTCACCTTTTTCCATTTTCTTTGTCCTCTCTTCGTCACCATACATGAATATTCAATTCCCGATAATCGATTGGCAATGGCTTCTGTTCAAAACGGGTAATCGCAATAATTGCCACTGCTTCTGTGACCGGAATTCCTGTATTCGCAGTATAGGTAAAGATGTCTGTCGGTAACTGATAAACACCTTTTTCTTCTTTCGCCTGTATCCACCCATCATCTCTTCTGTACCATACATAGCCGATAGATTCATCTTTTTTTCTCTTGAGCAGGAAGCAGTTCTGAGACTTTTTCACTCTCAATATGACCGAGTGTTCCAGTTTCCCGTACTCTGGTGCAAGGAATCTCGGATTGCGTCTTTCCGGTTCATACAGCCCAAATGCCATCGGGAAATCGCCGTCCTCATAAAAGGTATACAAGTCCATATCGTCATAAACCCTATCGTATACGTCACCGTACTGCAGAAAGTTTTCAATTCCTTTTAATCCTTCCGGACTGATATAATGTTCCACTCTACAGGCATCTTCCTGAGCCCTCTGCTGATCCATTCCACTTACCATCTGGAAGAACTGTGTCAGTTTCTCATGCCGTGCAAGGCACTCCATACCTTCCAGTTTTCCCTTATCGGTCAGTTCAAGATGTCCGTTTTCCGGCCCACACAAAAATCCTTTTTTTACCAGACTCCGCACCAGACCTGCCGCTTCATATCCGGTTATATTCACTTCTCTGGCATACTCTTTCGATGTGATCTGTCTGTCCTGCCTCCACGTCCGGTAGACATATTCCAGAAGATCTTCTTCTAATTCGCCTCTGGCTTTTGTCACATCAATATTTCTGTTTTCAATCTTCTTTACCATTTTACCTTTCCCACCTGTCTTTTGCCACTTTCTTTGTTTCCATTACTTTTCCCTCTGTTTTGTTTACCGATTACGCTTTAGTTAGTTAATTTAAACCATGTATTTTTAATTATATTGTCCTTTTTTCAAACTTGTCAATGCATTTTCCCCTACAACATTATAATTCCATATAAAAATATCCAAAAATATGTTTTTATTTCTTTTTTTCACATACTTTTGGATATTCTCATCGTTTAATTCCCTGTTTCCTTTAATTTTGACTCATCCGTAGTCTGTGCGTCAATACAGACTGCATGGATGGCAAGCCGCTTGCTGTATCCGTTCCCTGTACAGGTAGAAAGTGTCAGTATCTTATTACTGGTCTGCGGCTTTACTCCTGTATCAACATCGGAATCTTTTATCATCTGGTTCGGACTCATCATTTACATACGCTTCGGCAAGTTTGTCATAATCTCTGGCGGATTTCCATCGGTCAATGTATGGGGCAGGATATTCCAAAGTGCTACCCCGATTAAAACCACTGACAACAACACCTATAACATCATCGCAATAAAATAAAGGCCCCACAGGCAGAAATCGTTTTCTTATCGTTTTTTAACAGATTCTGTCTGCGGAGCCTCGTAAAATGAAAGCATTTTCCAAGTCTTGAAGTCTCTTTGATATTCTATTGATTGTTTATCAGATATTCTATTCTGTTTTATTAATTACTTTTAATCGGCTACTGCCTAACGGCTATCCGAGGCTATGACAGTCAGGAAATTGTCTTACTCTTGGCTAAGAATTCCTCCTGAGTCATATCCATAAGAGTTGCCGCTTCTTTAACAGTTACTTTTCCTGACTGGATAAGCGTTGTCAAAAGCTGAAGCCTGCCTTCGGCAACCCCGGCAAGTCTGCCCTCACTCAGCCAATCATCCTTCTTCTCATCTACAACATCCTGTACCATATCCTCGATTGCCTTACACATATTCACGTTTCCCATGCTGTCCACCTCCTCTTTTTCAATCTCTATCTGTGTAATCATTTCAATCACCCTGGCTGCTTCAATCTCCATATTCATTCTAGGATTATCCTGAATAAAATTCGCCAATTTGTTTTTGTCTTTTGAATATTTAATGCATCCTATCACTTCTCTCAGGCTGGAATGAAACTTCTCCAACTCATCATCAGCAATTTGCTGCGGACTGATAATATGCAGCTTATAGTCCTGCGCATATTTCTCAAAAATCGGATTTGACATATCCAGCATATCAAACAGCGAACGCGGGCCATCCCACTCCCCGGCGTTGAAAAACAATACCAGTGTAATCACCGGGATTAACTTATCATCTTTATGGAAGCCAGACAAAAACTCTGCATTACTAATCTTTTGTTTCTGCTTGTCTCTACGGCTTTTTTCTTCCTTATGCTTCGCGGCAGTATCAGCAACCTGCTGATTATACTGCATGGCATCATACAGCATATTTCTAACCGGCATTGCGTAATGCACTTCCGTCTGGTTCTCTATTCCCAAAAGCACATAAGCCGCCTCACCATCTTCCATAATGGCGGCCGATTTCAGAAGATCACGATATTTCTGTACCGGCTTCGATTCGGATGCGTTGTTATCTTTATTATATTTTCTATCTTTTGTATTTTTATTATCTTTAGTATCTTTCTCATTCAAAAGTATCGCTATCTCAGTGGTATCCAGCTCTCTTAACTGTTCCGGTCGAATCTTCTGTTCTCCATCATACATAAAGTAGTTGAATGCGTCTGCGAATACTTCGTTTTTTCGTATGTAAGCCTTTGTAACTGCATCTGCTGCTCCTATGTTGTACACTCCCCTTACAGTGTTTAGAGACATCCAGATGGAAAGTGCTTACGTCATCTTCATAGTAGCATCAAATACTGTTGAATGCAAGTTGTTTTGTAGTCCCAAAAAATATAAAAAATTCCCGATTTTTATTTATGCTTAATCGGATGATAACTTTCTGAAAACGTTGGGCAATGAGCCCCATACACGTAAAAAATTCCCGAGGTCTTAATTCAACCTGGCTGATGATATCCTTCTGGAAACAGTGGGCGATGAGCCCGTTTCCAGAAGGATATCATCAGCCAGGTGATTAAACCTCGGGAATTATCCTTTTATTTTACAAGACCAATGAGTTCGTTGATGTCTTCCACGCTATGTCTTCTCATGTACGCTTCAATACCATCAATAACTTCTACGGTTGTATATGGATTTGTAAAGTTCGCTGTACCGATTGAAACAGCTGTTGCACCGGCCAGGATAAATTCCATGGCATCTTCAGCTGTACAGATACCGCCCATACCAATGATTGGAATCTTGACCGCATTGGCTACCTGATACACCATACGGACGGCAACCGGCTTAACAGCAGGACCTGAAAGGCCGCCTGTTTTGTTGGCAATGGCAAATGTCTGTCTTTCGATGTCAATCTTCATACCGGTCAATGTATTAATCAGAGACAGGCAGTCTGCGCCGCCGGCCTCAGCAGCCTTCGCCATCACTGTGATATCTGTGACATTCGGGCTCAGTTTCATGATGATCGGCTGTTTGGCCTTGGCCTTGACAGCCTTTGTAATGGCTTCCACTGCCTTGGGATCCTGCCCAAAAGCAATACCGCCTTCCTTGACGTTCGGACAGGAAATATTGATCTCCAGCATATCCACTCTCGGTTCATCTGCAAGACGCTCAACCACATCCAGATATTCTTCTGTAGAATGTCCGCATACATTGACAATGACCTTTGTATCAAATTTCTCAAGGAACGGCAGATCTCTCTTTGAGAAGAGATCAATGCCCGGATTCTGAAGTCCGATGGCATTGAGCATGCCGCTGGCTGTCTCCGCAATACGAGGTGCCGGATTGCCCGGCCATGGTACACTGGCTACCCCCTTTGTCACAACCGCTCCAAGACGATTCAGATCAACAAATTCGCTGTATTCTGCACCGGAACCAAATGTACCTGAAGCAACCATCACAGGATTCTTCAGCTCAACTCCGGCAAGATTCACCTTTGTATTCATTACAGTTCCACCTCCTGTGCATTAAAGGCCGGGCCATCCTTACAGATACGCTTATTGTGTACATTTGTATGATGATCCACATCCTTTGACTTACAGACACATGCAAGGCATGCACCGATACCGCAGGCCATCTTCTCTTCAAGAGAAATCCATGCCTCAATACCCTTGTCAGCTGCATACTGTTTCAGTGCACGCAGCATCGGCGTCGGTCCGCAGCTGTAAATCACCCGACCATCTACACCTTCCGCACGAATAGCATCCAGTACATTGCCCTTTGTTCCGCTGCTGCCGTCCTCTGTGGCAATAACCACTTTGCCATATTGCTCAAATTCTTTATTCAAAAACAGCTCATCTCTATAACCGAGAACGATGGTCTTCTCACAGTCCAACTCTTTGGCAAGCTCCAGCATCGGAGGCACACCGATACCGCCGGCCACAAGGATTGCCTTATCTTTCTTCAATGTATAACCATTGCCAAGAGGCCCCATAATCTCCAATGTGTCCCCTGCTTTGCATCCTGAAAATTCTTTTGTACCATAACCAACAACACGGTACACAATTCTCAGTCTGCCCTTTTCCCTGTCGATTTCACAGATACTGATCGGTCTTGGAAGCAGTTTGCTGTCATCATTCGAATAGACAGAGATAAACTGTCCCGGCTTTGCTTCAGAGGCTATACTGCCGACTTCCAGCCACATACTGAATACATCAGATGCAAGCTGTTCCTGAGAAAATACAGTTGCTTTGATTTTACTTACGCTCATGTTTTTGTCCTTTAATATAATCACTGTTGAATTGCTTTATCTGGTTTCATCATTCTATATCATCTGCAGCAGAAATCTGCCCAACCAGCTTTTACAGTACCGATGCGATATCTTTCTGCATATCAATAACTGCTGCTCTGGAAGCATCCGCAAAATGCTCTGCGCCAAACTTCGCATACTTCTCCTGCTTGTAGGCAGCGATAATGCCTCTTGATGAATTCACGATCGCACCAAGGCCATTCTCATCAAAATTAGGCAGCAGATCCTTCGCTGTAGCGCCCTGTGCACCATAACCAGGTACAAGAATATAAGCCTTCGGCATCAGCTTACGTGTAATTCTTGCCTGTTCAGGGTATGTGGCACCAACAACGGCACCTACATAGCTGTATCCACATTCACCTACATAGTCACTGCCCCATTCATTGACCTTCTCAGCAACGTACTCAAACAACGGACGGCCATCGATCAATCTATCCTGGAACTCACCGCTTGACGGATTCGATGTCTTAACGAGGATAAAAGCACCTTTCTTCTCTTTCTTTGCTGTATTGATAAAAGGATTGATACTGTCTGAGCCCATGTAAGGATTCAGGGTAACAAAATCTTCATTAAAACCATATAATGAACGGCTTCCTACCTTTACAGGGCCCAGATGGCCTCTTGCATAGGCTTCTGAAGTAGAACCGATATCGCCTCTCTTAATATCACCAATAATAACTAAATCCTTCTGACGGCAATACTCTACTGTTCTGTGAAATGCTTCCAATCCAGGCAGACCAAACTGTTCATACATAGCAATCTGAGGCTTTACAGCCGGAATCAGATCATAAACAGCATCTACAATCGCCTTGTTGAACTGCCAGATGGCTTCAGCAGCACCTTCCAATGTCTCACCATATTCATCAAACGCCTTCTTCTGAATATGTTCCGGTACAAATGCCAGATTCGGATCCAGTCCGACAACGATTGGTGCATTCAGTTTCTTAATCTTTCCCACCAGTTTATCAATCATGTACGCTATATCCTCCTTAAACACAATTTTCCTTAAACATCCCTTTCATTTTAGCATATCCGCCATTTTGCCGCAAGTCTATCACCATGATAAATCCGAATCGCCGCAATAAACTGCTCTGTGCCTATTGCATCTTTTCCTACTTTCTTACATTTTTTTACATTTTGTTGTAAAATCTCACGATATTTTCCAACTTTGTAAATTTACTGATTATACGCCTGTTTTTTCAAAACTTCACGTACTTTTTTCTAAAATCTTCAATTTTGTAAAATTTTTATTAAATCTTTGCTCTGTCATCCCTGTTTTTTGTGGATTAATTTTCCAAATCATGGGTTGACATCTTACATACACGTCAGTATAATGTTAGACATAAAGTTTCCCACAGCATTGTGGTGAATCAATTCAATAAAGTTCTGTTACAGATGATATCGAAGGAGATATAGATGGAAAGACCGGTTATTCCATCTGTATCTCCTTTTTTGTTTCAGAAACTTGAACAGGAGGAATAGTTATGGAATCTAATGCAATCTTAGAAACAGTTAACAGTATTATTTTTGGAAGCCATGGCGTCTGGTTTCTGATCGGCGCAGCTCTGGTTTATTTCATGCAGGCTGGTTTCGCAATGTGTGAAGCTGGTTTTACAAGAGCTAAAAACGTTGGCAATATTATTATGAAGAACTTAATGGACTTCTGTCTTGGTACAGTTGCTTTCATCTTTGTTGGCTACAATATTCTTTGTGGTGACGCTTCCAAGTTCTGGGGCGGTTTTACAATGAATCCTTTTGATTTCGGCAGCATGGACTGCTATGGATTCGTATTTAACCTTGTTTTCTGTGCAACTTGTGCAACAATCGTTTCCGGTGCAATGGCTGAACGTACTAAATTCCTTACTTATTGTATTTACAGCTTTGTCATCAGTCTGATTATCTATCCAATCGAAGCACACTGGGTATGGGGCGGCACAGCGTGGTTGACCGATCTTGGCTTTACTGATTTTGCCGGATCCGCTGTTATTCATATGGTTGGCGGTATCACCGGTTTCATCGGTGCTTGCTTTCTTGGACCTCGTATCGGTAAATATGACAAAAACGGTCATGCAAGACCAATCCTCGGCCATAATATCAGTATTGCAGCGCTTGGTGTTTTCATTCTCTGGTTTGGCTGGTATGGTTTCAACGGTGCCGCAGCTGCAGACGGACAGCATCTTGGACAGATTTTCTCCACAACAACACTTGCTCCTGCATGTGCAACCGTTGTCGCTATGATTTACACATGGGTACGTTTTGGTAAACCTGATGTTTCACTTTCTCTGAATGGTTCTCTTGCCGGTCTTGTAGCCATTACAGCAGGCTGTGATAATGTTGATAACGTTGGTGCTATGATCATTGGTGCTGTAGCCGGTCTTCTCCTTTGCATCTTCGTTCCATTTATTGATAATGTTCTGAAAGTTGATGACCCGGTTGGTGCATGCTCCGTTCATGGTGTATGCGGCTGCTTCGGTACACTGGCCGTTGGTCTCTTCGACTACACAGATGGCCTCTTCTATGGCGGCGGTGTTCATCATCTGCTGATCCAGTTACTGGGTGTTGTCTGCATCGCAGGATGGGCAATTGTATGTGATTTGATTCTCTTCACAATCCTGAAGAAAACTGTTGGTGTCCGTGTATCTGAAAGAGAAGAACTTGAAGGTCTGGATGCAACAGAACATGGTCTTGAAACTGGTTATGCCGGATTCTTAATGGACAAAGATAACTAAAACTAAATTCGCTCACTCATTATTTTAATAGAATTCCTTCCATAATAAAATAGAGCTGATTGCTTATGATGCATCATTGTAAGTGATCAGCTCTGTTTTTTAACATCGATGATCTGTCTGCTTCATTTCAACCGCTCTTAAAGCTCCTATTGTATTAATAGCATATACAATTTGAATTTTTTTTGACTTTTTGCCGTTTTTCTGTTGACAAATCCTCTTTCATATAGTATAGTATCCATGTGCTTGTGAATAGCACTTTTTATGCGCGAGTGGCTCAGTTGGTGGAGCACGACCTTGCCAAGGTCGGGGTCGCGGGTTCGAGTCCCGTCTCGCGCTCTTCACAAGAGTGAATATCATCTTTATGCGCGAGTGGCTCAGTTGGTGGAGCACGACCTTGCCAAGGTCGGGGTCGCGGGTTCGAGTCCCGTCTCGCGCTCTTCACAAAAAGTGAATATTATCTTTATTATGCGCGAGTGGCTCAGTTGGTGGAGCACGACCTTGCCAAGGTCGGGGTCGCGGGTTCGAGTCCCGTCTCGCGCTCTTCTTAATATAGAAAGGGGATATCCTAATGGATATCCCCTTTCTATATTAAACGAGTCCTGCCGGACTCGAACGGGTTCGTATCTCCGTTTCACTCCGGTCGGCGCTAACAAAGGTCCACTGGACCTTTAGCGCCCCGTCTCGCACCTGCCTTCTTCCTGCCAGACTCGAACATTCGAGGTCTACACTCCGTTCCGGTCGGCGCTAACGAAGGTCCACTGGACCTTCAGCTTCTCCGTTCCACTCCGGTCCGCGCATAACCAACGTCCACTGGACGTTGTGCGCCGTCTCGGGCTCTTCTACCTATGCATCGAATGTAAGAACGATGTTGCCACAGCCTTCTGCCAATTTTTCACACATCATATGCACATTTTTCTGCAATGGTATTTCTTTTTTGTTCTCATCTAATAAAATAATGCTCTGTTTTGAACAGTCTGTAAAAGCTGAACTGTCAACAAAATATCTATACCACCTGCCATATATAGAATCAGTCTTCACATCTATTTGATGAACCAGTGTAAATTTCTCTCCATAAGGGCTATGTGGCACATATGTAATTTTGGCATATTTGACACGTGCATATGGTGCAATTTGTTTTTCCCATTGTTTCTGTTCATCTTCTTTATATTTATCTTCCTTATATTTACCTTCATTTTCAGATCCCATGACCACTACAGCAATAATAATTATCACCAATATCCACCACATGATTCATACCTCCTTTTATTTTTCTAATTCAGCAATGCGTTTGTCAATATCCGCAGATGCTTTGTCAAGTTCTTCATCAGACATATTCTGTATCATTCTGATGATTTCTCTCTTCGTAAAACCAGCAATAAACTCATGATCAAGTTCGTCGAGTTTGTCATGTTCATCAGACTTTTTCCAGAATAACTTCTTAAACTTCATTAATCCCAACATATGCTACCTCTTTTCTTTCTCACAATTATTTATTGTTTCTTGATGGTTTTATTTTATCAAACACATACTATTCATCTGTTCCCAGAATGCAAAAAAATCGAGTAAAGATTTTCGCTCCATCTTTACCCGATTTCTTTATACTTATATCCATTTTGATGCTGCTTCTAAGTCAATCACCTTTTTATTATGCGAGAAAAAGTGCTTTGTTATCCATCACTCTTTTGCCTGCTGTGCATCCAGGACAATCGCAATATTCGATTCCTTTTGCCAGAAGTGCCTCTTCATGGGCAAGAATTCCTGCTGCCATTTCTGCTCCGAGATGTTTTTTTGCTGCATCTGTCTTCATAAATACGATAACGTCTGCACATTTCATGACATCTGCTTCACATTCTGCAACAAGTGTCTCGGCTTTATCATGTTCGTCTGCTGTTCCTACAGCATCCAGATAGTTCTGTGCTGCAGTCTTCAGTTCCTGGCAAGCGCTTCCTGCCTGCAAAATTTCTTTGACCATTTCTGTTTTTTTCATGATAATAACTCCTTTCACGAAATGCCCATTTCGTTTTAAATGATCCAGCACATTGTTTTCTAAATACCAATGTACCGGATGATTCATTTTCAACACTAATTGTTATGGAATAGTTTCTTGTTCTGATACTTCGGTTCGCACGTTAAATTAATACGAAGTCTTCTGAAAATATCTGTATCTACAGATGATAAAATAACTGAACAATGTGCATTGCAATTCTTTAACATCGGCAGACAATCCAGTGCTTTCTTCGCATTCTCATTGGAGGCCGCACTAACAGATAACGCAACCAATACTTCATCTGTATGCAGTCTTGGATTCTGATTGCCCAGATACTGCACTTTCAATTCCTGTACCGGGCGAATGACTTCGGAAGCCAGTAAATGCTCATCATCCGGGATACCCGCTAATTGCTTCAGCGCATTTAACAGCATTGCAGATGCCGCACCAAGAAGTGCTTTATTCTTTCCTGTAACAATTCTGCCATCCGGCAATTCAATGGCTGCTGCCGGCTCACCTGTCTCAGCTTCAATCTTTCTGGCTGCGACGGCAACTTCATAATCGTTCGTGGAAAGTCCTTCCTGATTCAACAGCATTTCCAGCTTGTTAATCTCAGACTTGTTCTCTTTGCCCTTCTTCTGCTCACAAAGGGCAATATAATAACGGCGGATCATCTCTTCTCTGGCAGCTTTCTTCACTGCTTCATCATCAAATATACAATTGCCTGCCATATTGACGCCCATGTCTGTCGGTGACTGATAAGGGGATACACCTGCAATTGTCTTAAAAATCGTCTGCAGGACAGGGAAAATCTCCACATCTCTGTTATAATTAATGGCAACCTTGCCATAGGCTTCCAAATGGAAAGGATCAATCATATTGACATCATTCAGATCCGCAGTTGCTGCTTCATAAGCAAGATTCACCGGATGCTTCAGAGGAATATTCCAGATTGGGAAAGTCTCAAACTTCGCATAACCTGCTTTAATACCGCGCTGATGCTCATGATACAGCTGAGACAGACATGTTGCCATCTTGCCGCTTCCCGGTCCCGGAGCTGTCACAACGATCAATGAACGCTCTGTCGGAATATAATCATTCTTGCCGAAGCCATCCTCACTGACAATCAGCGGAATATTCGCCGGATAACCCTCGATCATATAATGTCTGTATGCAGCCACACCAAGATCACCCAGTCGCTTAATAAATCCGTCCGCGGACTGCTGTCCCTGATACTGTGTAATCACAACACTTCCCACATAAAGTCCCACACTTCTGAAAAGGTCGATGAGCCTCAGAACTTCCTGATCATAGGTAATACCGATATCGCCTCTCTTCTTGTGCTGATCAATAGCAGATGCACTGACTGCAATTACAATCTCTGCCTGGTCTTTTAACTTCAAAAGCATCTGCAGCTTACTGTCCGGCTGAAATCCCGGAAGAACCCTGGATGCATGATAATCATCAAAAAGCTTGCCGCCAAATTCCATATAAAGCTTGCCGCCGAACTGAGCCATTCTCTCTCTGATATGTTCTGACTGCATATTCAAATATTTTTCATTATCGAATCCTATCTTTCCCATCTTTGTCTCCCTTTCTTTGACATTCTTATTAATCGTAACACCTTCATCGACTTCATGCAACAAAAATTATGATTTATTTTTTTCAACTAATCCTTTTCTATTTTTACGGATGGACATATTGATGAAAATACTATAAAATATAACCGATTGACAATGTTAAACAATGCATAAAATACAGGAGGACTTACAATGGGTAAAGAAGCCAAAACCAATGCTATGCGCATTTTGGATAAGAATAAAATCCCTTATGAAATGAACACATACACCTGTGACGAATTTATTGACGGCTGCCATATTGCCGATCAGCTTGGTCAGCCTTATGAACGCAGCTTCAAGACACTGGTCACTGTCGGCAAAAGCAAGAACTATTTCGTATTTGCTATCCCTGTTGATAAGGAACTGAACTTAAAGGCCGCTGCCAAGGCTGCCGGTGAGAAGAATGTTGAACTGATCCATGTCAAAGATATCAATGCCATCACCGGTTATATCCGGGGCGGCTGTACCCCCATCGGCATGAAGAAGCAGTTTCCGACATTTATCCATGAATCGGCCGCCGATTTTGACACCATCATTATTTCCGGCGGGCGTCTCGGCGTTCAGCTGATCCTCTCTCCGCAGGATCTGATCAAAGTTACCCGGGGACAATTTGCGGATATCATCATGCACTGATTGCGGATGGAGATTTCATCTGCCTGCTTATAACAACAGGGACATTCTCATGACTTGCCATGAAAATGTCCCTGTATTTTATTCATCTGTTATTCACGATTCAATGCCATTACGCCGTAGCAAAGACATAGCTGATAAATGCATCCATAGCCTCTTTTTCTGCAAATCGTGCCAGATAAAGTCTGTCTCCCATCGCTGATGCCAGAACTTCAGGAAGCTCTGTTGTCATCATAATGTCATCCTTATACGCAGCCATCACTTCTTCATAGCTGTGCAAATAATGTTTTTCCTTTCTGCATCCTGCCGAAACACAATAGTATTTATCCGGATAATCTGCCTTTGTCAACCGATCAAAGGCAACCATGTCCGCCCAATCTTTGTAGACATCCGTACTGCAGGCATAATTAATCATATCCGGTGTAAAACCGCCTGATGGCCTGTAATTCACTTCCAGACCAATAATCCTGCCCTTTTTGCCAAGATAGGCATGATCCTGTGTTAATCTGAAAAATTCAAAATGAACAAAACGGCTCTTTACGCCAAATGATTTCACAGCTGCTCTGCCTGCTGCGCGAACATCATCCGCAATATGTTTTTCAATATAGAACACACTGTCATCATGGTTGTTGACACTATCCATGATAGAAATCGGGGTATGATTGCCTGTCTCAAATATCGGTTCTCCCTTACTGTTCATGATCGCATCATAAGAATAAATCTCTCCGGGCACAAACTCTTCCATAATAAATTGCACACCATGAAAATCTTCTTCATGGAATGCACGCAGCTCATCCTCACTCTTCAGTTTATAAGTCGTTGTCGCACCGACGCCATTATCCGGCTTCACGATAACCGGATATCCCACCTTCTCAACAAAAGCAAGACTTTCCGTCAAATCCGTCACCAGATGATACCGGGCTGTTGGAATACCTGCCTTTGCATAATAAGGTTTCATTTTAGATTTATACTTCACATGTTCCATGTCAGCCGTCTTCATTCCCGGAATATTAAAATCTGTTCTCAGTCTGGCATCCTGCTCCAACCAGTATTCATTATTGCTTTCAAGACCATCCATTGACCCATGCTTATAACACAGAAAAGCCACCGCCCGATACATCTGATCATAGTCTTCCATGCTGTCCACCTTATAATACTCTGTCAAAGCCGCCTTCAGGGAGTCGGTCAAGTTTTCATACGGTGTATCACCAATCCCGAAAACATTCACGCCATTTTCATACAACTGGACACAGAAATTCTCATAATTTGTTGGAAAATGTGGCGAAATAAAAATAAAATTACGCATAATCATACCCTCTTCTTCATAGTCTCTTGTTTGACTATAAAACATCTTCCAATATCTGTCAAGTACCACATTAGCTTGATTCGGATTTAAAGGATTAAAGTGCAAAATACGTTAAAACATGCTATACTGACAACAATAGACAAAATAGCAATCAACAAAAGGAGGCTCATCAGCAGACACCGCATTTTAAGACGATGCCTGCCATCAAAGATCAGTTTGTTGAAAAGACGGATTGTGTTCGCTATGACACACTCTAATTTTCCTCTATACATCTGAGCCTATACTATCGCCAGATCGGCAAAAGCCTATCATACGGACAGACACTGTCAGTCAGTCTGCCTGTATGATAGGCTTTATAATGATCTCTTAATCAACATGCACTTCTGCCTTATATCCAATACCGCGCACCGCCTTCAGATCAAACTCCGGATATTTCCTGAATTTATTCCGCAGCCGGTTGACATGTACATTCAATGTTGACTGTGACGTTTCTGTCGTCAGTCCCCATATCTCATCCATCAACTGGGTTCTGGTAAAAATCTTATCCGGATAAGAAAGCAGTTTGTATAAAAGCCAGAATTCCTTTCTAGGCAAAGTCTGCCTGTCCCCTTTCCTTGTTACGGACAGAGAATCGCAATCCAGGATCACATCCCCTACCTGAAGCTTCTTATCATAATTCTTGCCGGATCTCCGAAGAACCGCACGAATTCTCAGTACAAGTTCTTCTTCATCCACATTCTTCGGCAAGTATTCATCTGCACCAGCCATATAGCTTTTCCTGAGGCCATCCCGCTCTTTCTTCTCCGCCAAAAGCATCAATGGCATATCTGAATACGTATCCCGCAGCTGTCCCATCAGTTCATAAACATTCAGATCCACCAGGTTGTCTCCAAGGATAATAATGTCAATATACGATGTCTCCAGCACCTTCAAAACATCTTCGCCGCCAGAAGCCTGAAGAACAGAATAGCCTTCCCGTCTCAACAGTTGGTAAAGTCGTCTTCTGTAAGCTCTGTCGCTATCTGCTATCAATATCTGAAACATTTTGCCTCCTTTACCTATTCTCGTCACTTTCCGCCAGTGAAAAAAGCCTTGCCGTTAAGTTCTCCAGGTTTGCCTTCTCACTTTGAAGCTGCTGTGCATCATTCTCCTGCATCGTCATCGGTTTCATCTTCACAACAGACTTCTTCAGCTGGTTCATCGCTGACTTGATCTGATGCTTTTCACTGCGATCCAACTGCTTTCCGGCCTTCTTCAGCGCCTGCTCTGTCTTGGCGATCAGCACTTCTGATTCTGAATGGAGTTCATAATAACCTTTTCTCTCGCCGTCTTCCTGCTCATACATCTCTGCCTCACGAACCGCCTGCTGTATCTCTTCCTCTGAAAGATTCGAACGCGATGTGATCGTAATCTGCTGTGCCTTTCCTGTTCCCATATCCTTGGCAGCTACCGTCAAAATACCGTTGACATCAATATCAAAGGTAACTTCAATCTGCGGTACGCCGGCCATAGCCCGCTTGATACCGCTGAGCTTGAAATTGCCAAGCAGCGTATTGTCCTTGACAAACTGGCGCTCGCCCTGATACACCTTGATATCAACCGATGTCTGGAAGTTCGCTGCTGTTGTGAATATCTGACTGTGTCTGGCCGGGATGGTCGTATTCCGTTCGATCAAATGTGTCGCAATGCCTCCCACCGTTTCAATGGACAGAGATAATGGCGTCACATCCATCAAAATAATGGAACTTGCCGCAGAATTCTCCGGCAGACTGCCGCTTAGCTTGCCGGCCTGAATAGCTGCCCCCATGGCAACACATTCATCCGGATTGATACCCTTGGATGGTTCCATGCCAAGCATCCTCCGAACCTTGTCCTGAACAGCCGGAATACGTGTCGATCCGCCTACAAGCAATACCTTCGACAGATCTCTGGCTGTAATCCCCGCATCTCTTAAAGCATTCTGAACAGGTCCTGCTGTTCTGTCCACCAGATCATGGGTCAATTCATCAAACTTCGCCCTTGTCACAGTCACTTCCATATGATGCGGCATGTCCTTCACCATTGTCAAAAAAGGCAGATTCACGGTTGTCGATGTGGATGATGACAATTCAATCTTCGCCTTCTCCGCCCCTTCACGTACTCTCTGAACGGCCGCCTCATCATGACTCAGATCAATATGGTCGCTGGCTTTAAACTCGGCCAGAAGATAATCTGTCAGGCGGTCGTCAAAATCATCCCCGCCCAGATGATTATCTCCCGAAGTAGACAATACTTCGATCAGCCCATCACCTATCTCAATCACGGATACATCAAAGGTACCGCCGCCCAGATCATAAACCAGCACCTTCTGATCTTCTCCGTTATTCAGACCATAGGCAAAGGCGGCCGCTGTCGGCTCATTGATGATCCGCGTTACATTCAATCCTGCAATCCTTCCTGCATCCTTCGTTGCCTGCCGTTGTGCATCATTAAAATAAGCAGGCACCGTAATGACCGCATCCGTCACCGTCTCACCGAGATAATCCTGTGCATCCTTCTTGAGTTTTCTCAAAATCATGGCAGAAATCTCCTGCGGAGAATACCGCTTGCCATCTATATCCGCTCTGTAATTCGTCCCCATCTGTCGTTTAATTGAAGAAATTGTCCGTTCAGCATTTGTCACTGCCTGGCGCTTTGCAGGCGCTCCCACCAGACGTTCACCTTTCTTCGTAAACGCAACAATCGAAGGGGTTGTTCTCAACCCCTCCGCACTTGTTATAATAGCAGGTTCTCCGCCTTCCAGAACAGCCACACAGCTGTTGGTCGTTCCAAGATCAATACCTATTGCTCTGCTCATATCTCAACCTCCGACATATATCTCAACAGTCTCTCATATTGTACTGTTTTATTCTATGTAGAAGTAATCATAGCCTAGAATTATTAACTTAATATAAACTATTGCCATTTCATTGATTTTTAATACTTTTAATAAACGGCTTATATTTAAAGAGATAATTCCTTATTTAAAATATAACCTGTTGCCACATAACATGCACCTGCAAATAGAATATCAAATATAGAAAAAACAGCCATCATACCATTTGCAGATGCCATGTCTGTCCAGTTCAAAATCTGCACAACAACAGCGCTTACTGCAATATTCAACACGCAATAAATAACAAAACTGATCAACCCCTTGCAGCGCATACCTGAAAAAATCGTAATACATAATGTGATAGCCAGAAATGCGGATGTCACCATTCCAACCCAGCTGAATACAGCCTGTATAATGGACCACACAATAAGCATGCCGTCAACATTCACCTGCAAAGCAAATCTGAAGAATGCTTTCATCAGATCAAACAACGTCTGCACCCCTCCGTACTTGGCACATACCATGGTGACATCTGCGAATCCAATAATGCCAAAGATAATCGCTGCTGCTGCAATAGAGAAAAAACCTGTCAGAATCTTGCTTCCCATAATTTCATAAACATTATAAGGTGTCATGAAAAGCATATATCCACTCTTGTCTCTTAAATCATGATAATAAGTAATAATTTCTTCCAGGCCAACAATAACAAAGGTGACCGAGGCCAGAAATGTCAACATTCCGGCAGCAATGGCCATGATTTCTTCTTTGCCCAAAAGCATACCTGCCAGAAAAGCAACCTCCAGCAGCGCTAAAATTGCTCCAATAATCACTTTGGATGTTCTCTGTTTGATGAGTTCATATTTTATCAGCTTTAACATAACCTTATTCCTCCTGGATTCTAACCATAAATCTGACGATACAGATCCGTAACAGATTCCCCGCGTTCCTGTCGAATCTCTTCTACATCACCCATTAATACAATCTGTCCGTCTTTCATGAAAATAGCCTTATCAATAATTCGTTCCAATTCCTCTACCAGATGACTTGAAATTACAACAGAAGCATTGTCACTCATATTCGTCAGAATTGTGTTGACAACTTCATCTCTGGCCAGAAGATCGATCCCGTTTAACGGCTCATCCAGCAGATACAGCTCTGCCTTTCTTGACAAAGTCACAGCAATCTTCAGCTTCGCCATCATACCTGAGGATAAATTTCTCACCTTCATATTCATCTCCAGATCCATATCTGCGATCAGCTTCTCAAACTGCTGTTCATCAAAATCATCAAAGAAATCCTGATAATATCTGCCCACATCCTTAATCTTCATATAGCTGTAAAAATAACCTTCTGTCGGCATATAAGCAATATGCCTCTTCGTCTCAGCACCAATTTTTACACCATCGAGTGTCATCTGCCCTTCATCCGGGACAATCAGACCGGCTGCCATCTTCATCCATGTGGACTTGCCGCTGCCATTCGGCCCAAGCAATCCATAAATATGCGCATCCTCTATAGCAACAGACATTCCATTCACCGCAAACTTACCGCCATACCGTTTCACAACATTCACACAATCAAGCATCATAACTCCTCCTTTGCATACCTCTCTCTCAGCAGCTTTATCATCTCATCCAAACCGATACCGATTGCCTGCATTCCCTGAAGAAATGTATCCAGACAATCCTCTGCCATCTCTGACTGTAACATCTTAATCATTCCTGAATCCTCCGTAATAAATGTGCCCATGCCGCGCTTCGTATAACAAAGCCCTCTGCTCTCCATCTCTTTATAAACTCTGCTGGCTGTATTCGGATTAATCTGATACTGCACAGCCATCTCTCTAACAGAGGGAAGCTTCTCACCTAATGCCAATTCTCCCTGGATCAGCCGCCTGCTAATATCCTCTATCACCTGCAGATAAATCGGACGATCATTCTCATATCTCAATCAAATTTCTCCTTTCCCTGTCTGTATCAGTAGCCTTTTTAATGTGTATCACTGTACTATCATTATAGTACACTAGTATTATATGTTTGTCAACTCTTTTTATATAATTGTTCGCCTTTCTTTTAATGTGAAAACTCTTAATGTGAAAAAATCCCTGACTGAATCGAATTCAATCAGAGATCTTCCTGCCTGTCCATTATTTAAATGTTTCAATATTTAATCCTGCTCTGAGAGCAATCATCTCCTCTAGGCGATGCTCTCCCTCTTTTTTCCACATAGCCATAAAATAAAGTTTTGCCTCCGGTCTATGGGTGGCCAGTGTATGTATTTTCGGATTTTTATACTTTCTGACCATAGATGATGGAATAACGACACATCCTTCCCCACTTTCCATGATAAAACTCATATCCAGTGTACTTTCACAGAAGCGAATGGATGGTGCACATCCGATTGCCCCCAGCATTCGGACAACCTGGGACATACCTCGAAACTCTTTATCAATGATGTATAAAGGTTTCTCAGATAATATCTGCTTTATGCCTTCAATACCTATGGCCTCTACCGGCTCACCACGATAGACAACAACCATTTCATCTTCATAAAGGACTCTGTATTTCAGTGATTCATTCACATCTTCTTTCGTCCCCATAAATACACCCATATTCAATGTTTCTTCACTGATATCACGGTTAATGTCCAGATATTCACCCATTTTAAAAATGGCTCTGAGTGTAGGCATCTCCTGTCTGAGCTGATGAACAGCTTCCGCTACTCCCAGGTGAAAAATCGGTGAATCTCCCACTCTGCTTTCAACACCTATAAAAACATTATGCTCTTCCTTCTTTTCTACATCCTTGGTATTTTTTAAAAGGATCGGTATCGTATCCATACGCATGAGAATCACCTTGGCTTCATTCAAAAAGACTTTGCCCGCCGGTGTCAGACGTACGCTGCGCTTGTCTCTTTGAAGAAGCACCATGCCCAGTTCCCTTTCCAGATCTGCAATCTGTTTACTGAGGGCAGACTGGGATATAAAAAGTGTTTCCGCAGCTCTGCTGAAATTAAGCGTATCAGCTACTGCCGCAAAATATTTTAACTGCCTTATTTCCATTTGTCTGACCGCCTTTCTGTTTCACTGCTTCTTACTGAAGGACTTTTTCTTTCAGCACCTTCATAATATGTTCGACAGTACCTGTCTTGAAAGGATTACTCAGATGCCCCTCTTTAAGAAGTTCAAAATAACCTTTGCTGCCGCCTAAAGAACAAAGTCTGAAATAGTCCTCCCATGCTGTCTCTCTGTCATCAATAGAACGGATATAGTACTCAAGTGCTCCCATAGATGCAAGCGAATAGTCGATATAATAAAACGGACACATAAAAATATGCTGTTTCTGCATCCAAAAACCACCTGCCTCAAGGAATGGATCCCCGTCATAATCTCTCCATGGCATATATTTTTCTTCCAATGCATGCCAGAGTTGATATCTCTTATCTTCATCTGTCATCTTCTGTGCATACACCTCATGTTGAAATTCATCCACACAAGCCATATATGGAATAACTCTAAGCCCTTCCTCAAGATGTGTCTTTCTATACTGGTCGGCCGAATCTTTGAAAAAATAATCCATCCATGGATATGTCAGATACTCCATAGACATCGAATGAATCTCCGCTACTTCAGATGTTGAAAAAGCAATCTCATCCGGCACACCCTTTCTTGTAGCCGTATAGGCCTCAAAGGCATGTCCTGCTTCGTGTGTCAGCACATCCACATCTGCGGAAGTTCTGTTAAAATTGGAGAAAATAAACGGAGCCATCATATCCGGCAGAAATGTACAATATCCCCCCTGCATTTTACCAGGCTTTGTTTCAAGATCAAATAATTGATGCTGAACCATAAAGTCAAAGAACTCTCCGGTTTCCTTTGAAAGTTCATGATACATTCTCTGCGCTAATTGCACTTGTTCCTCAGTTGTTCCGTAAGGTATGGCATTGCCCTCAGGAGAGGACATATCTTCATCATAATAATAGAGATGCTCAATTCCCAGACGATTTCTCTGCTTCTCATATATTTCCGCAACAACCGGAACCACAAACTGCCTGATCATCTCACGGTAGCAAGCAACATCTTCACGGTCATAATCAAATCGCTCCATGGAAAGATACATCATCTCTGTATAGTCCTTAAATCCCAGTACTTGTGCCTGCTTAATCCGGTTGTTGATCAGCTTTGTATAAATATCATTCAGATCATCTGCAATAGACTGATACAAATCAGACCATGCCATCAACGCATCTTTTCTGATTTTCCGGTCCGGATCCTGCATTTTTTTCAACAGCCCATAAAAATTAAGTTTTTCGCCTTTAAACTGTGCAACCGGCTTTGCAGCAGTTTTGTGATAGAGCTGTACAAGATTGCTTTCCTCAACCTGATTTTCGACATTCTCCTTGCTGACAAGTTTCATTAAACGTTCCATACGAATAAAATACAGTTCACCATATTCATCTTTTAATGCATCCAGATATTCTGACTGCAGAACTGTTTTCTGAAATTCCTGCATTTCAAGATCAACAAGCGGCATATTTTCATAAAAGCATTGCATTTCAGATTCATAAAAGGGATCTGTTGTATCAATAGTATTGCGAATTTCAGCCACCGTCGCCATCGTTCTCAAATGTCTTTGCTGATCATTCACTGCTTTAAATACTTTACTTACTGCTTCTTTTGTCCCGGCATTTTTGATTTTGTCAACAGATTTTCTGATCAATTCTTTGGCGTTTTCAAAATCCGGCCGAACATATTCATATTGTGAGAATGTTGTAAAATGATTCATAATCTGAAACCTCTCTATTCGTTTTATATCGGTGCATTCAGATACCTCATGCCCTCTGTTGTTCATATAGAAATTATTAGACCTAAGTGTGCGCCTGACATACACTTTCGCGCGTTCCCAGATAGCACAGCTATATATTCCTCTCCGCGCACTGCGCTTTCTGGCACGCAGTGCCTTTTAATGTAATAGGAAATTCTGTTGGAATTTCCTATTATATAAAAAAGCATCTGAAATTCCTCAGATGCTTTAGCAGGGGTACCAGGATTCGAACCCGGACCAGCGGTTTTGGAGACCGATACTCTACCATTAAACTATACCCCTATATAACTATTTAAATTTTTAATACCATGCACCTTCAAAACTGCATATCATAAAACACTCTGCCTTTTAGAACCATTTTGGTCAAGCCCTCGACCGATTAGTAACAGTCAGCTCCGGACATTACTGCCCTTCCACCTCTGCCCTATCTACCTCGTCGTCTTCAAGGGGTCTTACTTCTTTCGAATGAGAGATCTCATCTTGAGGGGGGCTTCACGCTTAGATGCCTTCAGCGTTTATCCCGTCCGGACTTGGCTACTCTGCCGTGCACCTGGTGGTGCAACAGATACACCAGTGGTCCGTCCATCCCGGTCCTCTCGTACTAAGGACAGCTCCTCTCAAATCTCTTACGCCCGCGCCGGATAGGGACCGAACTGTCTCACGACGTTCTGAACCCAGCTCGCGTACCGCTTTAATGGGCGAACAGCCCAACCCTTGGGACCTACTCCAGCCCCAGGATGCGATGAGCCGACATCGAGGTGC
>ENA-OQKY01000131-OQKY01000131.1-human-gut-metagenome-genome-assembly--contig:-NODE-131-length-96704-cov-12.994792_pt1 | contig 96704 bp, 76 predicted proteins | sample MGYA00242652_ERZ504805 | MGnify/ENA primary metagenome ERZ504805 (study PRJEB26092, sample SAMD00036400) | human gut metagenome | host: Homo sapiens | study: EMG produced TPA metagenomics assembly of...
ATTTTTCTAATTGGAAAACGATCCATATGATCTAACAATAATAAACAAATCCCAGGTGTGAAAGTACTTCCACCACCAGCAATAACAACTGAATATTTCTTTTCCATTTTCTTTTTCTCCTCTGTTTTACATTAATCTAAGCGTCGCAAATAAACAAACGGTTGAAAAGGCTACTACAATGAAGCTTCCTCCACCATACTGGAAAGTGTACTTCATTGTAAATTCCTTAAGGGTCTTGAATACTTTAATATCATATGTTTTAACTGTTACATAGAACAAGTAAGCAATAATCATAAAATATAAACTATTTAATGTTAAGGCCTGAGCTAAAAGCAATAATACGAAGTTAATACAAGCAAATTTAATGTCACCTTCTTTTAATTTTCTTTGTGCAATATTTAGTAAATAAGCAATATATGGATTAATCATTGCAATCAAGAAAATTACTGCTACACTTGGCTCACTGCTCAGCACTTCTGGCAAAGTAATTGAACGCATCATCGCTAACAACGATAAATATAGATAAGCAATAAACGGTGTAACCATTAAGAACACTTTAGCGATCATATAATATCGATCTAATCTTTTTAACTTCTTTTCATTAATTCTTTTTGCCATCTTCAAGACCATCCTTTTCATTTATTTATAGTAATGCTTCAAAATCTTCTCTTACACTTGGTACTTTTAATCCAACAATTACTTGAATATTTGTCTTAGTAGCTTTTAAACCATGAGTACCAATTGATTTAAAATAGCTATCAGATTGAACTAATTTTTCATCTTTTACATTAACTCTTAAACGAGTTGCACAGTTAGTAACATCAACAATGTTATCTTTACCACCTAATCCTTCAAGGATAGCAGCAGCTAAACTTTGTTTTTCTACCTTTCCACCAGCTTGTTTTTCTTTAAAATCAGCTTTAGTGTGGAATTTAATTTCTTCTTCATCATCTTCACGACCAGGTGTCTTGAAGTCAAATTTTAAAATCAAGAATCTAAATACAACGAAATAAATACCTGTAAAGACTAAACCTACTACTAATAATGTTAAATATGTTTGCCAGTGTGAAGCCATTAATGGTATAAAGTTAAGGGCTGACATTTCGATCAAACCACCTGATAATACCCCAACAACACCTAGCGCATTTGCTACTGTAGCTAAAGTAGCAGCTAATACTGCATGTACTACAAACAATACTGGTGCAATAAATAAGAATGTAAATTCAATTGGTTCTGTAATTCCACAAACAATAGCTGTTAATGTGATTGGAATTAATAGACCAGCAATTTGTTTTTTCTTCTTATCTTTCGCTGTCGCATAAAATGCTAGTGCGGTACCTGGACATCCAAATACTTTAGATAAACCTGTAAGTGTTGGCCATGCCCAAGGTGCTAATGATTTTAAAGAATCACTTGAAGCCGCTAAATCTGGTAAAGCTGTTGCCCAAGCAGAATAAACTCCACCGTTGATAATTACTGAATCGTAGAAGAATGGGAAATACATTAAATGATGTAATCCAAATGGAATTAAGATACGTTCCATGAAGATAAAGATCCATACCCCGATTGATCCAGCACCAGCAACAAATCCTTGGAATGCACGCATACCATCTTGAACGATTGGCCATAACCATGCAGATAAAAATGCAACTGGTAATAAAGCAAAGAAACCAACAATTACTACGAATGATGAACCACTGAATGTTCCTAACCATTCAGGTAATTCAGTATCAAAGAATTTATTGTGTAAATATACAACGATACATGAAATCATTAACGCTCCGATCATCCCCATATCTAGAGTTTTAATACTAGCAATCATCGTAAGACCACTTGTACCTCCAGTTTCTGCTGCGAAGTCAACTCCGAAAGTTCCTCCCCATTGGCTTAAGATCGTACTTAAGAAATATTGAAATGTTAGATAAAGTACTAACGCTTCCATACAACATCTTGCTTGTTGTTTTTTCGCAAGACCGATTGGTAATCCAACCACGAAGATTAATGGTAACTGATTGAATACTGTCCATCCCCCTTGAAGAATGACATTCCATACTTGATACCACAATCCATTAGGGTCAGCTAGACCACCCATAATTGCTTCAGTTGTAAACAATGTTCCAATCCCGATAGTTGTTCCTGCAAAAGCAAATAACAGTACCGGCGTGAACATTGCCCCACCAAAACGTTGAATTTTTTGCAACATATTTTGTCCTCCCTTTTCTCTTGACACATACATCGTATCAATTTGAAAGCCGTTACACAATACTTTGACCAAAGTTAGAGACAAGGTGATATTTTCTATTATTTATCACATTCACCGTGATTTTTCACGCTAGTGCAAAACCCTTGATATACCTAATTTTTCGCATTTTTATGGAGAATCAAAAAAAGAAAACACGGTTAAAATTATCTTTTGACATAATAAAAAGTATCATTCATATAATGATACGGGGTGATTAATTTGTGTGGATTTTTATGTATGTATGACTATATGAACGATTTAACTAATCAAGTTCAAAACTTTAATAAGATGCTTACATTATTAAAATATCGTGGGCCTGATGATTTTAATATCGCCAGTAGTGAACATGTTTTATTAGGCCATTGTCGGTTATCAATTATTGACTTAAATGGCGGTAAACAACCATTTAAATATACTTATAATGATATTGAGTATACGATTGTATATAATGGTAAGATTTACAATATGAATACGATCAAAGAGCAATTAATTGATGAAGGGTACCATTTTACTAGTCAAAGTGATACCGAGGTAGTTGTTGCTAGTTTTATTGCTTACGGTCCACGTTGTCTTAATTTATTTGATGGAATTTTCTCTTTTGTAATTTCATATCAAAATAAACTTTTTGCGGCTCGTGATCAACTTGGTGTCAAACCGCTTTATTATTATCAAAAAGATGATTTATTTATTTTTAGTAGTGAAATAAAATGTATTTTAATGTATTTAGGGCGTTGTGTCGTTGATGAAACAGGACTTAAAGAATTATTAGGACTAGGGCCAAGTGTTTCGCCTGGTAAAACTATTTATAAAGATATCTATAGTCTTCGACCAGCACATTATATGAATGTCTTTAACGGTTACAAAGAAATCAATCGTTATTGGGCACTTGAGCGACGTAATCATAATCGGAGTTACGAAGAAACAGTTCATGATATCCGCTGTCTTGTAAATCATAGTATTCGCCAACAGTTGTTGAGCGATGTCCCTGTATCATGCATGCTATCTGGCGGCCTTGATTCTTCGATCATCACTGGTGTTACTAGCCAATATATTTCCAAATTATCAACTTATAGTGTCGACTATCAAGATCAAGACAAATACTTCCAGCCTTATGAGTATCAAACAACACGTGACGACCACTATATCGATGAAGTAAAAACACTGTATAACACCAAACATAAAACAGTAACTTTATCCCAAAAACAATTAGTGATGTCGTTAAAAGAATCATTGATTGCGCGTGATGCTCCTGGGATGGCAGATATTGATTCAAGTTTCTTATTATTTTCAAAAGAAATTTCTCATAATCATAAAGTTGTACTTTCCGGAGAATGTGCGGATGAAATTTTTGGTGGCTACCCATGGTTTTATCGAAAAGAACTTTACAGTATTGACGGCTTTCCATGGATGCGTGATTTAGATAAACGAATGGAACTATTCTCTGATGAAATTCAAGCACTGAATATCAAAAACTATGTCATGGATAAGTATCATCAAACATTAAACGAAATTGATTATCATGATCATACTTATGAAGATGCTAATAAGCGTAAAATGATCTATTTAAATATGGAATGGTTTATGCAGACTTTATTGACTCGTTCTGATAGTCAAACGATGCGTAGTTCTATTGAATTACGAGTTCCTTTCGCTAATAAAGATATTGTTTCATATTTATATAATGTGCCATGGGAATATATGTATCACAATGATATTGAAAAAGGTCTATTACGAGATGCTTTTAAAGATTTTCTACCAAGTGATATCTATAATCGAAAAAAGAATCCTTATCCTAAAACCCATTCACCATTATATCGTGATTTAATCGTAGAATTGTTAAAAGAATCATTAAATGATGAAAATAATCTACTTCTACGTTTATTTAACCGTGATAAATTAATTGATTTAATTAATAGTGGCGGAGAATCCTTTAAATATCCATGGTTTGGTCAACTGATGACTGGTCCTCAATTATTAGCATATTTCTATCAGATTTATCTCTGGGGTCGGATTTATCATGTTGAAATAGAACTAGAATAATCTTACGATTATTTTAGTTCTATATTTATATATTCATCTTTTAAAGATATCTCCCGAACATACTCATTATCAATAATAATACTTTCATCATTGATTGTTAAATATGGCAAATCCTTGACCGTTTCCTTTAAAACTTTATTTAAATCTAAATTAATAAATCCATATTTAATAACTCCGTTTATATCAATAATAATCTTATCTTCGACTCTTACCCGAGCTATTGCTCTCAGCTTTGTTTCTATATTATAATAATTTAAATTTGCACTTAGATGTAAATAGTCGTCGATCTTAATATTTAAGTCATAAAGGCTAATATCTTTATAATCAAAAAATTTTGGATATAAATATTTACATAATTTTTCTAATTCATTCTGATTTATTAACATTTAACCACCTATTTTATTTTATGTGTAAATTATAAAAAGGTGCAAAAAAAGGACATATAGTCCTTAATTATTATGGTGAATCACTTTTAACACTTCTTTTAAAGCATGAACTTCAATTTGACCTGGAGCAGAGCTATTGTTATCTTTTCCAAATGTGATCGCTGAGCCAAATTGTTCACCTAAAATTCTTGTTGCAATTCCTTTGCTTGACATAGACATTGTAACAAGTGGTTTATCATATAACTCATTAGCTTTTAGTGTTGTTTCTAATAACAATAAAACATCACGATAGTCTTCTGGCATCACTGCAATCTTAATTATATCAGCTTCTAAAGAATCCATTTGTTTTATCTTTCCTAACATTGTATCAATACTAGGAGTACGAGTAAAATCATGACTAGACATAATGATTTTTTTATCATTTTGATGAATTAAATTACTTAAATTAATAATGGTATTAGTTCCACTAGATAATTCAACATCATAAATATCAAATGCTCCACTTTCAAGAGCAATTGAATATAATTGCATGTATTCATCATTACTTAATTTACCATTTCCTCCTTCAGGAACACTTCGGTAAGTTAAAATAATTCCTTGTTTAATTGCCATTGAAGCAATTGCTTTAAATAATTCGGTTAATTTTTGATGATCTAACAGTTCATTGAAATAATCAATTCTAAGTTCAATCAAATCTATATCTAATGACTGTAATCTAATCAAGTCTGTTATGATATCTTGATGATTGTTGCTAACAACTGGTACACATATCTTTGGCATACCCTCACCAATTACAATATTTTTAACTTTACAAACACCCATAAATCATCCTCCTAAAAACCATATTCATTTTAACATCAATATGTTTCTTTTAATAAGAATACTGAATGAACATTCCCCAATATTCACCTTTTATACTATAACACTATTGATGATAATATGATACTTTTTTAGGGTAAAAAAACAAATTATTTTATGCTAAGAAAGTATGATAGCGCTCCAATTAAGTTTGCTTCATTATAAAATTTACATGTCGTTACATTTGGTTTAAGCAGCTGATTAGTCTCGTTAGCAATTATTTCAACCGCCTCTTTAATCAGCTTGATCAATAGAGGTTGTTTAGAAATTCCTCCACCAATACAGATTACTCCTGGATCATAACTATACTGAAGGTTATACAACTGTATTGCAATATCCAGACAAAAATTTTTCAGTACCTCCAGAACAACTTCATCCGCATTGTTAGCCAATTCAAAAACACGTCTTCCATCAATTGACGTGACTGCTAAAGCTTCCGCTGCCCGCTTACATAAAGCTGTTGTAGAAGCAATGTCCGACCAGGTCAATACTTGATTAGTCTCTTTATCATAATCAACGATCAGGGTACTTATTTCACCAGCAAATAAATGTGCACCATGATGAATTTGTTTATTTTTTATAATCGCTCCACCAATTCCAGTTCCTAAAACTACAATTATTGCATCATCATAAGCTTGTGCACTCCCAATCCAGGCTTCAGCCAATCCAGCGCACTTAGCATCATTTTCCAAAGAAACCTTTATATTATCACAAGCTTTAGAAATTAGCTCAGTTAAACAGATTCCCTGTAAATATGGATACGCAACAACGACTTTGATCGTTCCATTAGCTGCATCAATAACACCGGGACATGATAAAGCAATTCCTTCAACTTTCCTATTACTTTCGTGGTATATTTTAGCAACTGTTTCTATAAATTTATCTAAGCTGTCTACTGCTGTTGATAAAATTTCTTGTTTATTAAAAATTTCTCCCGCTTCGTTCATCCAGCAATATTTTATTGCTGTTCCACCAATATCAAATACTAGATACATCGCTCAATCCTCCTACTAATTAATAATATCATAGATTTTAATCGGAGTGTTTATTAATCTTATTTTGAAAAAAGTTCTCATAAAAAAACTAGAAAATTATTATGTAAATAACTTCTAGTTTTATAATCCGTAAAGGAACCTCTATTGTTCAAAGGGATATACAGCTTTGCTACTAAAAAAGCAGTAGTCAAAAACATTACTCAAATAATAAGATTCATTGTATTATTATATAGTACTAAATTAAATGTCTTTTTTATCCATCCGGCGATAAGATAAAACATACAGTCCACTAGCTAAGGCTAGATAAACTGCTGTAATCAAACCACTATTTAGTGACTGATTCAATGTATAAACAGCACGATTTCCTAAATCAAAATCAGTTACACCATATGAGTAAAGATTTGTGAACATTCCAAACATGCTTAGATCACCTAACATTGTATTAAAATCTCCAACCAGCATTAAAAATTGATTAAAGATCAATGAAAGATGATAATTAATATCAAATAAATATAAATGATAGGTATCATATTTTCCAGTATTCGTAAGGAAAATTCGGGCAAAAGGGATAATTCCAAAAATTAGTGCAGCTAATGCTACTAGAATTAAAATAGCAGGTACTTTCTTTTTAAAACATGATGATAGAAAAGTCGCTAATCCCCCAAGAATAAAAATTAAAATTATTCCATAACTAATGAAGGCAAGAGTAGCTGCTAATACCATCCGTAATATATCTTTTTCAACACCACTTAAAATAATAAAGACCATTAAGAATGTCGCAAAAGAAATAACCAAATAAACAAAACTGCCCACTAGCATACCACCTACTTTACCGATTACTAACTCTAAACGTGATATTTTTTTTGATAATAATAATCTCATTGTCCCCTCGTGAATTTCACTTGCGAAAAGTCCCGAACCACTATTCGAACAAATAATCCAGATCAACATTCCTACTAATAAAACGAAAGCTAAAACTGCATAAAACATTAAAATATCTTGTGATAAAGAAAGATAAGTTGGCTTTTGACTCATTAAACCAAGATATTGATTTGATAGTATAAAACCAAAAAAGCCACTAATAATCACACACGCAACAACCGGAATAAGCTTAAACATTTTAATAAATGTCTTACTGAATAGTACTTTCATGATCATTTTCCTCCACTAACTGCTGATATAGTCCTTCTAGAGAAATCGTATCCTCTTTTAATAAATCTAATTCATAATCATTTTCATAAATAAACTTAACAATTTCTTTTTTACATTTTTGTTTATCATCTATACTTACTCTTAAAACTCCATTATTGAGCGTATAAAAATACCCTTTAGTTTCTAAATATGTTTGTAAATGCTCATTATGATTACAGCTTACAAGTAATTTTTCTTGATTAAATTCATTTTGAACTACATCAATAGGTTGATTTAAAACTACATGACCTTTATTGATCATAATAACATGATCAATGATCATTTCTAATTCCGTTAAAACATGTGAACTAATTAAAACCGTCATCTTCCGCTGCTTTACTAAACGTTTTAAAGTTTGAATAATTTCATAACGACTAGTTGGATCTAAATTAGCGGTTGGTTCATCCAGTAATAAAATCTCTGGCTTATGCATCATTGCTTGAATCAATCCAACTTTCTTTTTCATCCCTGTTGAAAATTTAGCAACACGTTTCAACTGATGTTCAACTAAATCAAATTCTTCTAATAATTCCTTAGTTCGTTTTAAAGCTTCATCATAGCTAAGATCAGACAACATCCCCATATAGACTAAATATTCTAAACAGCTCATATCACTATAAAAATTAGGAAATTCTGGAGAATATCCCATTATTGCCTTTGCTTCATTAGAACCTAACGGATACCCTTTGATCAAACCACTCCCTTTGGTCGGAAAAATCAAGCCCATCAGCAATGACATAGTTGTTGACTTTCCTGCTCCATTCGGCCCAATCATACCGTAAATTTTTCCTCCCTCTAAACTAAAAGACAAATCATCAATTGCTTTATAATTACCAAAAACTTTATCCATATGTTCAATCACAATTAATTTATCCATGTTTAACACCTGCCTTTTTCATTAATCGATATTTTGGGTAGAAGACTAAACCAAAGCCGCCAGCAACAATTCCTATTACCAGTAACATAATCAAATAACGACTAATAGTGCTTTTTTCCACTGTAATTACAGTAGCATAATGAGTAACCTTTCCTTGACCATCATTATATGAAAAGATTAAATCATGCTCTCCTGCTAATAATTTAACATTAAAGTTTTTAGCTGTTGTCTTTTCAATCAAATTTCCTTGATCATAAACATACATCAAACCATTCTTTTCTGTTTTATAACTTATTTTTAAATTCCCATCATTTACATCTTTTTCATTAAAATCAACTAATTCAAAATCTCGTTGATCAGTAAAACTATATAACTGCCCTACATTATCTTCAAGCTGCAATAGCTGATTATTTAAAGTTCGAGCACTCGTGACTGCCATTTTTAATCCCGCTACTAAACTATCATTTCTATAATCATATATTTGTGATAATGTACCATCATTATAGATTAATTTTGATTGTCCGATCACTGTAGTAATTTGACTCGAATCATAGTTTCCTTTACCAAGGATCTTACTTTTTAACTCCTCATAATTACTTCCATTTAAAATCTTTAGAATATTCTTTGTACCATAGTCAGAATTATCATAATCCCTAACTAAATACGCTAACTCTTGAATCCCGTCATCATTAAGATCATTGATTTTAACTACACTATTTCCATTTTCAATTAAATTAAAACTAACTATATTTTCCAAAGGAACCGGATCACCCATAGAATTATCCCAATCATTATGATAATCAGTAATTAAGTATTCAAATAACTTTTCACCAGTTGCTCCACTAAGAACAGTCCTCATTTCATCATAAATACCATAAACAAGATCATCAACTCCATCATTGTCATAATCAATTCCTGTCACACTAAAACTATCTTCTTCATTTTCATAGATAACACCATCTTTTAATAATGAATATCGTACCGATAAGTCTTTCCCTTTAATGACTTGGAAACATTGACAGCCTTTATCATTATAAGCATTGATTACAAAATCTTTGATTCCATCATGATCAAGATCGCCTAGCACTTTAACATGAATATTGTTTTGCAATTTTTTATCATAACTTTTAGCAATATTAGTTTTTTGATAAGTTATATCATAACCATTCTTTAACGAATAATATAATCGCATTTCACTTTCACCAATATTGACTAGATCACTTATTCCATCATTATTCACATCACCTACGTCAATAATCGTAGTAGCACCTTCAAATGATTTATTATAAACACTTCTAAATGTTAACGATGCCCCATCAAGAATATTCTCATCAACAATAATTTCTGATTTACCATCATTATTCATATCTGTAAAATATCTAATTGTTTCACCAATTAAATAATGTTCATAATACTTATTATTTTCATCATAGCCTTTTTCTAATAATACCTTTTTATCTGCCAGCGTATTTCCGTCATTTAAATTCATAATTACGATATGACTAGCAATTACCTCACCATTAGCGTTTAGTTCACTGACTAAACTTAAAAGATGATTATGTTTTTCATCATAATTAATCGCTTCAAAACCATTATTATGATAACCATCTGGAATGTTAAACGTAACTAAATTATCATCACAGCCACCTAAACCCATTTTTTTAATTTGCGTTATTTTACCATTATTCAAAACAGACACGATTGTACCATCACTAAGATCAACAACTTTATTAACAACTTTAGCACTACCTAAGTACTCTATTGTTTTCAAATCTTGATCAACAAGCAGTGACACACCCCCGTCAACTTGTAATAAATAACGTTCTCCTTGATTAGCAAAATGAATTTTCACATTTTTACTATTAATACCATTAAGATTCAAATTAGTTTGTTTTAATACTGTACCATCATTTAATGAATAAGCGACAAGTCTTAACTTTCCAGTACTAGCATACGTTGGAACAACCAAAGCAGGCTGATTATCAAAAATACCTTTAACCGCTCTACTATAATCTAAATTATATTGCTCAACAGGAATATCCAGTTTAACCTCCATCTTTTCAAGATCAATAAGTATTAAATGAGGTATCTCTTTTTCACTATCTCCTTCATTTAATTCAATTTGTGGACTCCCCAAGTAAGCACTTATCAACATTAAATTATTATCTAATAAATCCATTCGATAACTCATAAAACTAATATTATGGATTCCTGTAGGAACTAGTTGACCGCTCCATTTATTATTGTTTTTTAATAAATTTCCTAATTTCTCATCAATACCCTCTTCTAAATTTACTGTTTTAATAATTTTCCCATTCATTTGATCAATTTGATATAATTTGGCATCTTCTGTAGTTACATACAATTTATCTTTAATATACACAATATCCCAAATATTTAAATTGACTTTCCCCAAAGTATCATATCGTGGATCTTTAATTTCTTTAGGTGTTGTTAATGCAACTGTATAATTTAATTTTCCATTAGTTTTATTAAGACTTCCCAATTCTCCTAATTGTGTCGTAAAAATAACCTGATTATTAACTAATGCCATTTTCCAAATATTATCTTTCGCTTCATAATCAAATACAACCTGATAATCTTTTGTACTAATTCCTACTAAATGATAATTATAAATTAAATAGACAATATTATCATTAAATAGAATTTGTCTAATTGTGGCATTCTTATTCACTGCCTCATTATTATCATTAATCGTGTTATAAGAATATTTTGTAGCATATAATACTTTTGAAGTTTTTGAACTAACGATTTTAAAATCATCATAATCATCTTCACTATCAATATAAACAGCAACATCTTTAAGACCATCATTATCAACATCATCAATTATTTCAAATTCTTTAACCGGCTTACCAACTTTGATTTTAAAATCATCGTTACCAATAAAAACTAACTCTGATTGATTAGATACCATCAATCCGCTTAGTCCTTCGCCTAAATCAACATTTTTCCCATTACAGCCACCTTCAATTTCATTACCTTCACCATAACTAACTAAGCTATTTATGCCGGTAATTGCCTGTAGTGACATCAACGACATAGCCAAAATCAAAATCGTAGCGATTAAAAAAGTAAGCATTTTCTTCATTCTAAGCATCTCCTTTTAATATCATGTTTCATAACAAAACTGTATCATTCCCTATAGTACAGTTTCATTATATCATCACATTAACTGTATCACAATAGATAGTACACCTTTTTAGAAAAACTTTAGAAATACTTAATGACTATAAATCGTCAATATTTCCTAGGAAATACTAGTAAAATTATGATATTGCTAGGAAATGACAAATATAAATGATAGAATGAAAATAGATAATAAGTCGATTTTAACAAGGTTTTTTGGATTAAAGAGAATATAAAAAGGAGGACAGACCCATGAACCCGTTAACAGCAGAAATCGCCACCGCCCAAAATAGTGATAATAAACTAATTTTAATTATCGGTGGTCCTGGGAGTGGTAAATCAAAACTTATTCATGACTATAGCAATGAAACCGGTATTCCAATTCTAAATCTTGATCAGATCTTTAAAGATGATTGTAGTGAAATCATCACTGTAATGAATGACTTTATTGATAACTACGATAAAGAAGTTCTTTTGTTGGATAATAAAAGAGTCCTTTATGCTAAGGACTCAAATATCGATATGTTAACATTTTTAAAAGAATTAGCTAAAAAAATAATTGTTGTAGCAACATGGAATGGTACTATTGCTGATAATAAACTAATTCATATTCGTTCTAAACTACCAGCTAATCTTGAATATTCTTTAAAAAATGAACAAATTAAATTTATTAAATGTTAAAAATAGAAGCATAGCTTCTATTTTTTCATTTCTTTAATAACTTTTTGACGTGTAAATTCTTCTCTTTCTTTTTCTTCCAACGCTTCTGAAATAACCTTAATAGTTGATTCGAAGCGCGGAATCGAAATATTTCTTAAAGCGTTAGCACGTTTTTGGGTTTTACGAATCGTATTAGCTAAACGATAAACACTATTTTCTACCTCTGCTAATAAAACTGTTAATTGTTTTACGTTGTAAAAACAATTATAAGCATAATCGACTTTTGAATTTGAACGTTCAATATCATAAGTCATCTTTAAGGGTTGTTTATCATAAGCAATCTTAGGAATCTCAACCCCCATAACACTTCGATAAGCAATTGAAATCCCATAATCCTCAGGTGTACTATTAACAATATCTGTAATTAACCCCATTGAAATATTAGCCTCTTGAAGTGCATCATATGCTTCTTGATATGAAGAAGTAATTCGATCACGAATAAGTTTTACATCATCTAATAAAGTCATCATTTCTTTGATTAAAACGTTACGTTTTTGATCCATTAGATTATATCCAAGGTTCGCTAATTGCAATGATTTTTTCATTGCAATTAGATTACCTTTAGTTGGAACTACTTTCAAGGCCATGATTATTCACCTTCTTCTTGTAATTCTTTAATAATCTTCTTTTCTTTAATGTTAAAGCGTTCAACCGCTTTTTCATGATTATAGTATTGATCTAACAGAGCATTATCTAAACGGTCTAAGGCCTCACGAGGAAGAACTGAAACTAGATCCCATCCTAAATCTAATGTTTCTTCAATACTACGGTTAGTATCAAAACCTTGGTTAATAAAGTATTCTTCAAATAAACGACCAAAGCTAATGTATTTTTTATCCATATCTGATAATTCATCTTCACCAATAACTGATGTCAATGAACGAACATCTTGAACATGGGCATAGCATGCAAATAATTGGTTTGCAATATCTTGATGATCTGCACGAGTAAACCCTTCACCGATTCCATCTTTCATTAAACGACTTAATGAAGGTAATACTCCTACTGGAGGATAAACTCCAGCTGAGTTTAAATCAACATCTAAAGTGATTTGCCCTTCAGTAATATATCCTGTTAAGTCAGGTACTGGATGAGTAATATCATTATTAGGCATTGTTAGAATTGGAATTTGGGTTACTGAACCTTCAGCATCTTTGATGATTCCTGCTCTTTCATATAATGAAGCCAAGTCAGAATATAGATATCCAGGATATCCTTTACGACCAGGAATTTCACCCTTACTTGAAGAAAATTCACGTAAAGCTTCACAATAAGAAGTAACATCGGTATAAATTACTAAAACATGCATATTTTGTTTAAATGCTAAGTATTCAGCAGCCGTTAAAGCACAACGTGGCGTTAAAATACGTTCAATAATTGGATCATTTGAAAGATTTAAGAACATGACTACTCTTTCCATAACCCCAGCTTCTTTAAAACTACGTTTAAAGTATTCAGCTACGTCATTAGTTACCCCCATAGCTGCAAAAACAACAGCAAATCCTTTACCCGCCTCATCAGCAATTTTCGCTTGTTTTACAATTTGAACTGCTAAACGGTCATGTGGTAAACCAGATACTGAGAAAATTGGTAGTTTCTGTCCACGAATCAATGTCGTTAAACAGTCAATTGAAGAAATTCCAGTATTAATATAGTTACGTGGATATACCCGTGATACAGGGTTTAATGGCAATCCATTGATATCCATTTCAGCTTCAGCATATACTTCACCTAAACCATCAATTGGGCGACCAGCACCAGAGAAAATTCTTCCAAGAATTTCTTTAGAAACTGGTAATTCCATCGGTTTACCTAATAACCTTGTTTTTGTATTTTCAAGTGACAAGCCATTTGTTCCCTCAAATACTTGAACAACAACTTTTTCACCTTCGATTTGAACAATTCGACCAGCTCGAGTTGTTCCATCTTTTAGTTGAATATCAACCATTTCATCGTATGAAGCACCCTTAACGTGGTCTAAAACGACTAATGGCCCATTTATTTCATTTAAGCCTACATATTGTAATGACATAATCATTTTCCTCCTACGCTACAGATTTGATTGCTTCATCAATATCATGATAATAAGTATCTAATTTTGCAATATTATCATTTGGAATATCATATTTCATTTTAATAACTTGATCAAAGATTCCAGTATCTACGATACGTCTTACGACTTTACCTTGATTTACCGCTTCTTTACAACGTTTATTTAAATATAAAATTACTTCCATCATTTTTAATTGTTTTTCCATTGGTACATAAGTGTCATCTTTATGGAACGCATTTTGTTGCAAATATCCAACTCGAACTACCTTTGCAACCTCAATAATTAATTTTTGATCTTCTGGCAATACATCAGGACCCATTAATTGAACAATTTCGTTCAATTTTGCTTCTTCTGCTAAGATATAAGCAATTTCTTGACGATCACTTACAAATTTAGGCCCAACATTTTTACTATACCACTTTTCAAGATCATAGACATAATCACTATAACTTTGTGTCCAGTTAATTGCAAAATAGTGACGAGCATAAGCTAGAGCTTTGTCTAATGCCCAGAAACAACGTACGAAACGTTTAGTATTTTGAGTAACTGGTTCTGAGAAGTCTGCCCCTTGAGGTGAGACTGCTCCGATAATTGATACTGAACCTTCTTGTCCATTTAATGTTTCCATATATCCAGCCCGTTCATAGAATTGTGATAAACGAGATGGTAAATAAGCTGGGAACCCTTCTTCAGCAGGCATTTCTTCTAGACGACCAGAAATTTCACGAAGTGCTTCAGCCCAACGAGATGTTGAATCAGCCATAATAGCAACATGATAACCCATATCACGATAATATTCTGCTAAAGTAACTCCAGTATAAATACTTGCTTCACGTGCCGCAACTGGCATGTTTGATGTATTGGCAATTAAAACCGTACGGTCAGTAAGTGGTTTACCACTCTTAGGGTCGATCAATTCACTAAATTCTTCAAGAACTTGAGTCATTTCGTTTCCACGTTCACCGCACCCAACATAAACGATAATGTCTGCATCGCACCATTTAGCAATTTGGTGTTGGGTCATTGTTTTACCTGTACCGAAACCACCTGGAATAGCAGCTGTTCCTCCTTTAGCAATCGGGAACAGCGTATCGATAACCCGTTGACCAGTTACTAGAGGTGTTCCAATTGGTAATCGTTTTGTGACTGGGCGTGATTGTTTAATTGGCCATTTTTGGCATAATGTACATTCAATGATCTTACCATGAGCATCTTCAATTTTCATGACCACATCATTGATTGTATATTGACCATCTTCAACCACTTCAACCACTTTACCACTAATCAATGGACTAACCATACATTTATGAACGATTAAATCAGTTTCAGGTGTTGTTGCATAAATAGTTCCACCTTTGACTTCATCGCCAACTTTAACAGTCATTGTAACATCCCACTTTTTAGCAATATCTAAAGAATCAACATTGCTTCCGGCTTGGATAAATGCTCCTGATTCTTTTTCAAGTGCTTTTAGTGGACGTTCAATCCCGTCAAAGATATTTCTTAAAATTCCTGGGCCTAACGTTGCACAGATTGGCGAACCAGTTGAAACAACTGGTTCACCTGGCTTAAGACCAGTAGTAGTTTCATATACTTGGATGGTAGTAAATTCTTTAGAAATTGAAATTACCTCACCCATTAATGAATCATTACCTACATATACCATTTCCAACATGGAAAAAGACACTGTATCTTTTACTTTTACAACGGGTCCGTTAATAGAATAAATTACATTATTGTTCATATATTAACCCCCTGTCTATTTAATCATTAATCCTGATGTTTTATAGAACCAATCCTTTTGGTTTTCTAAAGCAAAGTCTAATGATTCATCAACAACGACATTAGTAGCTTTATTTTTAACAATAAATCCACCAATCGTAATCTTATCACTTACTTCTACTTCTAAAGCTGTACCATAAGCTTTAATCAATTCATCTTTATATTTCATATCAGCTTCTCTAAGTTCAAGAGTTGAATCACTCATTGGATATAATTTCCCAATTTCTTCCATATGTTTAACTAGATACGCCTGATAATCTTTGCTATTTGCAAAAGCAACTAATTTATCTTTAGCTTCACTAAAGATATTAGCTACATATTCATCTCTTTTTTCAACTAACTTCTTAGTCTTTTCTTCTTGTGATGAAGAAGCTTCAACACTAGCATTTGAAGAAATTTCTACTAACTCTTTAGCAAGTAATGCTTCGGCATCTTTCTTAGCTTCAGCTTTAATTTGGTTGTATGCTTCTTCTTCAAGATGCTTTGCTTCATCTAAGATTTTTTCTTCTTCAAGATTTGCTAATCTTTCAATCTCTTCTTTCATATAAAGAAATACTTGTTCTTTCTTTTCCATAGCATTCCCCTTCTATAACTTCACACCAATTGCTTCTGAAACATATTTGTCAATCGTTTCACCAATTTTTGATTCACCATGACGGTCTGGTATTTCAACAAGCAATGGTTTTTGTTGTTTTAACTTGATTTCTGAGATAACATCAGGCGCAAGTTCAATTAAGTTAGTAGTGATCAAGATGATTCCGATCGAATCATCTTTTAATTTTGTTTCTAGTAATTCAAGAAACTCTCTTCTTTTATGAACTACTTGGCCTTCAATTCCTACTAATCTAAGTCCTACTTGGGTATCGACGTTATCACTTATACAATAAAATCGCATAATGATCACATTCTTTCAATTAGATTTTGTTGATAATTAAGATAGAAATTAATAACCCGTAAATAGCAACCCCTTCACCTAAGGCTACGAAAATTAATGATTTACCAAAGTTCTTTTCATTTTCAGAAAATGCTCCGATAGCCGCAGGAGCAGCAGCAGCAACAGCGATCCCAGCTCCTAAAGCTGATAAACCAGTAGCTAAAGCAGCAGCTACGAAACCTAAACCTTGAGCAATTGTTCCAGTAATTACAGCTGTTTCTTCAGCGTATACACCGTTAGTTACAGCAGCCAAATATAATGCTAAACATACTGCTCCAGCAAATCCAGCAACATGAGTTGCTAATCTAATTTTAGCGCTTTTTACGCTTACTTTTCCTGTGAATACTTTAATTAATGGTAATGATAATAAGATAACTACTAATGCTGGTAAAATAAATTCTAAAACTGTCATAATGACTTCCTCCTCGATTTTTAATCCTCTTTAATAGTTTTAAATGAAATTCCGTTTCCTTCGTAGTATCTACTAAACATTTCGTAGAACTCTAACCGTAAAACTTGAATTCCGACAATTAATCCTTCTAAGCACATTACAAAAATGTTACCAAAAATTATAACGGCTAGCTCACCAACGCCACCGACCATTTCAGCCAATGTATATACAACCAACATCATTCCGGCATGTGATAAAACAAATCCTCCAACCCGTAAAAATGACATTGTGTTAGTGATGAAAGATAAGACTACTTCGAATAATTCGAAGAATCCTTCAACAAAGAACGCACCAAAACCATTTGGGAACATTGCTTCATGTTCTTCAAATTTTCTAATTAGTGGTTCCTTTAGGAAAATTAGAAATAGTGGTAATGCAATCAATCCAACTACATAAATAACATTAACAAATCCTAATCCTAAAAACATATTTATAACTAATCCCAAAATAGAAATATAAAAGACTAATCCACAAATTCCATTTTGACTTAGCACTGCTTCTCCAAAATTCTTCTTTTTAAAACTCAAAATAACATTAAACGCCATCGAAATAATAATTAAAATTATTCCTAAACAAATCGTAGCGATCAATAATGTCATCGTGTTGTCTGGCGACATTGCATTGAATAACGGAATCAAAATTTCCTCATTTCCAAATACCGAACCAAAGACAACCCCAAAAAGCATACTGGAAATTCCTAAACGGACTCCAACCGCACCTAATTGTAAACCAAACTTTTTATAAGCCACAAATCCAACAAGTGATAAAATAACCCCTTGTCCTACGTCACCAAACATAATTCCGAATAACAAGGTATATGATAATGCCACTAATAAAGTTGGATCGGCATCATTATATTTAGGTACCCCATACATTTCGACGAACATTCTAAACGGCCGTGAAAACCAATTATTTTTAAGCAATGTTGGTGGCGATAAACGAACATCACTATTAGCTGGTTTAATATCAACTGTTACTTTCTCTAATGTTTCAAAATCTTCTTTGAATTTTTTAACACTACGTGTTGGAACAAAACCATTGACAGAAAGTTTATCACCGATTACAACAACATATTTTTGCATGATAAAGACATCATTTAAATGTTTTGCAATCGTATAGATTTCATTCAACTTATCACGGTCATTAGCAAACATTTTATCAATTCGCTCTTTTAATTTTTCACTTTGTTCTTTAGCAACATCAGCTTCTTCTTGAATCTCACCAATAGCAAGTTCTGGTGAACCGTGAACAAAGGCCGGAATATGAATCCGTTCAAAATACAATGATGAGAAAATATTATCAACTTCTGGTGCATCACCAGGCGTTGTAATATACATACACCAAGTATATTGATTATCATTGTGAAATGCTTTAAAGACAAATGGTAATGATTCATAATAATCTAATTTAGAAACATTATTTACTGGAATTTTTCCAAATCTAACCTGAAGATATTTACAGCTAAACAAATCATCAAAATCAACATCAATATCAGCAACATGTTGTAACTGAATGATTGCTTCCTGATTTTCAATAATCATCCGATCTAATTGTACTTTTACAGCATCAATTCGCTCAACATCAAGCAGTAGATCATCTAAATATTCTTTTACCCGCAGCACATTGATTTGATTAGTTTCAACTGGCACTTCTTCTAGCTTAAAATGATACTTATTTGATGCATCATTCAATCGCACCAAGATTTCTTCATAAAGATTATCTTGATTGTAAACACTTAGTCCCGTTACACTATCAATAAACTTAGAGGCCAACTCAGGATGAAAGTCATCATGGCTAAAAAGCTTTAATAAAACTTCATTGTAACGATACTTATCAAAATTAATACTAACTAAGTTTAATCTTGAAATCGCCATTATATCCCTCCTCTATATCTTGATTGATTTTCGCGTAACTTTTTTCACAATAATTAAAATCACCATCGCAATGATCCAAAGACTGAATCCAAATAAGAAAGTATGAATAACATGTAATGGTAAACTTGCTAACGGCTGGTACAATTCAATTCGATAAAACGCCGTTCCATAAAATAAACCACCAATTAAAACAGCAGCTCCTAAACGTTTTAACATACCACCAAAATTATTAGGTTTTTTAATTGTAAATAAGAACCCTAATACAATTAATAAAGCTCCAACACCAATATCACCAACACAAACAGCACCGATAAGCATCGTTAATAAAGCAACTATCGTCGTTGGATCAAAAGTGTCACCAAGTGTTACACTCAAGACATTTTCAAACGGTTGCATTAAACTATTATTTCTTACTAATACTGGTGCCACAATATTTCTATTTTCATAGATATTAACTGGTAGTTCCATAACTTTTACACTATCAATATCATCAAATTTTGCTTCAGCTTCTTTTAAATCAAAACTACTGAAAGTGTAGATCGAAGCTTTTTGTGAAAAGTCCACAACATAACGACATTTATCAAATAGTCTTTTTAAGTTATATAATCTTGTAAATGTTTCTAAAACCTCTTCTTTATATTCCTTTTTTATATCCTCTAGTTTAGAATCCATTTTAGCAATATATTGTTCCATAGCTGTTGACTCCTCAGTTAATTCGTCAATTGCTTCATGAACTTTACCATGAGCAAACTCCGGTAAGCTAATTGGCTCAAATGACATTGATGAAAATGCATTATCAATTTCAGAAATACTGCTTGTAAGTCCAGCATAAACGATCCAAACATATTGTTTAGAACGATTCAATTCCCTAAAAATAAATTCATAATCACGATAATATTGAATTTTTGTAAATTCATTCACAGGAATCTTTCCAAATCGACAGGTAATATATTTAGTATTCTTAACATCATCAACACTTATTTTTGATTCTTCTAGATTTTTCAACAAAATGATTGCTTCATCATTTTCTTCTTTTTCTTTTGTAATATCTTCTTTAATTTTGACAATATTATCAATTTTATCATTAATATCATCTATTAATTTATTTGCATTATGCAAGTTGATTTCTTTAAATTCATTATCTTGAACATTACTTTCAAGATTTAAACGATTTAAGATGTGATAAATGTTATCTAGTGGTTCATTATACGGATTAGCTTCATCCATAACTGATACCCCTTTAACATTATTTGCTATTTTTTTAGAATCTTGAGGAAACATTTCATCTTGATACTCGGTCATCTTAATTAGCATTTTCATCAAATCTTTATGTTCAAAGGAAATATTAAAGAAATGTGTTTTTATAATAGCCATTCATTAATCCCTCCTATGCAAAGATCAGCATCTCTTCAATACTAGATGCATCTCGTCCATATCTAATTCCCTCAATAATATGTTTTAGATTATCAACCTCTACCTTTTGTAAGATTGAATATGTTAAATATACTAACGGTGCGTTACTAGAAAAACGCATATATCTTTTAGCGATATTATATCTAACTTCTTCAACATAATATTCGATATAAGCATAGTCTTTATCACCTAAATACAGCTTATATTTAGAATTAGCTAATAATTCCATCAATTCTTTTGCACTACGAGCTTCAATTAATGTATCCAACATTGATGAAGACATTCGACAATGCTCTAAATATAAAGAATTTTTAATTGTTTCATTCGATTCTTTAAAATATTTTTTGAATCGATAGATCTTCGTAATATTGATCAACTCAATCGATGTCGATAAAATATCTAATAATTCTTTTTGTTCTTTACCCTTAAAATTCTTTTTAATGGCAGCCACATAAGTACTATAAAATAGTGATTTCATCTGACGTTCTAAAGCATTAATATCAATCGGTGCTGTAAAATCAAAATCAGCTAATATTTTATAATACCTAGTATCTCTTAAATATGTTACTAGATCCTTATAGTTATCAACATTGATCAATCCATAAATATTGAAACTCATTTTGCTTGCTAAATAATCAGGTATCTCCAAAGAAAAACTCGCTTGATCTTTTTCTTTAATACTGACAACCTTATCAACAATCAATTGAACCTCAATTCCAATGACCTCTTGGCTATAGAAATCTTGATTCTTTTTTGGTGCATACTTCATTAATCTCGCACAACGTTCAAAGTATTCTTTATTTAAAGCAGCCTCTACTTGGCGACGGTGAACGTTACGGACATTAATATCTTCTAAAACACCACTATACTTTGTTTGCGATTTTAAGTATGTTACCATCTCACTAAGTGACTGTTTCCGGCATAGATCACTATAACCTTCCTCACCAATGCGGTATCCATACATCGCTTTAGCCTTAGCACATAGTGCATTTGACGATAAAGCCATACCTTCACCTTCTTACTTTAAACATCTTTCGACAATCTGATTGATCCATTTGTCCTTATTTTGATTATAAAGATTCTCTAAATTAGCTACAGTATCATTATAATCTTGATCAAGCTGCTTTGCTTCTTCTTTGTTTTTATTCATTAATTCAGCTTTATGCGCCTCAATCTTTTTGTTTTGTTCGGTGACAAAACCATCATATATCTCTTTTCTTTTTTCATTCATGTTGGTTTGCGCATCTAATTTCTTAGCTTTTGCAGCTTCAACACGTTCGACACATTTACGGTCTATTTCTACTAACCTTTGAATTACATCATCCATAGTATAAGCCCCCTTTGCCTGAGATAAGTATACTCCTATATTTTAAAAATGCAACGATAATAATCTATCAATTGAAAAAAATAGTCATTTTCGCTGTATCCCTAGTCTGACAAGGGTTTACAACGATTTAACAAACTTTTTAAAGACTTATATTTTTTTCGTGAAAAATAATTATCATGCTTTTTTAACATGATAATTATAGCGCTAAGTTTGATAAAATCACTAGACAATCTATGCGATTTGTCTAGTAAACAAGATTTTGAAAACGCTTCGAATAAAAGGTCCTGCAATTAACAGTTGTAGTGGTAAAGCTGCAATAAAATTTTTTGGAATATTTGTCAACCACACCATTAAAGTCTGTTCACTGATTCCAGCCTGTTCAACTGCACCGTATAAAGACATTAAAATAACCATGCCACAGACCATAAAAAATGAGATCATAATAATCTTAATAAGTGGTTTACTTTTAGGATTTACAACTTTAAAAGCTAAACTTTTAGCAAACTTAGATACTATTACCCAATCACATAAAATTGCAAATAAATAGGCTAATGGGAATCCCAACCATGCTTCTTTGATTGCTTCGCTTGAAAAGCCGAAGTGTAAACTGACATTATAGACACTCATCCAAAAAACCATAAAGGCACACATAAACATTGTAAAAACTAAACTTTCTTTTCTATTTGTTGGCATTAATTTTTCCTCCTTTTAACATAAAAAAGCCAGTTAACAAAACCATAACTTTCGCTACAATCTTTGTCAGCTGACTTAATCATCACTACCATTATTTAGTAATATTCTTTTAATGCAATGCTATCCTAGCATAAAAAATTTATTTGTGTAAGTTTTTTTTTTATTTTTTTTATATTCATTGAGGGAGCTAATCAGTTGTGATAAAGTATTGATAGTGAGGTTATGAATATGATAAAAGAAAATATTGCAAAAATGCAAACATTAATGAAAGAAAATGGAATTGATATTTATATCATTCCAACTAGTGATTTTCATCAAAGTGAATATGTTGGTGAATATTTTAGAGGACGTAAATTCTTATCAGGATTTACCGGTTCTGCTGGAACATTAGTAATCAGTCTAGATGAAGCACGTTTATGGACTGACGGGCGTTATTTTATCCAAGCAGAACAACAATTAGCTGGAAGTGGCATTATTTTAATGAAAATGGCTATGCCTGGGGTTCCAACAATCAAAGAATATCTTGATCAAAACACTGATAAGACTGTTGGTTTTGATGGACGAGTAATGTCATATCAAGAAGTTGCTCGTTTAAGTAATAAACTAATTACAGATGTTGACTTAGTTGATGAAGTTTGGAGTGAACGCCCTAGCATCTCTCATGAGCCAGCTTTTATTTATGATGAAGAATATTGCGGTGAATCACGTGCTTCAAAACTTACACGTTTGCGCAGTGCCATGGGAGATTGCCAACACCATATTATTACTAGCTTAGATGATATTGTCTGGTTATTTAACATTCGTGGTAACGATGTAGATTGTAATCCCGTCGTACTATCTTATGCTTTGATTAATCAAGATAATGCTATTCTATATGTTCAAGATAACGTCGTTGATGTTAAAACTGAAGCTATTTTAAAAAGGGATAGTATTATCATCAGAGCTTATAATGATATTTATGAAGATGTTAAAAAACTAACTGGAAAAGTCTTATTAGATGATCAAATTGTTAATTATCAAATCTTCAATAATCTAAATTGTGAAATAAAAACAGCACCTAATCCAACTCAACATTTTAAAGCGATAAAAAATGAAACTGAAATCAAAGCAACCAAAAATGCCCATATCAAGGATGGTGTCGCTATGACTAAATTCATGTATTGGTTAAAAAACAACGTTGGAAAAATCGAATTAGATGAAGTTACCATCTCTGATAAATTAGCAGCATTTAGAAAAGAACAAAATGAATTTTTTGATCTAAGTTTTGATACTATTTGCGGATACAAAGCTAACGCTGCTTTGATGCACTACAAAGCAGAACCTGGAAATTGTGCAAAAGTAACTAATGAGGGAATGCTATTAATCGATTCTGGTGGTCAATATTTAGATGGAACGATCGATACAACAAGAACCTTTGTTTTAGGTCCTATCAGTGATATTGAAAGACGTGATTTTACCGTGGCTTTAAAAGCAATGTTTAGACTACAAGCAGCTCATTTCTTAGCGGGAACAACTGGTCCAAACCTAGATTTATTAGCACGTGGTATAGTTTATGAATACAATCTTGATTATCGCTGCGGAACAGGACATGGAGTTGGTCACTTCTTAAACGTCCATGAAGGACCAAATGGATTCAGACCCCATGATCGTCCAGGATTTGCTAAAATGTGTGCTTTTGAACCAGGAATGATCACAACAGATGAACCTGGTATTTATATCGAAAATAGTCATGGTGTTCGTCTTGAAAATGAATTGTTATGTGTTGAAGTCGAAACTAATGAATATGGTCAGTTCTTAAAATTTGAACCAATTACAATGGTTCCATTTGATTTAGATGGTTTAGATCTTGAATTATTATCTAATCATGAAATCAAACAAATCAATGATTATCAACAATTAGTATTTGATCATGTTGCACCATTTTTAACAAATGAAGAGAGAGCTTGGTTACAAGCTAACTTATTAATTAAATAAGTATAGTCTAAAGGCACACTTGCATAGTGCCTTTTTATTTGCTTTATAAACTAATCACCAATCTTTAAAACAAAAAAGGAAGCTGTGCTTCCTTAAATCTTAATTTCATTATTCTCATCAGCCAAATATTCAACTACCTCTCCTTGGCTTAGAGATTGTTGAATATTAATCAATCTTTGATTAGATGAACCACGATAAAGTAAAGCTAAACTTTTTTTATCTAATTCAAATTTGCCATCGATTAGCATATCACAAAGTTCCAATAATGCTTTTTTATTAGGATCATCCATAATTTGTTCGAATGTAAAACCACTATAAATAACAATATTTAGTTTTCTAAGTCGAGCAGCTTTACAAAGTTCTTTTAAAGGCTCGATTTGTAACATTGGTTCACCACCTGATAACGTGATTCCATCTAATAAAGGATTTTCATCAATTTCATTAATTATTTCACTAGTATCTCTAATATACCCGCCATTAATATCATGGCTTTTAGGATTGTGGCAGCCTAAACAATTATGAAAACAACCTTGGGTAAAAATCGCATATCTTAAGCCCGGCCCATCAACAATAGAATCATTAACCGTACCAAATAATCTAATTTCCATTAATTATTCATTCCTTGGTTTCGTGTTTTACACGATCACTTTCTTCAGCCTTTTTCCCATCATTAAAACGATCTAATGTTCCTACTAAATAACCAGTGATTCGCCGGATTCGTTCAAAACCATGATGTTCTTCCTCGCTTCTTCCACATAACGGGCAAACATCATCAATAATTCCATTATAACCACATACTGGATCACGATCAACTGGATGATTGATTGCTCCATAACCAATTCCATTATCATGCATTGCTCTAACAATTTTTTCGAATGCAGCAATATTTTTAGTCGGATCCCCATCCATCTCGACATAACTAATATGACCACCATTAGTTAATTCATGATATGGTCCTTCTAATTTTATTTTCTTAAAAGCACTAATTGGATAATATACAGGAATATGGAAACTATTAGTATAATATTCACGATCAGTAATCCCGTCTAATTCTCCAAAAAGTTTTTTATCCATTTTAACAAAACGACCTGAAAGTCCTTCTGCCGGAGTAGCAATCAAACTAAAATTCAAATTATATTTTTCAGTTGCTTTATCCATTGCCTTGCGCATATGAGCAACAATTTGTAATCCTAAGATCTGAGCTTTTTCACTTTCACCATGATGTACCCCAATCAAAGCTTTTAATGTTTCCGCTAATCCGATAAATCCGACTGTTAAAGTTCCATGTTTTAAGACCTCACGAACTTCATCATCAGGTTTTAATTCATCACTATCAAGCCAAACTCCCTGCTCCATTAAAAAAGGATAGTTTTTAGCCTTACGACGACATTGAATTTCAAAACGTTCTAACAATTGCTCAATACATAAATCTAACATTCCATCAAGCTTATCAAAAAACTCATTTACATCTCCTTTAGAACGAATTGCCAATCTTGGTAAATTGATAGAAGTAAAACTTAAATTTCCACGCCCAAAACTAATTTCTTTGTCCGGAGCATAAACATTTCCCATAACTCGTGTTCGACATCCCATATAAGCAATTTCAGTTTCTGGCGTTCCTTTATAATATTGTTTATTGAAAGGAGCATCAACAAATGAAAAATTAGGAAATAAACGTTTTGCAGAGGTACGACAAGCTAATTTAAAAAGATCGTAATTAGGCTCACCTTCATTATAGTTGATTCCTTCTTTTACTCTAAATATTTGAATTGGAAAAATTGGTGTTTCACCATGACCTAGCCCAGCTTCTGTTGCTAATAATATATTACGCATTACCATGCGCCCTTCACTTGAAGTATCCATACCATAATTGATTGAACTAAACGGTACTTGTGCTCCAGCTCTTGAATGCATAGTATTAAGATTGTGAATAAACGCCTCCATCGCTTGATATGTCTCTCGATCAGTTTCTTCATAAGCGCTTGTAATTGCAAATTCAACGATTTCATCTACAAATTTATCTACTTTATTAGCTTTCAGTGTTTCTTTTAATTGTTCTTCAAATGCCTCATTTTTATCTAAAGTAGGTTTTAAACGCATTTCTCCCTTTACTTTAGTCGCAATATCTTCACCATCTAATTTTACTAATAAAGTAATTGCTTTAGCTAAATTATGATAAAAATGCTTTAAGTATGATTTTGCAACACCTGGTGCCATACTATAATCAAAATTAGGAATTGCCTGACCTCCATGTTGATCATTTTGGTTTGACTGGATAGCAATGCAAGCTAGAGCAGCATAGATACTAATGCTATTTGGCTCTCTTAAAACTCCATGGCCAGTTGAAAATCCTCCTGCAAATAATTTAATTAAATCAATTTGACAACAAGTTGTGGTTAAAGTTAAAAAATCCATATCATGAATATGTATATCCCCATTAATATGAGCACGTGCATGTTTAGGATTTAATACAAACATCTCATTAAACTGTTTTGCTGCTTCAGCTCCATATTTCAGCATTGTCCCCATCGGAGCATCTGCATTCACGTTAGCATTTTCTCTTTTTAGATCACTATCTTTACTATCAGCAAAAGTAATCTCTTCAAAAGTCTTCATTAGCCGTGACTTCATATCCCTTTCACGCGTACGATTAGCGCGATATAAAATATAGGCTTTAGCCACTCGTACATATCCTTGTTCAATCAACACTTCTTCAACCGTATCTTGAACTAATTCTACCGTTGGTAATTCACTCTTCTTTTTTTCTAGCTTTGTTTCAACTGTTTTAGCAATATTCATGGCATTTTTTAATTCATATTTACCACCACTTGCTTCAAATGCTTTGTATATAGCTCCTGCAATCTTATCTAACTCAAATGCGACTAGGCGCCCATCTCTCTTACGAATATTTTCTATCATTCTATATCCCTCCATGCACTATTAAGTATATCTTATTTGTATTTTTAATTCATGTTATATACTCCTTTACCCAGCCCTTTTTATAATCATAAAATAAAACGCTCTCCCATTACAGGAAAACGTTATCTAACGTAATATAACCGTTTATCATTATCAAGAATACTTTTTCACACTAACCTGATAATTTTGATAAATCGCTAATAAGTAGCCATCAGTTACCTTTTCAACCACCCCATATCTAAAGACTTCTTCTTGGTCTAAGTCATATTTTTCTATCAAATAATGCATTGTTTCACGTGCTTCGCTTTTATCTAAACGGGCCTTCCACCAGCGTTTAGGTTTTATTTTTGATAACCGTAAATAGTCTTCAATCAATAAATCCTGATACTGCCGATTTAAATATTCGTCTAAATAACTAAATAATTCATCATTTTGAAATTTAAACATTTTAAATTGCTGTTTCAAATAATAATTGCCCAGGTCTAAGAAAAAATAAAAAGGTGAAGCGACTGTTCTTATCACTGTATTCATTGTTATTGGCATCTTGCCACTATTCCAGAATTTCTCTAACATTTCTTCTGCCAAATGAATTTTCCCAATATCTTCAGGGCTTAAATCATTACTATAAAGCAATTCATAGGGTGGATTTTCATCATATACATACCCATATTTTTCTGCCTCTTTTCGAAGACTTGTTCCTCTCAATAACTTTAAAAAACCTAATTGCAGTTCCTTTGGATAAAAAGCAAAAACATCATCAAATGATCGGGCAAATCTCTCTAGGTTTTCTAAAGGCAAACCTGCAATCAAATCTAAATGAAAATCAATTTTATGATTTTGCTGTAACTGTTTAATTACTTCACTTAACCGTTCAAAATTTTGATATCTTTTAACGATTTCATTTGTCGGCTCATATGTTGACTGAATTCCTATTTCAAATCGTAATAATCCTCTTGGAGCATAATCATTAATATAATCAATAATTCGCTGATCTAGTACATCACCATTAATTTCGAATTGAAATTGAATTCCTGGTCGATAATGCTTAAAAATAAATTCTAAAATCGCCAAAGCATGAGCTGTTTTAGCATTAAAGCTCCGATCTAGCAGCTTAATTGTCTTAACTCCACTATCAAGCAATAATGATAATTGCGCTTTTAAATAATCTAAACTAAAGAAGCGTAATCCTTTTTCTAATGAAGATAAACAGTACTGGCATTGATATGGACAGCCGCGACTTGTTTCAAAATAAAGAATCCGCTTATCCATATCAGCAAGATCACGTTTTAATAAATAAGGTGATTCAAGTGTTTCAAGATATTGTAGATCAACCGGCTTAGTTTGTTGATAATCTCGCTTATCTTTTCTGCTAATTCCTTGAATATTAATCGGCTGCTGTGTTTCTAAACAATCTAACAGTTCTTTAAAAGCCACCTCACCTTCACCACTAATTAAATAGTCAATTTTAAAGTTATCTAGAAAATAATCAATTTCATAACTTACTTCCGGTCCTCCAATTACAATAACTAATTGTGGGTCCATTTTTTTTAATTTATCTATCAATATTTTTATTAAATCAACATTCCAAATATAGACACTAAAAGCCACAACCTGTACTTTTTGTTCAATAATATCATTTGCAATTGTATCAAGATCCTCTTTGATCGTATATTCTTTAAAATCCACCTCATGATATTCTTTAGTAGCTACATAAAGCAATCTTAACGATAAAGACTTATGTATATATTTTGAATTTAAAGTAGTAATTAATGTTTTCATTTCTTTACCTCATTAAAATAATCTAGAGGTAACCCCTAGATTATTTTTTCGTAACTTTTGGCATTACATTGTTATATAAACAATATTCTTCAAAAGTCCATTCCTTTTCAACGATTTTTTTTGCTACATCTTTACCAACATAACGTAAATGCCAAGGCTCATGAGCAATTCCCGTTATTCCGTCAGTACCATTTTCAAAACGGATAATAAAGCCATATTTAGCACAATTTTTAATTACCCATTTATATTCATCAGTATCACCAAAAGTGATTTTTTTACCTTCTACAACACTTTGACTAGTTAAATCAATTCCTAAACCAGTTTGATGTTCACTTGCTCCAGGCTGAGCGACATATTCATTTGCATACTGCCCGCCAAAACGTCTTTCAAAATCAGCCATTGTATCAACTTGTGTCTGATATGAACGATACGCACTATTAACAACTAATTCTAATCCTTCTTTTTTAGCTGCTTCATACATTTTAGTTAAAGCATCTGATGTTTCTTTAGTCATTTTCGGATTTTGACAATCTGGAGCTACTGGAATTTCCGGATCTACTAATTTAGGTTCATAGCTTTCTGGTAAATAGAAACCTTTTTTTACTAAAACTAATAAATCATCAGGATTAGTAATTGTATAGCTTTCTTTAGGCTCACCATTAGATGAAATCAAAAATGGATAGTTAGTAATACATACTGCATAATTATAGTCTTTGTAATTATTATAAGCGTTGATATACGCTTCAAGATTTTGAATTTGATAACCTTTTACTTTGCGATAAGGCTCTAAATCCTTGGCAGTATAATTATGATCGATCAAATATTGTAAATCTTCTTTTGATACTTTATCACTAATCAAATTCCAAATAACTTTCTCACTATACCCCATACTTTTTAGTTTAGGTACTTCTTCTTTAAATAATCCATTAATATATGTAACAACATCAGCATATTCCATCTTTTTATTCATGCCTAGATATTTTTCGTATTCATCATATAAAGAAACTTTTTTAGAATTTGCTATCCAATTAGTAATATGATCAAGTTTATCATGGGATAAAATTTCATTTTCTTGTTCTTTTGTTAATGACAAAATTTCACTTGCTTGTGAAAATGAATAGCCCTTGATTAATAATTTAATCCGTGTCAAATTTAACACAACAACAATTCCAATAACTAAGACAACCCCAACAGCCCCAACAAGAGCAACGCGTCCAACCTTAAGGCGACTTCGACTACTTGTTCCATAACTGCTGTAATATCCATAATCTCTTTTCTTTTTAAACATTATTATATTACCTCTTTAATACTTTCTCTTTATTTACATGTACTTAAATAATCGTTACGCCCTAATTCATATTGATCGTTACCATTACTATCAATCACTACTACTAATGGCATATCCTCAACTTCTAAACGTCGAATCGCTTCAGGTCCAAGATCATCAAAAGCAATTACTGTACATTCTTTAATGCAATTAGACATCATCGCTCCGGCTCCACCGATAGCACCAAAATACACTCCATGATATTTAATGATTGCATCTTTAACTGCCTGCTGACGATATCCCTTACCAATCATCGAACGTAATCCTAACTTGATCATTGTTGGTGCAAAAGCATCCATTCTCCCAGACGTTGTAGGTCCTCCACTCCCAAATACTTTACCAGGTTTACTTGGCGTTGGTCCCACATAAAAAATTACTTGATCCTCTAAATGAAAAGGTAATTCCTTTCCTTCTTCAATCAAAGCCATCAAACGTTTATGAGCCGCATCACGACCCGTATAGATAGTTCCGCTTAGTAACACTTCATCACCAGCATGTAATTGTTTTATTTTTTCAACGGTAAGCGGTGTTGTCAATTTAATCATAATGAAGCCTCCTTATGACGCGCTACATGGCAGCAAATACTTACTGCAACAGGCATTCCAGCAATATGAGTAGGATGAGTCTCAATATTCAATGATAGAGCCGTAGTTTTTCCACCATAACCAGCTGGTCCAATTCCTGTAGCATTGATCATCTCTAATAATTCAGTTTCTAAAGCAGCATATCGGCTATCTTCGTGATGGGTTCCAATTTCACGCATCATTGCTTGTTTTGACAACATCGTAACTTTGTCAAATGACCCTCCGATCCCTACACCAATCACCATCGGTGGGCAAGCATTAGGTCCAGCGTCATTAACCACTTTCATTACAAAATCTTTAACTCCCTGCAATCCATCACTTGGTTTTAACATTTTAATTTGTGACATGTTTTCAGACCCAAATCCTTTTGGAGCTACAACAATTTTAAATTCATCACCACAAACAAGATCAAAATAAATAATTGCTGGGGTATTGTCTTTAGTATTGATCCGTTCAAATAATGGATCATCAACTACTGATTTACGAAGATAACCTTCCTCGTACCCTTGACGCACTCCTTCATTAATAGCAGCTTTTAAATCACCATCCACATGAACTTCTTGTCCAATTGTAATATACACAAAAGCCATACCAGTATCTTGACAAATCGGCATCATATTATCTTTAGCTAAATCAGCATTATCAATCAATACTTCCAAAGTCTTTTTAGCTAAGGGATATGGTTCTGTATCTGTCTTATCTTTAAGTGCCTTAAACACATCACTGGGTAAATTACAAGCTGCTTCCATACATAGTTGTTTTACTGTTTTTGTAATATCTTCACATTTAATCTCACGCATAACTTTTTCCTTCCATAAAAAAAGGTTAAAACCTTTTTAGATAATTTTTTCCTGAATTCCTGGATAATATAAAGAATAATATCGCAGTGACATCAATTCAACTGCTGTTAATAACGTATGTTTACCAATCTTTCGCTGTTCGCTATCACCTAATACAATCGTATAATTAACGTTTATTCCAATATCTATCCCTGGATTATTTGTCATTAAAACAACCTTACATTTTGATTTCTTTAAATACTGTAAAACTTTCGAATTACTCCGTGCATAAAATCCATTTACTGTCACAATAATTGCAACACTATTTTCATCCATCAAACGCGCACAATCAATCTGACGTTCTGTTTCCATATATGCCATTGTAAACTTTTCCAGCATTAGTAAATCAGTTTGAAAATGCAACGCTGCAGAATGAGAAAACTGAGTTCCAAAAAAAGCTACTGAATCACTATCATGAATAGCCTGTAGAACTTTATCAATCACATTCCAGTCTAACCGCTGTGACAATTTTGAAATAGCATCACATACTTGATCACTATAATATTTAGTACATTCTTGAGGTTTATCTTTCATCATGTCCAAAGGAACATTAATTAAATTATTAAACTTTTTGCTATCTGAAGCAAATGAAGAACATTCTTGTTTTAAATGAGCATAATTTTCATATCCTAAAGCACGACAAAAACGTGAAATCGTTGCCGGGGATACATAACATTCTTTAGCAAGCTGACTAATTCCCATTTTGGCCACTTTCGAAAAATTATGAGCCATATACCAGGCAATATTATAATTTGTATCAGCTTCACTAGCTGTATCTAAAAAGATAATTAAACGATAAAATAAGCTTTTCATCCTCATTCCTCCACTTATGTGTATTATACACTATATTTCGCCATTTTAAAATAGCTCGATATCTATCCGAACGAATAATTATCACATATTTTAAGATATTCTATATACATTTTCACCATTGTTTAGTTATATACTAACAATGTAGTCAAAAGAAATATTCGATTTTCCCTTCAATATAATGACTACAAACAATATATAAAGATATCCTTCCCTGATATCATGTATTATTAGTATCCTTTCCCTGATAACTAATAATAAAAGCGACAAGTGATTTCCCCACTTGTCGTTTTTCTGTTTCTATAAAATTTGACTATAAACACGTAAAACGTTCTTATAAAAAACTTTCTCAATTTCAATTTCACTAAAGCCAGCTTCCTGCAGTGCAGCAGCTAATTGGGGCATCATCGAAGCATCAGCTAATTCAAGGTTTTGATCAATACCATCAAAATCACTACCTAAGCCAACATAATCTATCCCCACCAGTTCCTTAATATATAAAATATGTTTAACCATATCTTCAATACATGAACGCATCCCGCCATGACTCGATGGTTTTAAGAAATCTCCGCAAAAATTAATTCCCATGACGCCATTACGTTTCGCTAACTGTTTGATCATATCATCAGACATATTTCGAGCAACTCCGCAAACGCTACGAGCATTACTATGTGATGCAACAAACGGTTTTGTCGTATATTTTAATACATCATAAAATCCCGCATCACTCAAATGTGAAACATCGATAATGATTCCCAACCGCTCCATTTCCTTGACATAAGCAATCCCAAAATCAGTTAATCCATCTTCTGTATTTAAATGATATAAATCTTTAAATTCCTTAGTACTAATCAAATTAGGATAACCTATTCCGTTAGGATGATTCCAAGTTAAAGTAATCATTCTAACGCCTAGACGATAATAATTACGTAAGATTGCAAGATCATTATTTACGACTGCCCCTTCTTCCAATGTAAGCATCGCTGACATTAGACCATTTTTTTGATTATTAAGAATATCTTCATAACTATATACTGGTTTAATCAGCTCAGGACTTTTTTCTAGTTCTGTATAATATAGATCAATTAATCGCTGTGCCTTTGTTAGTGGATCAAGATGATCACTTAAGTTTACAAACATCGCAAAGTTTTGCAACAAATAATCACCTTTAACCATTTTCTTTAAATCAATATTAAAATCATTTTTTGATAAACAGCCACCTTCATCATAAAGCCGCAAGATGGTATCACAATGCATATCAACAACTTTCATTTTCTCACCTATTACATCTTATGTATATAATGCACAGATATACATTTCATCCCGCCATGACAAGTCAATACAGCTGGTAACTTGTTTACGATAACCTCAATATTATCAAAAATATCTTGTAATAATCGTTTTGCTTTCAGCGCTGATTCTTCATTATCAGCATGAGAGATGTATAATGTATAATCCTTAGCATTAACACCAGCATTTTTAAATTTGTCAATTACAGTTTTAACAATTTTTGATTCTGTCCTACTCATCGCATATTTATCGACACAACTACCATCTTCCTTCAAATAAAGTAAAGCTTTTACTTTCAAGATTGATGCCATTTTAGCAGCTACCGGCGATAACCGTCCCGAGCGCGCCAATTGCTTAAAATCAAATGGGGCTAAAAAAGAAAAACTATTTTTAGTTTTCATTTCTAACATTTCAAAAATTTCATTTACATCATGATCATTATCAGCCATCTGTTTAGCCGCTAATGCCATATCCATGACAGGTGCACCAACTTGGCGGCTATCATAAATATACATATTATTCATTTCTAACTGATTTTTCACAAGATTAAATCCACTCCAAGTTCCACTTAAATCACTACTGCAGGTGATAATGATAATAGCTTCATAATTTTTAGCTTTCCAATTCGCCATTAATTCATGTAAATATCCAGTATTTGGCTGTGATGTCGTAGGGATACATCCAGCTTCCAGTTTTTTATATAATTCTTCCGTTGAAATATCAATTTGGTCTTTGTACTCGATCCCGTCAATCAGTACACTTAGTGAGACTAACTCAATTCCAGATTCTTTCGCTTGAACCCCGTTCATCGCACTTGTTGTATCGGTAACAATTAAATAATTTTTCATTATTCTTTATCCTTTCATAATTCCAATTCTTTATCTTGGTAATCTTTAGTGAGATGTTGATAGTCTTTTAGCCAAGTAACTCCTTCTAAATATTCCTCTTCACTCAAGAGTTCATCTAAAATGTTAAAGTGAACTAGCATACAAACATCATAAATGCTTTGCCATAAAGCATCAAATTCATTATCACTAGCCTTCAAATCACTTTGTTCACTCTCTATGTATGCGACTAACTCATGAGCCAGCTTGGTTGCTTTTTCTTTTTCAGTTGCAGCCATTATATATCCTCCTTGACTTTTATATAATGAAATTATAACATTATTTTAACAAAAGGAGTTAAAAACATGAAAACAATTTCAATTTTCCAAGTCCAAGACATCAATAATTTATTAAAAGAACGCCAATTTGACTACATTCTCAAATTACGTGATGCTTGTGGCAGTCAAAGTCTCTATCTTGAATGTACTGGTGAAGAAACCGATATTAATATATTATGCAATGTAATCAATGAATTATTAAAAAATGATTATTTACAAGTAATTCCCGGAACTATCAATCCATACAACCTGTTATTAAAATAATATATTAATTATTACCATAAGCACGATAACTTATTATATTATTTTCATAAAATGAAAGCGGTTTTCATCACCTGAAAAAAGACCACTTTCTTTTCTTTTGCCGTTATAATAGCCTTGTAACAAAAAACAAAGGAGATTTACAAATGGCAAAGAGACCTGTAAAAATTGCTACCATCGGTGGCGGGAGTTCATATACTCCAGAATTAGTTGAAGGATTTATTAAAAGATATGATGAACTACCTATCAAAGAACTGTGGTTAGTTGATATTGAAGAAGGTAAAGAAAAATTAGAAATCGTTGGAGCAATGGCACAAAGAATGGTAAAAGCTGCGGGTGTTCCTATGACGATTCATTTAACATTAGATCGTGAAGAAGCTTTAAAAGACGCTGATTTCGTTACTACTCAATTTAGAGTTGGCTTATTGGATGCAAGAATTAAAGACGAAAGAATTCCCTTAAGTCATGGGATTATTGGGCAAGAAACAAATGGTGCCGGAGGAATGTTTAAAGCATTTAGAACTGTTCCTGTTATCTTAGAAATCGTTGAAGATATGAAAAGACTATGTCCAAATGCCTGGCTAGTAAACTTTACTAATCCTAGTGGAATGGTTACTGAAGCTGTTATCAAATATGGTAAATGGGATAAAGTTGTTGGTTTATGTAATGTACCTATCTCTTGCCGTAAAATGGTTGGGAAAGCTTTAGATAAAAACGAAGAAGAATTATTCTTTAAATTCGCTGGATTAAACCATTTTCACTGGCATCGAGTATGGGATGTTGATGGAACTGAATTAACTGATAAAGCAATTCAAAAACTATATGTTGAAAACGATGGTTTAAGAAAATTTGGGGCTAATGCTACACGTGCAAAGGAAGAAGAGGAAAAAGCCGCTAAACGTGCCGCTGATGCCGGAGTAGCAAATATTAAAAATATTTCATTTGTTGCAGAACAAATCCAAGATTTAGGATATCTGCCATGTATGTATCACCGTTACTACTATATCACTGATGATATGCTTGAAGATGAAATTGCCGACTTCAAAGAAAATGGTACTCGTGCTGAAGTTGTAAAAAGAACAGAAGCTGAATTATTTGAATTATATAAAGATCCTAATTTAGATTATAAACCAGAACAATTGACAAAACGTGGTGGTACTTATTATAGTGATGCTGCTTGTGAATTAATCAACTCAATCTATAATGATAAACGTACAACTATGGTCGTATCAACACAAAACAAAGGGGCATTAACTGATCTTCCATATGATAGTGTAGCTGAAGTATCTGCTATCATTACAGCAGCAGGGCCAATGCCAATTTCTTGGGGAACATTAAAACCTGCAGCTCGGGGAATGGTTCAAATTATGAAAGCAATGGAAGAAACTACAATTGAAGCCGCCGTTACTGGTGATTATGGTAAAGCATTACATGCATTTACAATTAATCCATTAGTTCCAAGTGGTCAAATTGCTAAAACATTATTAGATGAAATGTTGATTGCTCATAAAAAACACTTACCTCAATTTGCTGATAAAATCGCTGAATTAGAAGCACAACAATAAAATAACCTGGAGTTTTGAAGCGAACCTCCTAAGTTGAAGCAACAACTTAGGAGGTTCATTTCATTCTTCCAGGTTTTCTTTATTTTATCGGCTTCCGCCTCCGCCGCCTCCGGAGAAACCACCTCCGCCTCCGCCAAAGGAACTAAAACCACCGCCACCGCTATACGATGAACTATGAGCTGCACTATATGCATTAGCTGCACTACGAACACCACCATACATAAATGTTCTCGTTGCTAACATCGTATAAGTGTAATCAATATTTGAATATTGATTAAATTCTGGGCAGAGTTTACCAATTTGTTTTTCTACCTCGTCAGCAATACCAAGAATTGAAGCAAACATTAAATATTCTTCCCAGAGTTTTACTTCAATTACTTCTTTTTCTTCAATACTACTAAAGTCTAATAAAAAGCGTTTTAATCCCTTAGTATAAATGATATCATCTCTAAATGATGGTTCATAAACTACTTTTTCATTTGCAATATCTATTCCTAAGAACTTTTTATAAGTTGTTTGCTTTTTCATTAAGCCTTTTTCTTTTAATTCTTTTTCTTCAAATTCAATCAAATCATTAAACCAATCTTCGATTTCTTCATAATTCCGTTTACACCAACGTTCAAATTCTTTATTCTCTAAGATTTGATTATCACCACTTGCTTCCCGAAAATAACCTAACATCTTTTCTTCTAAAATATTTTCTGTTGGAATCTCACCACTGAAATCAATTTCATATTTATCTTTTTTAAACCAGCCAGTGCCCGGTTCCATGGTAAAATTCACATAGCCATCTCTGATCCATTTTAACAACATAGCACACAAGATACCTGAACGATCATCTTGCTGGATAATCCCTGCTTTTGTTGCAACGTAATAAAAATAGTAGATATCTTTATGACAAGGAATATCACGGAACGGATTAACATGTTCCATTGTCGGAACTTCATTGTTACCGTCACTAAAATATAATTGTTTATTTTTGTTTGCTTTAGATACAACTCCAACAATTACTGCAATTATCCCAGCAAGTACCGCAACACTAATACCAATAAACATAAATATTGAACCATCACTAGAATCTTCTTGATAACTTGAGCCATCACGTGCATCTTCTAAAACAGCTTCAAATGATTCATTTTTGGTTATTACATTGCTAAAAGTTCCATCGGGTACTCTAACTAAAATATTGACATAATTAATATCGCCTCGACGATTATTGTTTAAATCACGATTCGATATAATTATCGCCCCATGATCATCAAAAATAACTTGTCCTTCATAGCCAAAGCCCCAAATATCACTATCTTGATCATAAAACTTGTAATCAGAACTAATCGTTGCTTCAAATTCAGCTGGTTTAGGATTCATTTCCTGATTAAGTAATTGCCAATTAAACCCCTGAGCATCACTATATTGATTAACAAATGGAGTAATCGTATAAGTCATCGTATATGTGTGTTGACCATAATCACCTATCCCATAACATAACTCATAACCATCACTCTTTTCAATGATCCCACATTTATTTTTCTTCTCTTGACGACTAGCATCAATATCCCAATTATCAACATATTGATATTTTGTTCCTTTTTCATCGACAACAGAAAAATCACTGATCGTAGCCCCATAAAGATTATTAAATGCCTTGTAGTTTTCTGTTCCTTCAATCGCATCCATCTTCCAAGTTTCCTCAACTTTTGCTGAACCATCTTGATTAATATAAATGTTCATATTAACCGCTTGAAGGTCATTCCCTGATGCCAAAACAGGTAACGGCATCAAAGAAACCAGAAAGATTGAGAGTGCTAAAAATAATTTTTTAAGTTTCATTTTAAAATTTAACCTTTGGTACTTCTTTATCTGCTTCTTGAACCTCAAAATAATCAAAAGTTCCAAAACCAAATATTTTTGCAATAAGCACTGAAGGGAAAACTTCTGTTTGATTGGTATATTTATTTACTGAATCATTATAAAATTGTCGTGCATACGTAATTTTATCTTCTGTAGCTGTCAATTCTTTTTGTAATTCCATAAAATTAGTATTAGCTTTTAAATCCGGATAAGCTTCACCTAACATCATTAATCGGCTTAAAGCCTGATTTAATTCACCAGAAGCTGCAAGCTGATCTTGAGGACTATTGGCAGTCACATAAGTATTTCTTGCTTTTATTGCATTTTCTAACGTTTCCTTTTCGTGACTAGCATACCCCTTGACTGTTTCAACAAGGTTCGGGATCAAATCAGCCCGCCTTTTTAATACCACATCAATTTGTGCCCAGTTAGTTTTAACCCGGTTCTTTAATTTAGTTAATGTGTTATATGCAACTATGCAGTAAATCACAATTAACGCCACTACTATAAGTACAATAATTATTGGTATACTCATTTTTAAACGCCTCCTTTTTCTATACTTATATTATACAATCTTAGTAAGAATATACAACGAATACGATAATCATAAAAATGTCAAATTTCCAAAAAAGGATGTCATATTAAAACATCCTTCTATTATTACTAATTATTTTCTTTTCTTCTTTTCATCCATAAAACCAGACTCGCAGTTGAAACCATTAATGCAAATATACCAGCAAAATTAGCCGCATCACCAGTTTTTACTCCTTGAGAAGACTCTTCGCTAATCGCAACTTTCTCTAATTGTTCTAGAGCATTTTGTAAAACCGTTTTGGCTTCATCAACAGCTGCCAGTGTCGCCTTTTCATCTGCTAAGACAATTTTGGCTGCTGATAAAGCTTTTTCTAATCGTTCCCAAGAAGCCCTTGTATAATCTTTAGCAGATAATTTTTCAGTCCGCTCAACTAGCTCCTGTAATTTAATCTTATTGAAATCACGAATATTTAAATTTTCAATTGCCACATTTAACCGTGTAATAGCAGCATTTACCTGAGCTTGAGTTACATCATTTCCAGTATAAATATCTTGTGCTGCTTGTAAAGCGGTCTTAAACTCTTTAACTAAATCAGCATCAAGATTACTTAAAATATCTTCAGTAATCTTATCAGCAATAGCTAAAAGTGCTTCTAACTGACTCTTATCAACTTTTTCTTCAGTCTTTTTAACTAAAGCTTGATACATAGTTTGTAATTTTTCATAACTATCATCAACTTGTTTTTGTGTTGCCTGATCATCTTTCAAAATCACTATTGCTTGATCATATGCTTCCTTAAATTCTTGATACGATTGGACTGTATATTCTTCACTTGTTTCAAAAACTTTCTTTATTTCATCGCTTTCAATATAGTTTTCAAGAAACTCTTTGTTTGCCGAGATAATATATTTAATAGTATAATTTTCTATCGTTTTACCATCTTCCGCTCTAACAATGATCTTTACTTCATTATTATATACTGGTAAAACAGTAATTGCTTCATTATTATTACCTTGAGCTATAACTGATGGGGTATCAGCTGTTTTCAAATCAACAGTATATGTTTTAGTAAGCTTATCATACCCTCGATAACCATTAAATTCTTTAATATTAACCCCATCTAATTTTAAATCATCTAGATTTGCAGATGAATTTGCAGTTACTGGTAAAATATAATCATATACTTCTATTTCTGTTAAACCAATACATTTATTAACTTGCGGTGACTTCATCCATATGCGTAATTTATTAGTTGTAATCGGGTGAATAAATCCATATGGAGTATCACCAGATGTATATGGTACTTGTGTAATGTGCGAAGACTCAATTTCTTGCCATGAATTTGTTGGAACATCATAATATTCAAACCGGACATTGTTATCACCTGGTAAAACACTGAATTGATTATCCGTAAAATGCCACAGTTTAATATTTTGCATCAAGTATTCTTTTTGCCATTCTAATTGTACATAAGTATCCACCGGAGGATTTTCATTTCTTAAACTCCAATTTGTCCACCGTGCGCTTTCGCGTCCACTTTCATTAGTAATCCCATCATTTAATTCACTCAATGAATCATTGATTGGCGTTGCTGTTGGTTCACTTGGAACACCATTGACCATTTTCCCATTTGTAAATAATGGTGTATCTTGATAATTCTTTGAAGCAATATTCTGCGAATCAGCTAATTTTGGTGCTACTCGAACAGTTGCTGTAACATCTTTTACTTCATTTAGAACATTGACTGTACCTTTTACTGTTACCACTCCTTCATTTTTAAAAGCATCAGCAGGAATATTCCATTTAACCGGAAAAGCCTCACTATAATTTCCATTTTCATAAAGTCCTCGAACCGTTTGTGGTAATACCGGTGTAATTCCTGCACTAGTTACTGTTGAATAGTTTTCCATGGCTACGACATTACCAATTACATGAACCGTTACAGTTACTACAGCTTCACTATCCTGAAGTTTTCCTGTTATTGTGAACTCACCAATTTTATTTAATGATTCTTTATCATATTCATTCCATTTAATCGTTAAGTCTCTTGTCTCCCCATTATTGTATGTTCCTACAACTTTTGCAGGCAGATCAGGTTCTTCACCAACATTAACATATAAATTTTTAGCAATTGTGTAACTTTGCAGATAAGCATCACCCTCAACAGCATTTTTAACCGTCTTGACAGAAATATTTGAACCACTTAAACCATCACTGCTGGCACTAAGTGTAAATGATCCCTCATCTTTAGTAGATTGAACAATCACTAATGCCTTTCCTGAAAAGGCTTTTCGTGAAGTTCCCTTATAACTATCAGTATCAGCTGCATTACCATTATCAACCCCAACAATTTTACCATTTCCTTCAATCTTGAAATTAATACGATTATCAGCTCCAGCGACAATATTTCCATTCATATCTTTAACATCGACAGTAAGATAAGATAAACTACTGCCATCAGCTAAAATTTCCTTTTTATCAGCACTTATCGCTAATTTTGCAGCTTTGGTATTAGTCGTTACACTGCTTCTTCCTTCAGTTTCTGTAATTAAATTACCTTTTTTGTCATATGCTTTAGCACTCAACGTTCCTGAAGCCCAGGTTACATTAAAGCTTGGGTAAAATTCTCCATTTGAAAATGTTTGATACTTATATCCTAAAGCAGTAGTATGCGTTGTTGCTGTATCTTCCCCCACTTTATTCCCATTTAAATATAACTCCACTTTTGCAGCATTAGTAAATACATCGACCTTGACCTTACCATTATTATTTTTGACTATTTCATCATTGTTCCATGTTGACATTAAATGCAAAGTAGTTGTATCTTCGTCCCACATACTTTTATATAAATAATAAGTATCTTTTACAAATCCTGCAGTATCAACAATTCCAAAATATGATGATTTAGGTTTAGCTCCCTGACCACTTGCACTTCCTGCTCCAGTTCCATTCCATGGCGTTGGTTCACCAATATAATCAAAACCAGTCCACACAAACTCTCCAGCATTGAAATCATTCTTAATAACAAATTGCCAGGCATCACTTGCTGAATGTCCCCAGCCAACTTTTGCCTCATCATTATCATATTCTGACATTTGTAAAGTATTATCATCTTTACCCGTAGTATTATAAACTCCACGACTATGGACAGCACTTGCCGTTTCAGAACCGTATAGTGGCCAATCACTATAAGTATTGTGCATAGCTATAGTTTGATCACCATTTGCATAGTTCATTCCAACCACGCCACCAGCTTCATATATTTTTTGATTAATTTGGCTGAGCATCGCATTTGGATTAGTATTTTTGCGATTATCACCATTTGTGACTGGACGAGTTGTATCAACCTCTTGAACCCATTTAATTAAATCATCAACTAAATTTAAATAATGTGAGGTATTTCCTGATACTCCTTCATCAATTTCATTACCTAATGACCACATAATTACACTTGGATCATTTTTAGCACCATCAACCATTGCTTTAACATCAAATTCGCCCCACTTCATTCCAGCTTTTCCATTAACAATTTGATTATCGGTACTAATTACTTCATTAAAATGTGAAGTGTAGTCATTAACATTTCCATTTTTATATTCGGTCCAGCCATCAAATGCTTCATTAATAACTAACATTCCATTTTCATTACATACTTCTAATAAAACTGATGCCGCAGGATTATGGGTAACACGAATCGCATTGCATCCCATTTCTTTTAATATTTTGACCTGCCGTTCAATTGCATCACGATTAGCAACTGCTCCTAGTGCACCCTGATCATGGTGCAGACAAACACCTTTTAATTTTATTTTTTCACCATTTAATGAAAAACCTGTATTATTATCAAAATCAAAATAGCGGAAACCATACTCAGTTTCATAAGTATCTAAAACTTTATTATCCGCCACGATTTCAGTTTTCATTGTATATAAATTTGTATCCTCAGTGGACCACAATTTAGGAGCAATAACAGACACTTCCTGTTTTACATCTTTTGTACTTTTAGCTGCTAATTCAACTTCATTAGTGACGGTACTACCCGCGGCATTTCCTTGAGCATCCAATAAAGTATTTTTAACTGTGATCGTTTTATTTGTATCGCTATCATTATCGATTGTTGCTGTAACATCAACTTTAACATTATTGTCCTTAGTATTTTCTAAATCTTTAGCAATGATTTTAGTTCCATTATAGCCAACATGAACCTTATCTGTAACTGTTAACTTTACATCTCGATAAATCCCACTTCCAGAGTACCAGCGACTACTTGGAATTTTATTATTAGTTTTTACTACTAAAACATTTTCAGTCTCACCATCGCAGATTAAGCCCTCAGTCAAATCAAATGCAAAAGCAGTATATCCATATGGATGCTCACCTAATTTTGTCCCATTTAAATAAACTTCAGCATTCATATAAGCGCCATCAAACTCAATCATCAATTGTTTTTCTTGATATTTTTTAGGTACTACAAAAGTTTTTCGATACCAGCCAACACCACCTGGTAAAAAACCACTCTCTGCTTCTCCGCTTGTTGTGAAATCTTGATCAATACTATAGTCATGTGGCAAATTCACCGTTTCCCAAGTTGAATCATTGTAATCTTTGTTTTGAGCATCATTTATATCACCACGATGAAACTTCCAATTTTCATTAAATAGCGTGGTTCTTTGCCCATCTCCAATGATATCAACATATACTTCTTCGGGGTCTGACTGAGTAATTCTTGCATTTTCTTGTGCTAATACCCCAACTGGTGCTGATGATAACAACATTGAAACAGTTGCTACAGCACATAATTTTTGATTCCAGCTTCCTTTCATAACTTCCTCCTTTTCCCGTATAGAATAGCTATTTTGATTAGTTAAAGTTCCCAAATAAATATAAAAGACCTGATTGTTCATCACGCTTATAAACGCTTTAAACAACCAGGTCTTGCCTAATCAAATAGTAACAATCCTATGCACTAACAATTATAGTTAATCACGTAAACCATGTCAATTAATTTACTAATAAAAGATTATTATTTTAGTAAATATAATTATATGTGGAAAAAGCAGGTAAATTACCTGCTTTTATATTTTAGCTCTGATGTTTAAATTTCCTTTTCAACTCAGCTAATAAAACTAATGCTCCGATAAACATTCCTATATATCCAAATAATTGAACCTCATCTCCCGTTGCTACTACTGAACTATCCTTAGACTCATCAGGTTTTACGGTTACTTCACCAGCTTTTTTAAATGAGGCCCTTACACGAATATCAGCCGTAACATTTTTAATCATATATGAGTTATCCTTAATTTCAACTGCCTTTTCATTGATTAGTAATTGATCAAGTTCATAGCCTTGGTCAGGAACAACTTTTAAAGTAACGCTTTCACCAGCGTTAACAGTTGACCTATCAGCTATAACTTTACCATTTACAGTATCTTCAATAAAAATACCAAATGTTGTATCTGAATCATTTATATTTTTTACATTAATACTATCTAAAACATACCAGCCCTGCTCTGTCACTTCCGCATCTTTAAGGGCTAAAGCAATTTCCGGAAGATTATTATTTTTATCATTAACAATTGCTGTTGCTAGTTTGTATTCACCTGATTTAATACTATTTGGCAATTTAAATGTAGTCTCATAATGATTATTTCCATCTTCGAAAAGCCAATCACCCGGGTTTACTTTATCAGTATCTTCATTATATTGATAAATAACCTGATTTGTTTTTGGGTCCAATAATGCGAAAGCAACATGATATTTATTATCCCAATGTTTATTTTTATTCGGCAACATGCCTAGCCCTAAATTACGCCACGCTTGTTTAATCGTTATTTCTTCCCCAGTCGTGAAAAGCTCAGGAACTTCTAAACTAGTCAAAGCGAGGCGATAGCCACCATTCAAACCAAATTTATTCAATAAACCAGAACCGTTTTGTTGATCATTCTCTAGCCATTTCTGACAGTCCATTACAACCCGAGCATCTAGAGTATTTGCTCGACATGCCAAAGCATCAGCTACGACCTGACGTAAAATACCATCCAAAGTCGGATAACCAGCATTATTATACCAGTATTCTCGTACTTTAAATGAATGATAACAATTTTCTGCAAAAACTGGTATTCCTTGATTAAACCATTCTAATGTTTGATTTCTAATTGCATCCGTCATCCAGCCAAATGTATCACGGCGAACAACAAAATCATATTCTTTGTCAAATGCTCCAGTATAAGGTTTGTCAGTATTAATGATCTCATCATTTTCTTGAGTCCCATAATTTTCTGGTTGTCCTTCTTGAGCTCCCAATAAAACATCCGGGAAATATTTATCATATATTTTAATCACTTTTTCAACCGCATCATAAACATTATCATCCCACTCAGTACTAAATTTAACGTGATGTGCTTCACCCCAGTTACCAAAGCCCATACCATCAATAAAAGCAATATCTAAATCATTATTAAACTCTGCACCAAATGCTTTAATAAACTTATCTAATTTTTCTAAGAAAACAGGATCATTAATATATGGATCTTTAGCATCGATTTCTGGTGCCGTATCATCAGTTCGATCAGTTTTATACCAGCTTGCTCCTGCTTTAAATACATATTCTGGTGTTGCCTGCTGAAAAGCATCACTTGAATCCACCAATACCCTAAAAGCTAATTGAATTCCTCGCGCTCTTGCTCCACTAATTAATTTACTCAACCTGCTATCAGGATCATTCCATGCATAATTTCCTTCTGATGGTTCATACCAGCTCCAAGGATTACGAATATATAAAATATTTGTCTTTAAACCTTGAGCATATAATTCATCCATTTCAGCCCAATATTTATCAACATCGGTATCTTGGAATTCATAATATTGAACCCATCCCATTGACGGATTATTATAAATCGTTTCATTATCAACAATAGTTGAAATCAATTTATTGCCGGGCAAAACTCTTCTTGGTACAACAACTTCAAACTCATCTGTGATACCAACATCCTGACCATCTTCACTACTAACCTTTAATGTTATTTTAACTTTTGTATCTGTCAAAGGTGCATTAATATTACCATTTAAATCAATGATTTCCTCATGATCAGAACTATTGATCGATACCTCATAGCCTTTTAAATGAGGAATTGGAAATTTGCTTTCACCTTGATTTACAACTATATTGGTATCAATACTTTCAGCATAGTACTGAGCATTATTATTTATTGTTCCAATTGCATTTAAATCTGTAAATAAATAGGAATTATCCCAAACTAGATTAGCTTTATTTACGATCAAGCGAATTTTACTAGTTGTAAGTTCATTAAAAATAAGCTGCTGTGATTCTCTAATTTGATTATCGGTTTTATGTTTAAAATCAAATGTATCAACATTTTTCCAACCATTACCATCCCAAATTTCCACAGTCAAATTACCAATACCTTGTGAATTAGGAAAATGTGCTGTATAAACAAGTTCATTAGTTGTAATTGTCCGTGGTGAAAAATCTAAGATATACTCATCACTATCAGAATATGTAGTTTTATAATAACTACTTACATTATTATCAACCATTCCAGCTGCATCAATATTTTCACCATTATGATAAACTCGGGCATTTGATAAAAGATTATCTTTTAAATATACACCTTCTGTTTCAATTTCATTGATTACAATATTTTCATTACTTTGTAATTCTAAAATAAATATATTTCCCAAAGATAAATAACCGGGATCAACTTCAAAATAATCCCCATTTTTATCACTTTTCCAGTCTGGTTTAAAATCACCAGCTAAATCATTGATCATCCCATTTTCATTGACATTAACATTACGATAATAATTAGTATTCGCAATACCTTTTAAGGTAACAGTTTCAATGTTTTTATTACTCGTATAAATTCTCATTTTCTTTAATGCAATATTGGCAAACTTATTATTTTCAGGTTTAACTTCAAACAATAAAGACGTATTCCCATTATTACTCCAACCGCTTTTTATGTCACCATCAGTTATACTTGTAATTTTATAGGCTTGATCATTAACCAAAGAAATATCTAAATATTTAGAACAGTTTTCAATATTTATATCTTGATCTAACGAAATACGATACTCATCACTATAAAGATCTAATCCCTCACAAGTAACATGAATACTATATGTACCCACTGGTACTGTCTTAGGAATTACAAATTCATAATTTAATTTACCATTTTTCATCTCAACTTGATATTTGACTGGTCTTGCTAGTGATTGATGAGATTTAAAATCGACTAACTCTAAATTTATTGTAGTAGATTTATTCTTATTTTTTATTACCATTGGTACAATATTTTTCACACCATAATTTCCTTGTGAAGAACTTATTTGAATAGATGGTAACTCTCCAGATTTATAACCCCATACCTGTACTTCAACAATATCATTCGTATTTTCCCAACTAGTATATGAATCTAATGTTTTTAACATGATTTTATTAGTTGAATAAACTTGATCAAATTGAATTCGAAATGGCTCACATTCAATATTCTTATCCCACCTAAATTCAAATTCACGACTGCCATTATTTAAAATATTTTCCCAAGTTTGACTACTATCATCCCAATATAATATTTCTGCAACTTTAGGGCCTTGGTCATTTCCATATGTTGAATATAGATCTAAAGAATACACATCTATTAAATCCTCTCCATAATCAAATGTAAAAATTCCTGGATTTTCTCTAGTTGGCTTATTTGTAACGGGCGTATACATTGCCCACTGAATACCATCAATTAAATCGCCTGTTACTCCTGAATATCCAGTAACGTTGGTACTGATCTTACTGCTTAAATTAACATTATTTAATAAAATTAGACCATTTGTAACACTTTCACTATCAATCGTTGTTCTTACTTGATATTGACCCCCTGACAATGTTCCTGGTACTTGCAGCACTAATTGAGTAGTGTCACCATTGATTACCCCATTTTGCTTTGTTGCTTCTACTTCTCTTGCTTCTTCATCAATCAGTACTGTGTTATATTCTTTACCACTCAATCCCGTTCCAGTTATCGTAATTGTCAGATTAGCATTTGGTACTATCGGTTTATTATCTTTATAAACCTCTGTATAACCCACTTTCAAGATAGTTTGATCTAAATGCTGTTGCCAATTTCCTTGAGCCTTGATTGGAACAATATAACTAAAAAACATCGCCACTATAACTAATAACGAAACAATCTTACCTCTCTTTTTCATAATAAAGTTTCCTTTCCAAAATAAACACTATTTCATTCGTTTATCCCCTTTATTTCCCCAAACTACTAACACATTTATTTATTATCAATATTCACACTCCTTTTCTACATCTTTTGCGATTGTTACCAAACAATTTTATTGTTATCTACTTTTAGAATACAACGTTTTAATACCAGTGTCAATACAAAATGTAAGGGGTTTCTTTTTTGTCCTATATATGCAAAATTGTTACCAAACACTTTACAAAATAATAATTAAATGATATTTTTATAAATAAGGATGGGAGATATTATGAGAAAGTACGAAACAATTTCCATTGATTTAAAGAAACGAATTGAAAATGGTGAATTTGAAGAAACAAAAAAGCTGCCTACTGGTGGGCAGCTGATGAAAGAATATGATGCTAGTAAAAACACCATCAGCAATGCTATTAATTTGCTGGTTAATGATGGATTGTTATTTGCTATTCATGGTAGTGGTTTTTACATTCGAAAACCAAATAAAGGAACTATCAAATTAAATAACACAATCGGTTTTTCAGCTGAACATCCCGGTGAAAAATTAGAACGTGATATTTTAAGTTTTAAATTAATTGACTGTGATACTGATCTAGCAGAACATTTAGAATGTAAAGTTGGTACTCCAGTTTATGCAATAAAACGATTAATGTATATTGATGATATCCCTTTTGCTGTTGAATATACTTACTATAACAAAGACATCATTCCTTATCTTAATGAAGACATTGCAAAAACATCAATTTTTTCTTTTATTATTAATGATTTAAAACTTACGATCGGCTTTTCTGAAAAATACATTTTTGCTAAACCACTATCAAAAGAAGATCAAGAGCTTTTAAACCTAGAACCTGGTGCCTTTGGTTTAATTATCGATGATAACGTTTTCCTTTCAAACGGCAAAAAATTTAATTACTCGAAAATCTGGTATAATTATAAATATGCTAATTTTTTCAACAATGATAAATCAACTCGTAAAAAATCATAAACAGTATTATAGTTTATGATTTTTTATTTAGGCTGATTATGATTTCTATGATGACTATCTTGATTATGCCCTGGCTGACACCCTTCAGGAACCTCCTCTTGATTAAATATAGCTAAAATATTATACAGTTCTTGAACACTAAACTTATTAAGTTCAGCAAAAGAATATTGTGAAGTATAAGACATAATCGTTTCAATAATTTGATATTTACCCGCAGACATATGATGTGATGAAGCGTTATGATGAGTTTCTTGATCAACTTGTGAACAATGATATCGATTAGTTCCAAGCAGGTTTTATAATTTGAAATAAATCATTTCACATAACAATCGATTTAAATATGGCAAAGAATAATAACCATCATTATAACTGTCAGGAATTCCATAAACATATAATAAATCAGCATACTCCTTTAAATAATCTTCTTCTTGAACAAAGGCAATGATTTTTATTTTACGTTCCTTTGCATAATCTAAAATCTCTTTTTGAGCATCAGAAAACCATTCCTTATATACACCAATAAAAACAATAGTATCATTATGATCTAACTGGTTTAGATACATCTTTTCAAACTCATAAAAATTAATCAAATATGCCGGAATATCGTTGACTAACATCTCTAACTGCAGCGTATAAAAATCCGCCAGTTCATGACTATCACCAATAAATGTAACACTTTTTGAAGTTTTGAGTAACTTAACAATTTCTTTTAACTTATCAATATCTAAATTTAATTTAGTCTGTCTTAAGTTAGCAAGACCATCAACATATAAAGATTCACTCATATTTTCAATCGTCGTCCGCATAAATCTTTGAGTATGAGAAATAATTCGGCGCATTTTAACATCCCTAGTAAACAACTCAAATTCATATTTAAAAGCCTGAAAGGATTCAAAACCAGCTTTATTGATGAAACGACTAACTGAAGCAGGAGAAATATTAGCTTCTTCTGCAATCTTCTCTAATGATAATATTTTAATATCCTCAATGTGATTAATAATCGTTCTAGCAATGTTATAATCATTACTATTTGCGATTCTTTCATTACAAAATTTAATAAAACTAAAACAATCATTCTTCATCTTTTTTTTCCTCCAAATTATCTTTATATTTTTATAATACAACAAAATTAACCTTAAATATTTAATTTTATCTTAATATTACAACTTTTTCACACAATTATTGCTTTATAATTTAATATTTGCTAATGTTAATTAAAAGGTGGTATCAACATATAATGAAAAACAAACTGATCTTGTTATCAATATTATCTGTGGCATTAGTTTCATCGATTAGAGGCTCAATAATTCCAGGAATGAATTTGTTATATCAAGAATATTCTGCTTATCCTATGTCTACTGTCTCTTTAATCATCACGATTCCCTCTATAGCTGTTATCCCTACCTCATATTTTTGTAGTAAGTTTGTTGGAACAAAAGTTTCTTATCGAACTATATTGATTGCGATGAACGCTGCTCTTTTATTTGGTGGGACTGGTCCATTCTTTATTGACGAGCTCTATTCAAGATTATTTTTACGACTGCTCTTTGGTATTGGAATCGGAATTGCCATTTCTTTAAATAAATCCATCATTTTAGAATATTACACTGATAATCGTCAAATCAAGTATTTAGGTTATACAACGATCATTTCCAGTCTAGGTGCAATCTTCTTCCAAACATTAGTTGGCTATTTAAGCAAGATTTCAACTGACTTTATGTTTCTTGGTTATTTACCTTTAGTAATAACACTTATTCTATCTTTTTATATTCCTGATATTCCTTTAAAAGCACCATCCAAATCAACTATCAAAAAAGAAAAAAACATCAAACTTCTCACCATCAGTATTTTCTTTCTAATCTTAAATATGCTGATGTCATCGATTGGTATTAATTTGTCAACTTTGTTTGCTACGAAATCATTTGCAGACATAGCTGTAATAACAGTCCATGCTAATAACATTAATTCTATTTGTTCAATCAGTTCGGGTCTATTATTTAATAAGATATATAATAAATTCAAGAATAATTTCCTCCCCATTTCCTTATTTCTTTGCGCTTTATCTTTAGCAATTTACATTTTTGGGAAAAGTTACATCAGCATGTATATTACTTCGGGAATCTTCGGCTTTACCTATAACACCATTATTTTATACATCTTCTTGATTGCAGCGCAGACCGCTAAAGAAAAGGGTAATGCAGCTGTGGGCGGATATATGGGAATAGCTGCTGGAATTGGTGGCTTTCTTCCCTCATTTCTAGTTTATCTTTGTCAATTATTCTTTAATGAAAGTATTTATTCTGTTTTGTTTATTGCTGTCATGTTTTTAGTTTTTGTCGGATTCATCACTATTAAGTTTTTACCTGCAAAAATAAAATCGTAACATATAATTTTAAACAGGTGCAAAAGAAGAATTCCTAGGAATTCTTCTTTTAATAAATATTCTTTCTTTTCTTTATGATTACAAACAGACCTGCCATGATCCCAATTAAAGAGATATAGAGACTCATTAAATTCTCATCCCCCGTATTTGGGACTACTGGCTTTTTGTCAACTGGCTTAATCGAGTTAATTGGAGTAACACTGCCCTCTTTCTTTTCAAGAGTATCAATTGCATCATTAATTGCTTTTGCCATAGCATCAACTTCAGCTTGCTGTGTAATATTTTTTCCACGAACTACAGCATTTATTGCTGCTTCTACTTTGGAAAAATCTTTATAATCATCCTTGTTTAATTTTTCAGCAGCTACAATAGCCGCATCAACAGCCTGATAATCAGCATCTAAATAAGTTAGTTCATTTTTTGCTGCTAAAAGTGCCTCGTACAATGCATCGCATTGTTCTTTAGTAATATTTTCAACATTATAGCCACTAATTGCTGCATCTAATGCTCGACTGAGTTTCGCATAAGAGTCTAGTGTATAGAGCTTTGCATCTAACACCTGAATTTCATTGATTAATTCTTCTAATATTTGAAGTGAATATGTTTTTGTTAATTCTGGATAAGCACAGCTCATTGCATAATGCTGCCAAGAAGCATGCTCTTGGTTTCCAACATCTGAAAAATTTCCATTTGGTTGATATGTTTCTGGATAAACACCACCAGGAGTGGAATGATCTAAAATAAAACTAGCTAAATAATCTAACTTTTCATTATCGTCTTTTACGCGATTAAACATAATTTCCCATGCTAACCCTTTACCAATAATATGATTTCCACTTTGTTGAGTATCAAAATCATAGACAACATCTAACATCTTATAATCATCATAATCTTGACTATCATATTTTGCATAAATATCATAAGTATTTTGCATGATTTTTTCATCCATTGCATACCATTGAGCTGCCATTGGAGCCCAATTGACCCATGACATTCCTTTAATAAACTTCATGTTATTATCAATATCATATAATTCAGCATAAATTTTAACTCCATCAACTTCAGTTGTTAAATATTCATTGATTCCCTTTGTTAAAGTTGCGGAAGTATCAGCCCATTTAATTGCTGAATCACTATCGCCAAATTCTTTTGCTAAAGCACTTAGTTCATACAAAGCTTGTGATGCAAATACATTTGTAATTAAATCATAAGATTTCCAATATCTTCCCTCACGTGAATGCTCAAAACTGTCATTTCTCATTAAATTATATTCGTCACTTATGTATCCTTGATCAATATAATAATTTGCAAATCTTTTAATAATTGGATAGGATTTTTTGATAAACTCTTGATTTTCTACCGTCTTTTTACATCCATTAACAAATTGAGCCCACGCATGGATCAACATATAATTCCCATCAATTTGAACATGATTGGATAAAGTATGAAGATTGGATTTATATGCAACATAGCCTGCCTCTCCAGCTACTGCAGTCCCGTTATATAATGTTGCTAAATTATCCACATTTTTACTTCCATACCAAGTAATTGTATTATCACTATTTTGTGGAGCTTTAATTTCTAAATAATAAGATTGCGTTTTATCGACTTGTTCCAACGATAAACTAAATTCTAAATGTACCATTTGCCCACTTGAAGATAGCTTAGAAATATCAATCGCAGCGTCATCTACTTTGATTGCTTCTGCACCATATCCTTTATATAAAGTTGCAATAGCAATTCCCTCTTCTAAATTATTTTTACCTAACAATACATCTACAGCCGTTACATATTGATCTAAAGATGGAATTTCCTGAATCCCAATATTTTTATCTCCAATTGTCATAAGCGGTACTCGATAATCACCCGAATATAATGGTAGGATATCTAACTCAAAATCAAAATCATGACTATCCCAATTATCACCATTTAAACTATAGGCGCTTGCTTTAAGAGCAGGGTTATAATTCCATTGTACATAATCATTATTTTCAGCCCATAAAACAAAATAATAATCTTTATCGGCAGCGACTTTAACTTCTTTTCCAAAATCAATTTGATAATTTTGTACTCCAGCTTTTTCAATTGCTATCTCCCCTGAAGCAATAGCCTTACTATTTAAACTTTCTCTTAATTCACCAATCAAATTACCACCTGCCACGTTAGCATCAGCAGTAAAAGAAACGGCTTGAATTGCATCACCATTTAATGAAATTTTTTGAGCATATGGTGATTGAGCAATATTAACTTCTGAAAATACTTCCGCTGCAATAACATAACCAGTTTGTGACCAAACATTATTTTCCCAGTTCATAGATGCTACAGAACCCGCAAACATTGAAGAACCACAAGCAATAACTTGACCGCTGGTTGTTGTAATATGAACATAATATTTTTGTCCTGGTGTCACAGGAATATTTTCTCCAAAATCAACTGTTTGCCAGCCATTACTTGATACTGTTTGTGAAATAGTTTTTATTGTTTTTGCCTCATTTCCAGGTTCAGTTGTCAACTTAAAAGTAACAGGAGCACTTCCGGTTAAATAAACTCGAAACGAACAGATAGAATCACTATTTGGCACAAATGCAAAAGCAGAATTATTAGTAGTTGCATTAATTAAAAATAAAGCAATCGAATGATCTGTATTTGACATAAATGAATTATCTGTTTTTTCATCATCATTTCCGTTTAATTTAAATGCCGGATATGCGCTTTCTGCAAAGCCGCCTAAAACCGGAACATCATAATTATAACCCATAATAGCATTATCCGCAGGTTTCCCATCAGCCTTTCCGAACATAGCAATACCATTATTAGATTGTACAAAGAAATGATAAGTTTCTCCTTTTTTTACAGTAATTGGCTGGTCAAATGTAAATGTCTGCCAGCCACTAGCAGTAACTGTAATCTCTTTACTTATCAACTCTGTTGAAGCATCTGTAATATTTGTTCGCAAACTTCCAGTTAAAACATCATTTCCAGTAGAATTAGTGAAAATAGAAATTGATGTTACTTTATCACTATCTGTTTGAAATGCTACTCCACCACCGTTATTTGGTCCTTTTAACCCAAATAACGCATGATCAGAAAAAGTCTGTGAGGTATATAAATTTTGTGTCTGTGCTGTTTCTCCCTGGGATAGATAGGAGTTCCCAAATTCTTCATCTTCATAATCAGGAACGATATGCTGAGCATAATCTGCCCCTAGTCCTTGTTGATAGCTCAACAAAAAATTTAATACTTGCCTTGATTTTTGATAATCACCATAAGCATTTTGTGCCATTACTTGAATCGAACTATCACGAATAAACATTCCCTCATAAGCCCCTGTCAAAGAAGTCGGTGCATAACCCCGATTCGTAATTCGATTCGTTAAATTAGCATATGTATTCTTATACATTTCTTTAGCCGCATCGCTTGTCCCTACATGTTCAACTGCAAAAGATGGTGTTCCTAATAATGAAATTACCATTCCAGCAGTTAAGACAATAGTCATTATTTTTTTTAACTGTTTCTTCATCTTCCTCACCTCTCTAATTTGTGTGTTGTTTACTCAATGTATATTGTCTACTTTTATTATTCCCTCCTTTTAGAACAGGTATTTTAATCAAAAAGACAAGACTAAAAAGTATTACACTTTTTTGGTCTTGCCTACCTAAAGTAACAACCCACTAGTATATCTTTAATATACTATTATTTATTATCATTTTAAATCTGTCTATACAATTTTGGTACAATATTTCATTAAATAGTATAATTCTGGTACATTGTTTCACTATCCCACTAAAAAGGAAGTGATTTTAGAAACCATTCCCTTTAAATAACATAATTTTAAACAAATAAAATAATCTAGCCTAGAATTTCGCCATTTGATTCAATCACTTTTTGATACCAGTAAAATGAATCTTTTTTCTTTCTTTTAAAAGTACCATTACCTTTATCGTCCAAATCCACATAAACAAAACCATATCTTTTTGCCATTTCTCCTGTACCCGCCGATACAATATCAATACACCCCCAGGTCGTGTATCCGAGTAAAGGAATTTGATCTATCTCTACTGCCTTTTTGAATTCAACAATATGACTACGCAAATACTCAATACGATAATCATCATGAATCGCTCCATCTTCTTCAACAATATCATAATTACCCATTCCATTTTCGACAATGAATAGTGGTTTTTGATAACGGTCATATAATTCATTTAAAACAAACCTAAGACCTTTGGGATCAATAGGCCATCCCCACGCAGTTTTTTGTAAATAAGGATTGGGTGATGCTTGCTGCCCTCCTGTCGTTGTTGTATTACTTGCATCACAATCAAATGCTGTTGTACGATAATACGAAAAAGCTAAATAGTCAGATGTATTTTCTTTTAGCACCTCATCATCACCCAGCTCTTTTTTTAAAGTGAACTTATATTCATCAAAAATACTTTGAGCATAATTAGGATAATATCCTCTCATCGTGATGTCTGAAAACATCAACGCTTTTCTTCTAAATTCATATGCTCCAAATACATCTTCTGGTTTGCAAGTCATAGGATATATTCCTGATAAAGCACACATTGTCCCGAGCATAAAATTAGGATTTATTTTTCTAGCTATTTTATTTGCCTTAGCACTTGCCACTAATAAATGATGAATTGCCTGCAGCTTGATTCCAGCATCCTCAACAGGTGTTTCCCCCTGATTAGAATTACTTTTAGTCTTCCTATTATTTGATGCAAGACCTAATGTCCAATATCCACCTAAAACATTAATCTCATTTACTGTAATCCAATATTTGACTTTTGTTTTCCAGCGTTCAAACAGTGTAGAAGCAAAATTCAAATAAAATTCTATTAATTTACGATTTATCCATCCACCATATTTTTCAGCCAAATTCAATGGCATATCAAAATGAAGAATTGTCACTAAAGGCTCGATGTTATATTTTTTCAATTCATCAATAACAGCATCATAAAATCTTAGACCATCTTCATTCGGTTCTTTGTCATCACCATGAGGAAAAATACGTGTCCATGAAATAGATAAACGATATACTTTAAACCCCATTTCTGCCATTAATTTAATATCTTCTTTATAACAATGATAAAAATCTGTAGCATTATGACTTGGATAATATTCTGATTCCTTAATAAATGGGTGAAATCCAAATGGAATACATTCCCCAGCCTGAATACTTGTAATATTACCATTATCAGCTTTACAATAAATTCTTCTAGGATTTTCTTGATTTCCATCAGTTAACATATCGTGAACAGCAATACCTCTTCCCCCTTCTTGCCATCCCCCCTCATATTGATTTGCAGCAGTTGCGCCACCCCATAAAAAATTTGTAGGAAATTTCATAATCATTCTCCATTCATATTTTTATCTTTTTCAGATTTTTCTGTTGCATCTTCAATTGCCGCCTGTTTATTTGATACTGAAACAAACGGAACCCAGACAAAGAAAGTTACAACTAAAATGATTGCCTGGATAATAATTCCATGTAATCCATAGCTTATAAACCCTGTAATAAAAATCGGTAACCCAGGAGGGCAATCCACAATGCCACATGTCAAAAAGCCTATATTAGTCGCAAAAATAGCAATTAACGCAGCAATCGCAGAGTTACAAATAAATGGAATAGCAAAAATTGGATTTAATACTAATGGTAAGCCAAAAACTACCGGTTCATTAATACCACAAATACCTGGAACAATTGAAAATTTAGCAATTGCTTTATGATCTTCACGTCTTGAAAATAATAATATAGCTATTAATAATGACAGTGTAATTCCACCACCGCCTACAACAACAAAACTTGTCCAAAATCCCCTTGTTAAAATATTTGTTGCAACATGTCCTGCTGAAACCGCAGCAATATTATCTGCCAATCCAGCAGCTGATAATGGACCTCTAATCCCTTCGATAACCATTCCTCCATGAATTCCAAGAAACCAAAATAGTTGATTGACAAGAGATAATACCACGATTCCAATCGTTGTATTTGCTAATGCTTGTAATGGAATTTGAATAATGTTATAAATCCATACATTTAAGTAATTACCAGTGAACGATTCGAATAAACATCCACAAATAGCAAACAATGCAATAATAATAAAAATTGGAATTAAAATATTGAATGAACGTGCTATTCCTGTTGGTACTGAATCAGGCATCTTTATTTTAATGGCATCTATTTTTGATAATCCCTTTAATAATTCTATAGCCATGATTGATATGAGCATAGAAACAAATAAGCCCTGGGCCCCAATAACTCCTGAACCCAAACCACTGATTATAATAGGATCTTTCAATCCCTCAACAGCCGTACTAATGGCATTAGGACATACTGCTAAATATGCTAATAACCCTATCAATCCACTTTCTAAAGTTGGCAACCCTTCTCTTTGTGCCAATTTAGTACCGATTAAAAAAGCAATAGGTAATGCCATACATGAAATAGTAACAAAATTCATTGCTGTAAAAGCTGGTGATAGCTTTATTAACCATGGAAACCATTGTGCTAAACCACTAGTCCCCGAAACTAAAATATTTAACATACTTCCAAATGAACCAATAATAATAAAAGGTACATACATCGTAAAGGCATCCTTGATTGAGCCAAGATATTTATTTGCTTCAATCTTAGCAGAGAATGCTAATAAACCATTTTGTAATTTTTCAGATAACTTCATTTTATCTCCTCTCTCCTTTTCCAAAAAATATAAGTTTTCATTCCTGCAGTAAACTATTTTCTTATATTCCTTAGCTATAATTATAAAATGAGTTATTATGGAACTCCATGCTTTTAATTTCTATTTATTTGTGGAAGTTATCAAAAAATAAATATTACATATAAATTATAAGGAATCTCATTAAGTATAAAATTTGTATCGTGCTAATTTATCTTTGTAAAATAAAAATAACTGCCGATTTAATCCGCAGTTACCCTATCTTCTTATTAGATAGTTTAGTAAAAACAGCTAGTTATTATCGTTCTAAAACCGTTTCGATTTCTTCAAAAATCGCAATAATTTCTTCATAAGTTTTCTTTCTGATGATCCTTTTAACATATAAAGGATTTTTAATCATATAAGCTAATTCATGATACAAATTTAATATTTTTGAATTTATCGGTTCTCCTATCAAGGGAACAATTATTAATTGAACCCTCTTTTCATTCCATAGAATTGGCTTTGATAAAATACCAATAATTACTTCTGTTTGATTATTTGCACTTATTCCATTTAAAGATAAAATAGAAATCATATTATCTAATTCATGATTAGCTACCTTATCATTTTCAATTATTTCTTGAATTATATTTTTATCATAATTAGTGCTATTGATTATAAATGATATAGCTTCTTCCTTAGTATCCGCATTGATTGATGTTAATACCATTCGCTTATCTATATAATCTCTTATCTTAAATACTTCTTGATCACACAGTATTGTTTCAATTCTCTTTTTATCATTATCACTAAAAAAATAATTGACTTCAATACTTGGTACAGAAAAATCACGTCTTAGTGGAATACTGGATATTAATAAATTAATATTTGTAAAATCATAATTATTTAACTCAATATAATCAGCTGTCTTAACCTCATTAATATATTTTCCATACATCTCTTTAATTTGATAAGCCAATGTATGAGCTGTCCCTCTTCCTAGACCACTTACAACTAAAATATTTTTCTTGTTTTTTATTTGCGTACGCAATAAAGCTAGATTCATATGTAATGCAATATAACCCATCTCATCTTCACTAAGGCGGTTGCCATGATAATCACTGAATTGATCACAAGCTGTTACTGCCATTTGATAGGCAAAGATATTTTGCTGTTTAATTTTATCAATTAACGGATTATGAAGCACTACATTATACCGCGAACGAACCTCCAAGGGGATTAAATGTAATACTAATTGTGATTTTAATTCTTCATCTTGAGTTAAATCGATTCCCCATTTACAGTTAATATTATTAATCATATTATTGACTAACTTATTAACATCAAAATCTTCGATAATGCGATGGATACTTTCATCAAAATGACAAATAATTCTTTTTGCTGCTAAATGTATAGAAAGTGATACTATTTCTTGATCTTTCATTTCTATTGTCAATTCATCATTAATTAATTTTGCCAATTCAACAGCCACTATACTATCAGTCCAGCGAGCTATATCGATAACCATCTTATCAGTTGATTTTAAAAATATTCCTTTTTTAATTCTTTTTAAAGAGATATAAATATCAATTATAAAATTTTGAACTGAAACTTCAGACATTGATATTTGATATCTAGTTAATATTCTATCTACAATATCTTCAATCTTCAAAATCAGCTGGAGCTCATCATTGTTAAATTGTGTTCCAGGAAACCCTTCTCTTTGATCAATATGTGTAATATAAATCTGTGCGAGGCAGAGTCTTTTATTAAACTCCCTGCCTTCTACCCTCATTCCATAATGAGGTTTTTGTAATAATATTAAATCATATTTTTGAAAAGCCTTTCGTACGGATTTAATATTTTGTGATAATACCGACTGAGAGATAAAAAGCTTTTCACATAGAGCTTCTGCCTTGACCCAACCATTATTCTCAATCAGATATTTTTGAATCCATTCCTCTCTTTCTGTCACACTATAAATTGAAAAATCGTTAGTATCATTAAAAGAATTACATAAATTTATAAATTCTTCAATATCGTTAATTACCAGCTTAATACCACGAGATGGAGTGACTTCTATATAATTATCTGTTGCTTTCATATCACAATTCAAAGATTTTATATCTTTAAGTATGGTTTTTGTACTAACATTATTCATAGCACTTAATGTTTCAGAAGTTACATATTCCTCTGTTTCTTTTAAATATTTTAATATTTGGTAGTTTCGCTTATTCATAGTAGCATTATTATATCACAACATATACTTTGTCTCTATCAAATTAAACCAAACATGACCCTCATTTTTTATCACTCTGAATTTCCATAGAAAAACTGTAATCTCTAAAAGAAAATTATTTTTCATTATAGTTTCCTGATAAAATGATAATAGTAAATGGTCTTCTTTAAAATATATCATCTATAATTATATTCAATTTACTTTCAATTCTATCAGCAGCTTTTTTAACAATTTGATTTTCATGGTATAGATAATTAATAACTAAATTCTGCATATAAAAGATAAAGATTATGATCAGAAAATGTACTGTTTTTTTTACAGTCTTTTGCGCTAATGTAAATTTATTTTATCTATGCTTTATAGTATATAAAATATCATATCGTAATTAATGATAATCGATTTATATTTTTTCTACATAGGGATTTACACATTTTTATACAAAATATTTGCAATGCCATCAACATTGATCCGATAGTTCTTATTTAGCAGTCTCTTAGGCACAATAACTATTCCACTCCGTCTTTTATTAGAAATACAAAAAAGCGATAAACAATTTACATGTTTATCGCTTCAACACATTCAATATGGTGCGGGTGACAGGAATCTAGCTTTTCATTTTACTCACCCATTATTTATATCCTCGTTCTCTAACCTGACTATATTATACCATTGTGTAAAACGATACACAACACTATTTTTACTTTTTTCTTCTTTATTATATATTTTTACATGAAATTTATCAAATTTAATTTTAACTTATTCTATATTCTAACAATCGAGGGATGAAATTTCTTCCCATTTTTAATCTAGTTAAAGTCTAAACCAACTTTACAGAAGAAATCTAAACTCGTCAAAATATGTTGTATGGAAACGATCAGTTAGTCAATCTATTCATAAAAAGTTATATACCTTTATAATTGTTTTTTATTTAATCTATTACTATCAACTATACATACGACTATAAAAAGGCGGTTAACTGTTAGATTAACCGCCTTAAAGGGAGGATTTTTATTATTATGTTAAGTCTTCGCCATTAGTTGCAATGACTTTTTTATACCAGTCAAAAGAATCTTTTTTAATTCTTTTTCCATCACCAGTACCATCATCTTGATAATCAACATAAATGAAACCATATCTTTTTTCCATTTCACCAGTGCTTGCCGAAACTAGGTCGATACATCCCCAAGGAGTATAACCAATTAAATCAACACCATCAACGTTAATAGCTTGATTCATGGCTTCGATATGACTACGTAAATAATTAATACGATAATCATCATGAATACTTCCATCTTCTTCTACTTTATCTACCGCACCAAGTCCGTTTTCAACTACCATTAATGGTAATTGATATTTTGTGTAAAAATCATTTAAAGCAATTCTAAGCCCGACAGGATCAATCTGCCACCCCCAATCACTCGCTTCTAAATATGGATTAGAAACTCCAGTTAACATGTTTCCACTTTGACCGGCTATAACTTCTGGATCAGCAGAAACACATGCTGACATATAATAAGAAAAAGTAATAAAATCAACTGTTCCCTCTTTTAATATCGCTTCATCTTCATCGCTTAAAGTAAAATCAATTCCCGCTTGTTCATATTGTTTTAATTTGCTACTTGGATAATATCCTCGTGCTTGAACATCACTATAGAAATCAACATTCCTTTGTCCTTCACGTTGTTTTAAAACATCACTTGGATTACAGGTATATGGATAAGTTGCTGAATAGCCAATCATATTACCAACTTTGTAATTATCATCAATTTCATGAGCTGCTTTGACAGTTAAAGCACTAGCTAATAATTGATGAAGTGTTGCTTTGGCAAGAACTTCTGGATTTTTTGATGGCACGCCAGCAGCAACCCAACCACAGTATTCAATGCAGTTAATTTCATTAAAAGTTAACCAGTATTTAACTTTACCTTTATATCTTTCAAAACAAGTCGTTGCATATCTTACAAAGCAATCTATTGTTCTTCTATCAGCCCAACTATTCCATTTATTAGTTAACGCAACAGGTGTTTCATAGTGAGACAATGTTACTAGTGGTTCAATACCATATTTATTTAATTCATCAAAGATATTATCATAGAATTTTAAACCTTCTTCATTAGGTTGTTCATCATAGCCATTAGGATAAATTCTAGTCCAGTTAATTGATAATCTAAACATCTTAAATCCCATTTCTGCAAATAATGCAATATCTTCTTTATAATGATGATAAAAGTCTGTAGCTTGATATGAAGGATAATCATACCCCTCATATGAACCAAAAGTAGCACCAGCTGGCGCCTCTAAAGCAAACATCATTTGAGTTTCAATTTTACCGTCTTTAGTTTTATAGGTAACTTCACGAGGTCTAGTTCTAGACCCTCTAGTACAGCAGTCCGAGGTACTTACACCTTTGCCACCTTCATTCCATCCACCTTCGTATTGGTTTGCAGCCGTTGCACCACCCCATAAAAAATCTTTAGGAAATACCATTTAATCCAACTCCTTTCCATTTGTAGTAATAACTTTTTTATACCAATAAAAACTATCTTTACGATAACGTTTCATTGGAGCATTTTTAGCTTTATCATCATCTTCATCACGGTCAACGTAAATAAAGCCATATCTTTTAGTAATACCTTCACGTGTTGATACTAAATCTACTGCACTCCATGGACAATAACCTATAATATCAGCACCTTCATCAATACCTATTTCCATTTGTCTAATTGTTTCTCTTAAATGTTCTATACGATAACTATCATGAACGCTTCCATCTTCTTCTAAAGTATCCGCTCTGCCATATCCATTTTCAGTAATAATTAACGGTAAATGATATCGATCGGTTAGCCTTCTTGCAGTAACTCGAATGCAGTAAGGATCAAACATATGACCATCTTTGGCCTTCATAAAGTATTCATTACTGACTGCTCTACCAACACCTGGTTTATCCATTAATTTCATTAAATAACTCATTTCACGATTATCAGCATTTACCATATCGCTAAAATCTGATTTATAGTATTCTAAGTATTCAGTTGTATCATTTCCGTAACAATTAAATCCAATAAAATCAGGATGACATTCTTTCATGACTTCAAAATCCCCATCATGCACATCGATTACAATATCATTTTCTTTAAAATACTTCCAAACACTCTTGGGATACGTTCCAAAAACTAAAGCATCTAAATAGAAATTATTTCTTAAATCATCCATATTCATAGAAGCTAAATAGTCTATTGGATTTGATGTTTTAGGATATGAAGTAGTGATATTTGGTGCAGGTCCAATTTTAGATTCCGGACACATTTCATGACATAATTTAATAGTTTTTGCCTGACTGACAAACTGAATATGGGCTTGATTATACAGGTCACTTCCGGACTGTAGCCTGCCACTACCGCCAATCATATCTACAGCTCCAAAGAAAATTAACATGTTTTGTTCATTATACGTAAGCCAGTATTTAACATCATCTTTATATTCCGTAAATAAAATCTTACAATAATTAACATATGCATCAATCATTTTACGATTATTCCACCCACCATACTTTCTTTGAAGTGTTAATGGCAAATCAAAATGAAAGATAGTAACAATCGGCTCTATATTGTATTTATGACATTCATTAAATACATTACGATAAAACTCAATTCCCATTTGATTAACTTTACCTTCACCATCAGGTAAAATTCTACTCCATGAAATAGACATACGATATGCTTTAAATCCCATTTCAGCCATCAAAGCAATATCTTCTTTATAATGATGATAAAAATCACTAGCGTAGTGGAATGAACAAGTACCAGGATTTAATGCTTTAATATCCCAAATAGACAAACCTCGTCCACCTTCGTTATAACCACCTTCAATTTGTGCACTAGATGAACTAGCACCCCACAAAAAATTATCTGGAAAACTCATCTTAACCTCCTTGATACAAGTGTCATCACCAAAGATGTTGTCACTTAATTATTTTATGCTTTTGCAGCTTCTGCAGTTTCTTTAGCAATTAACTGTTTTTCATAAATCTTAAAGAATGGATAATAAATTAATGTAGCAGGAATCAACATTAAGTAATCACCAACAGCATTTTGCCATCTTAAAGTAGATAAGTATTGTCCCATACCCATTGGAAGCAGAGCCGAAATTGAGATCCATGCAGGTTGTAAAAATCCAACTTGATATAAGATCAATGCGCATAACATTACTACAGGAATATTTAATACATAAGGGATACATAAAACAGGATTATACATGATTGGCATACCGAATGTTAACGGTTCATTAATACCAAACCACCCAGGTACTGCAGAAATCTTCGCAACGGCACTAATTTGTTTAGATTTAGATCTAAGACCTAACAGAGCAAGAGGCAAAGTATTACCTGTACCACCTGCAATAGCCATATAACCAAATAAAGCGACAGGATAGAATACCAATGGCTCACCAGCAGCATGGGCAGCACCGTTAGCTACTGCAGCTTGAATACCCAAAGGCATGATAATCGGAACCAAAATCATAGTACCATGGATACCGAAACACCATAATAGAGCACCGAAGATACATAAAATGAACATACCTGGTACTGAAGTTAAAGCTCCCAAAGGAGTAGATAATAAGGCCATGAATCCAGAACAAATTGAATAAGTTCCCTCTGTACTTATAGTTACAACAGTAGAAATAATTAAGAAAAATACTGCACTTAAAAATAAAGGAATGATAGATGCAAATCCATCTTGTAAAAACGGAGGAACGACATCGGGCATTTTAATACGAATATTTTTTTCAGCACATAATTTTTCAATGCGTACAGATAAGAATACTACGATAAACCCAATGAACATACCTTGAGCTCCAAGATAAGTCATATCAATTGTAGTAAGACCAGATTCTGTTACTATCAAAGCTCCAGCTACAAGTAAGAAACACACTAATGCATCTACAGCATTCATAATTGGTGATTTCATTTTCAAATTCTTTGCGTAGTTGTAACCAAATAAAGCTACAACCCATAAAGAAAGTGAATTCATTGTAAACTGATAAGGTAAATATAAAATATTATAAACTGAATCTCCAGTTTTAAATAAACCTAATAAAGTTTCACTACCCACTGAGCAAATAATTTGTGAAATAGCACCCACCATGATGATTCCCATCAAAGACATCATCGCTGCTTGCAATGCTGCTAGGAACTTATTACTACCTAACTTTTGTCCAAAGTCTTGCAGTTTAATCATAAACTTACTTTGAAATAATTTTTCCATAATCTTTCACCTTTTTCTTTTTTTATTTTTCATCATATAATTTTTTAGCCAATTTCATAATGTTATCGCAATTAGCTACAGCATAATCAAATGATTCTATTGGTGCGCAAGGCAGACCAGTATTTTCTTTAATTTCATCTAAACGATAAGAGACTTGTGGTCCTACCATAACGATGTCATAGTTTTGAAATACATCTTGATATGCTCCAAGCCCAACAGCTTCAATTTGTAATTCTTCACCATGCTCTTGCCAGTAAGTTTCCATCTTCTTCATCAAAATACTAGTAGACATTCCTCCAGCACATACTAATAAAATCTTCATTTTCATTTCCTCCTATTATTTATTTTTTATAAAGTAAAATCATTTCTTTAATTAGTTCAATAGCTAACATACTAGTCATTAAATGATCCTGTGAATGAACTAATAAAACATTTACTTCCTGCTTTTCACCACGTGCTTCTTTAATAAGCAAATCCGTTTGCGCTTGATGTGCTAAGTTTGATGCTTGATCTGATTTTTTCATCAATTCTTCAGCTTTATCAAACTCACCTTTTCTAGCTGATGCTAGTGCCTGAAAAGCAAATGATCTAGCATCTCCAGAATTTGCAATAATAGTCATCGATACTAAATCAATATCTTTATTTTCATCCATAATTATCCTCCTCCCTATTCTTTTGTTTGCCTAAGTACAGTTTAGATAATAAAAAAATAAATGTAAACGCTTCAAAAAAAGTGCGAAAAAATTTTTTATACACTAAAAGCCAGTGTATAACATACTAAGTTGCTAATTTATTAAAAATAAACCACAAATTATCATTTGTGTATGAATTTATTAAACACGATTTTAATTAGTGTATAAATTTCTAAATATAATGTTTAATCCTACTTTTTTTCTACTTTTCGATCAAAATAAACACCTGTTTTTTTACCAAAAATCTTATGCTATAATATATACATGAAGATAACAAGAACACTAGAAATTACAACAGAAGAATTCTATGACCATTTAGAACAAGGCATCATTGAAAGTATTAAAAAAACAAGTAGTAAAATCATTAAGAAAGCGGATATTAAGAAAGGATTAAAATATTCTACTACGGAACATGATGTATACACTAAAACGTCTGTCAAGATCTTAGATTATCAAAGAGGCAATCATTATAAAGCCCGTATTAATTCAATAATGGATAATATTATTATTGAATATAGTACTAGAGAAGTAGATAAAGGATTAGAAGTTGAATTTGATCAAATCATTGAAAGCTTTGAAAAGAAAAAAACTAACTTTTTAATGCGTGAATTTTCTAAAGCTGTATATTTAGGCCGAATGACTGATACTTTATATGATATGCAAACTAAAATCCATAATCAAAGAAATAATATTAAAGAAACTAAGATAAAAAAAGAAAATAAGTTATTAAAACATATTCAAAGTAAAATAAAAGAAACAGTTTAATGACACTATAGTCATTTAAACTGTTTCTTTTATTTTTATACTTTTTTAATAATCATGATAATAACAGCAATTTCTACATCATTAATAATAATATTAAAGATTTTTTCTAAAGGCTTCAATATTTTTACTAAAAATTGATAATCTTCTTTAAAAGCATTGATGATTTTATTAGCATCATCCAGTTTTGTAATACTGGAACTTTGATTTAATAACCTTTCACATAAACATGCAATATGCATAAATAAACCAACTTGTTGATTTTCATTAAAATCATAAATAGTATTTAATTCATCAATAATATCTGGTAAAACGTTTTTTAATTTAGACACTGATACATATTTAAATTGTTCTTCTAGGTATTGATATACTGCATCATAATCAAATATCGTTGAACTAATTGGTTCAAACATCAAGATATGATCAATTTGTTCTGAAGGGCTTTCAAAGATTTTAGAAATCGAAATATATGGAATACCAAATAACTTAGGATCATATGTTCCTACAAAACAATGAATATCATAAGTCTTTTTTAATTCCGTTACTTCCTTTATTAAGACATCTTTTTGTGATATCGCTAAAGGAATAGTTTTAATATTTAATTTAGAATATTGATCAATGTAACGTTTTAACTGTAACGCCCCACCTTCTCCTGTATGACAAAGAGTAATAATTACTTTGTTATGTTTTTCTTCATTATTTCTTAATTTATTAATTTCCAAGTTAATTGTATGGTAAATGTAATCTATATCATTTTCCATGGTACATCTTCTTGCAATATCAATACCTACAAGAGTAATTGGCATATTAATAGCTCTTATCTTAATTGCTGTTTCTTCTTCAATAGTCTCTAAAATGGTTTTAATAGAACCCATATCATATATAACAATGACTCCTGAACCACGATTTATTTTAATAATTAAATCCGTTAAGTCACTTAACGCTTGATTAATATCAATTGTCAAAGAAAGGTCATAACTATAAGCATTATAACTTTGAGTTAAACTATTAGTTACATCTCTAAGAGAGGTAGCAGTAGTATCTCCATGCATTACATAAAGCAATACTGGTTCATTATCTTCGTGTTCGTCACTGTCTAGTAAAAACATTGCCATTAAAGCAACTTCATGAACAGGGCATTCAAGATTAAATTCATCACGTATAATATTACCCAGCTGTACACAGGCAGCATACTCCTGAGGATGATTTTGGATTATTTCAACTACTTGATCATTATTTAACCGTTGTTGAGGATTATTTAAAGATAATAAAGAATTAACATGCAAACATAATCCATAAAAGACATTAGAGCGATAATTTTTACCTAATTCCTTTTTAGTTTGATTAAAAAAATGACTGACTATATCAATGATTCTGGGATTGACTATTTTAGTTAATTGATTTAAACTAGTACGCTCATCGTATCTACTTAAATAATTATATTTTTTGAATAAGTTATTAATATGAGTATGAATGACATCTGTGATACTTTGATTAGTAATGCCTAATTCAATTAATTCATTGTATTGTTTTTGAATATCACCATACATTTTATTTTCATTTTTACTATTAGAATACACTTGATAACCTTCTTTTTGGTCATATATCAGAACATTTCTATTTGATAAAAGTGATTCGATTTCTATTTGCTTAGTCTTTAAATTAATTAAACTTCTTTTAACTTGATTAGAAAAATCATTGACAACCACATTAATGTTTTCATTATTATCTGATATTACTCTTACATATGCATTAGCACAGGCTGCTTTAATGGCAAACTTTAAATCCTTAATATTATATTTAAATTCACTTAATAGTAAAGCTTTGATTGTTTCGGCAGTAACTTCAATAGAACGCATTGAATGCATTGCTTCATTTGAAAAAAAACTATTTATTAATTCAAATCTTTCCTTCAAGGGTCTTTCCTTTAATTCTGGTAGAGAAATACTTACTGGAATGATTCTTTGGAGTTGGATATTACTTCGAAGAACATGAGAAACAATAACAAAAACGTCCTTTATTTCTAAACTATCTTTGCCATCACGAGAATAAATCTTATTTGTTTCCAAAAAAGTATATAGTTGACTTTGTTGCTTAACATCTAATAAATCAGCATTATCTAAAAACAATACTCCACCTTTTGCCCTTGAAAAACAACTAGTAGACAAATCACCATTACTTCCAAACAGTTCACTATCCAAAATGGAAATATTTTTAGCAAAATGTCGACAATTGATTTTAATATATGGAGCAGCTTCTTTAATGATACCATGCATTTTAGCAAAATCGTACATAGCATAAACAAACGTTGTTGTTCCACAGCCAACATTTGATATTAACAAAACATTTAAACTTTGTTGCGGATATAAAATTGCAGCTTTAGCTAATTGTACTGCTTTTTTTAAACTGCCGTCATGACCAATCATTTTACTAAAAATACTATTATCTTGTAGATTATTGTTTCCTTTTAAAGAATACATTATTGGTCGACTATTAGTTTTAATAAGTTTTCCTTCTTTAACTAGCTCATTTAATAATGATGAAGCATTAGAACGCAAGATATCTAATTCACTAGCAACAATATTGGTCGTAACTCCTTCATTTTGTTTAATACTCATTTGTACTATATAATCATACACAATTTGTTTATTGGTTTTCACGTACACTGCCTCCTCATATAATATAGTAAAGATATTTTTTTATTATATTTCTTATTTAGCTTTTTGTTAAGAGATATCTATAAACTCATTATTTTCTAGATTAAAAATCTATATTATAATATCTGTAGAGATAGAGTGGTTTTAGTTACCTCCTTGAACACTGGGTTCTAAAAAAATACTAAAGACTCTTGTACCGACCTACCAATCGTAGATCAGTTAATTATTTACTATACATTGAAACGCTTACACTGCCACTGTTTATCATTATATAAAATTCTCTTTTTCAATACAATATATATTTACTAAAACTTGTTCTATAAATAGGAGCCGGGACCACAATCCATACAGCTCAAGCAATTTTAATGGCTTTTATCCTATTTTTTCATCAAAGACGGATTGAAGAAACTTGTTTGATTTGATTATTTATTTGATAAATTAATTAAAGAAGGTATTATAAAGGGTGGTGAATAATAAGTCTATATCATTTGAGAACATGCTTGAACTCGTAAAGACAGATGCAGAAGCTTGTCACTCGCTTTCTGAAATCAAATAAAAACAATATGAAAGATTCACGTTACATTAAATACTTAGCCAGTGATATTCAGTCACATATTGAAAAACTGAATAAGAGAAATGTATGTTAAATCATATTCTTGTTCTATCATATAATCAACCTCACTCATAAGGCTATTATACAACAAAATTAATATAACTTTTTAAGATTTATAAAAAACTGCAAAAACAGACAAATCTCTTTATACCACGATTTCACCTTATTTTTCAAACCGAAAATCAACCAAATTTTAGACTTTTCATAATAAAGTTAATTTTATCGTGAAAAAAGTTTTTTCTCCGAAAATCCTTGATATATCACTACTTTTTACAAAAAAACATGTCTTACCCCTCGATTGTTAGACTATAGAATTTAACTTACTTACTTTTAAATACTAGCTCTTTAAATGACTCTATGAATTCTTGCTCTTGCTGATTAGGATTTTCAATACTATCTAATTTTTCTAAAAAATCTACAACTGCTGCACCTAGCCTAATATCTGCTTCATCATAAATATTTGATAGTCTATTTATCTTCTTTATACCATTTTGCTGTGCATTTGGAAAAAGATGTGCATAACGATTTAATGTCTGATTCCTATCCCTATGTCCTAATCTCTCGCTAATCACCATAACGTTCTCATTAATACTAATCCATAACGAAGCACTACTATGCCTAAAATCATGAATTCTAATCTGTTTTACCATTGCATCATTGCAATACTTATTCTTTTTTTTCTCAATTGTAGTATCGGCAAGTGGTTTATCTATACCAAATACATACTCATTCATACTAAAATCAAAATGCATCCTTCGATCTAAATAATAGCTATAAAGTTCGTCTTCCAATTCTTTATTCATCAGTATGTGCCTATTCATCTTATTTTTAGGCTTGTTTACAATATGCGTACCATCATCATTTATACGCTCTAATGACCGAGTTATTGCAATAATATGTCTATTAAAATCAATCTGCTTCCATATCAGTGCCTTTGCCTCACTCTTCCGACAACCTGTATAATATAAAAATTTATAAAATCTTCTATAAACTGGTTCGTCTACTACTCTTATAAATTTCTTAAACTCATCATATGTCCAAAATAACATTTCTTCAGTTGGTGAATTGTCAACCATCCTTTTTACATTATTAAGTGGATTGTTTTCCATCAACTCCTCAGTAACAAAATATTCAATAATATTGTATAAAATAGATCTTATTTTATTTGTATTCTTAATTGTTTGCCCCCTATCCAACATCCAGTTTTGCCAATCTATAATTACTTTTTTGTCAATGTTTTTTATCTCCAAATTTTTAAAAAAAGGTAATATATGTATGTCAATCTTTTGTCTATACGTCTTTAAAGTATAATTTCTAACTGTACCTTTTTTACTATAGTAATATGGCTCTATCATCTCTTTGAATAATAATTTTTTCATCATAAATTCCCCCATTAAGAATAATATTAATTAATCGATTTTGTTATCTTTGAATTTAAATAACTTTTTACAAAAAAACTGCAGATAGCAGTTTCAGTATAAATTATCTTCCTATTTCAAAAACTTCTATTGTATTCCACAATCATGCTCATTCTCACCTCCTTTTGTGCATGAATATGTTAACATTTATCCAAAATCTAATCATATAATCTTTTAAAGTATTATCTAATATAGGAATTATGTATAACCTCATTCATCTCAATTTTTCCTTCAAGCCATTTTATGGCCATTTTTCTATCTTTTATTGTTTCTATATTAGGCAAACCAACATCGCCATATAAAAAGTCGTAACAAACATAAAGTCGTTCCTCAATATCATAGTACATAAAGCTATCTCCAAATTTTTCATTGATCTTTTTATAGTACTCTTTGCTTTCCAATTTTGCTGAATCAAGCCGATTAGTATAATCTATAAATTCTTTGCTCGATACCTCATAATCTTTTGTTTTATCACAGTCATATTGATTTTTATCCATATTTTGAATATTTGATAGTATTGCTTCTTTATACTCCTCATTAGACATAGGTTCAACAGTTTGATCCATTTCATACAATATCCTATCTAATTCTTCTAAACGATTGCATGCATCAAAAAAAGCACGCTTATATCTTTCCATATAGTTATATTTAAATTCTCCAGAATTTAATAGCTCTAATTCTTTGCTTTTCAGTGCCAACTCCTTTTCTTTCAATTCATTAGCCCTAAGAAGTTCCTTTGATATTTCTGTTAATGTGGCTTCCATAATTTCTGCAAACATAATATCTCTAACTGTTTCAAACAACGCCATTCTTCTTACCTCCTCATATTATGAAAAACTGACTTGAAACCCTTCACCTGTTGGATTCACAGAAAATCCTTTTACCTTTCCACTACTAAAAATCTCTTCAGCATAGGAATTCGCTTGATTATACACATCTATACTATTACCTGAAAAAAATTTATCAAATTGTGAAGGAATATTTTCCTGTCCTGACTTTGAATTATTTGAATTATTAGATTTATTAGTAGGAACATTATTTTCTGTATTACTGTTTGTAGATTTTTCAGTAACTTTTGGCTTTTCGTTTATATTGATACTCATCTCTACCGAAACATGATTACCAGCTTTGTCTTTTACACTATAAGTAACAACATGATTACCGGGCTTAGAAGTATCAATTTGATTATAATCAACTTTTTCTACAAGATTTCCATCTATATTGTCTTCTGCCTTTTCAATATAGTCTTTAAGATCAATATTTTGACCATACTCTAATGTTAAATTCGTTTTATTTAACACTAAGACTGGTTCAATATCATCAATAACTTTCACAATCAGCTTCTTTTTTATGGATTTTACTTTATTAGAGAGTTTATAAATAACCATGTATTCCCCAGGTACTTCAAATTTTTTATTCTTTGGGAGTGTTAAGTCATACCTTTTATCATACTCTTTTATGTAATCACTAGGATTAAAAGATTTTGACATCCCTATTTCAACTTTATCAGCTTTTAAAGTCAGGTTAATATCTTCAAAGTACAATGATATATAATCCCTGGTAATATATACAACTGCTATCAGTGAAGAAAGTACTAAAACAAAACTCACAATTAAAATTATGAGCTTTGTTTTTTGTTTATTAATTTTGATTCTTTCATCCTCATAAACGCCCTGCATTTCAAACAGATGTTCACGCAAAGATCTCATCGACTCAGCTGGTATATCAGGGTCAGATATTGAAGATGGATCTACATCATATTTTAAGCATAAATAAATTTCTTCCATTTGAAGATAATCTAAATTTGTATTAGCCAACCACTCAAGATTTAATCCGTCTTTTTCTGCCTTCCGTAAAACATTCATTTGTAGTGGTGAAAAAGCAAGATGTTTCAAATCTTCTAACTTAGTCATCATTAAACCACTCCATCTTCTAAACCTGGTAATTTTTCTTTCTTTTCTTCTTGAGCGACCTCATGACTATAATTGTTATCAGGGTTATCCATATTTTTTTCTTGCCTATCCTCATCTATAAGATTATTTGATGACAACTTATAGTTATTAATACTATTAACAAACTGTATAAAATCCAAATCTGATAAACTGTCAATGTGTGCCTTAATCTCATTCCATAAATCAAATTCTACAGGCCCCGGCCTCTGACAACGTGCAATAATCAGTCTAAAGGCTTCATTTAACAGTTGATCATCAAACTCTTCAAATGAAATTAAATTTTTCTTTTTACAATCTAACTTTTCCAGCTCTTCCTTTAATAGCTTATTTTCTTTGTTCAGCTGCTCAATTTGTCTATCTTTCTCTGATAGATTATTAACAATATTTTTGCTATTTGCTGTTGTACCTATTCCAACATTTTTTCTATTTCTTTCGGGTATAGATGTAAAATCAAAATCCAATACCGCATTAATAATCATCGAATAATTGAAAACTGCTGTATCTTCAAGAATATTTTTATTCCATACAGTATCACAAAAACTACATCTTATATACTTGTCTTTAAATCTACATTCTAGAAAATTAGAGCCATCAAAAACGGTCTTAAAAAAAGTTGCGTTAAATAGACATTTTTTAAAATTAGAATTCCAAAATTCAATTGATAAATCATTAATATAATTATCAGTCTCTTTATCGTTTTCAAAAACACATTCGATAAACTCACATTTTACAAATTTATTATTTTTTAATTCCTCAATAACAATCGTTTCATGCTTATATATCTTATTTTCAATGGTTTCTACTTCAATCGGCACTACTTCATCCGATTTTAAAATTGTTTCTATACTGCTAACCTCTTTTTGTTCACTAGCCAATACTCCTTTAACAGTCGAATAATTAGGCTTGCTCTTATCTGTATCAATTTCTATATCGTAATAATTTGAAAGCGGAAATATACTCTCATCCAAAGTACTTTCTTCGACCCTACTTCTAATGAATAAGCACCCAGAAAATATACTTCCAATAAAATTAGATCTTACAATCTCAAAGTCATCAAAATTACAATTAATAAATTTAATATTTGGTACATCACAATCTATAAATTTAACTCCCTTGAAAAAACAATTAATAAATACTGTTTCTTCACATTCAAACTTTCTAAAATTAATGTATTCAAAATAACTATTCTTGACCGCAAATCTTTTTCTATCTTTCCCTACAATTATGCGATCAGCAAATGTTCTTGACTCACACTCAAAGTCACTTGCATTAGTTTCTTTATCTTCACATAGATTTAATTGTTCCAGGTTTAAAGTCATATAATTATTGTATTTTATATTATATTCTTCTCTAATTTTTTTAGCTTGTTCTTTTTCATCCCATCTCATTTTTACTCACTCCTTAATTTCTTGCAAATCTATCAAATTTATCTGCTTTACCATGTCTTTTTAGATATTCATATTCAATGTTAAATAATTCTACATCTGGCTTTTCAACTATAGGTAAATTCAAATAAAACTTACTCTTATCAAAAAATACGTATTTATCATACGGAAGTAACCTAGTGTAGTAAGGATTCTTATGTCTCTGTCTAAGAAACAAAATTTCTCCCATTTTAAAATCCTTAAGACGTTCCGGGGTAAAAATACGTTGATCTTCATATTTTCTCATATCCTTATTCCAAACACGCTCACTGCCTGCCTTTTTAGATATTTCTTCAACCGTGCTATCAGAACCAGATAGTAGATAAATTGTATTTGTAAAATTACCTTTAAGTGTTTCCGCTATTTTTCCATAATGTTTTTCCAGTTGTTCTAATCCTTGAATAATTGCTGTTAGTCTAATACCACGTGATCTAGCAGCTGTCAACATTGCATCAACATCAGGTAATGCTGGCATATTACCAAATTCATCTAAAATCAAATTAATAGGTACTTTTAATCTTAGATTAATCTCATCCCTTGCAGTACGTACAAGCACTTCATATAGTTGTTTGATAAACAGTGTAACCAAAGGATAGTATGTTTTCTTTTCATCATGAACAATCAAGAAAATAGCAGTCTTTTCACTACCGATTTGACGAAAATCAAAGTCACTATGACTTGTTATTCTTTGAATATCTTCATTAGCTGTCAAAATACTCAACTTGTTGTTAAACTGAGATTCAAATCCAGTCGATGTATCTCCACTTGATCCTACATACCCTTCCAGATAATTAACACTGTAGTCGGTTATACTTCTTTCCGAGTCAAGAAAAGCCTTCAGTATTGTTTTAGAATTTCTTATACCTGGCAGCTGCTTCTTTCCAATTTCAATAATTTTTTTGAATGAAATCGCATTCATGTACTCCACCTTACCCTCTTCGCACATTAGGGCACCGCAGCCAACAAGCATATCCCTAGCCGTTTCAGTCCAGATTGGATCTTTAGGATTTTCCTCTAAACAGATTGTATTGCAGGCATCTCTTAATAAGTCCATTGCTTTAGAATAATTTGGCTTGGGTTTTCTTAATTTATTTTCAATTTCTTTTGTATCCAGCCCAAGCAATTCATACTCTAATATTCCATTTTTATTTTTAATTTTCCATTCTTCATATTTTTTTATATATATTTCATCTGCTTTTTTCCATTCATCAAATGCAAGTTTAAATGGATTCCAGCAGTTGCTAAATTCAGGATCAACAAAATTTATTACAACAGTGTTGAACCCATTATCTTTAAATTTCTGTAAGGTATGTTTTGCGAGTTCTCCCTTAGGATCATTCACGACTACACTTTCTCCACACATAGCACACAACTCTAAATATTCATTTACAAAAGTCCATGTTTTTCCTGATCCAGTAGTACCTATAACCAAATTATGAACATCACCTGGATCAACATAAATACATTTTCTATTTCCTGTAATTGGAAATCCAGCACGTACATAACATTTCTTATCACCAATATTCCAACATTTAGCAGGAATCAACACCTTTTGTGTATTATTTAAGATAGGGATATCTTTTGTCCTTTTATTTATTTTATCAATAATTGGTGTCATTTTGATTTTTAATGCTTGTTTTGACATTCTATGTTCAACAAGTCCAGTTTTATTAAAATCAACTCTTAGTAAAGATTTCTTTACATCTCTTGTTCTATCAATTTTAGCGTATTTAAGCTGTTCATTTTTTGTAAGTCGTCTTTTTTTGACATCATCTCTAAAAAATATTCCGTAAATAATTTCAAACCATACTAAAAAAGCAAAAAAAGATAATAATAAAAAAAACTTGTTACCATCTAGGAATAACAAGCTGTAATCGAAAATATATTTAAAATCAAAATCCTTTAATACAAATAACTTAATTAACTGTATACCTATAAAATCAACAACTACTTTGGTTAATACAAATGAAATAATACTAACGACTATTTTTTTCATTAAACTCCCTCCCCTCTTGTTCACTAAGCAAACCATTATCTCTCAGCCATTTATAATATTCTTTATGCGCCAATTCCTGGTTAATACGACAATACCTGGCACTAAGATTAGACAATCTTTTCAATGAATATCTTGTCCTGTATGTTTTTTGATAACTATTACTGTGCTTTAAAAGGTATTGAGCATATTCATTTCCCTGATTAGCGGACTTTTTTAAATACTCTTTAGCAAGATTATTATTTGCTTTTACTCCATCGCCAGTTAAATAAATTTTGCCAAGTAAATATTGTGCATAACTATTATTACTTTGCTTTAACAGTTTAATTGCCTTACATATATCCTTATCTAAATATTTGCCATCCATATATTCTTTCGCTAATGTTATCTTTGCATATTCATATCCTATTTCAACAGATTTATTTAAATATTTTAACGCTCTATCCGGTTGATTATTCTTTTTATAAATAATATACATTTTATAATACGCATACTCATTAGTCTTGCATTTATTAAAGTACTGAACTGCCTTAGTCCAATCCTTTTTTACAATTTCCCCGTTACAATATATGTTCCCAAGTAAATAGTTGGAGGTATCATTATTAACATCATGGAGATACTTAAGTGCTGTCTCATACATTCCAATATATCCTTCTTTTAAGTATATCTGAGCCAACAATAGTTTTGCATTAGTATTTTCAAACTTTACAGCACGTTGCAAATATTCGACTGCTTTATTGATATCCTGTCCACACCCTTTACCAAGATAGGTCATCTGGCCAAGACGGTATAACAAGTTATCATCTCCATGTTTTTCAACCATTGATTTAAACTCATTGTAAGCAGTCTTATAATGAGTTTCAGCTTTTTCTAAATCAACCTTACAGGCAATACCTTTTTCATAATGATGTGCAACTTCATAGTTGGCATAAGCGTTATTTCCTTCAGAAGATTTTTCAAAATAATAAAGTGCCATTTCGTCATTTTTTTCAATACCCAAACCATATTGATACATTCTCCCTAAAGAATAATAAGCGTATTTATTATTGCTGCTTTCAAAATATTTCATAGCATTTTCATAATTAATCTCAGTTCCAGTGCCATACAAATAAAACTTACCTAAGCGGTATCCTGCATAGCTTCTAATAAATTTATCGTTTATATTTTCATCAAAAATACACTTAAAACCTTCTAAAGATCTTTTGTACATAATATTGGACTTTTCGTCTAATTTATTAGATGAATATAATTTTCCAAGCAATTCTAGTGCAAGAACATTATTTCTACCAGCCTCACTTAAAAGCATCTGCTCAGCTAAATGCAGTTCACTTTCATTTTTACTGCTGTAAAATAGGTTTGCTCCTTCTTTATAGCTTTGACTCCATTCTAAAATGAACTCATTTTCATTTACTGCTCTATCAGCAGTTTCCAAAATATCTGAATAATTCTCAATTAAATCATCAACAACATCAGTATTACTATTTTCAATGATATTTTGCTCTACATTATCAATCATTGATTTTTCGAAACTGCCATCATTTATGTTTATTTTTTTCTTGCTTTTATTTGTTATCTTGCGCTTATAATTTTTCAATATATGATTACCTATTTGTGAACGAAGTTTTTCAAGTTCTGTAGATTTAATATTTGATATATTTGTATTAACCTGTCTATTCATCAGGTCTTCAAGCTGCTCTAATTTTGATAGATAAATATTAAATTCCTTTTGAACGTCAGCATCACTCAGAACTTTATCAATTAGACTATCAATTAATTTTTTGTAAGGAAGCATATTACATGAATTATATGCCAGCCTGCCTTGTTTGGGTAAAATCTTATAAAGTTCATTCATTGAAACTTTTTCTTTTTCAAGTACTCTGCTGTCAATTACATTCATAAGATTTTTAAAATCAACATCTTTTGATTTAAAAAATTCATTAACACTTACTTTTAATTCTTTTTCGAACACTGCACGTTTAAGTATTTCTTTAATAAATGTAGATTTAAACTTTCTTAATTCTGTTGGTGTCAGCTTACCTCTTTCACGTGTTTTATCTTTTTCAAGAAAGCACAGATGAATATGCGGATGGGTTGTATCGATATGATAATTTCCCCACCATAGCATATTATCATATTCTAAATTCATTGTTTTAAAAACTTCCGGTAGTGCTTTTAGACATATATCATACCAGTCATCAGCAGTGACAATTCCAAATTCACTAAGCTGCTCAAAACTTGAAACAGATACTACAGTATCCCACCATAAATCTCCAGGTTTAGAAAAAGCCTTTCTCAATTCTCTTCTAAATTTATCGTGTTTATTTTTATCTAGCCATCCCATAGAAGAAAATGTATATTCGTTTTTATCAGATGTATAACCAAAGAAACCACCATCATGTAAACTTTCATCTTTGCAATCTACATTCTTTTCTTCCTGTTCAGTATACTCAAAAAAACCGATTAGAGACTCTGTACTTATCTTTCCTTTGAATCTTGATTCATCAGGTGCATCAGCACCATATTTTAAAAATCTCACATCACCTATAATTGGTGCATTAGACTTTGTCATAAAATACCACCTCTCAACAAAAGAAGAACAAATATTCTACCTTTGTTTATTGCTATTGTTATTCCACTTTATCTTTAACAGCACATGATCAGTTGCTATTTGCATTTGTAATATTATCAAGCACTTTTTTTACCGTTTCATCCAATTGACTTTCTGTTATGCCATTAGTGCTAACTATCAATTGTTTCAAAATAAGAATTTCAAATATCAGATTATTAAAAAATTCATTATTAAGACTTTGATACTGCTTTAGCACTCCCTTCAAATATGTCTCTTGTTCTTTATTTAATAATCTGAATGCATCTCTAGTTCGATACGAAAAAAGAAGTTCAACTGCATCTGTTATAATGTCAGTTTTAGTTACATTTGTATCATCATTATATTTTGACTGTTCATTTTTTTTATCATTAATAAGATAATTAATTTTATTGTCTATATCGCTATCTATCCGAATACATATTGCTATTTTTTTCATTCAATTTATCCTCCACATATATTTGAAATCTTGATTTGGCGTTTATTATCCGTTTGATTTCTTCTATATTATCAACATCTTTTAAATTAGTAGTTAATAACTTGATTATCGTATATTCCAGTTCTACTATTTCTCTATAAACTATTTCATTCTCATTATTATAACACTTTTTTTGAGAGGTATTTATATTGTCATAAGCAGTCGAAATTATATCTGCCATAACTTTTGTTTTACTTATCCTCTTGTCATTACTTTTATAAAATTTTGTTAATTCGCTCAGTTTAAATAATGTTTCATTATCAAACCTAAACGATACAGCTTCCATTGCCATTTTTATTCACTCCTTCTATAAAACGATACTATTTTACCTGTATTGCATTGTAGGCTTTTTTGTATTTCATACGTATTACAAAAATGCAATACATTTTTATACAAAAAAACTGAGCGTTGCTCAGTTGTTCAAGCGAAAGATGCAATACAATTTTTTTAAATTGTATAAATCTTTCTCTTAACCTGGTAAGAAACCGACTGTATTGCACCTTATGTATTGCAGTTGATCTATATATCAAATAAAAACACAGCCATCAACAAAGTACCTGATTATTGTATTTATCTTGTTTTACCATTTTCAAAATTCATATTTAACAGCTGTTTGCACAAGTCCTTATAAATATCCTGCTCATTTAGACACGTATCAATTAGGAAATTTTTATCTCGATCATATTCTCTTAATCCACGCAAGTAATACGCCTTATGCTGATCAAGAATAACAAAAGGTACAATGTTCTTTCGTAAACATTCCTTAAACATAATTGCACGACCAACTCTGCCATTACCATCTCCAAAAGGATGAACACGTTCAAATTTCAAATGAAAATCTATGATATCTTCTATATTAATATTTCTTCTATTTTCATACTCAAAAAGCAAATCATTTATATCCTTTTCAACATTTTCTGGTCTCGATGTTTTGATTACATTTGTTAATCCAATAACATTTGGCAGCACTTTAAATCCTCCAACATTATACCTTGGATTAAACTCATCGGATGTGCCACGCTTTATAATTTTATTCATCTCTATAATCATTTCCTTAGTTAAAGGTTTATCAATCGTATCTAATATGTAATCAAATAATCTGAAGTGATTAACTGCTTCAGTAATATCATCCGCCTTAATAACATCGTGATTTTTAGCAATAAAAGAACCGGTTTCAAAAATCATTTCGATCTGATCCTCAGTTAATCTACTGCCCTCAATTTTGTTTGAATTATATGCGAATAATACCTGTGTGACATTATATATATTACCAGGAAATTTTGTTTTTCTCTGTTCAATTAATTCATTTTTTAACTTTTCGATATTGCTCATACGTGTCTCTCCATTCTTATAATTATATAGATTGATTTTTGAAAATAATAGTAAATTTTGAAAATTTTTGATACATTCTAATTTTAAAAAGTGCCACGAAGGAGGAAATGTTTTCCTCCTCTCGACACCTCCTTTTTATAAATTTTAACCCACCGAGGAGGGACACCCTCCTCGTTCTCCTCCCTTTTATAAAGACTGTCTTTGTTAGCTTTTTTCACCTCTACTATGATTACTTTTTTAATATTCCATCTCAATCTTTATTCCCTGTGCCGGTGGTAACTGTCTTTCCAAATTACGTTTTTCTTTCAAAAAATTACTTGATTTTATTTTCTTTTGCCAACAGTTTTCTTTGAAAAAGTATTTATTTTTCTTTAAAATATCTTTTGCAAAATATGTATTTCCCGTAACACAAATCATTCCATAAAGTGTAAAAATAATATGATTTTTTTCTCGAATATTAAAAATTAAATCACGCTTTAAATTAAAACAATAATCTTTTTGCGTGGAAATATTATTTGTTTTTACTTCTTTTTGCCAACACTGATAATATTCATTGTATACAAATCCATCTCTTTTTAAATCACTTTTTATCTCATAACAATTATAAATTTCTAAATAAACTGTATCAAATTTTTTATTACTTTCCCAGTATGAATCCAGGGCTCTTTGAATCAACTTTTTATTTTTATAATCATCTGTTCGCTTTAATTCATCATATTTAACCATTTTTTCATTAATCGCAGTGTGTAATATATGGATGTAAATTTTATTAAATTCACTATCATTTTTTGTTTCACCTCTCACTAAATAATCAATATGGTGCGCTAAACAAATTAAAAGAGAATTTGACAGTTCACTTTCCTGGCGATATAAATTATAAATAATACACTTTCTGTCTTCATATTTCTCATTTTGTTTTAATGTCTTTTTTGATAAAACTATATTTATTTTTTTATAGTTTCCAATAACATTTTCGTCAATATTTGGATAAGCGGCATCAATCAGGTATTTAACTTTTTGATACAATGAATATGTTATTTTATTGAATGTCATTTACATTTTCCCCATCTTCACATAGATTTCTTTGCATTGACTTTTCATCCGACTTTTTTGCTTTTACCAAAATATTGTCCAGCTTTTCTTCAAAGCACATTCTCTTTTTCTGTAGATTCTCATCTTCTTTTTTCAGTTCATATAATTTTTTTAATTCCACATCAATTTCATTTGTTTGTGTTAATAATTGTTCTTTTTTTTCTTCCAGTTTCTTAATTCTGTTTATTAATTTCTTATTCATATTTCCTCCACATTATCATCTTTTACAGTTATTTGAAAGACGATTATTTAATTACTTAATATCTATTCTTTTTATTTTTTACTTATTCGGTTATCACCTGTCTCTATTACAAATAGATCATATATACCTTCAGTATATATACTATGTTTAGAAAAATACTTATAAATCCATTTTGAAATTTCAAATCAAATTCTTTTTTCTCTTAAAATAGAACGTCAACATACTTTCTACCCCAATCTAAAAATCCTGGTAATTTTTACCAGGATCTATACATAATTGCTATTTTAATCTGAGTCTATATTTTCATCAGGTTCCCTATTTTCTATTTCCTCATCAAATTTTTTACTTTCATATGATTCTTTATCAACAATTTCCAGATAAGTAATTTTACTTGCGGGTGCCTCAGTACTATCATCATACTTATCTCCAACCCATTCAAAATAATTTAAAAATTTTTCCTCACTTTTATCATATTTACATTCTAACAATGTTTTGAATTCATCATCCAGCAAACAGTAAAAATAAACATAATTATCTTCCTTAAAAGTCCTGTTATAAAACTTTACTGTATCAACATCACTATATTTATTTTTTTCTAAATACCTTTCTAACATTATTTTGTAATCATCAACTTGTTCATCAGATGCAAATGTAATTTGATCCTCATTAAGATATTTATACTTATATTTTGTTTTACTGTCCTCATTGCCAGTAAAATAAAATATACTGGCAATGATAATTATCAACAGTATGAATCCAATAACAAAATATTTAATTACAGCATATTTTCTATCAATAATCATATCTTCTCCTATACTAATTTATCTATCTAGAACGTGAATTTATAAATTGATTGACATCAATTTTTTCAATAACATCCTTAAAAACTGTGAAAATGTCTTCGAGAGAGACATCTTCAATTTCCTTAATTTTTTTAAATCTGTTGAAATTTTCTTCAAAGACAGCTGACTCACTTAATTCACTGATAAGCTCCTCGTAATCATAAATATTATTCAATGTATTTCTACTTTTGGAAACATTTACAAATGAATCTATTAATACATTCATATCTATACTAATATCTTTTTGAGTTAAAAGATTGTAAACATCAAATAAATCCCTCATTCTGGTATTATATATACCTCGGTCAAGAGTTGTTTCGATTTTTTCTGCAATTATATTTTCAACTGCATAAGTACATACATTTATTTTTTTATCACTGAATAAACTGTTAAAAGTATGCTCTATTGCCTCTGGATAAATTAATGTATTATTTGAAATATCAATTTTCAAGTTTAACCTTGTCTTACCTTTTAGCGCTAAAATAGAAACTGTATAGCCTGGATATCCATCATCAGACTGCCCTTCTTTAATATCACCTATTCTATAATCAAAAAATGATTTTGTAATATCTTCTTCGATAATATCAGTTATCATATTATTTATTTCCTCTACAGAATAAACTGTAGAATTTACCGTAGCATCCATATCTAAGGTGGTTCTATTTTCAAAACCTAATAAATTGCTGACGACAAAACCTCCCTTAATAATCAGACTGTCCCTGTACTTAGAATTACTTATTTTCTCTGCAAATTCTTCAAGAATAAAGCGTTGCTGAACATCTCTTAAATCCATATTCTTTTCTTTTGCATATTTTATCATTCCGTTTTTCCACTGATCTATATTTTTATATGCCATAATTTCTCCTCTATGCACTTTTATACAGACTATAAATTTCTGCGATTTCACTTTCTACATTAAATAATTTTCCATATTTGCTCAATTTTCTCATATCTAATTTTTTATTATTAAAATACGACTGTAAGGACTGATAGTATACCTGTGTATCCACTTTCTTTTTATTTCTGATCAGATCACAAATAGTTCTTTCACAATCATAGACAATAATTTTATTACCAAAATAATCAATATGTTCAACTGCCCCTACATGCAGCAGTTCTTTTTTTACATACGATACTTTTAAACGATTATTCCTTAAATGGCATCCTGAATATGTTGTTACATTGCATCTGGATGGAATTACTGTTGTTAGCCCATGTAAATAGCACGCTGTTTCGTGACTATAGATCATATTTTTATTTGCAAACTGATAGACAAAAAATTCATCTTCTAATTCGTTTTTATAAATATACAGTCCTTTAACAAGTTTTCTTAAAAGTTCTTTTTCAACCAACCGTCTTATCTCTCTTTTAGTAAATCCATACTCCAGCATATCACTATAAACCATGTATTCACCATTTAATTTATAGTACTCTTCAACTTTATTTTCTAATAAACACATCATATCACCGTTCCTATCGTACATATATTATAACATATATATGTTTAATATTCACATATTAATTAGAAATATACCTTAAACAGTCGTTTTTTTCATTTTTATACCTGTTTGCATATGATTTTCCATATGCATAATGTTTTGGACAATATGACACAAGATAATCACACAGCTTAGTTACAAACTCTTTGTCGCCTAGATCATTAGTAACACCGGAATTTTTTATAAGCCTTTTAGCACCAGAATTTCCAAAAAGATTAGCCATACCACAGACAAGGCCTTTAATGCAATCTCTTCTCGACGATAAATCTATTCCTAATGATTTTAATGCATTTTCTATCGGTATATAGTAATTATCGTATTCAAATTGATCCTGCTTATTCGCAAAATCTTTTGGATCATTAGAATAAGCTGTATGCCATGCTTTTTCTAATCCCTTATTATTTCTTAAAGATGCTTTAGAACAGCTTAAATATGCCTCAAAACAAGCGTATTTATTATTATCTGACTGATAACAGTATTTTAAGAATTTTTGAAGATCGTATCTGTTATCAAACTGGTAATATCCCAGTGCATGATAGTCATCAGAACTGCTAAATCCCTGATCATAATTACAGCTACTTTCATATTTTGCAAAGTATTTAAATTCCTCAGAAAGCATTCCGCTAACTCCGCTTGAAATTGAATTTGGAAATGCAGGAATTCCGTATCCTAAAATGGACTTGCTGTCCGTTTTATAAGAATTACGCTTTACCGTATTGCTCGAGTTACCTTCGATTGTATGGACAGTATTATCTGTAACATCTATTACAATTCCTGTATGTGTTGAATCGTTTTTATTTCCTTTACAGAAAAAAATAATGTCTCCTGGCGAAGGGACTATACTTTTTCCCCCATATCTAGGGGTATATTGAAATTCACTTTTTTTCTTGAACCAATCAACACCGGCATCACACCCCTGATATTTAGGAATAACTTTAGCATCAATCAGCCCACACTGATCCGCTATCCAAGAAACAAAGGTCGCACACCAGTTAGCTCCATCAGCACTACCAGTATACCATTTTCTATACTTGTCACCGCCAACGGCACCATTAACAGCATTATATTCATCTATTGCCTTTGCAACAAATAAATCTCTAGTATTGCCACCTTCAAAATCCACTTCCTCTGTTTTACTTTTACCCCCAGATATACATGCGACAATTAGGACAAGAACTAAAAAAAAAGTAAAAAAAGAAGCTACTGTATACTTCAGAGCTTTCATTTATCTCATCAATGCAAGCTGATCTGGAGTAGCTTTTATTTCTATCGGCAAGCGTTTATTTCCTGCTATCAGTATTGCATCCCCTTGTGAAAATCTTGCTATCCTTTTAATCTCATTATCTGATAATGCAGTAAGTTTCCTTAAATCTTTGGTAGCATCTTTGTCTAATCCTAAAATAAGCTTATAGCTTGCATTATTAAAAATAGCTTTACCTTCTGCCAAAACCCTCGGATCTGCGAAGTCATGAGGCTCCTGTGTACCTAAAATAGTTACATTATGATACTTCCTAGAACGTCGTTGAAACTGTTCAATCATCTTTGCAGTTTCACCAGCCAAAACAAACATATGTGCCTCATCAACAGCTAAAACCGATTCGCTCGTTTCATCCAGGCATAACCCCCATGCATATTGAAATATAATATGCATTAGCGCATTTTTTAATCCTGGAGTTAAATTAAAAAACACTTTAGTTCCAAATGCAAAAAAAGGATTTTTCATCTCATCCTCAGTTATTGTCGTATGCCCATCCAAATATCTAGCCCACTCAGTACATATAGGTTTTAATTTGATTCTAATTTCTTTAAGAGCTGTATATTCATCGTTAACTATGTTCGATTTTTCAAACTTTTCTATATGCTCATCTACAATTGCTGAAAAAACGCTAAAAGTCGGATAATCAGTGTTTTTTAAATATTGAAAAGATTCGTTTATATTCACACCTACAGTTTCGTAGGCCTCTAGTACCAGCTCTCCTAAAATATCCAGAGCACCTTCACTGATATCTTTAGATAAATATCTAAAAACAATTTTAATATCCTCAACAACATTGTATATTGCCAATCTGGTATCGTATTTATCAACTTCGTCTTCTTCATCTTCATCGCATGAAATCGGCTTTAAATCAAAAATATTTATTCTTGCATTTTTCGTACCAAGATTAAAATAAGAGCCTCCCGCCTGTTTTATAATAGTACGGTTTTTATTTTCAGGATCAATCCAAATTACTTTTCTAGTATGACATATATGAGACATTAAAATCAGATCCATCGCAGTTGTTTTACCTGATCCAGACTCACCTATAATAATAAGATTGCCGTTTAGTCTTTTATATTTTTTAGCTTTAGCTGGATTGTTTAAATAAAGAAACTGATCAAAACATACCATCCCTTTTTGAGAAGATTCAACCCCTAGCAGCATCCCTTTTTCATCATCCAATGTATCAAAAGTAAACGGGTACAAACCACTTACTGTCTGCGTTGATAGAAGCTGCCCAATATTTTGACTAGCTTCTTTTCTAAAACCGTCACTTTCAAAGAACGGTGAGGAGCATTTCAATATTCTCTGCTGTAAAAAACGTTCAGCTCTTACCTCAACATTATATGTACTGAACAGTTTATCCAGATCATAAGTTCGCTCATCCAATTCTTCTAATGTATTCGCTTCTATAAACACTGTAATTATACAATTTAATGTAGCATCCCTTTTTCTTACAAGCTCTCTGATATACGCATTATATCCGTCCATCTGTTCTCTTAATTCAGCCCTTTGAATTCGATCGGTAGTTTTACTGTACTCCTGCTCCATATCTTTTACAACCGTTTTCATATAATTGGATATTTTAGCCTTTGATGGTTCTGTAACCATTTCTACACGATAATTCTGACCAGCTACAAACATTCCTAAAAACCCTTCATCAAAATCTTTAGTTATTGTAAATGTCATAGCACGATGAAATTTATCACCAATTACATAATAATTAGCATATTCATGAAATCCACGAGGGACTGCACGTGACTTGAACATTAAATTTTTCATATCATTAAAACTCTTCATCTGTACCTTCCTCTCCTTTAGTTACATTAAATTCTTCACTATATAGTTTAGGTATATAGTAATCACTGATATCTCTATTATCAAAATCAGCATAGATCATATTTTGAAAATCTTTCTTTTTTGCTATTTCAAACTGCATCCGGGTAGATTTGAAATAATTACATAAATCCTGAAAATGTTTATCAATGTATTTTTCCGGTTCTAATATAAGAATATAAAATGACATTTCATTAAAACTTGACATAAACCATTCATTCTTTTCTAATTCATACTGGATAAACCTTTTTATACGTTCATCATCTTCGTCTTCATACAAATCAATAAGATGTCTGTTTTGTTTAATCATGTTAGGCTCACTTTTTACAAACTTCCAGTACAGTCGCCTTTTCTCCTTATTTAAAAAAACATTGAAGCCTTGTATTATACTGCCTAATGTTTTGTCATCTAACAGATAAATATTTCTAGGCATTATTCTAATCCCTTTTAAAATAAATCGATTACCAAATTCAACAATAACACAATGATCAGGATTAATTTCTTCCAAACTCATCCAGTCAAGTGTTGTATATCTGACTTTTCTTCTTTCCTTGATTATTTTTTTATCACTCTTTGTCAATTTTACTTTTTTCTTTTTATCTTTGTTCTTTTTTGAAGTTTTCCTCATCTGCATATATTCTACCTGCCCATTCATATTTCTTCTCAGTTTTATAGTAGTCCTTAATAGTTAAGATAAGTTCCAGTATGTTATGATTTATTCCTGCACCCATCGTTAAAATAAAAGTTATAAAAATTAAAATAGAAAAAAAGGCGAAAAAGAATATTATCCCATTTCGACCTATGCCTGACTGTACTACCGCAATAAACACCACTAAAGAAAAACCAACAGCTGAGATAAGCATAACCAAGTCAAACAATCTATAGCGTTTCATTATCAGTCGTCCATTTTTAAAATTCTGCGGAACTATAAATTTCATTTTTAAAACCTCCTATCCTTATTTAAACTATGGTCATTCAATAGAGAGTTTTGTGAAGCTGGTTTAACCGAATTATTACTCGAAGCATTATCAATATTAACTTTACTGTTGCCAATTCCTGCATCAATATTATAACCAGGTTGTTCAGGAAAAGAACTGCCATATCCTCTTTTATTAAATTCCTGTTTCAATTGCTGCTGTGACATTTTTTCAGCACCCTCTATGCCATAATATTTTGCAGAATCCAGCTGTAGCTCTGTTGGTGAAGAACTCGATGTACTGTATGAATTTTCACTTTTTCCACTACCTCCAGTTAGATTACCATCAGCTCCCAGTTCTTCCTCACTGCTCATATTATTCCCATAACTATCAAACTGCTCATTAGAACTATCTTTCTGATTAAATCCAGTATCAGCACCTTCACCCATACTACCATTTTGATTAAATCCAGTATCAATATTTTCACCTTCATTTAATCCGTTCTCACCTAAGTCCTCCGAGTTGCCGTTTCTAGAAAATCTGCCTCCTTGTCGGCTACCCCCATAAAGTGATGCGGGATTAAGCCTCATTTGAAGTGACTGTTTAGGATGCATAATAAATCCTGCTGCTGCCAGCAATCCCATAAACCCCTGAGCCGAACTGGCTGCACCAAGCTCTCCGCCTCCAATTATTTCAGTAATACCAGCTGGTGCCTTGACAACAGCCAACAGACCTCCTAAAAACAAAAAAAGCTTCACAAACATACCGTAACCAGTAGCACCTATAGCCTTGTCTAAATCACTTGATGAAAACAGTGTAAATATTAAAATCATAGAATACAGTTGAAAAAAATTTAAAAACAGATCAGAGAGTAATGATTTAGACCACACCTTAAACGAGTTGCTTTCAGGATCTACAAGACTGCTCAAAGCATAGGGGGAAAGCATTATCTTTAATATCATCCCTATGACTCTAACAGCCATTTGTAAACATATTGGTAAAAACATGAACAATGCAGAAACAGAAGCCATTAATCCAAAAAACAGTGAACTGTAACTTGGAAAAAAGTAATATATCTGCGTTGCACCAAACCACCAGTTTGCAACAGGAATATCACCTAAAACTGGTACACCATCATCAAGTTCATAACACTCATTAATATCAATCTTATTTATATCAATATTTTCGCCATATGTCTTATCATAATAATCACTATACTGTTTGTACGTAAGTTCGCTAATACTGCTAAGGTTATTAGCAATAGCTGAAGAAATAATAACCATTTTGCTTGATGAGTATTTTCCTACCAGTGCCTCCGCCCAATCAAAATCAGCTATGAACGAATTAAACTTTGACTCACTTATTTTTTTATGCTCATTCTTCCATTTTTTTAAATTATTAATATCATCAGCATTTTTATTTAGATCTGCCGAAATATCAATACTTGCCTGCTGAACTAATATACTGCTGAAACTTGCATCAGGGGAACTGTTTGTAAATACTGCTATATTTTCAATCGCACTGTTTGATATATCACTTAAATAAGCAAAACCGTACGGAAACATTGAAAAGCTAAATATTGATACAAAAAGCATAACCATAACTTTTCCTACATTAAGTTTCTGCATAAAATCCTGATCTATATACGACTTAAAAAAAACCTTAAAAATTCTAAACAATAAAAACAGCACAAAAAATACAACCAGCACATCATACCACTGCCATATAAAATCAATTTTAGTTAGATCAAGAGAGCATATTCTTTTAGCTATTTCATATAGTGCATCGACAATGTTAAGGACTAGATTGCACATTGCCCACAGCAGATCTCTGATTAGACCTTCAACATCTAAAAGATCCATATTTGCTTCCTCCTTTCAGTAAAAAAGCTGGTAAATTTACCAGCTTAGCCCAAATATTGATAAAATAGGAACAATTAACTCTGCAAATACCAGGATATAGAACCCCTTTTTTACTGTGTCCCAAAAACTTGTTCTTTCTCTTTCCTGCTGTGATAACTGATAATACCTTACCGCATTAAATATTACAAAACCTACAAATACTCCAACCATTGCCCACTGACAAAATGTAATAAACCCATCTATCCATGGTTTAGCTATTTTCTTCCCATCCTCAGTAGATGGTGCCTTTATAGCATATATATAGTTTATCTTAAAAAACAAAAGTGACAGCATCGTTACAAATCCTGATAATTTATATTTGATTTTTTTTATCATTTAATTAATGTCCTCCTTTTAATAAATTTTTAACTCTTGTATTTTTTATGTTGTTTTTTAAATGCAGATTCAATTTCTTTGACATTTCAATCTGCTGTTCTACCAAAGTTCTACATCCATCTAATATATCAAATTCTTTCATGATTTCCTTAACTATTTCATGTTTAGGTTTTTTTGATGTACTGTAGCATTCATCTAAATCAACTTCATAATTAATAAGCATATTAAAATCATAATCTGTCTTATTTTTACCAACTGAAATATCAATCTTTAAATTCAACTTACTATCATCAACAAAATAGAAATTCGGCTTAATAAAAGCCTGCTGATATGCAGGGTCAACATCTTCACAAGAGAACATAGGTGAATATACAAAATCACAGCTCTTTACAATTAAAATATTTTGCATTAAAAACTCTCCTTTTTTATCTATCGACTTCTCGCACAACTATTCTTGTTTATTTTTTCTAATTCAGTTTTATTGATGTTTGTATCTTTTTTATGATTTTTAAATATTGAGTGCATCTCTTTCTTTAATGTATCTGTATCTAATTCCACTTTTAACCACGATTTTGTTTTATCATCAAACGTTGTAATAGAATGAATAAAATTTTCAGTAGTCCTAAAGTACATTGTATTGGAATAATTGCTTTCACTTATTAATAATTTTGGAACTGTTAGCGCATATCTTTCATAATTGCATCCAATCGGTAAACGAATATTACAAACCTCTCTACCATTAGCTATGTATGTTTTCCCAAGCTGATTTTTCGTGAACGTTATTGTTGTCCATCGACTTTTTTCTTTCTTTTCATCATTTACTTTCAAATATAGAGGCTCAGTATCCTTCAGTATCTGTTTAAAATGATTAAATCTGTCTAATAACTTTCGATTATCTTTATAATCTCCATTTTCAATTCTTTTCTCAAGTGTATATACAGATTCATTCATAGTCGTGTAACTGCTGTTATTTCTATCATCATAGGTGTCGATTGAATACATAATAAAAAACTTAACTGCATCTTCAGATAAAAAACCGACTGCCGGATTGACTAACGCCATTAGATTCACGTATTCATACACTAAAAACTCGATTTTACTGAATCTTTTGATATCACTATGATTAGTTATTTTCATTCATAAACGCCTTCTTAAAAATAGTTTTTATCTTAACAAAATCATTCATAATACCCGGCATTTCTTTTATAAAGAATTTGAATGACAATCGTATAATAAAAATCCCTGTAACCACAGGAATTAGGCTAACAGTAATTGAAAGAAACAGTGTATAAGCTACTCTAAAATCATATTTGTAAGCTACATACCCAAACATCGTTAAGCCGAGACATGCAAGAACTATTAAAGCTATCTTTAATTTCTTATTTTTCATAATAATTTTAGAATTTTTTATCATAAATCCCTCCATCCTGGTAAATTTACCAGGTGAAAAAGGCGATTTATTAGATCGCCTTTTAATTAATTTTTATGCATTTTTTTATTTCTGTTAGACATAAACATTCCAATTGACAATGCTGATAGACCACCAAGCATCATATACATTCCTATATGCATATCATCAGCAGTTTTTACCTTTTTAGCAACAGGCATCAGTTCATCATACATTGTTATTTTTTGAACTTCTCCAGTATCGCTAACTGTAAATTCTTTATTTTGTGCAATTTTATAATTTACTGGTGCAATTACTTCTATCATTGTATATGTTTGGCCAACAGTTAATCCACTAATTTTATGTGGTGTTTTTCCAGATACCCATTCATCTACAATATTTCCGTTTTTATCTTTAATTTGCAAAGTTGCACCTTCAAGCTCCTCTTGCGAAGTTATATCCTTTTTATAAAATTCTAATTGAGTGATTTCATCTGTCATTTCAACAGTCAAATTTTTATTTTCATTTGTTTTAAAGGTAACTGGCTCGGCTGTTGCATAACCGTCTGGACTCTTAAGCTCTGTGATAACATATTCCTGATCTTCAACTGTACCTCTGATCATATGTGTTGTTTCATCACCGTTGATATCGATGTTATAATATTTAGTTTCACCATTTGCCTGCATTAATAGTCTATAATCATCCCGTCCTTCATTTTTAGAAATCCTGTAATATGTACTTGAATCATCTTCAATATCAACATACATATCACTTACTGTTTCACCGGCCATCAGCTTAGCTTTCATATCTTCAGTGACATCGAAAATATGTTCACCGCTTGTCCATTTATCAGTGATCTGTTTAGTTTTAGTACTTGTTACCTGGAATTCCCCTCCTTTTAAAAGTTTGTTGCCATCGTTTCCGTTTTTCGCAAACTCAACACTGAAATTCTTCATTTCAATATCTTGGATATCTCCATCTTTGACAGTGAACTCGATAGGTTTTGCTAAAACATAACCTTCTGGAGCATTTACTTCTCTCCATTGATAATCACCAACTGGTAATCCATCAATTTCCAAATTGCTGTCATCGGTGATCCATGTATGAACAGGCTTACCAGTTTTGACATCTACGATTTCCATTGGAACACCGTGAAGATTGTCTCCATCAGCAGTTACCTTGCTGAAAACTGTTTTTGTTAATTCATTATTTATATTTAATGAAGAAGTGTAAGTTAACGTAACAAAATCCTGCTGTGCAAACTGTACCGTTTTGACTTCTTTATCTAAAACAAAACCATCTGGGCAGGCAGTTTCTTCCACATTATATGTCCCCATTGGCAATCCAGATAAAGATAACTTACCATTTGTATCACATGAATAAATACCGTTTCCTAATTCATTTCCATTAATCAATCTAACGGTATCTTCATTTGACCCCTTACCGCTTCCTACTGTGACTGCATCTCCTTTAGAATATAATTTTTCTAAAGAAACACTATCGTAAACATCTTGGCTTGCAGTAATCTTGAATTGTACTTTTGTTAAATCATAATCAGCTTTATTAGCCTCTATATTAGAAGCTTCTAATGTCTTATTTATCTCTAAACTACCAGTAGGTCTAATATTATTTACTACAATTCTTTCTGTTGTCTGATTTTTATTAATTGTAACTTTAAATGTTTTTTGAATAGCAGCATGACCATCAGGAACTTTAGTTTCTGTTAAAATATAGTCACCAACTGGCAAATTATCTGCTTTTATTTTGCCGTTTTTTACAACTAAATCTTTTTCAAACTCTAAAGTTGTATGCTTTAAATTGAATTCCGAACCATTTAATAATTCTCCTGTATCATTGGTCTTAGTTAATTCAAGACTTCCAACATCAGCCCACTCAATTCCAAGTATTAAATCAACAGGATCATAAGTAAAACTCCAAGAACCTATATCTTGAACATTTGTATTATTCGACTTTATAATAAGTGGAGCATATCTTGTTTTAGCTGATCCCGTTAATTCACCAGAAGTATAATCATCACGAACATTTAATTCAGCTTGTAAATAAAATATATCACCGCCATTAACGACAGCATTATTGCTTGATACTGTATTTTTTGTTATATTGTGCAGTTCAATTCCATTACCTAAAGGTATTGTAATTGTATTATTAGTAGAAGAATTAAATTGAATATTTTCGGTTCTTTGATAATTATTCTCATAATACGCTTTTAAGTTTAAATTTCTCGTACCATTTAAATTAAATTCATTTGATGGAATCGGCATAGATTGAATCTGATCATACCTTGTCTTTAAACCAACACCATGAGCTTCCAAGTCTTCCCAGCTCTTACCGCCATAAATATCTCCACTGTAAGCATATGAAGCCATGATATGTGTATAAAGATATTTATTAGTATCGTTAGTAACATGATCATCTTTAAAAACATCTCCAGGTCCCCCATAACCATAATAAAGCACTTTTAAAAGAGCTTCATTTTCATGAATTTCCGCTACCGCTGAATCATTATTTACTGGTTCATTTCGAGAAGAATTTAGACAATATGATAACTGTCCATTAATATAATAATAGTTAGTAGACCAGTTCCCTAGCCAACTTGGATATCTTATTGCCTCACCTTTTTCAAGTTTCACTGTCTCGGCATTAATCTGAGATAATGTAGCTGTACTTATACTGAATATCATTGTTAATGCTAGTATAAGCTGTTTCCAGCATTTTTTTATTTTGTTTAATCCTTTCATTTCTCTACCTCACTTTAAGTTAAAATAAAAAAGATATCATTTTAATATCTAAATAAATATTAATTTGTATCTATATCGCCTCC
>ENA-OQKY01000132-OQKY01000132.1-human-gut-metagenome-genome-assembly--contig:-NODE-132-length-95763-cov-35.007027_pt1 | contig 95763 bp, 80 predicted proteins | sample MGYA00242652_ERZ504805 | MGnify/ENA primary metagenome ERZ504805 (study PRJEB26092, sample SAMD00036400) | human gut metagenome | host: Homo sapiens | study: EMG produced TPA metagenomics assembly of...
CAGCTTGCCCCATGGAGCGAGACTGCGAAAGCGAACTGTCAAAACTAAACATAGAGTAAAACGCTTGCATCTATCATTTTGGTGCAAGCGTGATTCATGGGCAGCGTAGCAATATTTTGCGCTTACGTCTGAGTCACCTCCGAACAGTCAAAGCTGTAATAAAATAGGTACAGATCCACAGTGCTTTAAGTATTATAATGGAGTATTCAGTAAAACCCAAGAGATTGGGAGAAAGGAGAATAATCCATTACCCTCAAAAGAGGATAATTGGATTATACGTGATATACAATGGCTTCATTTGATCAGAAGCTTCGTACCCTATGCCTGATGGAAATCCTTCTGGAACGTACCGATGACATGCACATGCTGAACGCATCGGAATTATGTACGATTCTGGATCAGGAATATGGCATCCGTACGGATCGAAGAACGATATATACAGAGATGGAGATCCTTGAGAAATTCGGACTGGATATTCAGCAGAAGAAGGGGAAAAATCCTGGCTATTATATCGGTGCCAGAGATTTTGAACTGCCGGAGTTAAAGCTCCTGGTGGATGCTGTACAGTCCTCCAAGTTTATCACGGAGAAGAAATTCAGGGAACTGATAACAAAATTAGAGAAGCTCTGCTGCAGGACGGATGCTGCAATGCTTTCCAAATATGTTTTCATCGTAAACCGTCCGAAGACGGAGAATGAAACTGTTTATTACAACGTGGATTACATTCATACTGCAATTTACGAGAATAAGGAAATTAAGTTCCATTATGCAGAATGGACTGTTAAGAAAGAACTGAAACTGAAGAAAGACGGTGCATTCTATGTTGTAAGCCCGTGGGCACTGACCTGGGATGATGAGAATTATTATCTGGTAGCTTATGATGCAGCGGCTGGAATTATCAAGCATTATCGTGTAGATAAGATGCAGAATACGGAGATCCTGGAGACAGATCGTAAAGGGGAAGAGTCCTTTAAGAACTTTGATCTGGCTGCATTTGCCAAGAAGACCTTTGGAATGTACGGCGGTGTGGATGCGGAAGTAACACTGGAATGCAAGAATGAACTGGCCGGTGTTATCATCGATCGCTTTGGACATGATGTATGGTTGATCCCGCAGGGAGAGGATCACTTTAAAACCAGAGTTTTGGTATCAGTAAGTCCGCAGTTCTTTGGTTGGGTAACTGGTATCGGATCCGGAATGAAGATCACGGGACCGGATAATGTGAAGTCTGAATATAAGGCATATTTGCAGGATGTGCTTGAGAATTATTGATCGGTTATAGGTGAGATTATGGTTGAAGTATCAAAACGTGATTGGAAATTGTTCCGTGAGAAACTTCCTGGCTGGCAGGAAAGTTATATGGAACGTTTATGCAAGGAATATGTAGAGCTGCTGACCTGTGATAAGAAGGGATCTGAACGATTCTGGGCACTGGAAGAGCGTATCAAAAAAGATCGCAAAGCGCCTGGCGTTATTTTATCTGTCAGCAAATCAGATATGCTGATCGATCTCGTTCGGTTGGTTCAGGATGAGGTGATTGGTCTTGAGGATCTGTCTGATTTTAGTGAGGACGTGCAGGAGAGAGTGAAATTCATGGTGCAGCGCTGGTAATGTGAATGTGGTAAAATATGCATTTTCTGGTCTTCATATAACCTGAAAATGCATTTCTTTGACGACTAAAAGGTAAGGTTGACACGTTGATTGATCTGACGTATACTGATATCATAAATAAAAGGTAGGCCACCTAAGATACATGAAGGAGGTCCTGATATATGGATGAGTTATATCAGCAGATTATTGATAGTTATAAAGAGACGGGTTCTGTAAAGAAGACAGCAGAAGAGCTTGGGACATATCCGATCAAAGTACGAAGAGTTCTGATTACTGAGGGACTGTGGCACAGCAAAACCAGTAATCAGGTTGCAGAGTTGCTTGCTCTGGGCAAGAGTGTAGCTGAAATAGCAGAGGAGCTTGTTATATCAGAGAAGAATGTTCAGTCTTATATGCCCTATTCCCGTGGCCAGTATGGCGGGGAAGACAGAAGCAACGAAGCGATTCGAAGCGAGGAATATAGAGAACGGATGCAGCAGGCAGCTAAAAATCAGGTTACCAATACAGAAGCACGTTCAAAAAAGAAAGAGGATGATATTCAGGAGCAGCGGCGCCTTCTTGAAGAATTAAACGCAGAAAAAGAGCGATTAATGAAAGAGAAAAAAGAATTCTGGGACATGATCGAAGCAGAGATAAAGCGGATTCCTATGGCAATGCAGCTTCATCTGGAACTGGATCTGGGATATTTCGCAGAGGAGCATAAGAAAGTTCTTAGAAGATACGGAAGAATGAAGGATGGAATTACCAGAGATTTTATTGTTCCGGGCAATATGACACTGCATGGTCTTCATTATGCAATCATGAAAGCTTTTGGATGGCAAAACAGCCACCTTCATAGCTATGTTCCATATGAGGATGAATTCAAAAAAATGACAGATGGGGGATTGGTAAAAGAGTGGACCCGTCAGGTTGGTATGTATTTTCGTTTTCCAAGTGAGAATTATGAAGATATATATTGGGACGATGATTATGAGGAAGGTGAAAGCTTTAAGACCTGGCTGAAATCCAAGTATTGTGGACCATACTCCTATGAAGGCGTGGGAGAGCATTACATTCCTGCACAGATTGAAGTAGACAGATTCCGAAAGGCTTGGCCTGCTATTCAGAAGAAAACAACAGATCAGAGAACGTGGAATGTCTACATGGAAGGTCAGTGTGAGGAAATGCTGGAACGCCCGATGCTTTGGACTGTACTAAAAACACCGGCTGAACAGGGAGATTGGGATTCATGGAAACAGGAGAAAGAGGCCGCCCTGAAACAAGTTGAGAAAAAACGTAAGGACATTATCAAAAAATACAGACAGCTGACAGCCCGTATGGACCAGATCGTTGAAGAGGCAGGAACGCATTTTGACAAAGAAGGAAATCCGACGATCGACATGGTTCCATATTTCCGGGAGATGGAGGAACTGGACCGTGAATTGGAAATGTTGTGTATTGAATATAATCCTGAACCAATCCCGGCATTATCTGCATTGTGTTATCGATATGACTATGGCGACAGGTGGGAGATTAAAATCACCTGCACCAATGCCTGGTACGACAAAACCGTTTATGCCAGGGATGAAGAAAGCGATATGCTTCATGATAAAAATGGATTCGTTCCCGAGAAAGTTTTGTTTGTAGATGCCTTTGGTCAGCAAATAGACGGAGAGTTCCTGGACAAGTTGAGAGAGATTCAGCGTAAGGAAAAACCAATCTGCATTGCCTGGGATGGAATGAGTCTTGTGGATGATGTTGGTGGTGTCGGAGGTTTTTGCGAATTCCTTGAGACGATTAACGGTGATGACCCGGAAGAGAAGAAAAGCTATAAAATATGGGCAAGGAGTCTGGGATGGACTGGACGTATGCCAAAACCGGAAAATATGCTGTAGCTGTCGGGATTTTTGTACATTGCTTTATGCTACATTTTAGGAGCAGACGGACTAAAAAATAGCGGGATGGTGATGTAGTGTGATGGAGTTCCAGACGAATTAAAAAAGCTTCGTACTGAGGAGGGACTGACACAGGATCAGCTGACTTTGCTGGTGTAAACCAGTACGGACACGATTGGAAGAATTGAGCGAAAGCAGAAGATAGCATCTTATGAGGTGCTGTTTCGTATCGCCAGATATTTCCATAAGTCTGTGGAAGATGTGTTCTGGTATGAGTGAGAGAAAAAAGAGAAGGCTGATGCTGTCATGGATGTGATTTCCAGTGTCGGCACCAGCCTTACGTTTATTTTACGACCTTTCCGAAGGTTCGAAGCTCCATTTCAGGTTTGATCTGGATAGGAGCATATTTTTTGTTGAGAGATATCAGTTGAACATTATCTTTGTTCTTCTGATATTTTTTAATATAAGCGTCACCGTTCAGATAGAAGATTCCGATATTGCCATTTTCCAGCTGATCCTGCTGATGAACCCATACGATCTGTTTATTCACATAGACCGGTTCCATACTGACGCCGGAAACGCGGATGCCGAAGTCTGCGGCTGCGGGGACATCATCACCGACTTCAAATTCTTCATACTGATCAGAGTCAAGAAAGAGGCCGGTATCGGCAGACGCAGGTTCTGTAAATACTTTGCGTTCTGTTCGTGATGTAGACAGGTTTTTTCCGGATATACATTCCGCTTTTGATCAGCAGGCAGGCTTGTCCTGATGTGATCTTTGTGCCTCCTCGAATGGATTTGTATCTGAAGGAAACCTGGGTGAGGCGCAGCAGGAAAAACTGACAGAAGGCTGGAAGATGATTCTTACAAACCAGTTCCACGATATTATTCCGGGCTCTTCTATCCATGAGGTATATGAGGATTCCAGAAGAGATTACGAGAAAGTAAGAAAGATCGGAGAAGAGGTTGCAGCTGAGGCAGAAGAAGCAATGACAGAAACGTATTATGAAGCGGCTGTGCTGGATGGAGCAAGCAAGTGGCAGCAGATCAAATACATTACTATTCCGCTTCTGAAACCTGTTATTACAATTCTGCTGATCATGGCAGTGGGAGGTATTTTTAAAGCAGACTTCGGACTGTTCTATCAGCTTCCTATGAACTCAGGTCCTCTTTACCCGGTGACAAACGTTCTGGATACCTACATATTCCGGGCATTGCAGACAAACGGAGAGATCGGTATGAGTTCGGCAGCGGCGCTGTTCCAGTCGACCGTAGGCTTTGTGCTGATCATGATAGCAAATAAGATCGTGTCCAAGGTGGACAGCGAAAATGCATTATTCTAGGAAAGGAGATAAGCAGGTATGTCGGTTTCAAAACTGAAACAGTACTGGATGGAGCGCAAACAGGAGAAGCTGCTCAGAAATATGGAAGACCAGCAGAGCGAGTACAATAAGATAAAAAAATCTACAAATGTATTGTTTAATGTGATTCTTACTATCTTATCTCTTTTGAGTGTGATACCGTTTATTTTTGTTATTATCATTTCGTTTACGGACGAGGAGGCTCTGGCCATGAACGGCTATCGGTTTATACCGGAAAAATGGAGCCTGTATGCTTATGAATATATTGTCAGTGCAGGAGAGAACATCCTGAGAAGCTACGGAGTTACTATTCTGGTAACTGTAGTGGGTACTCTGATCGGACTTCTGCTTACAGGAACCTATGCATATGCTCTTTCCAGAAAAACGTATGCATTCCGTTCCTTCTTTACAAAGGTGATCACAGTTCCCATGCTGTTTTCCGGCGGTATGATCGCAAACTATCTTGTTATGACTAAGGTACTTATGCTGAAGAATACAATATGGGCTCTGATCCTGCCCTTGTGTATGAACTCTTTTAATGTAATTGTATTAAGAACATTCTTTAAGACCAGTATTCCCGATTCTGTAGTGGAATCGGCCAAGATTGACGGAGCCTCTGAATGGAAGCTGTTTTTCAGGATCGTAATTCCAATGGCTATGCCGGGACTTGCAACCATCGGACTTTTCCTGACACTTGGTTACTGGAACGACTGGTTTAATGCGCTGATGTATTTGGAATCCGGTTGGATTTTAACAGAAAAAATCTTCCGTATTTTATGGAATGGAAATCTCTGGCGTCCGGAGACTATGTAGTAGGTCTGGAGCCTGCAAATTCCAGCGTATATGGAAGAGCGTACCATGAAGAAAAAGGCGATCTTCACACAATCAAACCATTTGCCAGAGAAAACAACAGGCTTGTTATCACAATTCTTGAGGGAGAAGAGCTTGTCCGTACACAGGAAGAGGCACAGGCTCTGGCAGGAAAAAAGGAGTAATAGGACATGAAAAGAAGTAAGATTAATGCAGTGATCAAAGATATGGAAAAGCTGATAAAGGATCATGGATTTCAGCTTCCTTCTTTTTGCAGTTGGACACCGGAGGACTGGAAAGAAAAAGGCCATGAGTATGATGAGATCAGAGACAATATGCTGGGCTGGGATATTACAGATTATGGTCTTGGAAAATTTGACGAGGTAGGATTTGCGCTTATCACTTTAAGAAACGGAAATCTGAAAATGGATAAGTACACAAAAACCTATGCAGAAAAGCTTCTGATGGTAAACGAGGGACAGATGGCTCCGATGCATTTCCACTGGAACAAAATGGAAGACATTATTAACCGCGGCGGCGGAAACGTTCTGATCACTGTTTATAATTCCACAGAGGACGGACAGTTTGCAGATACAGACGTTACTGTAAATTGTGACGGAAGAGAATTTACAGTGAAGGCAGGAACACAGATCCGCCTGACACCGGGAGAGAGCATTACTGTTTATCCTTATATGTATCATGATTTCCATGTGGAAGAAGGAACAGGAGCAGTGCTTCTCGGAGAGGTTTCCATGTGCAATGATGATGAAAACGACAATCGTTTCTATGAGCCTATCGGAAGATTTCCGGAAATTGAAGAGGATGAGCCCGCATATCGTCTTCTTTGCAACGAATATCCGAAAGCAAAATAAAAAGAACCAGAGGGCATTATGAAAGCAAGAGAATTAAACCAGAACTGGACCATGCGCTGTGTGGAAGACTTACAGTGGCAGGAGGCCATAGTTCCCGGTACCGTGTATACAGATCTTCTGAGAAACGGGAACATGGAAAATCCTTACTGGAAGGATAATGAGGATGCCATCTGCAGCCTTATGGAAAAGGATTATGAATATCAGTGTACTTTTCAGGGAGAGGAAACATCAGAGCTTTCCAGCGTATTTCTGAGATTTGAGGGACTGGATACCGTTGCGGACATTTATCTGAATAATGTGCATCTTGGAAATGCGGAAAGCATGCACCGCATATGGGAATATTCTGTAAAGGACATTCTTTTGTCCGGGGAAAATACCCTGAAGGTAGTATTTCATTCTCCTTTGAAATTTATTGCAGAGGCCTACAAAAAATATGGAAATATCGGAAATGACGATACATATGAAGGGTTCATGCATCTTCGAAAGGCCCATTACATGTTTGGTTGGGACTGGGGAGCGCATCTTCCGGATGCCGGAATTTTCCGTCCGGTTTTTCTGTGCAGCGTTTCTCATGGAAGGATTGACAGTGTTTATATCAGACAGCAGCATGAGGAAAATAAATGTACTCTGAAGTTTAAAGGAGACTGTATCAGAGAAACGCCGGGAGAATACCAGTGGAGGGTTCTGGTAACAGCTCCTGACGGACAGAAATATGAAACAGCTCTTTCAGCAGAGGGAGAGGGGCAGCTGGTTATTGAAGATCCTGAGCTCTGGTGGCCTAACGGACTTGGAGATCAGCCGCTGTACCAGGTAGAGGCGCAGCTTTTGTATGAAGGAAATGTGGAAGACACCTGGAAAAAGCGGATCGGTCTTCGGACTATGACCATGCAGCGCAAAAAAGATCAGTATGGGGAAAGCTTTGCCCATGAAGTAAATGGAAAAGCCTTTTTTGCAATGGGAGCCGATTATATTCCGGAGGAGCATCTTCTGGGAAGAAGATGTGAAGAAAAGACCAGAAGACTTCTGGAAGACTGCAGGCTTGCCAATTTTAACGTGATCCGCGTATGGGGCGGAGGCTTTTATCCGGACGACTGGTTTTTTGATATCTGTGATGAGCTTGGTCTGGTAGTGTGGCAGGATTTTATGTTTGCCTGCTCTGTATATGAGCTTACGCCGGAATTTGAGGCAAATATCCGAAAAGAATTTGCAGATAATATAAAAAGACTTCGTCACCATGCATCCCTTGGCCTGTGGTGTGGAAACAACGAAATGGAAATGTTTGTGGATGAACGGTGCTGGGTTACAAAGGCTTCAGAGGTGCGGGATTATCTTTTTATGTACGAAAGGATCATTCCCGAGGTTTTAGGAGAATATGATCCGGAAACCTTTTACTGGCCGGCAAGCCCGTCCTCCGGAGGTTCCTTTGATAATCCAAATGATCCGGACAGAGGAGACGTCCATTACTGGAAGGTATGGCATGGAAACCGTCCCTTTTCTGAGTACAGAAAACACTTTTTCCGATATGCATCCGAGTTTGGTTTTCAGGCTCTTCCTTCCAAAAAGACTATTGAGACCTTTACCGATGATCCGGATGACTGGAATCTGTTTTCCTATATTATGGAAAAGCATCAGAGGAATTACGGCGCAAACGGAAAGATCATGAATTACATGCAGCAGACCTACCGGTATCCCGGAGATTTCGATACGGTGATCTATGCTTCCCAGCTTCTTCAGGCAGACGCTATCCGTTATGGAGTGGAGCATTTCAGAAGAAACAGAGGAAGATGTATGGGAGCAGTATACTGGCAGCTGAATGACTGCTGGCCTGTAATTTCCTGGTCCTCCATTGACTACACCGGCCGCTGGAAGGCGCTTCATTATTACGCAAAAAGATTTTTTGCACCGGTAATGATCTCCTGTCAGGAAGAGAGCTGGCTGACCCAGGAGGCTAATATGAACCGTCAGCATTTTCAGTTTGAAAAGTCCATTCATCTGAATGTCACCAATGAAACCTTAGGAGATAAAGAAATTCTGGTGAAGTGGTATGTGAGAAATGCGGCGGCGGAGATTCTCAGAGAAGAGCAGGCAATGATTCAGGTTCCGGCTCAGGAAAGTGTATGGCTTCCTAAAGAGGAACTGCCGGAAATTGATGTATTTACTCAGTATGTAAGCTTTGAAGCCTGGGAAAATGGAAAGTGTATTTCAGAAGGAACTGTGATTTTTTCCTATCCGAAATATTTCCGGTATGAAAATCCGGAGCTTAGCTGCAAGGTGGAGGGAAATCAGATTACGGTATCCTCGCCGGTATATGCAAAAAGTGTGGAAATCCTCAATGAACAGGAGGATCTGGTACTGTCAGATAATTACTTTGATCTGAACGGAGACAGCAGAACAGTAGAGATCCTTCGTGGAAAACCGGAAGGCCTGAAGCTCAGAAGTGTGTGGGATATCCGGTAAAACAGAATACAGACAGAAATTTAAAGGGGTGGATCATACCCCTTTAAATTTTTTTATATATTGTTCAGCATAGTTCTGAATCTCCTGCATCTGGCATGCTGTGACAGGATTGGTGTAGGGAATTCTGGCAACAAGCTTTTCTATATAATTATTTTCTGCAACAATGTCCATGCTTTCCTTAAAGTTCAGGTCAAAAATATGGACCAGATAGGATACCCAGTAATCCATTTTTGTAATGCGGTCTGCGGACAGAATGGTGCTGCTGCGGAACACTGTTTCATAAACCTTTGGGGAGATTTCAAGGGCTCCAATCTCTTCGCCGGGCATTCCCATAAAGGTGAGCAGATCATCCTCAAGCTTTACCCGGAAGTTATCCAGCTTGTCTGCATCGCGGATGAGACGGGCATGAAAAAGCGTACAGGGGTCAGAGATACCTTCCAGAATAAAATCGCTGTGCTTTGCAATGGCAGTACGAATGATCTCATCCCACTGATGATCCGGCATAAAACGACGGATCATTCCTTCCTCAAATAAAATCTGTACGCCATAGGCTGCATGATCCATGGTTGCAGGTTCAAAACTGTCAAACCGTTTTAACTGCTCAAATCGTCCGATATCGTGGAGAAGGGCAATGATCTTGGCAAGTGACGTTGTTTCCTGATCCAGATTTCTCCGGCGGCACACTTCTTCGGCCTGCTTTACCACACCATAGGTATGTACGATCTTCAGACGGACTTTATCATTATTCTGATCATAATCTTTTAAATATTCCTGAAAAGCGTGAGATGCTTTTGTAAAATCCATAACATGGCTCCTTATTTGTTTTATTCATTTTATTTTATCATTTTCCCATGCATAACACTACTGTAAAAACGGGGAATTTTATTGTCCAGGCGTTATTATTACGCCAGGTATTCTGGCACATTCATAGCAATTTATTTTCCGGTAGAAAAAGCATGATAATGCTGATATAATCAGGAGGACACAACGAATTCAATAAAAAGGAGAGGATATAACACTTATAAAGACAATGTGGAAAAGACAGTGATAAATTGTACCAGAGACAGAAAGTGCGGAAATATAGAGAATGCCCGTGTAAATAGAACTGATATTTTCGAATTATATAATTTATGACAGGGAGGATAAAGTGAAAGAGACTGCGAAATATACTTCCATATAACTGAAAAAAGAAAGGGAAAATAGTGAAGGCTATAATCTGTGATGATGAAAAAAGTACATGTTCCGAGCTGGAAGAGATCATATTAAAATATGCGAAAGAGAAAAGAGTTCCCCTTGTGACAGAAGTTTTTTATTCAGGGGATATTTTGCTGGATTATTTGAAAAGAGAGAAAATAAATATTCTTTTTCTGGATATAGAGTTGCCAGGGAAAGATGGAGTTATGGTTGGTAAATATATAAGAGAGGTTCTTGAAGAAGAGAATATATTTTTGGTATATATATCTTCAAAAGAGAATTATGCATTACAGCTTTTTCAAAATCGTCCATTTGATTTTTTGGTAAAGCCCATAGAACAGATGAAGATATACCATGTTTTGGACAACATCTATCGTATATCGGGAAAAAACAGTGCAGGATTTAAGTTTCAAGTTCAAAACAGCACATATTGTATTTTGTATAAAGATATTTTGTATTTTCAAAGTGCTGGAAGAAAAATTAATATTGTAATGAAAAGAGAGGTCAGAACATTTTATGGGAAATTAAATGAAATAGAAGAAAAACTTCCGGAAAATCTTTTTCTGAGAATACATAAATCGTATTTAGTGAATAAAAGTTATGTAAAGGGATTTACATACGAGTGGGTAAAAATGTTGAATGGAGACGTACTGAATATAAGTAAAATTAATCGTGCAGATGTACGGAGAAAGATTTTGGAGAGTGCTGCTGATGAGTTTGAAAATATTTAATAGTATTATAGCGTTGCTGGCAAATGCACTGCGTTTTTACGCGTTGAAATATTTTGTTGGTATTTTTGTGCAAAAAGAGGAGAGCAAGTGGAATCATGTTTTTATTTTATACATTATAGGCTGGGCATGGACAAGTGTGATAAGCTTGATTTTTTTCTCTCCGGCTATGAATATCCTGTCAAACATAGCAAGCCTTTTTTTAATCTTTTTACCATACCGTATAAAGAAAACAAAAAAATGTCTGGCTGTATTTGTCATATACGTGATTAATGCTTTGGTTGACAGTATTGTCATTTTATCTTTGACAAAATACATGCCAGGACAGCCGGTAAATCAGGTGTATGAATGTATCACAAGCTTTATCCTATTATTGATTGCGATTATTATCCAGAGGACAACAAAATCAGAACAAGAAATTACATTACCGACATTAAATATGATTGCGCTTTTAATGGTTCCTGTTATCAGTATTGTATACATATATTATCTGGTTATTACTGTACATGAAATAAAAGGAATTGTTATTTTTGCAGCACTGGCACTTCTTTTTATTAATATTCTCATTTTTTATCTGTATCATTCATTGCTTAAATTTTATTCTGCACGTATGAATGAGCAGGTATTTAAACAGATGCTGGAAGTTTATTCTTATCAGTTAGATGTAGCCAGAGAATCAGAAGAGCGGGTGAAAGCATTGAGACATGATATCAAACATCATATCATTGAATTATCTGCAATGGCTAAAAAAAATAATAATAACGACATGATAAAATATTTAAGCAGTATGAAGGAATTTATGCTAAATCCAAAAGAATATTCAACTACAGGAAACCGGGAAATAGACGGAGTATTGAATTACATGCTGCAGAAAGCAAACAGTACGCTGAATCAGGTAGATGTTCAGATAAATATTCCGGAAGATCTATATTTCAATAATTTTAATATTTGTGTTATTTTGGGAAACCTAGTAGACAATGCAGTAAGAGAAGCCAGTAAGTCGGAGGAAAAGTTGTTGACCATAAAAATGCAAATAAAACAGGAGGTGTTATTAATCTTTATAGAAAACAGCTATTCAGGAAAAATCCTTGAAAAGAAAAATGGACTGCAGACAACTCAGACAGAACTTGCAATACATGGTATCGGATTAGAAAATGTAAAAAAAGTGGTTCTTGCCAATGGTGGAGAAATTAAAACAGATTATACATCTGATAGATTTTGCGTTCAGGTTCTTTTGTATATGTCGCAGATCAAAAACTAAGAGACTTATGATGAGTCTCTTTTTTCGTATATAAAAAGCAGAGGCTGATTTTGACAAAAACATGGGCGAATTTTGACAATCATGTAAAAAGTCAATAATTGTATGTTACAATTCAATCACTTTAAAGGGAGGTGTAAGCAAATGGATAAAAGAATTTTCGCAAATGGGAATAAGGTATTGGGGTACATAGCAAAGAGGATAGCGATAAGAGATGCCAACACAACCTGTCCTTTCTTGGGATATCAGCCTGAACTTCCACAGACAGTAAAACAATTAAATAAAATGAATGAAAGGGGCAAGGACGAATGATGAAAAAGTTATTATGTGCAGCGGTTTTAGCTACAACGTTGATTTGTAGTAGTTCCACAGTTCATGCAGGAACAATACCGTTTACCGTTACGGTTGGTGGAACCGGGTCTCAGGATCCATTGTCAAAGAGAGAGAGGAAAACAGATGATGGAGATACATTTGCCTATTTTAGAGGCCAGGAATTTAGTGCTGATAAAGCAGGGATTTATGTAAGATCGTATAATTTGGACAAAGAGTATATTTATTCGGGACAAAAGTTTTTGGTAAGTACTACAGCAGGAATACGTCAGAGTGCTCAATATAATATGACAGCTCCTGGAGGAGAATATTATTATATGAAATCAGAGGCTCAGAGTAAGCGTGTGACTGTAAAAGGATATTATTGTCCGTAATCCGTTCAATGGCAGAAAAAGGAGGAATATATCCTCCTTTTTTTAACAAGGGAGGTTGTGCAATGAATTATAAAAAAATTTTTATGGCTGTTCTTTATGTGTGTTTGTTTATGCCATTAATATCACAAAATATGGTTATGGCATCTGAGAATATTTTTCCAGAAAAATATATAAATAAACAGAATGGTGTGACATTTGAAACAAATATTGAAGTCCCAGAGAAACTTGATTTTTCAAAAATAAAAACAGGAACTGCCAAATTGCAGTATCCAAAATCTGAACAGGCTATATCGGAAATTGCTGCTGATATTGCAATAGTTGATCAAGATATATCAAGTATTGAGTGGAAAGGGAAAACAGTAGATATCAGTTATTATACGCTTGAAGATGGAAGTACCTTGAACCTGGATACGATACTAACTTATACAACTCCGTTTTTTGATGATATTTTGAATGTATTTCGTGTTGAAAAAACAGACGTTTTTAACGCAGACAATTATAGTCAAGAAAATAATTTTAGTTATATCAGTTCGGAGGATGCTTTTCAGTACATTGTTGATATGATCAATAGATGCGGGTATGAATTAGGAGAAACAAATTATGAATATTATGCCCTGGATGCAGAGACTATGCAGCAACAGGAAATTATAGCAGACAAGGCAGGCGATAATTCTATAAGTGAACCACGGGAATGGAATAAAGAAGACGACTGTTATTATTTTTTTGCAGAACAGGTATATGAAGGGCTGCCAATTTATTATGGAAATCAGACGTTTCCAGATGATGGAGTTACAAACAGACCTGTTCAGGCGGTGTATTCTTCCAGAGGAGTGGAGGGATTATATGTAAATAAGGTATATAGTATTACTGAATCGGGGGAAAAAGTGAGTTTGCTGGAATTTGATAAATTAGCAGAAAAGATATCGGATAAATATGGGAATCTACTGACATCTGCATCTTATTATGTAAACCGTGCGAAGTTATATTATATGCCTGTCGCAGTAGGTGTGGAAGATTATGAATTACGTCCGGTATGGTTATTTGAAATTCACGAAAAAGGTATAGATAGTGAAACAGAAAATGAGTACGAAACCACACTATATACATTTCTGGATGCGCAGACAGGAGAGGAAGTGGTTGTTTGATAAAATCAAACCGAGGCAGAGGATATTTTTTAACAGATATAGGAAGAGTATTTATAAAGAAAGAAACCTACATGGGGATAATAGGGGTAACTGTTGCATTATTTTTTTCAATCAGTGGAAATATACAGACAACAGTTATTTCTAATTTTTTATATGGGACATATGGGGTAGGATTCTTACTTGCGTTTGTATTTTGTGCGTTTTCCTATGGAACAGTTTATAGTGATGAATTGGAAAACGGGTATATTCGTTATTCTGTAATACGCGGTGGATTGAAACATTATGTAATTTCTAAAGCAGCAACAATATTTTTGTCCTCAGTAGTGGTTATGGCAGCAGGATGTGGAGTGTTTGGCATTCTTTGTTCTTTGCATATGCCATGGGCGGACGTTCAGATTTGTAAAGAGTTGGCAGCATCAGGGGGATATGTCTGGCTGATTAAAGAAAAGAGATATGTATTATGGCTTGTCTCGTACGGATTACAATGGGGGATGCTGGCAGGAAGCCTTTCACAAGCAGCAGCATTTGCTTCTTTATACATAACCAATCGTTTACTGGTTCTGTCCGTTCCTGTATTTTGTTACCAGGCAATTACTGAGTTTTCTGCAAAACTTACAGAAAAAAACAGTATGTGGAGTATTCAAAGCGTTTTTGATGCTAGGTATCAAATGTTTGGAGACGATAGAAAAATGTTTCTGTGGGCGCTGGGGCTGAGTCTTTGTACGACTATGGCTCTATGTGGAATAAGTTATATCAGATTAAAGAAAAGGATATAAAAGCATGAAACAACTACATTATTCAATTCAAATTTTTTTACAGAAACTCCGGCAGAGCAGAATGTATACACTTTTGATTTTAGAAACTTATATCCTTTATATTTATGTTCAGCCAGTGATTAAATTTTCGCAGGACGTGAAATATCCATCAACACCATGGCTGTTGCCATTTCTGTTTTCTAATATATATTTTATTTTTTTATTTATGCTAGGGGTAGTATACATGTTTTCAGACATACCTTTTATGCAACATTATTACATGTATCAAATAGTGCGTATAGGGAGAAAAAGATGGGCAATCGGGCAGATTGTATCAATTATTTTTCAGTCATTATTTTTGATGTTTTTTCATTTATCTGTCAGTATACTGTGGATCATCAGACATTGTGAATGGAAACTGGAATGGGGAAAACTGTTGCATACCGCTGCTTTGACAAATGCATCTGCACATTATGGGTTTTTATTTGAAGTGCCATATTCCGCTATACAAAAGTATTCACCACAGGAACTGACTATTTTGACATTGTTTATTGGTACTTTCGTAATTGCATTTACAGGTGTTTTTATGTTCGCAATTTGTTTAATATTGAATCGCTACTGGGCAATAGCAGCGGCGGTAGCAATGATCAGTATGGTTTATCTTGTTCATAATGCAAATCCTGCAATGATTCAAAAGATATCTGCATTTGCTCCGGTCAGCTGGATACAAACAACTAATATAGGGACAAAAATGTATAATTATTATACACGACCTTCACTGACTTATATTGTATGCGCATTATGTATTGGGATTTTAATATTCAGCATATTGATAATATGGCGTGTAAATAATGTGGAGTTTTTATTTAGCAAAGAAGACTGAATTTTTATTATTATAACTTGTACAGAGGAAAATATATGGACAGACAGAATTATGCGATCGAAGTATCTCATGTAAGTAAAAGTTTTAAAGATAACAAAGTTTTGAGGGATGTTTCTCTTTCCTGTCAGAGTGGCAAAATTTATGGACTTGTTGGACATAATGGTTCTGGAAAGACTGTTTTGTTTAAATCTATTTGTGGTTTTCTTTCCTGCGATGAAGGAACCATAACTGTCAATGGTAAGGTTATGGGGAAAGATAAGGATATGCTGACCGATGCGGGGATTATTATTGAGGAACCGGCTTTTTTGCGGACATGGAGTGGATATCATAATCTGGAATTTCTTTATACTTTGCGCAACAAAAAGAATAAAGAATATCTTTATTCTGTTCTCAGAAAAGTTGGTTTGGATCCCACATTGAAGCGTCCTGTTGGAAAATATTCACTGGGCATGCGCCAGAGACTTGCCCTTGCGCAAGCCATTATGGAAGATCCGGGGATTTTGATTCTGGATGAACCTATGAATGGCTTGGATAAAAATGGAGTGAGAGAGATCCGGGAACTTATGTTAAAAATGAAAGAAGAAAATAAACTGATTATTCTGGCCAGTCATAATAGGGAAGATATTGATGTTCTTTGCGATGAGGTTTATGAAATGGAAGACGGGGTAATCTGTAAATTATGAAAAACAGTGTTTTTAATGGAGAATATTGGGATAGGAACTTTTAAAGGCGTGACATTTTGGGGGAGAAAAATGAATGATAAGTGAATGGAGTAGGACAATATCAAATCAAATATGTGAAAATCAGAACGAAAAGGAGATTATTCAGTATGGTTTAAATCAGTTTTTTTGGATATTATTAAATTTTTTTGCAATTGCAATATCCGGTGTTTTGTGGCACGAATTTTGTTTTAGTATCTTGGTCTTTTTAGAAATATATTTTTTGCGCCCGTATGCAGGCGGTTATCATGCTGATACAGAAATAAAATGCTGTATGATTTCTGTAGGAATCGTGAATATTGCAATGCTAGTAAGAAAGATCAATGTATTTTCACCAGATAGTATACTTGTGATTTATATATGCTTCATTTGTGTGATCGCCTTGTTTTCTCCTGTAGATAATCCGATACATTCTCTATTAAAGGCAGACAGCAGGTATTACAGAAAAAGGTCAAGACAATTAGTTTTTGGGTACAGCAGCTTACTTGCGGTGAGTATGGCTCTGCGAATTACAGTTTTAGGAGATTCAATTATATACACAATTTTGATAGTAGGAGTATCTGTTTTGGCAGGAAAATGGAAGTATAAGAAGTAGACATTTCTTTTTGGAAGATTCCCGGAAATTGAGGAAGACGAGCCGACATACTGTCTCTTTTGTAATAAATATCCGAAAGCAGAATAAAAACAGAAAGTATTATCGGAATGACAGGAATTTTAAAGGGGTGTTTACACCCCTTTAAATTTTTTTATATATTCCTGCGCATGTTTTTGGATTTCCTGCATCTGACGGGCAGTGACAGGATTGGTATACGGGATTCTGTGAACCAGTTTTTCAATATAATTGTTTTCCGCAACAATGTCCATGCTTTCCTTAAAGTTCAGGTCAAAGATATGAACCAGATAGGATACCCAGTAATCCATTTTTGTGATCCGGTCAGCGGACAGAATGGTGCTGCTGCGGAATACTGTTTCATAAACCTTTGGGGAGATTTCAAGGGCTCCGATCTCTTCGCCGGGCATTCCCATAAAGGTGAGCAGATCATCTTCAAGCTTTACCCGGAAGTTGTCCAGTTTATCTGCGTCGCGGATAAGCCGGGCATGGAAAAGCGCACAGGGATCAGAAACTCCTTCCAGAACAAAATCACTGTGTTTTGCAATGGCAGTGCGAATGATTTCATCCCAGCGATCATCCGGCATAAAACGGCGGATCATTCTTTCCTCAAATAAAATCTGCACGCCATAGGCTGCATGATCCATGGTTGCAGGATCAAAACTGTCAAACCGTTTTAGCTGCTCAAATCGTCCGATATCATGGAGAAGGGCAATGATCTTGGCAAGCGACGTTGTTTCCTGATCCAGATTTCTCCGGCGGCACACTTCTTCGGCCTGCTTTACCACACCATAGGTATGTACGATCTTCAGACGGACCTTATCATTATTCTGATCATAATCTTTTAAATATTCCTGAAAAGCGTGAGATGCTTTTGTAAAATCCATAACATGGCTCCTTATTTGTTTTATTCATTTCATTTTATTTTATCATTTTCCCATGCATAACACTACTGTAAAAAACGGGGAATTTTATTATTCAGGCGTTATTATTACGCCAGGTATTCTGGCTCATTCATAGCAATTTATTTTCCGGTAGAAAAAGCATGATAATGCTGATATAATCAGGAGGACAGGAAAATTTAACAAAAAAAGAGGAATTCATAGCTTTTGTAAAAGAATACCGAAGGCATGATAATAAATCATATCAGAGACAAAATACAAAAGTATAGTGAGAGCCTGTGTGAATAGAACAGATATTTTTGAATCATATGAATTATGACAGGAAGGAGCAAGTGAAAGAGGGCACGAAATATATTCCATATAAATGAAAATCTATAGTCAATCAAAAACAGGAGGAAAAGGGTATGAAGAAGAAAATAACAGGACTTACAGCAATTCTTTGCGCAGCAGGGCTGATATCGGTATTGCAGACAGATACCGTACTGGCGGAGGGGGGATTTTCCTATGAGGATGTGGCAGATCGGGAGTTTTTTTTACCAGTGGAGTTGGATCATGGTCTACAGTTCTGACAATTAATGCAGATGGAGCGTTTAAGGGATATTACCATGACACAGATATGGGATGCAGAGGAGAAGGATATCCCAACGGAACACAATATATCTGTAATTTCTCAGGACAGTTTACAGAGCCGGTTCAGGTAAATGAGTATACTTATTCAGCGCAGATCCAGAGCATCCAGTGCCAGCAGGAACCCGAAACAACGGAAATTGTTGAGGGAATGCAAAACATTTACAGTGAACCTTATGGACTGAATAATGCGGAGAATATTCTGTTTTACACAGAAGGAGCGCCCATAGCAGAGCTTCCGGAGGAATACCGAAGCTGGGTGGGATATTTTAATCTGTCCAATCTTCAGGAAACAGCCCTGCCATTTATCGGTCTTTACAACGAGGCTGAACAGCAGGGATTTTTCAGTATGATAAAAGAAGGCGCTGAAACAGGTGCAGCAGAAGTTTCAGACATTGATGCAGAGCTTGCAGACACAGAGGCAAAGGCTGCGGAGCTTCAGGGAAGGATAGACAGCGCTATGGCGCAGGCAGATATCAATATATTGTCAGGTGAGCTTTATAAGCTCTGGGATGATGAGCTGAATTCCATTTGGGGAAGATTAAAAACCATTCTTCCGGCAGATACAATGGAGCAGGTTACTGATGAGGAGATTGCCTGGATCAATGAAAAGGAGACAGCTATGGAAGCAGCAGGTCTGGAGGCTGCAGATGGCAGTATGCAGCTTATGCTGGAAAATTTAAAAGGCGCAGAACTGACAAAAGCCAGAGTTTATGTGCTGGCAGAATATCTGAAATAATAATTTTATTTATATAACAGAGACAAAGAGACATTTCATATTTGAGATGTCTCTTTTTTTGTGGTGCCTTGCGGCGCACATGGCTAATCATAGCAAACTGATGACTGCAAATATCGGAGCAGGGCTGAACTTTAGGAGACACAAGCAATGAAAGTAATTTATTCCAGAAAAGTAGTATATTATACGCCAACCTTTCCGGTAAATAAGAGACGATCGACTGGGACTGATGGAGTTCGAAGTGGATTTGTCCGCGATATAAAAGTTGTTGACAACTTACAGTTAGTTGTGGTATACATATTTGAGTTAGATTAGACTTACTCAAAATAATTACAAACAGCCGGGATAACTGTAAAAGAATGCAGTATAAAAGGCAGTGGGGTTCTTTTACAGGAGAACAGCTGCATTATGTACAGAAAAAACGGCAGAAAGGTCTGGTGTATGAAGAAATCAATAAAAATATTCTGGATGGTGGCAGGTTTTTTGTGCCTGGGTTTTGGAACTTTGGGAATTTTACTTCCGGTTCTGCCAACTGTGCCTTTTTATATGGCAACTGTTTTCTGCTTTGCAAAAAGCTCCAGGAAACTTCATGACTGGTTTATTGGAACAGCCCTGTACAAAAAGAATCTGGACAGCTTTGTCAGAGAAAGGGCTATGACCATGAGGACAAAACTCAGGATTATGGGAATGGTTTCCGGAATTATAGCAATTGGTTTTCTTATGATGAAGGATGTGCCTGCTGGGAGGATCTGTCTGGCTGTAGTGTGGGTGTTTCATGTTTTTTACTTTTTTATGAGGATCAGAACGATTCCGGAAGAGCTTCAGCAGTAAAACCAGAACAGACAAAATAAATATTATAAATGCAAGGCAGAAAAAAGTTTTTGCTTTGTTATTTCACAGGAAGAGGAGAACAATACACAGAATGATCAATACAAGACTGACAGGACTTTTAGCCCATGGGAAAAAATATATTGCATACAATGTACTCTGGCAGTGGATTTCACTTCTTGCGCAGATAGGCGCTGTTTTTTCTATTGCAGATATTCTGGGACAAACAGCAGCCCTTTTAAAAAATGAAAGTGCGTTTTTAATCTGGGGCAAAGATATTGCAGAAGCCCATACAGGCTCCACCCTTATGATACTGGCTCTTTGCGCAGCGATCCGCTTTGTCTGTGAGCGGATCGCTGTCAGGGCTTCTTATCAGGCAAGTGCGGATGTGAAACAGGTTCTGCGCAAAAAGATTTACCGTAAAATGCGGAAACTGGGAGCCTCTTACCATGAACAGGTTTCCACATCAGAGGTTATGCAGATCTGTACCGAGGGAGTGGAACAGCTTGAAATTTATTTTGGCAGATATCTTCCCCAGCTTTTTTACAGCCTTCTGGCGCCGCTGACATTATTTCTTGTGCTGATGCATGTAAGTTTTCGGGCAAGTGTGGTACTTCTGATCTGCGTGCCTCTGATCCCGGTTTCTATTATTGCGGTACAAAAACTGGCAAAAAGACTTTTGAACCGCTACTGGAGTATTTATACAGGACTTGGAGATTCGTTTCTGGAAAACCTTCAGGGGCTTACTACACTTAAAATTTATCAGGCAGACGAAATGAAGGCTGGGGAAATGGATGAGGAAGCCCAGAAATTTCGCCGGATCACAATGAAGGTGCTGACCATGCAGTTAAATTCCACAAGTGTGATGGATATTGTGGCCTATGGAGGCGCCGCGGCAGGAATGATCGTGGCAGCGTCTGAATTTCTGGCAGGAAACTTAAGTTTTGCCGGAGCCCTGACAATTATTCTTCTGGCATCAGAATTTTTTATTCCTCTGAGACTTCTGGGATCATTTTTTCATATTGCTATGAACGGAATGGCTGCAAGTGATAAGATTTTTGCGGTTCTGGATCTTCCGGAACCTGAATTCAGCAGCCAGGCTCCGAAAGAAAGAACAGAGGATCAGTCAAAAAATGTAAATACCGGATTTCAAAAAGAAAATTCAGGTGATTTATCAGAGAGACGGAACAGCCTCTTAAAGAAAAAAACAGGCCAACAGGTGAAAATCCAATTCCGAAACGTGCATTTCTCTTATGAAAAGGACAGAGAAATTTTATCCGGCATTGATCTTGATATGCCTTCCGGAATGTTTATATCTCTTGTGGGAGAATCCGGATGTGGAAAAAGTACCGTTGCAGGTATCCTGGCAGGGAGAAACCGTGGATTTACCGGTTCAGTTACTGTAAATAATCAGAGCCTGGAAGAGATTCCAGAAGAAGCTCTGATGAAAAACATCACTCTGATCCGTCATAACAGTTATCTTTTTAAGGGAACGGTAGAGGACAATCTCAGGATGGCGAAACCGGATGCTTCGGAAGAGGAAATGAGAGAAGTTCTTTCCCGGGTAAATCTTCTTGGCTTTCTGGAAGGTCAGAAGGGAATTAAGACAGAACTTCTGGAGAAGGCAGAAAATCTTTCGGGAGGGCAGCGTCAGAGGCTGGCACTTGCCAAAGCGCTGCTTCATGATTCTCCTGTGTATATTTTTGACGAGGCTACCAGCAATATTGATGCAGAAAGTGAAGAACTCATTATGCAGGTGATCCGTGGGATTTCCCAGACAAAGACAGTACTTCTGATTTCTCACAGGCTTGCAAATGTAGTGGATTCAGACTGCATTTATATGATGAAAAACGGCAGGGTATGTGAACAGGGAACTCATCAGGAGCTGATGGCTCTTGACGGGACTTATGCAGACCTCTATAAAAGCCAGATGGAACTGGAAAATTACAGTAACCCGCAGCGAAAGGCTTTTTATGGGACAGAGGCAGATCAGGAAGGAAAAACAATCCTGAAAAATAAAGGATAACAGATTACAAAAATTTTGAGGGATTTCATAACTTCATGGTTTTTTACAGAAAGGCGGTTTACAGAAATGAGCGTAAATGTTAATTCAAATATAAATATACCGGAAAAAACGGCATTGCAGGATAAACGCAGAAGTGCACTGAAGATTATGGGAAACATGATCGGACTTGTCAAGCCGCTGCTTCATATTATGGTTCTGGCAATTCTTCTGGGAACAGCCGGTTATCTGTGCGCGATCTTTCTGACAATACTGGCAGGCCAGGCTCTCCTTCAGGGGGCGGCAAATGGAACTCAAAGCCTTCTGGTTGGTACAGGGCATGGGATTTTGGCGGAAATGACAGGAAAAGAGCTGTTTATTCTGATGATTGTCCTGGCGGCAGCACGCGGAATTCTTCACTATGCAGAACAGTACTGCAATCACTTTATTGCATTTAAGCTTCTTGCCATTATCCGGCATAAAGTGTTTGCCGCGCTGAGAAAGCTCTGTCCGGCAAAGCTGGAAGGACGTGACAAGGGAAATCTCATTTCCATTATTACTACAGATATTGAGCTTTTGGAGGTTTTTTATGCCCACACAATCTCTCCGGTGGCTATTGCGGCGCTGACTTCTCTGGTTATGGTTGTTTTTATGGGAAGCTATCATACAGGAGCCGGTATTTTTGCACTTGGGGCTTACCTGATTGTAGGCGTTTTTATTCCTCTGTGGAACGGACGCCGGGGAGGAAATGCGGGGATGGAATTCCGCACGAAATTCGGTGAGCTTAACAGCTTTGTTCTGGATTCACTCAGGGGACTGGATGAAACAATTCAGTATGGACAGGGAAAAATCCGTGAAGCGCAGATGGAAGAAAAATCTGAAGAGCTTACCATAAAGCAGAAAAAGTTAAGTCGTATGGAAGGAGGACAGAGATCCGTCACAAATCTGGCAATCCTTCTGGCATCCTTTGGGATGCTGTTTTTCAGTTTGAACTTGTACGGAAAAGATGCCATGGGGTTTGACGGAGTGATCATCTGTACCATAGCCATGATGGGATCCTTTGGTCCGGTGGTGGCGCTTTCAAGTCTGTCAAATAATCTGAATCAGACTCTTGCAAGCGGAGAAAGGGTCCTGTCTGTTCTGGAAGAAAAGCCTCAGGTAGAAGAAATATATGAGGAAAAAAACGATGTTCAGATGTGCAAAAAAGAACAGGAGATCTGTTCAGAGCCGGATCCGGACAAAAATATATTTTCCGGTGCAGAGGCGTCTCATGTGACTTTTTCCTATGAGGAAGAAAAGATCCTGAATGATTACTCCATCAGGATCCCGGCAGGTAAAATTGTGGGAATACACGGTACCAGCGGAAGCGGGAAATCTACGCTTTTAAAGCTTCTCATGAGGTTCTGGGATACAGACTCAGGAGAGATTTTTGTAAACGGAGACAATGTGCGCGGGATTCCTACGCCATGTCTTCGAAATATGGAAAGCTACGTAACTCAGGAAACACATTTATTTCATGATTCCATAGCAAATAATATTGCAGTGGGAAAACCCGGCGCCTCCAGACAGGAAATAATAGAGGCGGCAAAAAAAGCGTCTGTCCATGATTTTATTATGAGCCTTCCGAAAGGTTATGACACAGAAGTGGGAGAACTTGGAGATACCCTTTCCGGAGGAGAAAAGCAGAGAATCGGAATTGCAAGAGCCTTTCTTCATGACGCACCTTTTATTCTTATGGATGAGCCGACCTCAAACCTGGATTCTCTGAATGAAGGCATTATTCTGAAATCCCTCCGTGAAGCGTCAGATAAAAAGACGGTAGTTCTTGTTTCCCACCGAAAATCTACCATGAATGTGGCGGATATAGCGTATGAAATGGAGAATGGGAGGGTGTCGTAAAAGGCAGATAGAAGAAAAAGAGTAATGAGCAGTGACAGTTAAGTGACATTATCACAGACAGGATATTTCCAAAAGAGTATGATACGTACATAAACAACAGGGAGGTATCCTATATGAGGTTAAAAGATAAAGTAGCAATTATCACAGGAGGAAGCAGAGGGATCGGATATGCCACAGCAGATGCCTTTTTGAGAGAGGGCGCTACAGTGATTCTGGCTGCAAGTTCCAGGGAATCTGCAGATAAAGCAGTGGAAAGCCTGAGGGGAAAATATCCGGACAGGGTTATTGCCGGCATCAGTCCGGATCTCAGCAGTCTGGAAAGTGTGAGAAATGAATTCAGGGAAGCAACATCCAAATATGGATGTGTGGATATTCTTGTGAATAATGCAGGAGTATCAGAGAGCACTCCTTTTGTGGAGTATACAGAGGAAGCCTTTGACAAAGTAATGGATCTGAATGTAAAAGGTGTGTTTAATGCCACCAGAGCTGCTTCTGAGTGTATGATTGCAAGAGGCAGCGGTGTAATTCTGAGTACTTCATCTATGGTCAGTCTTTACGGACAGCCAAGCGGGATTGCTTATCCGGCTTCTAAATTTGCAGTGAACGGACTGACGGTTTCTCTGGCAAGGGAGCTTGGTCCAAAGGGAATCCGCGTCAATGCAGTGGCGCCGGGAATTACGGAAACAGATATGATGAAGGCTGTGCCAAAGAGCGTGATCGAGCCTATGATCGCACAGATTCCCCTTCGAAGGCTGGGACAGCCGGAAGATATTGCCAATGCATTTGTGTTTCTTGCATCGGATGAGGCCTCTTATATTACAGGCGTAGTGTTAAGCGTGGATGGAATGGCGCGAACCTGACCGGAGCAATATAAGAGTAAAAACGTATCAGTATAAACAGATAAGCAGGCTGAAAGGCAGATCAGATAAATTATTGCAGGAAAGATGGAGGAAACAGAATGGGATTATTTGATTTCTTTAAAGGACCGGATTTTAATGAAGGAATTGAGACTTACAAAAACACAAAGGATGCAGTTCTTCTTGATGTAAGAACTCAGGAGGAATATCTGGAGGGAAGAGTTCCGGGAAGCTGGAATATTCCTCTTCAGGAAATTCAGAAGGTGGAAAGGCTGATCGATAAGGCCGCGCCGCTTTTTGTATATTGTTTAAGCGGAGCAAGAAGCCGTATGGCAGTGGCGCAGCTTCAGCAGATGGGATATGCAAAGGTTACAAATCTTGGAGGTATTAACAGCTACCGGGGAAAGGTGGAAAGATAAAATGAAGGTTGTTATCATCGGAGGCGTTGCAGGAGGAGCCACTGCAGCAGCAAGAATCAGAAGGCTGGACGAAAAGGCAGAGATCATTGTTTTTGAGAAGTCAGGTTATGTTTCCTATGCAAACTGCGGACTTCCCTACTATATTGGCGGTGTGATCCAGAATAAGGAAGAACTGACTCTTCAGACTCCGGAAAGTTTCTGGAAGCGCTTCCAGATCACCATGAAGGTGCGGCATGAGGTGACAGGGATTTTTCCTGAGAGAAAAACAGTTGCAGTAAAAAATCTGAATACAGGGGAAAGCTTTGAGGAGGTCTATGATAAACTTCTCATTTCCACTGGAGCAAAACCGGTATGGCCGAAGCTTCCCGGAACAGATCTGGACAATCTTTTTACCCTTCGTACAGTAGAAGATACTCTGAAAATCCGGGAGTTTGTGGAGAAAAATCAGCCAAAGTCGGCAGTGCTTGCCGGAGGCGGATATATTGGCCTGGAGCTTGCGGAAAATCTTCGGGAGCTGGGACTGGACGTTACCATAGTTCAGAGACCAAAGCAGCTTATGAATCCTCTTGACGGAGATATGGCAGCTTTTGTACATGCAAAAATGAGAAGCAGGGGTGTGAAGCTGATGCTTGGACATACGGTGGAAGGATTTGAAAAGGGCGAGAAAGGAACCCGCGTGCTTCTGAAGGACGAGCAGCCTCTGGAGGCAGATATGGTAATCCTTGCGATCGGCGTTGCGCCGGATTCTCACCTTGCAAAAGAGGCGGGACTGGAGCTTGGTATCAAAGGAAGCATTGTGGTAAACGATCGTATGGAAACCTCGGCGCCGGATATTTTTGCAGCAGGCGATGCTGTGGAAGTAAGGCATTACATTACAGGAGAAAAAGCTCTGATATCCCTTGCAGGTCCGGCAAATAAGCAGGGCCGCATTGCAGCAGACAATATCTGTGGAGGAGACAGCCGCTATCCCGGTTCACTGGGATCTTCAGTGATCAAGGTTTTTGACATGACCGCAGCTTCCGCCGGAATTAACGAGCGCACTGCCAAACAGACAGGAATTGACTATGATAAGGTTTATCTGTCCCCTGCCAGCCATGCCTCCTACTATCCGGGCGGAAAAGTCATGACCATGAAGGTGATTTTTGAGAAGAAAACATATAAGCTGCTGGGTGCGCAGATCATAGGCTATGACGGTGTGGACAAGAGGATTGATGTGCTCGCAACTGCCATGTATGCAGGCATCACAGCCCTTCAGCTGAAGGAACTGGATCTGTCTTACGCGCCTCCGTATTCTTCCGCGAAAGATCCTGTAAATATGGCAGGCTTTATGATCGAGAATATTGCAGAGGGAAGACTGAAGCAGTTTTTTACAGAGGAGGTGGAAAATCTTCCGAGGGACGGAAGTGTGATTCTTCTGGATGCAAGAACCCCGGGAGAGTATGCAAGAGGACATATTGAGGGATTTATCAATATTCCGGTAGATGAGCTTCGTGACAGACTTTCGGAACTGGATAAAAAGAAAAAAGTATACATTATTTGCCAGAGCGGCCTGAGAAGCTATATTGCATACCGGATTCTGGCTCAGGAAGGCTTTGACTGCAGGAATTTTTCCGGCGGGTTCCGGCTGTACGAGACAGTTACAGGAGATCGCATGGCGGCCGGTGAGGCGCTGCCCTGTGGGATGGAGATAAACAGATAGGTGGTCCAAATGGAAGATTTTTCAGGGATGACAACACGGGAAGAAGTTTTAAAATATGGAATGACATTTCCCGAGGTGTATCAGGATGCGCCGTTTCATGATCCTAACTGGATACTTGTAAGGTATAAGAAAAATAAAAAAGCTTTTCTCTGGACATACGAGTACCAGGGGCAGATGCGGATCAATGTCAAGGTGGATCCGGAATGGAGAGATTTCTGGAGAAATACTTATAATTCCGTGATTCCCGGATATCATCAGAATAAAGAACATTGGAATACCGTGATTTTAGACGGAAGTATTCCGGATCAGGACATAAAACGAATGATTGCAGAAAGTTATGATCTGATTATCGGGAAATAACAAAATATCTGAAATTTTATAATTGAGAATGGGTGGCCCGGCTTATTGTTTATGCGACATGATTTCCGGCGCTGCTCATTCTTTTTTCTTGTCAGAACCCTTGATTTTATGGTAAAATATCCATGTTTTACGCACAATAAAAAACAGGAGGTACTGACAATTGTTTTCAGGAATTGTTGAGGCGTATGGGAAAGTTATAGGTACATTGAGCAACTGGATGTACAGCTATATTCTTATTATCCTGCTTGTAGGCGCCGGGATCTATTTCACCGTCAAAACAAAAGGCGTCCAGTTCAGAGCGCTGAAAGAAGCCATTAAGGTGGTTATGGAGCCAAAGGATGATGAAAAATCAATTTCTTCTTTTCAGGCTCTGATGGTTTCTACTGCGTCCAGGGTGGGAACCGGGAATATTGCCGGAATTTCCACAGCTCTTTGCATTGGCGGAGCAGGAGCTATGTTCTGGATGTGGCTGATCGCGCTTCTGGGAAGCGCATCTGCGTTCATTGAGAGTACACTGGCGCAAATCTATAAAAGAAAAGCTGCTGACGGAAGCTCTTACGGAGGCCCTGCATACTATATTCAGGCTGTGCTGAAAAAAAGATGGCTGGGAGTTTTGTTTGCGGCAGTTCTTATTGTAACTTATATGGGCGGCTTCAACATGGTTGCTGCTTTTAACATTTCAGATTCTTTCCGCAGATATGATTTCTATCAGCCAGGAACAACACCACTTGTTATAGGTCTGATTCTTGCAGTTATTTTTGGCATTTGTATTTTTGGCGGCAGCAAACGCATATCCAAAATTACAGAGGTTATTGTCCCGGTAATGGGAATCTTTTATATAGCGGTTTCTCTGTTTATTGTGATCACACATCTGAATCTTCTTCCGGGAGTGATCGTATCAATTTTTAAAGGCGCGTTTGATATTTCTGCAATTTTCGGCGGATTTGCAGGTTCAGCCGTCATGCAGGGAGTAAAAAGAGGTCTGTTTTCCAACGAGGCCGGTGTGGGCTCTGCTCCAAATGCCGCAGCTTCTGCGGGTGTGTCTCATCCTGTAAAGCAGGGACTTGTTCAGATGCTTTCTGTTTATATTGATACAATTGTGATCTGCAGTGCTACAGGATTTATGCTTCTGTGTTCCGGAGTAGTACCGGAAGAGGGAATTGCCGGAATGCCTTATGTGCAGGAGGCTGTTGCAGGTTCTCTGGGAGGTTTTGGTTCTGTATTTATTACCGTTGCTCTGTTTTTATTTGCATTTACCACACTGATCGGAAACTTTTATTATGCGGAAATGGGGCTTCGCTACATTTGTGACAAAACACCGAAAAAAATGATCATGAACATATTCCGTATCGCAGCAGCTCTGATCGTATGTATGGGAGCAACTATGGATTTCAGCGTAGTGTGGGACACAGCAGATGTACTTATGGGCCTGATGGCGCTTATTAATCTGCCGGTAATTGTGCTTCTTGCGAAACCGGCGCTTCGATGTATGCAGGATTATTTCAAACAGAAAAAATCAGGGAAAAATCCTGTATTTAAAGCAAAGGATATTAATCTGGAAACAAAGACAGATTTTTGGAACTGATATTTTAAGGAATATGTTAAAAACAGGATCGTGGCAGTGCACAGTGTGGAACAATCCGAAGGTATCGGTCAATTGAAAAAGTAAATTCTACTTTGCAAGATTAAATTCCGCAGGTATCGTATAATGCAGAATCAAAAAGTGCTTGCAATAGGGAATGAACTATGGTAATATAACCCAGTTTGATTTGGTTAAAATTGGAAACGCACATCCTCCGGATGATAACGAACAACACAAAGAATCAAAAGTGTTTACGTTATTATAAGGAGGATTTTTTATGCCAAAAAACAAATTTGAAGATGTGATTTTTACTGCTGTTATGGCTATTGTCATGGTGTATGGAATGATCGTATACAATGTTGCGCTGAATACCGGTGGAACTGTAAGTGGTTTTACATTCCTTGCCGCTGTTCATGAGCTGGTATTCATGGCTCCGATTGCTTTTGTGCTGGAGTTTTTTGTTGTCAGTAAGCTGGCTGGCATGTTGGCGTTTAAGATCATGAAGCCAACAGACAGACCGCAGTTTATTACTTATGCGATTTCCATCTGCATCTGCTGTATTATGTGCCCGGTCATGAGTCTGATTGCTACTGTATTATTTAAGGAGCCCTCTTTTGGAACATGGATCCGTACCTGGGCCATGAATTTTCCGATGGCAATCTGTTATCAGATGTTTTATTGTGGGCCATTTGTGAGGCTGATCTTTCGTCTGATTTTCCGTCGCGGGGAGAAGAAATAATGAAGTCAGGGTCAAAAGTTCAATAACATTTTATGGTTCTGGCACCAACATCAAAATATACAAATAATATAAAAAGCATTGTAAAATCCGGGGATTTTCAGGCATTTAAAGGTGTCTGAGAGCCCCGGATTGTACTTTATGGAAAACATGTGTTAAATAATTGACAGAGCTGTCAAAGCGGTATAAACTGTCGGTGTGAACAGCAGAAGTTCACATGAAATAACTAACGAAACAGTTCTGTTGGCTGTACAAAAAAGCTTCAGGACATGATACCTGTATTTACAAGAAAGAGGTGCTGATCATGAAAGAATTTTCACAGTGGGAAGGTTTTAACGGTAAACGCTGGAAAGAAAAAATTGACGTACGTAACTTTATTAAAATGAATTATACACCATATGACGGAGATGCTTCTTTCCTGGAAGGGCCTACAGAGGCAACAAATAAACTCTGGGGCAAGCTTCAGGAGCTTCAGAAAGAAGAGCGCGCTAAGGGCGGAGTTCTGGATATGGAGACAGAGGTTGTAACATCTCTTACTGCATATGGTCCTGGATATATTGACGAGGATCTGAAAGATCTGGAAACTGTTGTAGGTCTTCAGACAGACAAACCTCTGAAGCGTGCATTTATGCCATACGGCGGTATTAAAATGGCAGAAAAAGCATGTGAAACTTACGGCTATGAAGTAAGCGACAAAATTAAAGATATCTTTAACAACTATGAGTTCAAAACACATAATCAGGGTGTATTTGACATTTACACACCGGAGATGAAGGTCGCCCGCCACAACAAGATCCTTACCGGTCTTCCGGATACCTATGGCCGTGGACGTATCGTAGGCGATTACAGACGTGTGGCTCTTTATGGTATCGATGCTCTGATCGAAGGCAAACAGAAGGATTTTGCAGCAAGCGACCGTCAGGGTATGAGACGCTATGACTTCCAGCTTCGTGAGGAGATCGCTGACCAGATCCGCGCTCTTCAGGGAATGAAAGCTATGGCTCAGGCCTACGGCTTTGATATTTCTCAGCCTGCAAAGGATGCAAGAGAAGCATTCCAGTGGCTGTATTTCGGATACCTTGCAGCTATCAAGACTCAGAACGGAGCTGCAATGAGTGTTGGACGTATCTCCACTTTCCTTGATATTTATATTGAGAGAGACCTTCAGAGAGGAATCCTTACAGAGAAAGAGGCTCAGGAGCTTGTTGACCATATGGTTATGAAATTCCGTATGGTAAAATTTGCCCGTATTCCTTCTTACAACCAGCTGTTTTCCGGAGACCCGGTATGGGCAACCCTAGAAGTGGCAGGTATGGGTATTGACGGACGCCATATGGTAACAAAGAGTGATTTCCGTTTCCTTCATACACTGGAGGATATGGGACCGGCTCCGGAACCGAACCTTACTGTTCTTTATTCCTCCAGACTGCCTGAGAACTTTAAGAAATATGCTGCAAATATTTCTGTTACAACAAGTTCCATTCAGTATGAGAATGACGATGTAATGCGTCCGGTATGGGGCGATGACTACAGCATCTGCTGCTGTGTATCTGCTACAGAGACAGGTAAAGAGATCCAGTTCTTCGGCGCTCGTGCAAACCTTGCGAAATGTCTTCTTTATGCCATCAACGGCGGTGTTGACGAGAAGACAAAACAGCAGGTAGGACCTCAGTATCAGCCGATCACTTCTGAGTATCTTGACTATGACGAGGTAGTTCAGAAATATGATCAGATGATGGACTGGCTGGCTCATCTGTATGTTGGAACACTGAACATGATCCACTATATGCATGACAAATACTACTATGAAGCAGCAGAGATGGCTCTGATCGATACAAAGGTTGACCGTTCCTTTGCAACCGGTATCGCAGGTTTCTCTCATGTAGTAGATTCCCTGTCTGCAATTAAATATGCAAAGGTAAAAGCAATCCGTGATGAGGACGGAATTACAACAGACTTTATTGTTGAGGGAGATTTCCCACGCTATGGTAACGATGACGACAGAGCAGACGAGATCGCAACAAATCTTCTGTCTACTTTCCTCGGAAAGCTGAAACACATTCATACCTACCGTGATTCCAAACCTACCACATCCATCCTTACCATTACATCCAATGTTGTTTATGGTAAAGCTACAGGATCTCTTCCGGACGGAAGAAAAGCAGGCGAGCCTCTGGCTCCTGGCGCTAACCCGTCCTACGGAGCAGAGCAGAACGGACTTCTTGCTTCTCTGAACTCTGTTGCAAAGCTTGACTATGAAGATGCTCTTGACGGTATTTCCAATACTCAGACGATCAATCCGGATGCTCTGGGACACAATGATGAAGAACGTACAGACAACCTTGTTCACGTACTTGACGGATACTTTGATCAGGGCGCTCATCACCTGAACGTAAACGTATTTGGAAAAGAGAAGCTGATCGACGCTATGGAACACCCGGAAAAAGAAGAGTACGCAAACTTTACAATCCGTGTTTCCGGTTATGCAGTTAAATTTATCGACCTTACAAGAGAGCAGCAGATGGACGTTATTGCCAGAACCTGCCATGCAGAAATGTAAGGATGGATAAAAAAGAGATCAAAGGATATGTTCACTCACTGGAAAGCTTCGGGTCGGTTGACGGCCCGGGCGTCCGGTATGTGATCTTTTTAAGCGGCTGCGCCATGCGCTGTCAGTTCTGCCATAATCCGGATACCTGGAAGATGGGAGAAGGACAGGCATACACCCCTTCGGAGCTTTTAAAAAAAGCGCTGCGGTATAAAAATTACTGGGGAGATAAAGGCGGGATCACAGTCAGCGGAGGGGAACCTCTTCTGCAGATCGATTTCCTTACAGAATTTTTCCGTCTGGCAAAGGAAGCCGGCGTGCATACCACACTGGATACCAGCGCCAACCCTTATACGGAAAAAGAGCCTTTTTATTCCAAATGGCAGGAGCTGATGAAGTATACAGATCTTGTTCTTCTGGATATCAAGCAGATTGATGAGGAAGAGCATGTGAAGCTTACCGGCTGCACCAACACAAATATCCTTGCCATGGCAGAAAAGCTTTCGGAGATGGACAAGCCTGTATGGATCCGCCATGTGCTTGTGCCGGGCGGAAGTGATAACGACACATATCTTCACAGACTGGCCGATTTTATCAGAACCCTTAAAAATGTGGAGAGAGTAGAGGTTCTTCCCTATCATACTCTGGGAACCTTTAAGTGGGAGAAGCTGGGTATTCCCTATCCGTTGGAAGGAGTGAAGCCTCCAACAGAGGAACGTATCCGCAATGCCCGGGAGATTCTGGGAGCGATGTAACTGCCTGGAAATTCTTTCATAATTAAAAAATATAAGGATGAGGACTGCTGCAAGCAACCTGTAGTTCCGGAGCAAAATCTGCCGGAAGAGGGAAGCCTGCAGCAGTTTTTGTTTGTGACAGAAGCTAAGAACTGCTGTTTGCGAGGTGTTCCGACCGGAGTGCTGTGAACGGAGAAGTTAAGAAATTTTTTACTTGGCAGTATTGTAAGCGTCTGCTACAATGAAAGAAATAAATATATATAAGTGGTGGCACGCATGGAGAAAACCAGTATAAAAACACATACCACTACAGAAGATAAAACAGGATTTACCTCGGCAGAGCTTGAGGAAAAATTGCTGAAAATTGCAAAACACACAACCAGGGACCGTGTATTCAGGGACCTTTTTAGTAATAAAAAGTATCTGCATGGAGCTGTATCGGGTTTTTTATCCTGAGGATACCGGGATAACAGAGGATGATCTCAGCATTGTAACAATAAAAAATATACTGCCGGATCAGATCTGAAACAGGCGAAGCCTGGATACAGGAGGGGAATACAGCCGGGGAAAAACAGAAATCTGCAATAAATAACTGGAGTAAAACAAAAATAAATGAGAAATCCTTCGGCTCTGTGGAGGCAGAACCGGAGGATTTTGCATATAAAGCTGTAAAAACAGACAGTGACACTACTGACAGCAGGAATTGGCGGTTATAAGCAAGGAGGTTATATGAAAATTTTTCATTTGTCAGATTTACATATTGGTTTAAAACTGATGAACCGGGATCTGAGAGAGGATCAGGAATATATTTTCCGGCAGATTGTAGACAGGGTAAAGGAGCAGAAACCGGACGCACTGGTCATTGCCGGAGATATTTATGATAAGGCAGTTCCGGCCGCGGAGGCGGTACAGGTATTTGATTCTTTTATGGGACAGCTGACTGAAGCAGCGCCGGAAATGACTGTTATGGCTGTCAGTGGAAACCATGACAGCGGTCCGAGAGTGGACTGTTTCCGCAGTGTGCTTTCCAGGCAGAAGGTGCATATGATCGGGCTTCCTCCGCAGCGTGAGGGAGAATATATTGAAAAGGTTGTACTGTGGGATTCCTATGGTAAAGTGAATTTTTATCTTCTTCCTTTTGTGAAACCTTCCATGGTAAAAATGATCGTGGGGACAGATAAAAACGGCAATAATTTTTCATATGACGAGACGGTTCATAAGCTCATCCAAAGAGAAGCTATAAATAAAAAAGAGAGAAATATTCTGGTAAGCCATCAGTTTTATCTTCCTGTGGGAAAAGCTGCGGACGATGTGGAAAGAATGGACTCGGAGATGCGAACTGTGGGGAATATTGATCAGATTTCCGCAGATATTCTGGAACAGTTTGATTATGCGGCGCTGGGGCATATCCATAAGCCCATGAAGGTGGGAGAGGAAAATTTCCGATACTGTGGAACACCTCTGGCTTGTTCCGTAAGTGAGGCAGGACAGCAGAAAGGGATCCTAATGGTGGAAATAAAAGAGAAAGAAAAAGCACCGGAGATTACTGTTCTTCCTCTTATGCCCTTACGCCAGGTTCGGGTGATAAAAGGAAGTCTTGAAGAGGTTCTGCAGCAGAAAAGTCAGGATTATGTGACTGTAATTCTTACAGATAAAGCAGATCTTGATGTTATTGATATGCAGGACAGACTGAGGCTTGCCTTTCCATATCTTCTGGAGATCCGTCGTGAAAATCAGAGGAAAGCGGACTACAGCAGGGGGAAAAAACATCAGGAATTGCAGGACCCTTTTGAACTGTGCTGCGGATTTCTGAAGGATATGGATGAGGAAGAAAAAAACATTCTCAGAGACGTACTGAACACAGTACAGGAGGTAAAGTAGAATGAGACCGCAAAAACTTACCATGCAGGCATTTGGATCCTACGGACAGAAAACAATCATAGATTTTACAAAAACAGACCAGAATCTTTTTCTGGTTACAGGCGATACGGGAGCCGGAAAAACAACGATTTTTGATGCGATCGTTTTTGCTCTGTACGGGGAAGCCAGCTCGGTATCTAATAAAAAAGAAGGCGTTGTGCTGCAGAGCCAGTATGCAGGACTGGAGCTTGAGCCATATGTGGAACTGGAATTTACAGACGGGCAGGAGCAGGATATTTATACAGTACGCCGGGTGCCCAGACATCTGAAAAAGATCACCAGAGGGGCTGCAAAGGGTGTCGGAACCAGAGAGATTACAGGTTCTGTATCTCTGATCATGCCAGACGGTACAGAATATCCTCAGAAGGAATCCAATGGGAAGCTCCAGGAGATCATCGGACTTACCAAAAATCAGTTTATGCAGGTAGCCATGATCGCACAGGGAGAGTTTATGGAGCTTCTCCGGGCAAAATCTGATGATAAGAAAAAAATATTCCGCAGACTTTTTAATACAGAAATGTACGAGGATATTGCTGTGGAACTGGGGAACAGAAAAAGGGAAAAGGAAAAGGATATTGCTGATATCAGAACCCGGTGTCAGAGTGAAGCGGCCAGAGTAAAACTTCTGTCAGACAGTGTAAAAAACCAGGGACAGGATGACTGTGGACAGCAGGCAGATGTTCTGGAGGAAAGTCTGGATAAGCTGAAAAAACAAATTGCAGATGGGGAAATCGTTGTAATAGGAGAATTTCTGGAAACACTATTCCAGTATTGCAGAGTTCTGGATAAGAAGCTGCAAACAGCAGAAAAAGACTGTAGTGAAGCGGCAGAAAACAGGGATAAAAAAAGAGATGAGTATACAGAAGCCCAGCAACTTCAAGGACTTTTTTTACAGCTGGATCAGGCGGAAGAGGAGCTTGCTCAATGCAGAGAACTGACCTCTGAAATGGAGAAAAAAGAACAGCTGGCAGGTCAGATCCAGGCGGCCTGGGAAGTAAAAGCATCCAGTGATCAGCTGGAAGAAAAAAGCCAGGAGGCAGAGAAAACAGAGGATTCATTAAGAGAACTGCAAAGTCAGCTTCCGGAGCTTATGAAAATACAAAAGGAGGCAGAGAAGGAAGAAGAAAGAGCGGAGAAGGAACAGCGTCAGGCTCAGAAGGAGTTCAGCCGCATATCTGAAAAGGCAGAAAAGGCTCTGGAACTATTCCGTCAGATAGGAGAATGCCGCAAAAAAGTGCAGAATCTGGAAAAGAATCTTCTGCAGATTCAAAAGCAGAAAAAAGAAGCAAAAGATGCTTTTGAGGCATCAGAAATTCAGGAAAAAGAATATCGGAAGCAGGCAGAAGCACTTTCTGACGCAGGAGAAAAGCTTGCTGTATGTCACTCCAAAATGCGTGAGATCGGAACGATGATGGATGATATCAAAGGGCTGTCAGCTATTTATCGGGAAATAAAAAAGTACAATGACACAGCAGAAAAATTGCAGCAGAGATACGCGGATATCAGGGATAAATATGAGAAAAAACAGCAGGAATATGAAACCCTGAGACGCGCTTTTCTGGATGCTCAGGCAGGATTTCTGGCAGCAGAGCTGAAGCCCGGGAACCCCTGTCCTGTCTGCGGAGCAACAGAGCATCCCAGTCCCTGCATTCCAAAAGAAGAGCACAGAGAGCTTTCTCAGGATAAGATAGACCATATTGGAAATGATGCGGAGAGCCTACGCAAAGAACAGGAAACACTTTCCGGAGAAGTAAAGTCTAATACTAATCTGAGAGATGCCAGAGACCGGGATTTCAGAGAGAATTTTGAGAAATTACAGGATAAAATGCGCAGGAGTATTCCGAAGCTTCCGGAAAGCTTTTCTCCGGGACAGGCGCAGGAACTGATAAAGCAGTGGAAGCAGCAGGTTCAGACAGAGGAGTTTGCGTATCAGAAACAGGCTGAGACATTAAGAGAAATCCGGGAAAAACTGGAGGAACTGGAAAAACGTAAGCCTTCTTTAAAAGAAAATATGGAAACTTTTCAGGAACAGGAAAAAAATGTACAGGCGGCGCTGGAAGGAGCCAGATCAGAGCTTGCAGGTTATTCGTCATCCTCTGATTTTTCTTCTGAGGAAGAGGCAAAAAACGCCAGAAATATGGCAGAAAACAGGAAGAACCAGACAGAAGAAGTTCTGAAAGAAGCCAGAAATAAAGCAGAATGTACCAGACAGAAAAAAACAGAAGCAGAAACCCTTATCCGTCGGTATGAGAAAGAGCTGCCCGCACGAAAAAAAGAAAAAGACAGGCAGAAAAAAATCTACGAAACACTTTTGCAGGAGAAAAATCTTACAGAAGAACAGTGGAAAAATCTTACTGACATATATGAAAAATATGCTGCTGAAGAGTTCAGAAATGATGTAAATTCATTCCGCAACAGACAGACAGCGGCAAAAAGCAGCACACGGTCTATGAGAGCTGCAATCGGAGAAAGACAGCGTCCTGTGCTGGAAGAAAAACGTAGTCAGGCAGAGGAAGCAGAGAAAATCTTTGAGGCTTCGGGACGCATCAGGGACGGGATAAAGTCTGTATATCAGGAGAATCAGGCTGTCTATGATACCCTTGCTCCAATACTCACCGATAGGAAGCGTCTGGTGGAGGAACACGCAAAGCTTGATAATCTTTACCGCCTTGTTTCCGGCAATGTCAGCGGTTCCAGAATGGATCTGGAAACCTATGTGCAGCGTTATTATCTGGAAAAGATCCTGGATGCGGCCAACCGCAGATTTCAGGATATGTCTGCAGGCCAGTTTGAGCTTCGTATGTATGATCTGGAAAAGGCAGGAGAAGGTAAAAACAGAGGTCTTGATCTGATGGTGTATTCCACTGTTACCGGAAAAGAGCGGGAGATCCGGACGCTTTCCGGAGGAGAATCCTTTATGGCAGCGCTTTCTCTTGCCCTTGGAATGGCAGATGAGATCCAGGAAAGCTCTGCGGCCATCAGTCTGGATATTATGTTTATTGACGAGGGCTTTGGCTCTTTGGATGAACATTCCAGAAATCAGGCTGTAAAGGTATTGCTGGAAATGGCGGAAGGCTCCAAGCTGATCGGAATTATTTCCCATGTGACAGAGCTGAAACAGGAAATTGAGGATCAGCTGATCGTCACCAAGGATGAGGCCGGAAGCCACGTAAGATGGCAGATCAGCTGAATGAAACAGACAGGTATTATGGTGTATAGACAGAGATAAGAGACATGAAAAATCCCAGGGAATATCCCCGGGATTTTTCTAATATGCCATTCAATTAAAGAAATTTTTCTGCATTTTTCATTTTATTCAGTTCTCTCTGAGCAAAGACGACCGCAAGGATAAAGGCAGCCGTATCGGCAATAGGTCCTGCGTACATAACTCCGTCAATTCCCATAAATAACGGGAAAATAACGATCAGCGGAAGAAGGAAAACAAGCTGCCTTGTAAGGGACATGATCACGCCCAGCTTTGCTTTTCCGATAGAGGTAAAAAATCCTGCAGACATGGGTTGGATTCCGTTGGCAAAGGTAAGCAGCATAAATATTTTCAGATAGCGCTCCGCAAACTGGAAATAAAGCTCGCTTCCGGTTCCGAAAAGTCCCACGATCTGGTGTGGAAACAGCTGAAAACACACAAAAAATACAGTGGCGATTACCGTGCAGGCAGTAACAGAGCAGCGGTAGGTTTTACGTACCCGGTCATATCTGGAAGCTCCGTAATTAAAGCCCCAGATAGGCTGACAGCCCTGGGAAATGCCAATACAGATAGAAAGAAATACCTGATTTACTTTGGAAATAATCCCGACACAGGCAATGGGAATGTCAGTACCGTAAACAGAATCTGCTCCGTAGTGACGAAGGATATTGTTCATGGAGATCTGTACAACGGCAATGGCGATCTGATTCATGCAGGAAGCCATTCCAAGGGAGGCGATCATTTTCAGATATTCCATACGGGGACGGAACATATGGGAGGTCAGGCGCATTTTTCGGAACTTTGCAAAATAAATAATCACAAGAACACCGGAAACTGCCTGTCCGATCACAGTAGCCCAGGCGCCGCCTTTGATCCCCCATCCGAATACAAAAATAAAAAGAGGGTCGAGAATGGTATTGATCACTGCCCCGGTGAGCATACATACCATGGAATAGGTTGGACTTCTGTCCGCGCGGATCAGATGATTTCCGCCTGTAGTCAGTACAAAAAATGGAAGTCCGACAGCTGTAATGCTCAGATAATCCTGCGCATAAGGCATAACCTCAGGCGTTCCGCCGAACAGATGCAAAAGCGGATTTAAAAACAGCAGAACCACAGCGCACAGGCCTGCTCCGCAGATTACCAGCATGGAAAGTCCGGTACCGGCAATTCCGCTGGCGCGTTCCTCGTGACCGGCGCCCGTTTCAAGATTATAGTTGGATGCACTGCCGATTCCCAGAAGCAGCGCGGTGGCAGTGGAAAAAATCGTTACGGGAAAGGCAACATTTGTGGCTGCATTTCCAAGCATTCCCACTCCCTGGCCAATAAAAATCTGGTCAACAATATTATAAAGAGCGCTGACCAGCATACTGATAATGGCCGGAATTGCAAATTTGGCAATCAGCTTTCCGACAGGAGCCGTACCCAGTGGATTTTGTACGGCGGTATTATTATTTTCCAATATTGAAAGCCCCTTTCTGTAAGTAAATGAAATCAGATGCCGGCCTGTCTCAGAAAAGATCCAGGAAACGGAACAGAATGTATTTATGAGACAAGTATAACATTTTTAAGGGAAAGAGAAAAGAAAATAAAAGCAACAGCATTGATAAGATAAATTCGGGAAATGATTGTCATACAAAACTGATGATGATATGATGGAAACGTAAAAATGAGATAAACAGAGAGGACAACGTATTGATATCAAAGACAATGCGCGCAATTTTACATGCGCTATCATACAGTAATGTTGAAGTGGAGGCAGCCAGACGTCTGGCGGATCTCAAAAAACTGGATGCAATGAGGATTTTTGTAAAAAAACTGGATACAAAGGTGTATAACGGAGAATATGAGGTTCCCGTGCGCGTTTATTTTCCGTCAGAGGATGTTATGACAATGAACACAGCAGAGAGACGTTCCTGTCCGATCCTGTTGTTTTTTCATGGCGGAGGCTGGGTGACGGACAGTGTGGAAAATTACGACCGGGTATGTTCCCGAATGGCTCAGGATACAGAGCATATTGTGGTTTCAGTAGAATACAGGCTGGCTCCGGAATATCGTTTCCCGACAGGGCTGGAGGACTGCTATGCTGCGGCCAGAGAACTGTATACAGACCATGACCTGAATATAGATCCGGATAAAATTACGATCATGGGAGACAGCGCAGGGGGAAATCTGGCAGCAGCGGTGTGCCTGATGGCAAGGGATAGAGGAGAATTTATGCCAAAAAGGCAGATTCTTATTTATCCGGCTTTGGGCAACTGCTATACAGAGCAGTCTCCCTATGAGTCGGTTCACAGGAACGGAACAGACTATCTGCTGACCTCTGAGAGAATGGAAAATTATCTGAAGCTTTATGAGAGCAGCCCCCAGGATCGGGAGAATCCCTATTTTTCACCGCTGATGGAAAAGGATTTATCTGATATGCCGGATACTCTGATACTGACAGCAGAGTTTGATCCGTTAAGAGATGAAGGAGAAGAATACGGAAACAGACTGGAACAGGCAGGTAATTATGTGGAGGTACACAGAATTTCCAATGCACTCCACGGATATTTTGCACTGGGGATCCGGTTTTTTCATGTGCAGGAAAGCTTTCGGCATATGAATGAGTTTTTGAAAAAAAGAGAGGTCTGATTCTTGCCCATTTCTATAAAAAGATTGTTTTATATTTTAAACTAAAAATTTGTGGATAGTGGGGAAAAGTCTGCTCAAATCCTTTCTTGTCTGTTCATTAAGACTATGATATATTTGAACTAGTGCTGATTGTAAATATCGAAATAACTGTACTTCATCAAAATCTGGAAGAACAATCCAAAGATGGGAGTATGAAAGTGTTTTAGATGCTGTTTATGAAGAAACCTGGAATAAAAACAATATTTATAAACAAAGGAGATGCATCGTTGAGCATCCTTTTGGAACAGTAAAGAGAACTCTGGGATATAGTTTTTTCTTGAGACGAAAAATAGAAAATGTTGCTGCAGAAGCAGCTTCTATGTTTATCGCTTACAACTTTAAGCGATTATTAAGTATGTTTTCAACTCAGGAATTGGTTGAAAAATTTAGTTAAAAGTTAAGGTATACCGCCAAGAGTATTAAAAAAACGCATTAAAAATCATCATTTATGCGTGAGTATAAAGAAAAAGGATTCCATCATACAATCAGACTGTCAAATTTCTATAAAAAGATAAATTTGTTAGACAGTCTGACGCACGGTGGTGTGGGAGGACGGTAAAAAAAAATAATTATTTACCTCCTACCCGATTATAACAGGAATTCAAAGTGAAGTGTTATTTCGAAGTAAAACTTTTAAAATGAAGTGGAAAAATTAAAAAACTATACAAATATAACAAACAAACAAAGCATTAAATGGATAAAGATGGTGTATATAGTGCAAAATGACGAAAAAAACATGTAAAATTTACTCCATAATTTTAATGTGCTATTCTAATTGTGAAGTAAGAAATCAATAACTTACTGAAAATGTGGAGGAAAAAGTATGAATGAAATAATGGTGCGCATCAGATTTCAACTCCCATCTCTTCCGCGGGCAGAAAAGGTTGTGGCAGAAGCACTTTTGGAAAATCCGGAAGCAATTGCCAATTTTACACTGTCAGGTTTGGCTCATGAAACAGGAAGCAGTGATGCTTCGATTGTCAGATTTTGTAAAAAAATGGGGTACAGCGGGTACACAGAATTCAAACAGGCATTTTTATCAGCAGCAAATGAAGAAAGTTCAGAACGTCCTGAAAAAATAGAAGCGCAGGACGATATGGTGACAATACTGAAAAAAGTATTTCACAGCAATATGCAGACACTGACAGATACATTGTCATTGGTAACACCAAATTACGAAAAAGCATTAAACGCTATGGCAAATGCAAAATCTATTCATTTTTTCGGCGTTGGAGACGCCTATGCAGTGTGTCAGCTGACGGATACGAAAATCAGCCGAATGGGTATTAACTGCTCTGCTTACAGTGATGTCATGATGCAGTTAATGACGGCAGCAAATTTAAAACCTGGAGATGTGGCATTTGCCGTATCCTATGAAGGCAGGTCAAGAAATGTGGTGCAGGCAATGCGTATTGCAAAAGAACAGGGTGCAACTACGATATGTATTACCAAGATGAACAAGTCTCCATTATTAAAAGTGACTGACATCCCACTGTTTATTTCAACCAGTGATCTGACTTGCGGAAGAGATAAAGTGGCACGGCGTGTGGCAGATCAGGCCATACTGGATGCGTTGTTTCTTGGAATGACTTTGAGAAAAGGAAAAGAATACAACAAGCATATGCGAATGGTGCAAAATGCAATTGATTTAAACAAACTATGAGATCAGGAGGGTTTTATGATGAAAAAAAATGTAGTATCAAGATTGTTATGTGCAGGTCTTTCAGCAAGTATGATGTTATCTATGGGAGCAGTAGCATTTGCAGATGATGACTGGACCATTGATGTAGAAGCAATGAAAGAAGAAGCTGCTGCAAAAGACAACAAAGATATTAAACTGGCATATGTGAGTATGAATCTTGCGAATCCATGGAATGCAATGGTAAAGAAGGGATTCGAGGCAGGATGCGAGGATCTTGGTGTTACTTATCAGGTTATTGATTCGGAATACAATGTTGACACACAGTTAAATGCACTGGAAAGCCTGGTAGATGATGGTTACAGCGGATTTACCTTTACTCCGATTGATACACAGGCAACTCTGGAAATTGTAGATAAAGCTAACGAAAGCGGCATTGCAACTGCATGCATTGCCCAGACACAGGAAAATGTAAAGCTCAGTTATACGTTGGATGAATATGATTATGGACATACCATCGGAGAACAGGCGGCAGAATGGATTAAAGATACACTGGATGGAAAAGCACAGGTATGCATCATTTCACAGGACAATGTAGAATCTGTTATTCCGCGTGGTGATGGTGTGGAAGAAGCGTTAAAAGAGATCTGCCCGGACGTTGAGATTGTTGCAAGACAGGCGGGAGATACGCTGGAAGACGGTATGAAGATTGTAGAATCCGTTCTGGCACAGTATCCGGATCTGAACGTTGTAGTTGGAACCAATGATTCCGGTGCAATCGGCGGATATCAGGCAATGGTGAATAACGGAAAAGAAGGAGAAGAATATGCTGTATTTTCCGGAGATGCAACAGATGAAGCTCTGACTTACATTGCAGAAGAAGACAGCATCTACCGGGGAACAGTAGATTTATTTCCGTACAAGGGTGGTTATGAATCCGCATTCTACTTATATAAATACGCAACCGAAGGTATCCCGGAAGAACAGGAAACCGTATATCTTCCATATGTGAAAGTACCAAAGGCTGACGTGCTGGACGGAACCTATGAGTGGGATGGAAAATAAAAAGTAAAAAAAGATATATCCGGAGAAGGGGAAATGCCAGAGCGCATACCCCTTTCTCTCTAAAAAAGAGGAGACGCAAATGAACGATATAATATTGAAAGTAGATCATTTGTCCAAATATTTTGCATTAGTGAAAGCGTTAGATGATATCTCTTTTGATGTGCGAAGAGGAGAGGTTCATGCGCTCTGTGGAGAAAATGGAGCAGGCAAGTCAACATTTATAAAATTACTGACGGGTGCCTATGAACCGACAAAAGGAACAATTGAATTTGAACATAAGGCGTATGAAAAAATGACACCGAAGTTATCCATGGATTTGGGAATATCGGTTATCTATCAGGAGTTCAGTCTGATTCCATATCTGACAGTTGCAGAGAACATTTTTTATGGAAGAGAAATTCAGAAATATGGAATCAGAAACATAAAAGAAATGAATCAGCGTGCGGAAGAACTGTGTAAGGAAATGGGCGTTGATCTGGATGTAAAAACAAAAGTATGTGAACTGGGAGTGGCTTATCAGCAGATTGTGGAAATTATGAAAGCTGTATCGAAAAATGCCAGGTTTATCATCATGGATGAACCGACAGCGCCACTGACCATCAATGAAACAAAGATATTTTTTGATATCATTGAAAAACTCAGAGAAAAGAGAGTTACCATTATTTTTATATCGCACAGACTGGAGGAAGTATTTGAACTATGTGATCGTGTGACGGTATTTTGTGATGGAAGATATATTGTTACAAAAGATGTAAAAGATGTAACCAAGCAGCAACTGATCTCTTATATGGTAGGACGTGAGCTGACGGAATCTTACCCGTTGAATACTGCTGAAAAAGGAGAAGTGCTGCTGGAAGCAGATCATTTGACCAATAAGAGAATAAAAGAGATCAGTTTTCAGCTGAGAAAAGGAGAAATACTGGGATTTGGAGGACTGGTTGGAGCAGGACGTACGGAGGTGGCAAGAGCCATATATGGTGCAGACCGGATACTTTCCGGGAGACTGAAAAAGAATGGAGAAAACTTCTGTCCGGCAAGCCCGAGAGATGGTCTGAAGCATGGAATTGGCCTGATACCGGAAGACCGCAAGAGGCAGGGATTGATTCTGGGAATGTCAGTAAAGGAGAACACTGTTTTCAGCATCTATGATAAATGTACAAATGCGGGAGTCATAAAGAAATCAAAAGTAGAAGGTCTGGTGGATGATTATATAAAAGAATTAAAAATAAAAACACCAAACAGGGAACAGATTGCAAAGAATCTGTCTGGTGGAAACCAGCAGAAAATTGTTCTGGCAAAAATGCTGGCAACAAACTGCGATGTGCTGATTTTTGATGAACCTACCCGCGGAATTGATGTGGGCGCGAAACAGGAGATCTATGCATTGATGACAGAACTGGCAAAACAAGGAAAAGGAATCATCATGATCAGCAGTGAAATGCCGGAATTGATAGGCATGTCAGACCGGATTCTAGTAATGAGCCATGGAAAAATTGTAGGAGAGCTGGAAAGAACAGAGTACACACAGGAAAGAATTCTGGAACTGGCGTCTACAGAGAAAGAAGGAGTAGAGGAACATGAGTAAGAAGAATGATGTATTAACAAAAATGCTGGACTATGGAATCCTGATGGTTCTGATAATTCTGATTATCTTTTTTTCTGTTGCATCCAGCATTTTTCTCAGCATTAATACTTGTATGACAATTTTAAAACAGGTGTCCATTACCGGAATTACATCAGTGGGAATGTGTTATGTAATTCTTACGGGAGGAATTGATTTATCAGTTGGTTCCATTGCGGGTCTGAGTGCGGTAATAGCAGCACTTGTAATGCAGGCGGGAGCACCGGGCGTCATAGGATCTCTTGTTGCTTTACTGGTTGCGCTTGCAGTAGGAGCGCTCAATGGATTTTGTGTGACAAAGTTAAATATGCCGGCATTGATTGCAACACTGGGTACTCAGACAGCATTAAGAGGACTGGCATATATCGTTACAGATGGATTACCGGTTCACAGCTTCAGCAAAACATATGGTAATTTCGCAAAAACATCTATAGCCGGAATTCCACTTATGGTACTTCTGATGCTGCTGGTATTTCTGGTTGGAAAGTTTATTTTGGAAAGAACCACATTTGGACGTTATGTATACGGTGTTGGTGGAAATGAAGAAGCATCCCATCTTTCCGGTGTAAATGTCATGAGAGTAAAACTGATTGTATATGCTTTTGCCGGATTTTTATCTGGTATTGCAGGACTGGTATTACTTTCCAGAACCAGCAGCGGCCAGCCATCTGCCGGAGACGGATATGAAATGGATGCGATTACGGCAGTAGTTCTTGGCGGCGTAAGTCTGTCAGGAGGCGAGGGAAGAATTAATCAGGTAATGATCGGTGTAGTTCTGATGGGAGTGTTATCAACCGGGATGATTATGTGTGGCATCAATGACTATGTACAGAAACTGGTAAAAGGTATTGTACTGATTCTGGCAGTTGCATTTACGGAATTTTCCGGAAAAGTAAGGAATCAGAGAATGGTTCAGAAATAGGAGGGATGATATTGAAAAAATATACCATCGGAATTGATTTTGGAACATTGTCAGGAAGATGCCTTCTGACAGATGTAGAGACTGGTGAGGAAACAGCCACCAGTGTGCTGGAATACAGGCACAGAGTAATGAGTGAGACTTTGCCGGATGGTACCAGACTTGGAGTAGACTGGCATTTGCAGCATCCTGGAGATTATCTGGATGTATTGAGGATCACCATAAGAGACGTAATAAAACAGGCAGGGATTAGACCGGAACAGGTGATTGGAATCGGGATCGATACAACCGGCTGTACAATTTTGCCAATAAAAAAGGACGGAACGCCACTTTGCTTTCTGGAAAGATGGAAAGGCAGTCCCAATGCTTATGTGAAGCTGTGGAAACATCATGCTGCACAACCCTATGCAGATAAAATGACAGAGGCAGCACTGGAGAGAAATGAAAAATTTATTCAGCGTTACGGCGGGAAAATATCCAGTGAATGGATGTTTCCAAAAGTATGGCAGGTATTGGATGAAAGCCCGGAGATCTATGAAGATACAGATGCATTTCTTGAAGTGACAGACTGGATTGTGATGCAGCTGACAGGAAAACTGATTCGGAACAGCTGCGCTGCCGGTGCAAAAGCCTGCTGGCATAAACAGGATGGATATCCGTCTTCGGATTATTTTAAAGCGTTGGATCCGAGACTGGAACATGTAATAGAGGAAAAAATCTGGGGACCGGTGCAGTCTATTGGCACCAGGGCAGGAGTTTTGACAAAAACAAGTGCAGAACTGACCGGGCTTCCGGAGGGAACACCGGTGGCGGTAGGTCATTTTGACGCTCACGGTGCGACCGTGGGAGCAAAAGTAACAGGTCCGGGACGTATGCTGATTATGATGGGAACCAGCAGTTGTCATGAACTGATGTGTACAGAAGAAAAAATGGTGCCGGGAATCTGCGGTTATGTGGAAGATGGAATTGTACCTGGGTATTTTGGATATGAGGCAGGACAGAGCTGTGTAGGAGATCATTTCGCATGGCTGACAGAGAATTTTCTCCCGGCGTCTTATGAAAAAGCAGCAAATGAACAGGGAATCCATATTTATGAATATTTAAACAAACTGGCTGCAAAGAAAAAAGTGGGGGAAACGGGACTTCTGGCATTGGACTGGTGGAATGGAAACAGAAGTGTGCTGGTAGATGGAAGTCTGTCCGGAATGATGCTGGGATTTACATTAAATACCAGAATAGAAGATATGTACCGGACATTGATAGAAGCAACTGCGTTTGGTACAAGAAAGATTATTGAAACATTTGTGGAATATGAGATTCCGGTGGATGAGATCATTGTGGCAGGAGGAATTGCTCAGAAGAATCCGTTTATGATGCAGATTTATGCCGATGTAACGGGACGGCCGATCAGAATTGCCGGTTCCAGACAGAACGCAGCATTATCTTCCTGTATCTGGGGAGCGCTGGCAGCAGGAAAGGAAGCCGGTGGCTATGACAGTGTAGACGAAGCAGCAGAACGGATGGGAAATCTTCAAGATAAGACGTATTTTCCAAATGTTGAAAATAAAAAAGAATACGACAGATTATACAGAGAATACGAACTGGTGCATGACTATTTTGGCAGAGGACAGAATGATGTTATGAAGCGGCTGAAAAAGCGCATGAATCAGTGTATTCAGGAAACGGAGGAAAAATGATATGTTAGAGAAATTGAAGCAGGAAGTACTGGAAGCTAATCTGGATCTGGTAACAAAACAACTGGTGATTTCCACATGGGGAAATGTTTCGGGTTATGATCCGGAGACAGAGCTGGTAGTAATCAAGGCAAGTGGTGTTCATTATGATGTGATGAAGCAGGAGCATATGACAGTAGTAGATCTGGATGGAAATGTAGTAGAAGGGGAATATGCACCATCCACGGACACTGCAACTCATGTAGCGCTGTATAAGGCATTTGCAAAGTACGGAATCAGGGGAATTGTACATACACACTCCCAGTATGCAACGATGTGGGCGCAGTTTGGCCAGGACATACCTGCTTACGGAACAACGCACTGTGACTATTTTTATGGTGATATTCCATGTACGAGATTGATGACTCCGGAGGAAATTGCCGGAGAATATGAAAAGAATACTGGGGATGTCATTCTGGAAAGATTTGCAGAACTGGATTGCAGAAAAATGAATGCGGTTCTGGTACACAGTCATGGACCGTTTGTGTGGGGAACTTCACCAAAGGCAGCAGTATTAAACAGCCAGGTATTAGAATATATTTCAAAAATGGCATATTGCAACTATACGATGTCAGACGGAAAGCTTTCCAGAATACAGGAAGAACTGAAAAATAAGCATTATAACAGGAAATTTGGAGAAGACGCATACTATGGACAGGGAAAAAAATAAAACAGGATTTGACAGTGTAAAAACAGTATTACAAAAAGAAGCGGCAGAAATACAGAAACTGGCAGATCATTTGAATCAGGATGATGTGAACCAAATGCTGTTACTGTTAAATGAATGCAATGGAAAAGTAATTACCTGTGGATGTGGAACTTCCGGGGCTGCAGCAAAAAAAATAGCTCATACGTTGAATTGCATTAACAGACCTGCATTTTTCCTTTCTCCTTCCGATGCATTACATGGCGGTATGGGAGTAATCCAAGAAGAGGATCTGATCATTTTCTTCTCCAAGGGTGGGCATACAGTGGAACTTGAATCGATGATAGACAGTTGTAAAAAGAAGGGAATCAGAACGGTACTGGTTACGGAGACAGAGGAAAGTAATCTGGCACAGAAAAGTGATTTTTTATTAAAGATAAAGATTGACAGAGAGCCAGATGCTTTCAACATGCTTGCAACTGCAAGTACCCTGGCTGTAATTGCAGTATTTGACGCAATGTCCATTACTCTGGCAAATCATAATGGATATACGAAAGAAGAATTTCTGGTGATCCATCCGGGCGGAGAGGTGGGAGAACGACTTTTCGCACAGACAAGAAATTAAAGAAGGGAGAGAATAATATGACAAAATTGTCACTTTCCCTGTTCGCAGCAGACATTCTGCAAATGAAAGAGGATCTGCAGCAGATAAGAAGTTCTGGAATTACATCACTGCATGTGGATATTATGGACGGACATTTTGTACCATTATTTGGTTTCAATACTATTTGGTTAAAGCAAATTAAGAAAGAATATCCCATTAGTCAGGATTTTCATTTTATGGCTTATGTAACAAGGGAGATGTTAAAACCTTATTTTGCTTTAAAGCCAATAGGAATTACAATACATTTAGAAGCTGGAAAAAAAAATGAAAATATGGAAATACTTCAAGAAATAAAAAATGAAGGAATACAAACTGGAATTGCAATATCACCGAAAAGTAGATGTGAAGAAGTATTGCCATATCTGGATATAGTAGATGAGATATTAGTGATGAGTGCATTGCCAGGAAGAGAAGATTCTTTATTTTTAGAGGATACCTACAATAGAATACAGTGTATAAAAAAGCTTACAGAGAGAAACAACAAAAAGATTCTACTAAGTGCAGATGGAGGATTGGATCTATCTAGAGGGTTGTCTTGTATACGCTGCGGGATCGATCGAATTATTATGGGCAGGGCTTTTTTTGCTAGTAGTAAAAAGACGGAAATTATAAAAACAATCGTAGAAGGATAGGTAGAGGAGCATGGAAAGAAATTACTAATTTCAAAGCTGATATTGTGAAATCTGTGATTCGCATTTCATAAAAGGTTTGAAAAATAATAAATAAAAACAATATATTTATTTTGTATATTTTGTCAGTATACAAATCAGAACAGTTTGTATATAATATAGATAAGAAAACGAAAGGTTTTCTTGTTTATCGTCGTAGGATGAGACGAGTGACGGTTCTGACTCGTCGGTAAAATAAAAACTGACCGAGCGATGATGATGTGTGACGGTTCTGACACATCGGTAAAATAAAAACTGACCGAGCGATGAGTGAAAAAGGAGGGACGAAGTTCCTCCTTTTTAAATATAAAAAGGATAAAGGGTGATAAATATCGTTTATGATCATCAGGTACTCCGGTTAACAGAAGCATTTTATAACGATTATCCGAATAAAGAATATGGGGAGATTTTGAAAAAGGCAGAAAGACCATATAATTGTCTTTTAATACAGACTGCGTATGAATATTTTATTTGTGTTCCTTATCGAACAGAGATTTCCCACGGCTATGCATACAAATTTACAAGATCCAAACGTTCTCGCAGGCATAGATCAGGACTGGATTATACGAAAATTGTTATTGTAGCAAAACAGGAATATCTTGATACAAGTCCGGCGTTAGTGGATGCTGACGAATATAAAGAGACTATGATGAACATAGAGCGGATTGCAAGAGAGGCACACACTTTTGTTGAACAATATGTGAGACATTGGAATGGAGAACAAGTTTTGCATCCATCAGAGTTTAAAAGAAGATATCAGTTTTCGCCCTTAAAGTATTTCCATAAAGAATTACATTAGGTAATTGTTAAATGATTTTCTCCTTCGGAGTGGATAACTTTCTGCTATTTAAGGAGAGAAAAACAGGTCATTATTCAGAATAGTTTCTGAATTGACATATATCATCAGGTTTTGGGCGTACTTTCATAAGCCCTCAAATGAACTATGACAATTGAATACTTTTTCAGGCAATTAAAGGTTTCAGACTTCGGATGTATTGTGGACAATTCATACTGTGAGCAACAATGACTGTGAGCTGGCTTGCAATCCCTGCAAGGAAGACATCTGCTTTTGTGGTTGTATGATTTCTGGACTTCCTTCCGGCAACCCCCATGTTGATTTTCAGATGGTCAATGGCACGTTCCACAATGGTTCTGATTTTGTAAAGAGAACCCCATTCTTCGGAATCTCTCTGAATACCGGGGAACATACGGAAATCCAGATTTTCGTATGTATATGTGGTACGTCCTTTGGTGGCGGTGGAGCAGGGATTTTTACAGTCGCAGACGTATTTACCTTTTACCATGTGAACCTTAGGACAAATCCATTTGATACGGTCAGCGCGTCCTTTTTCATGGGTAATACCACAATACTTCATGGCAAGGGAAGGGGCACTGGGGCAGGTTGGATAGCCGTATTCGTTATATCCGACTTTTTTGAGAGCGCTTTCATTTCTGGGATTGTAAGGAATCAGAGCTTTGGAAAAATGAAAGTCATGCAGCAGCATCCCATAAGTTTCGATGGTATCGAAGGAGGAATCCCCCAGGAAGGTATCCGGATGAAAGTCTGGGTGTAGGGAAAAGAAATCAGAAAGCACTGGTTTTAAGGAAGTTGCATCCCCGATGGATTTATCTTCATCGGGAGAATCAGATTTCTTTGTTACCGTCATCTCCGGATGGGCAGCTTTAAAGTCATCATCCAGAAACGAGATATGTCGGATGATGCCCAGGCCATTGGTAAGGATGGCAAATTTATCGGCATAGCAGAAATGACCGTTGATGTACTGCTGTTTTGCATTGGGGCAGGAAGCAGCCTGTGAAGGCATGAGCCCGTAAGCCATCTTATAGGGGTCTACGTCCTGATTATTTTTGTAATAAGCTTTCAGCTTCCGGATAAGTGCATTGAGAGTTTTGGGATTGTTTTCTGTAACATAGAGTTCGATGCCGGATGTATCAAATGTAAGAAGCTGAGCCAGTGAGGAATCGATCTGCTGACAGATGGGTTCGGTATAATCAACCATCTGTTGAAACATACGTTCAATATGGTCAGCAAAACCCTGTTTAAAGCGTGTAAACAGAGATGCATCCGGAACTTTGGAAAACCCGCAGAAATCCCGAAGTTCTTTGCAAAGATTCAGAAAGAGTATAAGCAGGGAATCCGTAGGGATAGGGAAGATTTTCTGCAGGATGAGAGCCGAAAGGAAGGCTGTAAGAGGATAATCTCTTTTTCGTCCGAGATGCTGATAAAAGGCATTATAAAAGGTTTGTGGAATAAAAAGGGAAATATCAAAATGCAGCTCCAGAAGCTGAAAAAAGGAAGGGACATCATCCATAAACATGTCCTTACAGTCTGAAAAAGTATCTTTGAGTGATAGCTGATGATAGTGATTAGCCATAAATTTTCTCCTCCGCTTGTGTGTAGGATGTTTGTGTGGTTACTTATATTTTACCATGAGTGGAGAGAAAATTTATATATAAACAATGAGAAAACCCAGTAAAATCAATGGGTTGTGGCATTTAACAAATGCCTATATATTTGAACTATTATAGGAGAGAAGGCGGAAAACGTGAAATCAGGATATTCAAACTGGCGGAAACTGGATAATGCGGCGCTGGCATTTCCGCCCGCAACGGATAAGAATGATACCAGAGTTTTCCGGATGTACTGTGAGCTGAAAGAGACAGTAGATCCGGAAATACTGCAGACAGCCCTGGATCATACAATGGAAAAATATCCCCTTTTTCAAGTGGTTTTGAGAAAGGGATTATTCTGGTTCTATCTGGAAAGAAGAGATATCAGAGCTGTTGCAAAGAAGGAAGTAAAACCTCCGTGCAGCAGGCTTTATATTCCGGACAAGAAATCTCTTTTGTTTGAGGTTTCCTATTATGAAAACCGTATTAATTTTGAAGTATATCATGCACTTACCGACGGTACGGGAGCCAGGAATTTTCTTCAGGAGCTGGTGCAGAATTATCTGAAACTGCAGCATCCGGAGACTCGGTTTCCGGAAACGGAGACACGGCAGAGGGCAACGTTCAGGGATCATGAGGAGGACAGCTTTTCCCAGTATTATTCCTCGGAAACTCCGAAAAACAAAGAAAAAAATCCTCGCGCAGTGAGGCTGAAGGGAGAAATGCTGGGACATGACGATATGCAGATTCTGGAGATTTCCATTCCCGTAAAGGAAATTCTGGATAAGGCGCGCTCCTACGGCGCTTCCATTACAGCATATCTGTCGGCAATTTTTATCTGTTCCATTCATGAGGAGATTCCCAGAAACCGTCAGAAGCGTCCTGTTACCCTGATGGTTCCGGTAAACCTGAGAAACTTTTTTCCTTCGGAATCCATGGCAAATTTTTTCGGGTGGATCGAGGTGGGCTATACATTTACAGAGACGACCACCTTTCAGGATGTGCTGGAGGATGTAAAAAAGCAGTTTGAGACAGAGCTTGTAAAAGAAAAGATTGCCATGCACATGAACGGTTATGTACGTCTGGAAAAGAATCCGGTGATCCGGGCGGTACCTCTTGAAGTAAAAAAGTATTTTCTCATGGTAGGCGCGGCTCTGGGAAGCAGGAGAATCACAACCGTATATTCCAATATAGGAGTGGTGCGGTTTCCAAAGGAATATGAACAATATATTGAACGATTTGGATTTTTTACCTGTACAGAGGCGCTGCAGCTTTGTTCCTGCTCCTACGGGGACGAGCTTCTTCTGGGATTTACCTCAAAAATCCCCGGGGAAAACATTCAGAGAAATTTTCTTGAATATCTGAAAAAAGATGAAATTTCATTTACAGAGGAGCGAAATGATTTTCCCGGATGCGGGGAAGAGCAGAAAAAAGAGGGCAGAAAAGCATATCAGACTTTTACGTTTCTTTGTCTGGCAGCGGCGGTGCTGTGCGGAATGATCAATTATATGACTGCGCAGACCCTGAACTGGTTCTGGTTTGCGGCAGCAGGAAGCTTTTGCGCGTGGCTGGTAGTTTCTGTGGGATATACCAAGCGGAGAAACATACTGAAAAATGAAATGTGGCAGCTTTTGATCATAACCGCTATTGCAGTTTTGTGGGATGTATTTACAGGCTGGCACAGATGGTCGGTGGACTTTGTACTTCCCTTTGGGGCAATGGCTGTGCTTGGTTCCATTCCTGTAATTGCCAAGGTAAATCATCTGGAGCCGGAGGAATATCTTTTTTATCTTGTGCAGGCGGGAATTGCGGGATGTATTCCCATTATCCTGGTGTGGGCCGGAATCGTAAGGTTTACGTATCCTTCTGTGATCTGTGCGGGAATCAGCTTTCTGGTGCTGGCAGGACTTTTTATTTTTCAGAAGAAGAATACAGTGGGTGAGTTCCACAAAAAGCTAAGAATGTAGATTTATTTAAAAATATAAAAGGCTGCTGTAGGCTTTGAAATTGCCGGGAATAAAAACCTGGCGGTGAGAGGCTTCAGCAGTCTTTTTATGTTCGGAAACTGCCTCTCTGTTGTTCTGGTTCAGGTATAGGATTTTCTGTCGTTTAGTACATGATTTTTGTCTCTTGTGTATACTGTATTTACAACTTCAGGTATAATGATTATAGTAAAAACAACAGGAGAGAGTGGCAGGAATGTACAGAATTGCAGTTTGTGATGATGATAAAAATATTCGTGAGCAGGTCAGAAAAATGATTCTGGAATGGAAGTCTCAGGTGGAGGTAAGGGTGTTTTCTTCCGGAAGGGAGCTGATGGAAAATTACCAGCCTTACGATGCGGTTTTTCTTGACATTGACATGCAGGGAATGAATGGCATAGAAACAGGAAAAGCTATCCGCTCTGTAGATACTGATGTAAAAATTGTTTATCTGACAGCTTACCGGGACTATGTGGCAGGAGCTTTTGGAGTTCATGCATTTCAGTATCTGCTGAAGCCTGTGAACAGACAGGAGATTATAAATGTTCTGGAAGAGATATTCCGGTATATGGAAGCCTCGGATAAAAAGATCATCCTTGATTTTCGCACAGTGGATGGAATTGTCTGCCTTCCTGTAGAGTCCATTTATTTTTTTGAGTATGAGAACAGAAGGATACGGATTGTGACAGATGAAGATGAATATTATATGGTGGAGCGCATTGGAAATGTGGCAAAACGTATGGAGGATTTTGGCTTTTCCATGCCTCATCAGAGCTTTTCTGTAAATATGCTTCATGTGAAAAATGTAAAAGGACAGCACATTTATCTGGACAATGGAATGGAAATTCCTCTTTCCCAGAAAAAACAGAAAACATGGAAACAGGAGCTGACTGTCTGGCTGTCGGCACGGCTGGAGCACCGGAGAGGATGATGGAAATGAATTATGTATTATATTGCTTTTTTCAGATCATTGAACTGGTTATCCATACAGGAAGCTTTATCTGGTTTCTGTATTCCATGCCAAGAGAGGTGGAGTCGAAACCATGGGTAAGATACTGTGTCTGGGGGATTTTTGTTGTACTGACCTTTTTGATTCCGACATTATGGTGGAATGATATTATTACAATGTCCGTGCTTACAGTATATTACATTGCAGTCTGCTGGTTTCTCTATCACAGAAGCAGAACCTGGATTTTGTATTCTCTGATCTACGGAATGGCAAATTATGGCGCTCAGGTGATAGGTATTTATTTTACCGTATATATCAGTAAAAAGTTTGGTTTTTACCAGGATATACTCTCCTATTATACACTTGTGCTGGCAAAAATGATCTGTATGTTTTCCGTGACTTATCTTATGAGGCGGATTGTCAGAAAACGCCTGGTAAAGGATCAGAGAGAACTGCATATCAGAGGAATGGTTCTTGTGCCGCTGTTTAGTATGGTTCTTATATATCTGTACTGCATTTCAGGGGAAAGCTTTTTTCTGGAGCACGGATTCTGGGGTGTGATTCTCTGTATGATCCTTTTGCTGGTTATCAATATTTACTGTCTGTATGTGTGGTATGATCTGGCAGAAAACAGGGAGCTGAAGCATAAGGTAGAGCTGATGAAGCAGCAGAATGAGCTGACTCATCAGTACTATGAGGATATGGAAAATAATTATAATCGTTCCAGAAGAATCATACATGATATCAGAAATCATCTGAATATGCTGGAGCAGTCAGCAAAAACAGATGCGGCCGGTTATTTTGAGGACGTTCACGGAATGTTGAATTCTCTGGGACTGAAATTTTATTCAGACAACAGAATGTTGAACATGATTCTGAACGATAAATTAAAAAAGCTGGAACCGGGGCAGGCAGAATGTAATATGGGCGGTATCAGCCTGGATTTCCTGGCGGATATGGATGTGACAACCATTTTTGCAAACCTTCTGGATAATGCCATAGAGGCAGGCGAAAATAAAAAGAATTTCTGGATAAAAATAAGAGGGGAACAGATACAGGATTTTACAGTAGTAAAAATATGGAATCCCTCTTCTGAAGTCTACGCCCCGGGACGCTCAGGAAAACAGGGGCATGAAGGAATTGGCCTGGAAAATGTGCGCCATACAGTAGAAAAATATCACGGCGCGCTGAATATAGAGACAAAAGACGGGATTTTTTCCGTAACAGCAGTATTTCCGGGAGAATAAGGAGGAGAATTATGAAATTTACGCAGACAGAGAAAAAACAGCTTATGATCTATGTGATCATAGCATACGGAATCACCTATGTGCTGGGGCTTCTGATGTGGTATGGATACGGAAAGGGAATTGATCTCAGCGCTTTTCCCAATGCACAGATGCTGTATCCAGCAGCAGGCGTTATGATGGCTTATTTAATTACCAGAAAGGATGACAAAAAGCTTCCAAAGGCTTTTTATATATTTTTTGTGGCGTTGACGGCAGTGATGGTTGTATGTACGGCAGCCTCTGTTCTGGCTCCGAAAAATATAGATCTGATGGGCACACCGTTTTCTCAGTGGATGCTGATTCTGCAGTATGTGATGATAGGAGGAAGTATTGTTTTCTGGATTCTTCTTCTGGTATCCGGCAAAGAAAAGCGCAGAGCTTACGGACTGAACAGTAATCAGTGGGGTACTTCGGTTCTTATGATCCTGCTGTTTATTGGACTGTACCTTCTCAGACTTGTAATTGCCAGCGCTCTTGGCGGCCAGCTTTCCGAATTTGGAAAAATAATGGCAAATCCAACCACCTGGATCATGTTTTTTACTGTTTTGCTAAACTTTTTCCTGGCAGTAGTGGCGTTTTTCGGCGAGGAATACGGATGGAGATATTATCTTCAGCCCCTTTTTCAGAAGCGTTTCGGACTGAAGGAAGGCGTGATCCTTCTGGGCTGTGTGTGGGCTGTATGGCATCTGCCAATTGACTTTTTCTATTATACCACTCCGGATATGGGACTGGCGGCTCTGGCAAGTCAGTTTATTACCTGTATTACAATCGGACTTTTTATGGCATATGCATACATGAAAACACAGAATATCTGGGTTCCGGTGATCATCCATTTTCTGAACAACAATATGGCTGTAGTCTTTTCCGGAACATATTCTGCGGAAGTGCTTTTCAGAACCAGCAGATCCACTGGGCGGATATACCGGCTGCTCTTGTATTGAATTTGCTGATTTTCGGATGGGTGATCTTTATGAAGCCGTTTAAGGAGAAAAAGAAGGAAAATATGTAAATTCCAGGAAACAGGAAAACACAGAGTTGGGAAGTCTGATGCATGCCCTTCACTGCAAAAATGCCAGTGAAATACATAGCAAAATTCTGGCAGAGCGCGTATACGAATTAAAGGAGACTCAGAAAGGGGTTGATCTTATGTGCCGTGAAATGGAAAAGCTTTATAATGATGGAATGGAACTTGGCGAACTGAAAGCCAAAAGGGAAGCCGCTGTTTCCATGGCAGAGGATGGGATGGCAATTGAGAAAATTGCACGTCTGATCAAGGTCAGTGTGGAAGAAGTCAGGCAATGGCTGGACGAAGTACATGTAATTTAAAATGTGTGGATAGAAAAAACATAAACAATGTATATATGGAAATAAAAAATACGGGAGGGACGGATATGATTCCGGCTCTCCTGTTTTTGTATTAAAATTTATGGTTTAGAACCGGAAAATTGAATACATTGTTTGGGACTACTGTTTTTTAGAAGATTTATGTCTGAAAATTTCTCTGAAATTGCAATATGTGGTAAAGATGCTTGTTTTTCCTAAATAATTTAGTATAATTAAGTAAAAGGAGGGATGAGTATGGCGTTAAGGGCTAAAGATATTGCAGAGATGCTGGGAGTTTCTACAGCAACTGTTTCTCTTGTTTTAAATAATAAACCGGGAGTGGGAGAGCAGAAGCGTCAGGAAATTATCAGTAAGATCAGAGAGCTGGGATGTGATTATCTTCTGAAGGATATCCCCGTGACAAAGGGGAATATTGGATTTGTAGTATATAAAACAATAGGAAAGATTGTAGACGAATCTCCGTTTTTTAACTATATACTGGAAGGACTGAACAGTAGTCTCAGTGAGTATGGATATAATCTGAGCTTTGTATATATGAACAGAAATACTTCTTCTGAAGTACAGGAAATGCAGCTGAGGTCTTCGGACTGCAGGGGATTTCTTATTTTTGGTGTAGAGATGCAGAGAGAGGATCTGCAGGTGTTTATTGATACCGGCCTTCCTTTTGTTGTATTGGATAATTCATTTCAGGACAGTGATGTAGACTCTGTTGCCATTAATAATTTCCAGGGGATCAGTAAAGCAATGCAGTATGCTTATGATATGGGGCACAGAGAAATTGGGTATATCCGGTGCCGTGAGCGGATCACCAGCTTTTCAGAGCGATACCGGGCATATAAAAACTACATGAAAAAATTCAATCTGAAAATAAAGGAAAATTATATATGGGATGTAAACTATTCGGAACAGACGATCAGAGAAGAAGTAGGAAAGTATCTCTCAGAAAATAAAGAAAATCCCACTATATTTATTGCAGAAAATGATTTTATTGCGTGTCATGCCATTCATGGAATGCAGGATTATGGATACAGAGTGCCTGAGGACATTTCAGTGATCGGGTTTGACGACAGACCGGTGTGCCAGATGATCGTTCCTTCTGTGACAACCGTAAATGTGCCCAAGAACGCATTTGGGGCTGCGGCGGTTGAGCTTTTAATGGAAAAAATACAGAATCCAAGAGAGTATTCTATGAAAACAGAAATAGGAACAAAGTTAATTGTCAGGAAAAGTGTCAGGAAACTGAAATAAACTTAATTTTGTTAAATAATAAACGTATAAAAAGAACACTGATTTATGGAGAAATACCATGAATCAGTGTTCTTTTTATTTGGATCTATGAAAAAACAAGAAAAAATAAAGTTAAAATGATAAATATTTGTCAATTTTAACTAAATTATAATAAAATTTATTTAAAAAACTATTGACATTTTTAATAAAATAGAGGTAAAATGCATATAAACAAATACTTAATAAAACTTAATATAATTTAGAGAGGAGGATATTATGAATCAGTTATCTGCAATGGCCTATGAGCTTAGAGAAGATGTTGTTGATATGATAGTGGAGGGAAAAGCCGGGCATATTGGAGGAGACATGAGCGTTATGGAGATTCTCACAGAACTCTATTTCGATCAGATGAATATCAGCCCTGAGAATATGGATGATCCTGAGAGAGATAAATTTGTCTTAAGTAAGGGACATTCTGTTGAAGCCTATTATGCAGTACTGGCAAGAAAAGGATTTTTTGATATTAAAGATGTAATAGCGCAGTTCAGTAAATTCGGGACAAAATTTATTGGACATCCCAATAATAAACTTCCCGGCATTGAAATGAACTCCGGCTCTCTGGGACATGGACTTCCGGTAAGTGTAGGAATGGCACTTGCAGGGAAGATGGATAAATCAGGATATCGTGTTTATACGGTTATGGGAGACGGAGAGCTGGCAGAAGGGTCTGTATGGGAAGGCGCAATGGCAGCTTCTCATTATAAGCTTGATAATCTCTGCGCTGTAGTAGACAGAAACCGTTTACAGATTTCCGGCAATACAGAAGATGTAATGGCACATGACGATCTTCACGAAAGATTCCGGGCATTTGGCTGGAATGTGATCGATGTTGAGGATGGAAACAGCATACCACAGCTGAAAGCAGCTTTTGATGAAGCTAAAACAGTGAAAAATAAGCCTACGGTGGTAATAGCGAATACTGTAAAAGGAAAAGGCTCGGAAATTATGGAAAATAAAGCCGGCTGGCATCATAAGGTTCCATCGCCGGAAGAGGTAATACAGATTAAAAACGATTTAAGAAAAAGAAGGGAGGCGCTGATTCATGGCTAAAATTGCAAATAAACAGGTAATTTGTGATGTACTGATGCGGGAGGCAGAAAAAGATAAAGATATTGTTGCTCTTTGCAGTGATTCCCGGGGAAGTGCTTCTTTTTCAAAATTTGCAGATACTTATCCGGAACAGTTTATAGAAACAGGAATAGCAGAACAGAATCTGGTGAGTATTTCCGCAGGACTTGCAAAATGTGGAAAAAAACCATATGCTGCTTCGCCGGCCTGCTTTTTATCTACCAGAAGCTATGAACAGTGTAAAGTAGACGTGGCATACTCAAACACAAACGTAAAACTGATTGGGATCAGTGGAGGAGTAAGCTACGGGGCTTTGGGAATGAGCCATCATTCTGCGCAGGATATAGCAGCCATGTCAGCCATTCCCAATATGAGAGTCTATCTTCCAAGCGACAGATTTCAGACAGAAAAGCTGACAGAGGCGCTTCTTAAAGATGAAAAACCTGCTTATATTCGTGTAGGACGAAATGCTGTTGAGGATGTGTATGAAGAGGGCAAGATACCTTTTGAGATGGATAAGGCAACAGTAGTAAGAGAAGGAACAGACATTGCAATTATTGCCTGTGGTGAAATGGTGAAACCGGCCCTGGATGCAGCAGAGCTTCTTGATGAAAAAGGAGTCAGTGCATCAGTTATAGATATGTACTGCCTGAAACCGCTGGATAAAGAAACGATCATCCGTGTTTCTTCCAATGTAAAGGCTGTAGTTACCGTTGAGGAGCATGCGCCGTTTGGGGGACTGGGATCTATGGTAAGTCAGGTTACAGGCGAACATTGTCCTGTAAAGGTGATCAATCTTTCATTACCTGATGAGCCGGTTATTTCCGGAACATCAAAGGAAGTTTTTGATTATTACGGACTGAATGCACAGGGAATTGTAAAAAAGGTAATGGAGCTGATCTGATATGGGGAAATATTTAATAGGAATCGATCAGAGTACACAGGGAACAAAAGCACTGCTTTTTGATCAGGAAGGGAATCTGATCAAACGTACTGACAAAGCTCACAGGCAGATCATAAATGAAAAAGGCTGGGTTTCTCATGATCCGGAAGAGATTTACAGAAATACTCTGGAAGCTGTAAGGAATCTGGTTCAGGAATCCGGTATTCCGGCAGGTGATGTTGTGGGTGTGGGAATCAGTAATCAGAGAGAAACTTCCCTTGCCTGGGACAGATCAACAGGGGAACCGCTGGGACAGGCAATTGTCTGGCAGTGCGCGCGAGCTGTTGATATCTGTGAAAGAGTGGAACGGGCAGGACAGGCAGAAGCAGTCAGAAGCCGCACGGGTATTAATCTGTCTCCTTATTTTCCGGCATCCAAGATTGCCTGGATCCTTGAAAATGTGGAAGGAGCAAAGGAGAAAGCAGATTCAGGAAATATCTGTCATGGAACAATTGACACCTGGCTTATTTATAAACTGACCGGAGGAAAAGAATATAAAACAGACTATTCCAATGCGTCAAGGACACAGCTTTTTAATATTTTTGAGCTGGAATGGGATCAGGAGATCTGTGAGCTTTTTGGGATCAACCCGGATAATATGGCAGAGGTATGTGATTCAGATTCCTGCTTTGGCGAAACGGATTTTAACGGATTTCTGCCTCATCCGGTTCCGATACACGGAGTTCTGGGAGATTCACACGGAGCCTTATTTGGACAGGGATGTCTGAAACCGGGAATGACGAAATCCACTTATGGAACCGGCTCTTCTATTATGATGAATATTGGAGAAAAGCCTGTTTTGAGTACCCATGGAGTGGTGACCTCTCTTGCATGGAGTATGAACGGAAAAGTAAATTATGTACTGGAAGGCAATCTGAATTATACAGGGGCAGTGATCACATGGCTGAAAGATGATATGAAGCTGATCTCATCTCCCGGAGAGACCCAAAAACTTGCGGAAGAGGCGTCAAAAGATGATAAAACTTATCTGGTTCCTGCATTTTCAGGACTTGGAGCTCCTTACTGGGACAGTCGGGCAACAGCGGCAGTTGTAGGGATGACAAGAACTACAAAAAAGCCGGAGCTGGTAAAGGCCGCAGTAGAGTGTATTGCTTATCAGATCACAGATATTGTCAATGCCATGAGCGAAGATGCAGGAGTAAAGGTTGAGGAATTAAGAGTAGACGGAGGCCCAACCAGAAACAGTTATCTGATGCAGTTTCAAAGTGACATGACACGGGCAGCGGTTCAGGTGCCGGATGCGGAAGAACTCTCAGGAATGGGACCGGCTTTTGCAGCGGGAATTGCGTTAGGGCTGTGGGATGAAAATATTTTTAACAAGCTGAACAGCACAAAATATGAACCTGAAATGAATGAAAAAGAAGCTGAGCAAAAGTATCTCGGATGGAAAAAAGCAGTTGAACGGGTACTAATGTAAACGGAGAAGAACTTAAATAAATAATTATGACATAAAGGAGAAGAACATCATGGAAGGAAAAATGAAAGTATGTGTATTAACCGGTAAACAGAAACTGGAATGGGTAGAACGTGACATTCCTCAGCCGGGAAAAGGAGAGCTTCAGATCAAGCTGGAATATGTAGGAGTATGTGGTTCAGACCTTCATTTTTATCAGGAGGGACAGCTGGCTAACTGGACTCTGGATGGGCCTCTGGCTCTGGGACATGAGCCGGGCGGAGTAGTAAGCGCAGTTGGCGAAGGAGTAGAAGGATTTAAAGTAGGAGATAAAGTTTCTATTGAACCGGCAGTACCCTGCGGCGAATGTGAAGACTGCAGAAAAGGAAATTATAATCTCTGTAAGAATATCAGGATGCTTGCAATTCCGGGAGAAAGAGACGGAGTAAATGCAGAATATTGTGTGCATGATGCAAGCATGTGCTATAAGCTTCCGGATAATATGGATACGCTGGAAGGGGCATTGATCGAGCCTCTGGCAGTTGGAATGCATGCAACAGAATTGTCAAATGCAAAGGTGGGAGAGACTGCGATTGTTCTGGGAAGCGGATGTATTGGTCTTTGTACTATTATGAGCCTTAAGGCAAGAGGCGTCAGCGAGATTTATGTTGCAGACGTAATGGACAAACGTCTGGAAAAGGCTCTGGAAGTAGGTGCTACAAGAGTATTTAACAGTAAACGTGAGAGCATTGAAGAATTTGCCAAAACACTTCCGGGAGGCGGCGCAGATCAGGTTTACGAATGTGCGGGAAACAGAATTACAACACTTCAGACCTGCAGACTGATCAAACGTGCAGGAAAGGTCACACTGGTTGGTGTTTCTCCGGAACCGGTTCTGGAGCTGGATATTGCAACTTTGAATGCAATGGAAGGAACTATTTATTCTGTATACCGCTACAGAAATCTCTGGCCAAAGGCGATTGCAGCAGTTTCTTCCGGTCTGATCCCGGTCAGAAGCATTGTGTCTCATGAGTTTGATTTTAAGGACTGTATTGAAGCTATTGAATACAGCCTGAATCATAAGGATGAAGTCATCAAGGCAGCAGTTAAATTCCAGTAAAGAAAAACAGCATATAAAAATAAATGTACAGGGAGGATTTTAAGATGTTAAGAAGAAAAATGATGGTTATGGCAATGGCAGCAGCAATGATTGGAACAATGACAGGATCCGTAAGTGTATATGCGGCAAAGGCAGGAGACAGCGCAACCGGAAAAACAGAACTGGCAGATGCAGATTTTGACACAAGCTATCAGCCGAAAAAGGACAGTTATAAAATTTACTGTACATATAAAAATATCCACAGCTGGTATGACGCAATTAAATGCGGCGTTGATGCGGCAGTAGCAGATTTTGCAGAAAAAGGCGTGGAAATCGATTATGAATGGTATGGACCTGCAGAGCCGGACGCAGTGGATCAGGTAAATTCCATTGAAACAGCCATCGGACAGGGATATGATCTGATCGCTGTTGATGTAAATCAGCCGGAGACAACAGCAAAGGCTGTGGATGAAGCAGTGGCAGCAGGAATCCCGGTTGCAACCTTTGCCAGCAGTGATATTGAAGACTGCGACAGAAGCTTTTTTGTAGGAAATACAGATAATTACGGCGATGGCTGCGCTCTTGCAAAAGCAGTGTGCGAAGAGATGGGCGGTAAAGGACAGATTGCGATCCTTTCCGGAACAATGGGAGCCGCATCTCATGAAGAACGTCTCCAGGGATTTAAAGATACGATTGCAGAATATCCGGACATTGAGATTGTAGACGAGCAGAGAGATAACGATGCAGTAGAAAAAGCAATCAGCATTACAGAATCCTGGCTTCAGGCATATCCGGATCTTGGCGGAATCCTCTGCAATAACATGTCGAATCCGGTTGGCGCATGTCAGGCAGTGAAGGATGCCGGTAAATCAGGGGATATTGTAATCGGAGGTATGGATCATGATCTTCGTACTCTGGAATATCTGAAAGACGGTACACTGTTTGTGGCACAGGTTCAGAACTGCTACGACATGGGATATAAGCTGGTTTATAACGCAGTAAAGACAATTGACGGAGAAGCAGTAGAGGAAGAGGCTACAAATGTCGGATCCACTTCCGTTTATGCAGACAGCGCAGATAAATATATTGAAATGTTATATGGAGAAAGTGCAGATGCAGAATAATACAGAGAAGCTTCTGGTTGAAATGCGGGATATTGTAAAAACCTTCCCGGGAACAAAGGCTCTTGACGGTGTGACTTTAAAGCTCCGCAAAGGAGAAATCCATGCACTGGTAGGTGAAAACGGAGCGGGAAAAAGTACTTTAATGAACATTCTGACCGGGCAATTTGCAATGGACAGCGGAGAGGTGATCATGGAGGGAGAACCGGTCAGGTTCTCCTCCCCCAGAGAAGCAATGAGAAAAAATATTGTTCTGGTACCTCAGGAGTTGAATCTTGTACCAGAAGCCAGTATTGCGGAAAATATTTTTCTGGGAAATGAAGTCATGGAGAAAAAGCTGATCAACTGGACAAAGACCCGTCAGGAGGCAGAGAGACTTCTTGCGCTTCTGGATGTTCATGTAGATGTTTCTCAGCCGGTAAAAGTGCTTTCGGCAGCGTATCAGCAGCTTGTTTCTATTGCCCGGGCGCTTGCCTATGATCCAAAAGTACTGATTCTTGATGAGCCTACAGCGGTTTTGACCAATCGTGAGACAGAAAGTCTCTTTCAGTCCATGCAGAGGCTGAAAAAAGGCGGCACAGCTATGGTATTTATTACTCATCACCTGGATGAGGTTATGGAACAGGCAGACAGAATCACTATTATGAAGGACGGATGCCTTGTGAAAGAGGTTCCTGTTTCTGAAATTACAAAAGAAGAAATGATCAATCAGATGGCAGGGAAAAAGGTACAGATTACAGGCAGGGTTCAGAGAAAGGTTTCTGATGAGGTGTTCTTTGAGGCCAGAAATCTTTCCAGAAAAGGAGAGTTTCAGAATGTAAGCTTTGAAATTCATAAGGGAGAAATTCTGGGAGTTGCCGGTCTGGTAGGAGCTGGCCGTACAGAAATTTTTAAGAGTGTTTTTGGCATTACCGAAAAGGAACCTGGCGGTCAGACTTTTATTGAGGGAAAAGAAGTACATATCAAATCCCCTATAGATGCAATCCGATATGGAATGGGCTATGTTTCGGAAGAACGCAGGCATGATGGTATTGCTCCGGATATGTCTGTTATGGAAAATATGATGCTTCCATCTTATGACAAAATAAAAAAACACGGTCTGATCGATTACAGACAGGCGATTGAGACAGCTGAAAAATATATTAGTTCCTTCAAAATTAAAACAGCATCCAGAGAAACACTGATTAAGAATCTGTCAGGAGGTAATCAGCAGAAGGTTATTGTAGCGCGCTGGATGGCAAAGGGGATTAAAATGCTGATCCTTGATGAACCTACTCGTGGTATTGATGTAAATGCAAAAGGAGAAATACACCAGCTTATCCGTGATCTTGCAGACAATGGAGTATCGGTTGTTGTAATTTCTTCTGAAATGGAGGAGGTTATGGCGTTATCTGACAGGATTATGGTTGTTCATCAGGGTAGAATCAGCGGATACATCACAGATGTGGATTTGATCACACAGGAAGATGTGCTGAAAGTAGCTTTTCAATAGGAGGTAAAACAGCAAAATGGACAGGATAAAGAAATTTTTTAAATCCACGGCTGGCATGGTTCTGATCGTAACGATTCTGGTTGGCATTATCGTACATGCCACCACAGGAAACTTTTTTACGGCGTATAATATCAGTACACTGACAAGAGCTGCATCCTTTGTAATTATTGTAGGATTTGGACAGACGATTGTTCTTCTGACTGGCGGAATCGACCTGTCAGTGGCAACTATCGGTTCTGTGTGCGGTATGGCGGGGGCTATCTTTATGGTGAATTATGGAATCAATCCATATCTTGCCATTGTGATCGCCAGCCTTCTGGGAATTGTACTGGGAGCAGTAAATGGATTTTTTATTGCATATTTTAAAATGACACCATTTATTGTAACTCTGGCAACTATGCAGATTTATAAAGGTATTGTATACGTTATTACAAAAGGTATGCCGATCACGGGTATGCCGGAATCAGCAGAAAAACTTGCAAATGGAGTGATTGGCGGCGTTCTTCCAAACATTGTAATTATCATGGTTATTATCTGCGTGATTCTTACAGTCATATTAAAAAGAACAAAGTTCGGACGTTATGTATATGCTTTGGGCGGAAACAGAAGCTGTGCAAAAATTGTAGGTATTCCTACAGAACGTATTGAGATGATGGTATATTGTCTCAGCGGACTTCTCTCTGCCATTGCAGGTGTGCTGATGGCATGTAAACTGGCATCCTTCCAGGCAAGTATTGGCGAGAGCTGGCAGATGGATTCTATTACAGCTTCTGTTCTGGGCGGAACATCTATGGCCGGTGGAATTGGAAATGTGGTAGGAACTATCATTGGTGGTGTTTTAAGCAGTGTTATCAGTACCTGTATTACATTACTTCGTGTATCTTCTTACTGGGAGACGATCGTTACAGGCGCGGTAGTTCTGATTGCTGTACTGATTGATGCAGTGAAAGACAATCCGGTCATTAAAGCAAGGATAAAAAGAATCTTTACAAGGAAGGCATAAAATCAGTAAAAACATGCAGATAACTGACACAGGGGATATTTATTCGGAAGGATAGATATTCCCTGTATTTTTATTTAATCCCTGTTTTATGCGTTGTCCTGCAAAACCCTGTTGTGTGTTTGGGCAATATGAAGTAGAATAGAGGAAATGAGAAGGAGACATAAAGGGCAAAATGCCATCGCCAAAGGCGATATGGAATGCATTTTGCCCAAGTTGCTGTAAATAGAGTGAACAGTAACAAAAGATAACCAGAAAGACAGATACAGGAGAGAAAACATGGAATTTTATCAGCTTAAAATTATAAGAAAGGGAACAAAACCGCCGGTTTGGAGAAGATGTCTTGTTCCTTCTAATATTACCTTTGCTCAGATGGCAGCAGTCCTGGAAGAAATCCTTGAGTATTCATTTACTGACAGATATGAATTTGAATTTTATCAGGAAAAGGTTCATGTAAGAGAATACAGAGAAGATGAACCTCAGGTGACTTCTTATCAGTATGATTTTTCAAATGCTTCCGATACATTTGTAAATGACCTGCTGGATAAGATGACATGGTTTACCTTCCGGGTAAAGACGAATGAGCAGAAACTGCCGGAATACAGGGCAGAGGTGGAAAAAAAGCTTCCTGCAGTCAGTGAGGGTGGAGGGGCTCTTTGCCCTGTGATTATGAAAGAAAAAACAGGCGCAGAGGAAGAGTTCTGGTCGGATACAGAGCAGAAAAATAAACGTCTGGCGGAGCTGTTCACACTGGAGGCAGGAGAACCGGATTACAGAATCAGTAAAGAGATTCATGAGGACATCTGTCAGGGAAAAGCCTCTCTGATTTTCAGCGAAAATGCGGAAAGCAAAACAGAAAATAATAAAAAATGTACCGATTCTCTGTTAAAGGATATGGCAGAGACGGTAACAAAAGCTCTTTTAAATGAAATGAAAAAAACAGCCGAAAGCAGAAATCCAAAGGTTGCAGAGTATCTGCAGGCATATGAACAGGAGGATCTGGTTTTTCTGGCCGGAGAGCTGGGGATTTCCGGGGCTGAGAAACTTGATAAACAGGAACTGGCAGGACGGATCGCCGAAGAGATCCTGAAGCCTGAGGTTATGGAAAAGGAGCTTCTGAGACTGAATGAATGGGAATTTCAGGCTTTTGAAAAAGCAATGAAAAAAGGTCTTTTCCATGTAGAGGAAAATGAATGGACAGATCTGGAATGGGCCAGCGATATCGGATATCTGGCAGTTTATGACGATGGATATGCAGAGGTTCCTTCAGAGGTTTCTGCTGTTTTTGAAAAGATTTGTACATCGGAGTTTTGTGAACTTCAGAAAAAAAGAAGCTGGCTGAGCGCATGTCTGGTAATGGTTGAATATCTTTACGGCACAGCTCCTGCAAGAGTGGTATACAGAATGTACCGCAGAAGAAGAGAATGCAGAGTAAGCTTTGAGGAATTTACAGAATTATTCCGGTCTGTTCCGGAAGAGGAAAATATCTGTGTACTTGACGGTGACAGGATCAGCCTTCAGGGATTGCTGGAAGAAAAAGAGATCTATCGGATGCTGCTGAAATACCAGGGAGACAGAGAGTTTTATGTTCCTTCAGAGGAGGAGATTGTTGACTGTACATTTAATGGTTATCCTTCTAAGCAGCCGGTTTATAAAAAAATCAGACAGTTTCTTGAACAGGAACTGGGAATGCCAGAAGATCTGGCAGAAGCCTATCTCTGTGAAATTTACAGAGTATATTATACCGGCGGAGTTATGTCAGAGGCAATGGAACAGCTGAACAAAAACGGGGTTGTTTTTGAAACGAAAGATCAGGCAAGAGAAATGGCAGAGCTTCTGGTGGAAGCCTACAGTAAAACCAGAAAAGTACAGCTGTGCGGTCATATGCCTGAGGAGGAAGAAAGCAGACCGCAGTTTCCGGGCGTACTCCAGAGCAACATGTCAGGGAACGGGGAAAAGGATAAGAAGATTTATCCCAATGATCCATGCCCCTGCGGAAGCGGAAAGAAGTATAAAAAGTGCTGTGGAAGAAACTGAGAGAGCGTTCATGGCGGGGCTTTCAGGAAATAAATGCTGACGGATATGGAGAAAACGATATGGGGACAAAAATACGCCGGGGGTTTTCGTTTTGGGGAAGGGTCCAGGGAGTAGGTTTTCGATACAAAATGTATTATCTGGCACAGAAATATAATGCAACAGGCTGGGTACAGAATGAATGTAACGGCTCTGTAACGGCGCAGGTTCAGGGAGAAGAGGTTTCAATTGACATGATCCTTCAGGCTCTGTTTCATGACCGCTACATCAGCATAGAACAAATGGATGTAAAAGAGCTTCCTCTGGTGGAGGATGAAAGAAAATTTTCCATGAGGAACTGAACGGACAGAAAGGAGCAGGTCCAGATGATTTTTTATTTTTCGGGAACAGGAAACAGCAGATTTATCGCAAAGAGGATCCAGGAGAAAACAGGGGATGAAATGTATTCTCTGAATGAAGCCATAAAACAGAAAAAATTTTTCTCCGGAAAAACGCCGGAAACAGCAGTTTTTGTAGTGCCTGCTTATGCATGGAGAATTCCGGAAATTGTGGAAACCTGGATTCGAAAGTCGAAATTTGACATAGGAATGAAAGCATATTTTGTTATGACCTGTGGAGACGGAATCGGAAATGCTGCAAAATATGCCAGAAAGCTTTGTGAGGATAAGGTTTTTATCTATATGGGCTGCGCGGGGATTCTGATGCCGGAAAATTATCTTGCCATGTTCCGGGTTCCTTCAGAGGAAGAGGCAAAAAATATCATTGCAGATGCGGAGCCGAAGATCCGGCAGGTTGAAGAGCAGATACTTGCAGGAGATCCTCTTACAGAAGAACCGGTCAGTATGCTTGGAGCTGTGTGCAGCGGCCCCGTAAATCTGCTGTTTTATCCACTGTTTGTGCATGCAAATAAATTTAATGTGGATAACTGCTGTATCGGCTGCGGGAAATGTGTAAAAGTCTGTCCGCTGAATAATATACAGCTTGTGAATGGACGACCTCAGTGGGGAAATAAATGTACTCACTGTATGGCCTGTATTACCCAGTGTCCGGCAAAATCCATTGAATATGGAAAAAAATCACTGGGAAAGCCACGGTACCGCTGTCCTTATGAAAACTGAAAAGCTCCTGATTTGAAAGGGAAAAGATTTGACCAGGGAGGAAAATTACATGGAAGAATTATATAAAGCAATAGAAGAAAAAATTAAAAGCTGCGGATATCCCAGAGCTATTTCCGGGGAAGCGGTTTATGAGGATATCTGCGATCAGATTGACGGTAAAGAAAATGGTTCCTATGTTCTATTGTCAAAATTTGAGGATGACGCAATTTTTGAGTACCACATTACTGTGATGGATCAGGACTTTAATCTTGGTATTCTTACCATGCGTCTGCCGGAGGGCGTTTTTGAAGTAAACTTTGATGAATAGGGATATGCAGAAATAAAAATCCGGCAATTTTACAAAGATTTAACAACTCCGTGTGAGAGACCTTTATTATATGCCTGCTAAAATAGTGGGAAAGAAAATCCTGTGAAAAGAGCGATTTTCTGTAGAATTTCTACAAGGAGTTGTTGTTATGCGAAACAAGATTACTATTTTAATAGAAGGAAAATACGGGGATATGCGCGCGTCTGAAAAACAGGCGGCAGATTATGTTCTGACACATATGGAGGAAGTCCGCGAGCTTTCCCTGGAGAAGCTGGCCGTAAGGAGCGGGGTCAGCCAGCCTACAATTGTAAGGATGACCAAGGCTCTGGGATTTCAGGGTTATAAGGAATTTCGATATGCAGTCATAGAACAGCTTGCAGAAATCCGGAAAGAAAACAGCCGGGCAAATCCTATGTACGGGTATACTCTCAGCGGGCAGGACAGGCTGGAGGATATTCCGGGAAAGGTGGCAGTGACCTCTCAGATGATGATGGAGGAAACGCTTAAAAATCTGTCGGCAGACGTGTTTAAAAAGGTGATCTGCGCGTTGAAAAAGGCCAGGATCATAGATATTTACAGTGTGGAAAATTCAAATGCAGTGGCCTCTGACCTTTTGACAAAGCTTTTGTATCTTGGCCTTTCCTGCAGACATTTTGATGATTATTATCATCAGAAGATCAGCGCAGGAAACCTGACAGATCAGGATGTGGCAGTGGGAATTTCCTATTCAGGATATTCCAGGGACACGGTAGAGGTTATGAAAGAGGCGAAAAAAAGCGGAACAGTTACCATTGTAATCACAAATTTCAGGGATTCTCTGATTACGAAATACGCAGATCTGGTAATCTGTACCAGTCAGCAGCAGCTTTTTTACGGAGACGCTATTTTTTCCAGAACAGCACAGATGATGATCGTGGATATGATCTATATGGGCCTGATCGTTTCCGATTACGACCGTTTTTGTACTGTTCTTGATAAAAGCAGCAGGGCGGTCCGCGATAAGGCATATTCTTCTTTGTAAGTTTACTACATTTTGACAGTGTAAAGACTTTGTTAAGTTTACAAGCGCTTAACAAAGTCTTTATTTTTTCTTGATTGAGAGGGCTGTAATACTGTTGCTATAATGACGGTGTTTCAGGACAGACAGGTAAATGTTCGATAGCAGAACGGGTGAAAAACAGTCCCGAGAAGGAGAAGAATATGTTAAAACTTGAGAATCTGAAAAAGGTATATGACGGTGTTACAATCCTGGAAAATATCAATCTGAATATTGAAGACGGAGAAATTATTTCTATATTAGGACCTTCAGGATGTGGAAAGACAACTTTATTAAATCTTATTCTGGGAATTGCTGAAGCAGACGGAGGACATATTGTTTTTAACGGTCAGGATATTACAGACGTTCCAATGGAAAAGCGGGGATTTAATATTGTCTTTCAGGATTATGCCCTGTTCCCGAACCTTAATGTATATGAAAATATTACGTATGGATTAAGGAACAATCCGGGCATTTCTACAGAAGAGGAGGTTCAGGAGCTGATAGAACTTCTTGGACTGGAAGAGCATCTGAACAAAAGAATCGATCAGCTTTCCGGCGGTCAGAAACAGAGAACCGCACTTGCGAGAACAATGGTAATGAAGCCCAAAATCCTTCTTTTGGACGAGCCTTTAAGCGCTCTTGACGGTGTGATCAAAGAGTCGATTAAAGATAAAATCAGGGCAATCGCAAAGGATTATAATCTGACTACGATTATTGTTACCCATGATCCAGAGGAGGCTCTTACTATTTCCGATAAAGTTCTGATCCTTGAGAAAGGCGGAATCTCCCAATATGGAAAGCCGTCTGAAATCATTACTCATCCGGAAAATCCTTTTGTGAAAAAGTTTATCCTTAATCAGCTTGAGATTAAAAGAAATAATATTTATATGCTGTTTGCCAATACCATGCTGAGCCAGCAGGAGGTTTCGGCCTGATGGCAGGGGCAGGTAAAAAAATGAACGGAAAAAATAAAGAGACAAAGCTTATTTTTCTTGCAGTAGTTCTGCTGTTCGGAGCGTTCCTTGTGGTTCCGGTGGCAAGACTTCTGGCGAAATCTTTTCTTGGAGACAGTGGTATTACAACTGCTTTTTATAAAGAGGTCTTTGGCTCCAGAGGCTTTATAACAGCTATGGGAAACAGCTTTCTGATTGCAGGAACAAGCGCTCTGGTCACCACTTTTCTTGCATTTCTGATGGCTTATACCGTTCATTATACAAATGTAAATAAATATTTTAAGAAGCTCATTGAAGCTGTCGCAGTGCTTCCCATGCTTCTGCCAACCATTACTTATGGATTTGCAATTATTTATTCCTTTGGAAGAGAAGGACTTCTCACAAAGATTTTTGGGAAGCAGTTGTTTTCTATTTACGGATTTAAGGGACTGCTTCTTGGCTATGTGATTTATACTCTTCCGGTATCTTATGTGCTGCTGTCAAACGCAATGGCATATATTGACAAGAAATTTATGACAGTGTCCAGACTTATGGGCGATAAGGCGTTTGCCACCTTCCGGATGACTGTGATACGCCCCCTTATGGGAACCCTGGCAGCATCCTTTGTTCAGGCATTTTTCCTGAGCTTTACAGACTTCGGTATTCCTGCAGCCGTGGGAGGAAAGTTTGAGGTTATTGCAAGTGTTCTCTATGACCAGATGCTTGGAAGTGTACCGGATTTTAATAACGGCGCAGTTGTTGCAATGGTTATGCTGATTCCCTCTGTAATCAGTATTGCTGTTCTGAAATACCTGGAAAAATACAATGTGAGATATAACAAGATCTCCCGGGAGGATCTGAAAAAAAGTCCTGTAAGGGATGCTGTTTTTGGAATGCTCTCTGTGGCGATCTGCATTTGTGTGCTTTCAGTTTTTGCAGTGATCTTTGTAATTCCTTTTGTGGAGGAATGGCCCTATGAGATTCATTTTACACCGGAAAACATACGGAATGTGCTGCGGGATAAAGAGCTTTCGAATGTGTATCTGAATTCCCTTTATGTGGCTTTTTATACAGCAGTTTTTGGAACGCTGCTTGTATATGGAAGCGCTCTGGTTACAGCAAGAAGCAAGGTCAGCAGAGGGTTTAAACAGATCATTGACGGTATCGCAATGGTAACAAACACAATACCGGGAATGGTTCTGGGACTTGCATTTCTGTTCTGTTTTTCCGGTACCGGTATTCAGAATACATTTTTGATCATGGTGATCTGCAATATGATTCATTTCTTTTCAACGCCGTATTTGATGATGAAAGAATCTCTTGCAAAGATGAATGCCTCCTGGGAAACTACAGCCATGCTCATGGGCGACAGCTGGATCAAAACGATCCTGAGAGTTGTTACACCCAATGCCATTTCAACCATAATCCGGGTGTTCAGCTATTACTTTATTAATGCAATGGTAACCATCAGTGCAGTGATTTTCCTTGCCGGAGCCCGCACGATGGTGATTACAACAAAGATCAAACAGCTTCAGTATTACAATAAATACAATGAAATTTTTGTTCTTTCGCTGCTGCTTCTTTTTACAAATATTGCAGCAAAGGCATTGTTTGGATACCTTGCTTCCCGTAAGTCAAAAACTGCAGAATATTCATTAAAAAAAGCAGGAAATGTTCAGTTGGTTTCGTCGGGGATCCGAACTGCAAAAAGGATCATAGCTGTGGCTGTGGCAGCGATTCTGGTGATTTCCGCAGTTTCTCTGGGAACAGGCGGACGCAACAGTGACCTGGTAGTGATTTATTCCAATGGAGATGACGAGGCGGTTGAGGCCATGAAAGAATCGCTTGATGCAAATGGATACCGGGGAAAATATATCATGCAGACTTTTGGTACATCAGAGCTGGGAGGCAAGCTTCTGGCAGAAGGAAAGAATCTGGAAGCCGATCTGATCACAATGAGTACCTTTTATATTGACAGCGCTCAGGAGCAGAATCAGATGTTTAAAGATCTGACCTTTCCGGTGAATACAACAGAAGAGTTTCCTTCTTACTGTGCTCCTGTAACAGCTCAGGAGGGAGCGCTTATCATAAATACAAAAGTAATGGAATCATCAGGACTTCCTGTGCCGGAATCCATTAAAGATCTGGCAGATCCTGTTTACAAGGACATGATTTCTGTTACAGATGTCTCTTCTTCATCTACTGCCTGGCTACTTTTGCAGGCACTCATTGACGCATACGGAGAAAACGAGGCAAAAGAGCTTCTCACCCGGATTTATGAAAATGCAGGGCCTCATATTGAGGATTCCGGATCAGGACCACTGAAAAAAGTCCGGGCAGGAGAGGTTGCCATCGGCTTCGGCCTGCGGCATCAGGCAGTGGCAGACAAGAAGGCAGGACTTCCTGTAGATTATATAGATCCGGCGGAAGGAAATTTTTCCCTTACAGAGTCCGTCGCAGTGTTGGATAAGGGATCAAAAAGAGATAAAACAGCCATGGAAATGGCACAGTGCATAATCGAGAACGGGAGAGAGAAGCTTCAGGAAACATACCCCAATGCTCTCTATAAAGATGAGATAACAGATCCTGAAAATGCTTCTGCCAATCCTGAGGTATTTAATCAGAAACTGACAGTTGAGCTTCTGGAAAAACATCAGAAGCTGTCTGAAGAATGTAAAAAATAAAGAGCTTACACTAAGTCTGTATCTTGGCAGACAGTGAAAAATAAACACAGATCAACAGATAAAAGGAGAACTGAAAATGAAAAATTATAAACTGCTTACACCGGGACCTCTTACAACCACAGATACCGTAAAAGGGGAGATGATGTTCGACCATTGTACCTGGGATGACGATTATAAACAGATTACACAGGAGATTAGAAAAGAGCTTCTGAAACTGGCTCACGTATCAGAAGAAGAGTATACGGCAGTGCTGATGCAGGGAAGCGGAACCTTTGGTGTGGAATCTGTTCTCACAAGTGTGATCGGAAAAGAGGACAAGCTTCTGATCGCGGCAAACGGCGCATACGGAGAACGAATGGCAGATATTGCGGAGCACGCAGGAATGGATTATGTGATCTATAATGAACATTATGATCAGGTTCCAAAGGCAGAGGTGATCCGGGAAATGCTGGAAAAAGATCCTTCCATTACCCATGTTGCCATGGTACACAGTGAGACAACCTCCGGTATCCTTAATGATATTGAAGCGGTAGGAAAAGTAGTAAAGAGCATGGGAAAAGTCTTTATTGTGGACGCTATGAGCAGCTTTGCAGGAGTGGATATTCCGGTAAAGGACTGGGGAATCGACTTTATCATCAGCAGTGCAAATAAATGTATTCAGGGCGTGCCGGGATTTTCATTTATCATTGCAGACAGAAAGCTTCTGACAGAAAGTAAAGGAAAAGCAAGAAGTCTTTCTCTTGACCTTTATGATCAGTGGAAAACCATGGAAGTGGATGGTAAATGGCGCTTTACATCTCCTACACATGTGGTTCTGGCCTTTGCCCAGGCTCTGAAGGAACTGAAAGAGGAAGGAGGAATACCGGCGCGCAGCAGACGATACAAAGAAAACAATCAGCTTCTGATCAAAGGAATGAAAGAGCTTGGAATCCACCCGTATATTGACGGAGAGCATCAGGGACCGATTATTACAACCTTCTTTTATCCGGAGAATTATGATTTTAAATTTGCAGATATGTATACTTATATCAAAGACAGAGGTTATGCAATTTATCCGGGTAAGGTAACAGAGGCGGAAACTTTCCGTATCGGAAACATTGGAGAAATCTATAAAGAGGATATTAAAAGGGTTGTAAATCTTGTAAAAGAGTTTCTGGACAGTACAGGAAAATAAGGACTGTACGGAGGCATACAGAAATAAGATCCAGGGGATATCAGGGACAGGATTATCCTGCATCCGGATATTCCCGGATCAGATTTTATAAGAATCATCAGGAGGAATGAAGATGAAACAGTTTGAATGTGTGATATTTGACTGGGCAGGAACAACCGTAGACTATGGATGTTTTGCACCGGTTCAGGCATTTGTGGAAGTATTTAAACATTATGGGATCGAACCTACTATGGAAGAGGTCCGTGAACCAATGGGGATGCTGAAGATCGATCATATCCGTACCATGCTCAATATGCCCAGGATAAAAAAATGCTGGACAGAAAAGTATGGAAAGGAACCGACAGAAGAGAATGTAAAAGAGCTTTTTGGAATTTTTGAGGAAAAGCTTATGAGTATTCTTCATATGTTTGCAGATCCGAAACCAGGAGTACCGGAAGTAATATGCCGTCTTCGCGCAAAAGGCTATGCTATTGGCTCAACAACCGGATATACAGATAAAATGATGGAGATTGTAGCTCCGGCCGCAAAGGAAAAGGGCTATGGACCGGACTGCTGGTTCAGCCCGGATTCCACAGCTCAGAAAGGCCGTCCTTATCCGTACATGATCTACAGAAATATGGAAAAGCTTGGAATCAGGGATGTAAGAAAAGTAATCAAAGTAGGAGACACTGTTTCTGATATAAAAGAGGGAAAAAATGCAGGGGCGTTTTCTGTGGGAGTAATTGTCGGAAGCTCTGAGCTTGGACTTTCTCAGGAAGAATTTGAGGCTCTTTCCTGGCAGGAGCAGCAGGAAAAATGCAAAAAAACAGCACAGCGTTTTCTGGATGCAGGAGCGGATAAAGTAGTTTATACACTGGAAGAGCTGGCAGAATTTCTGGGGGCATAACGCCCCCGTTTTTTTATTCTTATTTCAAAGGTGTTTTATCTGCTTTCAGGAAAAAGAAAATTCCGATCAGAAACATAACAGAAAGAGCGCCCACGCCCAGGTTTACGCTGCCGCTGAGCTGGCTTATGAGAGAAACAACCATAGTTCCTGCAAAGGCGGCTCCCTTTCCGCAGATATCGTAGATTCCGAAGTATTCACCGGATTTGTCCGCAGGAATGATCTTTACAAAATAAGATCTGGACATGGACTGAATGGCGCCCTGGAAAATTCCCACAACAACAGCCAGAATCCAGAACTGATACTGTTCCTTGAGAATGATCCCGTACAGGGCGATCAGAAAATAAGCTCCGATAGAAACAGTGATCAGCCGTGAAGCGCTGACCTTTCCCGCCAGTCTGCCAAAGATCAGAGCAGCCGGAAAGGCTACGATCTGAGTTACCAGAAGAGCAAGGAGAAGTCCTGTAGAGTCAAGGCCAAGAGCGGTTCCGTAAGCAGTTGCCATATCAATGATCGTATACACACCGTCAATATAAAAGAAAAAGGCAATCAGGAAAAACAGGATTTTTCTGTTGTTTTTCAGTTCGGAAAAAACTCCTTTCAGACGGTGGAAGCTGGCAGCCAGGTTGTTGCCGGAAGCTACTGACTGGTAATGCTTCTGCCGGTAGTTTTTCAGCAGAGGAAGGCTCATTACGATCCACCAGACAGCTACCAGAAGGAGGGAAATTCCCATGGCTGTTTTCATGGTAAGTCCGATCTTATCATAAAAAAGTACAAGCATCAGGCTTAAAATAAAAGGAATGCAGCTTCCGATATATCCCCAGGCATAGCCCTGGGCAGACACCTGATCCGCCCGGTCATCGGTGGTAACATCCGGAAGCATGGAGTCATACACAACCAGGCTTAAAGAGTAGGCTGATTTTGCAATTACAAAAAGCAGCAGAAACCAGATCCAGGACTGAGTGAATCCAAGAAAAACACAGCCTAAAGCTCCAATCAGAAGAGAAACCAGGAATATTTTTTTCCGGCGTCCTTTTGTGTCAGAGGCAGCGCCAAGTACAGGACCCAGAACTGCCACAATGATGGTAGCAGCAGAGGTGGCATATCCCCAGTAAGCCAGATAATTTACTTCGGAAATGCCTGCCTGATCTGCCAGATAATTAAAATAAATAGGCATGATCGTAGCGATCAGAAGGGTAAATGCCGAATTTCCCACATCATAGAGAATCCATTTCTTTTCCATATCGTTCAGCTTAAACTTCATAAATATCCTCCTTGGGGCAGCGCTTTGACAGTAGCCGGCTGAAGCTGCCGTTTCTTTTTTATATTTTATCAGATTTCTTACAGGATAACACGAAAATTTGTAGATATTGAAAAGAAAAAGTCAAAACAATGTAAAATAGCAGCTGTCTATACGACAATTACAGGATTCTTGTGAACGGAATACAGATATGATATAATACATACCTGAATAATAGGCTGAAAGAGAGATAAAAATATCGGTTTTCACAGGTATGGAACACAGGAGGTTCATAAGTTTCTGTCAATCTGGGAAAACTGATTTTATGGAGAATGCGATCATGAAAAAACAAAGACTTATAAAAAATATTACAGATCAGATCAAGGAAGCGCAGATGAAACTGGGATTTGTCCGGGAAAGTATCAGGCTGTATTTTCCCTGGGACTCCTTTATGGTTCTTCTGGGAGAAACTCTGGAGGAAGAAGGATCAGGCATACATTCAGAAGATAAACTATTTCCGAATGACGGGAATTGCTCCGAGACAGAAAGGAAAAAGCAGAAAAGAAGGATCCTTAATGAGCTGAATGGTTCAGCCGGGTTTGGGACCGGAGGACTGGGACAGGTTTCTTTCCGGGAAAGCAGAGGAAGGGTGGAGGTTACCATTCCCCCGGAAGGGGCGGAGTACGTTCACCGGGAGATTTCAGACCCGCCTTTTCTGAAGGCTGTGATTGAGCTTTTCGGGACCAGCCATAATCCTTCCGTGGATGACGTCTGCGCCTGCTTTGCTGAGTTCAGTCCGGATTATGTGTGCTGTAAAATACAGGATAATGATTTTGATTATGCTTTGTACTTTCAGGATGAAGAGATCGATCCTTATTATTACTGTATAAAAATGGAAATGGGACATACGGTTTATCATCGTTTTATAAAAGAAGATTACGAAAAATTAGTGGGGTAAAGGAATTATGGCAAATCAGTTTTCGAGAACAGAGCTTCTTTTCGGGGAAGCGGCAATGGACAGACTGGCGCAGTGCCGTGTGGCGGTTTTCGGCATTGGAGGAGTAGGCGGATATACGGCAGAGGCCCTTGCAAGAAGCGGTATTGGAGAGATTGATCTGATTGACAGTGATACGGTAAGTCTTACGAATCTGAACCGGCAGATCATAGCATTGAGAAGTACGATAGGAAAATATAAAGTGGATGTAATGAAGGAGCGTATCCTTGATATAAATCCTGATATAAAGGTACATGTGCACAAGTGTTTTTATCTGCCTGAAACAAAGGATGAATTTGATTTCAGCCAGTATGACTATGTGGTAGATGCAGTAGATACAGTGACAGCCAAGCTTCAGCTTGTTGAAGAAGCCAATGCAGCGGGAGTTCCTGTTATCAGCAGTATGGGAGCAGGAAACAAGCTGGATCCCACAGCCTTTCAGGTGGCTGATATTTATAAAACATCCGTGTGTCCTCTTGCAAAAGTCATGCGCCGTGAACTGAAAAAACGGGGAATAAAAAAGCTGAAAGTGGTTTATTCTCAGGAACTTCCGGTCATGCCTTCTCAGGAGGCGCTTAATTCTTACAGTGAGGAGCAGTCCGAGACAGCCCCTAAGAAACGGTCCGTTCCGGGATCTGTGGCATTTGTTCCATCTGTGGCAGGACTGATCATTGCAGGAGAGGTTCTGAAGGATCTTATAAATTTTTAGATGATTCTACGATTTTTTTACATAAATTTGCTTGTGTAAAATATGGTTTCTGTTATAAAATAAATCTATATTTCGTAAAAATTTGAGAAGGAGAGTGTGATATGCGCAAAACAAAAATTATTTGTACTATGGGTCCGTCAACTGATAAAGAAGGAATACTTGAACAGCTTGCCATTGAAGGTATGGATGTTGCAAGATTTAACTTTTCTCATGGTCCCCATGAGGAACAGAAAGGCCGTCTTGAAAGATTAAAGGCGATCAGAACAAAGATCAACAGACCCATTGCTGCGCTGCTCGATACAAAGGGACCGGAAATCCGGATTCAGGAATTTGAAAAAGGCAAGGTTACTGTAACAGAAGGCCAGAAGTTTATTCTGACTGCAGAGGACATCCAGGGAACAGAAGAAAAGGTATCTGTTACCTACAAAGATCTTTATAAGGATGTGAAGCCCGGCGACAGTATTCTGATCGACGATGGTCTGATCGGCCTGAAGGTTGAAAAGATCCAAGGAACAGAAATCCACTGTGTGGTAATAAACGGAGGAGTGATCTCCAACAAAAAAGGAGTGAATCTTCCCGGAGTAAATGTAAACATGCCGTTTATCAGCAAAAAAGACAGAGAGGATATCCTTTTTGGAATCAAAGAGGGCTTTGACTTTATTGCAGCTTCTTTTACCAGAACAGCAGAGGATGTGCTGGAGATCCGTAAGATTCTGGATGAAAACGGCGGCCGTGACATTAATATTATTGCCAAGATTGAAAATCAGCAGGGCGTTGATAATATCGACAGCATTATGGAAGTGGCAGACGGAATCATGATCGCCCGTGGAGATATGGGTGTGGAGATTCCTCTGGAAGACGTTCCTGTTATCCAGAAAGAGATCATTAATAAGGTTTATAATGCAGGCAAACAGGTAATCACAGCAACTCAGATGCTGGATTCTATGATGAAAAATCCAAGACCTACCCGTGCGGAGACAACAGACGTGGCAAATGCCATTTATCAGGGAACAAGCGCGATCATGCTTTCCGGTGAGACTGCAGCAGGAAAATATCCGGTAGAAGCTCTTCGGACCATGATAAAGATTGCCCTTCGTACAGAGAGCGATATTGCATATAATAAAGAATTTAACATTCTTTCCAGAGATCATGGAACTACCACAAACATGACGACAGCGATTTCCCATGCAACCTGTATGACTGCCATTGATCTTGGCGCAAAAGCTATTATTACAGTCAGCCGTTCCGGAAACACTGCAAGAATGGTTTCCAAATACCGTCCGGGCTGCATGATCGTAGGATGCTCGCCGGAGGAACATACATGCAGACAGCTGAACATGTCCTGGGGCATCACGCCGGTTCATATTAAAGAAGAGTACAGCATGGAAATCCTTCTGCTCCACGCTACAGAGGCGGCAGAAAAAGCCGGTTATGTAGAAAAAGGCGATGTGGTCGTTCTGACAGCAGGAGTTCCGCTGGGGCGTTCCGGAAATACGAATCTTATTAAGGCTACAGTAGTAGGAGAGTATTGATCTTAAAATTTTATCGGCAGAAGTTTTGATGTAGCCGACGTAAAAAAAGCCGTGAAATTCATCCAGGGGCAGGGACTGGAATCATCTGATGAGACAGATGTAAAATAGTCTTTCCTGTTAAGTCAGGATAGCTGGCGGGCAGCGAAATAACTGCATATAAAGAGAAGATAAAAAACATCTCCGCCCAGAACAAGGGAGTAAAATCCCGGTTCCGACAGAGATGTTTTTGTTATCTGGTATGTCTGTTAATATATTTTGCCTTATATTTGGAGTACACAATGGTCTGATCTTTGTAAAGCCCATAATACCCGGAAACAGCATAGCTGATGGAAACAGCGATCAGGTAATAGGAAACACCCTCGAATCCAAACAGCTCAAAGGCAATGAGAATAGAGGTAATGGGACAGTTGGTAACGCCGCAGAACAGGGCGGCCATTCCGGAAGCGGCGCACAGAGAAGGCGAAAGTCCTACAAGCTGTCCCATAATACAGCCAAAGGTAGCGCCAATACAGAATGAGGGGACGATTTCTCCTCCCCGGAAGCCTGCTTTCATGGTAATTGCAGTAAGAATCAGCTTCCACAAAAAATCAAAGGGTCTGGCCTGTCCTTCCTCCACTGCTTTTTCAATGAGCCCGTTTCCTGCGCCCATAAAATCTGCTGACTGGAGAAGAAGCGTGATCACAATCACAGCTCCGGAGGCTGCGATAATACGCAGATATGGATTTTTTAGGAAACGGGAATAAAGCTGTCCAATGCCTTTCAGGGCAACGCAGAAAAGAATACTTACGATCCCGCAGCCAACTGCCACAAGAAGCATTTTCAGCCCGGAAGCAACAGAAAGCTCAGGAATCCCGGATACATGAAAGCTTTCCGGATGGATATCGAAGCTGACTGCAAATCTGGCGGCAACCAGAGAGGCGATCACACAGGGGAGGAGAGCCGCATAGTACATAACCCCTACGCTTACTACCTCCATGGAAAATACAGCGGCAGCCATGGGCGTACCAAAAACAGCAGAAAAGGCGGCGCTCATGCCGCACATTACAATTACATGCCTGTCCTCTTCATCAAGACGGAACCAGGCGCCAAGCTGATTGCCGATACTTCCTCCAAGCTGTATGGCAGCGCCCTCACGTCCTGCGGATCCTCCTGTAAGATGCGTCAGAAGAGTGGAGACAAAGATCAGAGGAGCAGACCGCAGAGGAACATCATCCTGTGAACGGATAGTAGAAAGCACCTGATTGGTGCCTCCGTCATCCTTTCCGAATTTCTGATACAGGAATACAATACACAGGCCGGAAACCGGAAGGAGAAGAAATACCCAAAGATTCTGCATACGAAAATCCGTGACAAATTTCAGGGCTCTTGCAAAGACACTGCTTATGGCTCCTACTGCCAGACCTGTAAGGACAGCCAGAAGGAGCCATTTTGCAAGATTTGACGCATCCCTCCATATTCGTCTGGCATAGAAGCGAATCAGACGAAGGCTTTTATTTTCTCTGTTTTTCTGTGTCGTATCCATGATTTCCCCCTTATTCTGTAAAAAACGGATCACGGACAAAAATGACCATGACCCGTTTTTTGTATTTCAGTAGCAGTGCAGATACATTTTGTAGTATCCGGTTTATTCTTCAGTAATTCCGGTTACTTCGTATCCTGCATTTTTGATAACTTCCCGGATCTTATCTTCGTCCACATGTTCCGGAGAAGTAAAAACAGTTGTCTTTTTTTCGTGGGAGGAAACAACATCCTCTGCCTGGAAAGCAGCCTTGATCGCTTCATTTACATGAGCCTCGCAGTGGGGGCACATCATTCCTTCAACATTTACTGTGATTTTTACCATAGAAGTAGTCTCCTTTTCTTTATTACTTTCATTATAATCTTTTTCAGGCAGAATGGAAACAGCCTGTTTTATTTTTTTGTCCCGGCTTGCATCATGAATCTTAAAAAGATTCAGCCGGAGGGCATTTGTGACAACGCAGAAGCTGGAAAGGCTCATGGCGGCAGCCCCGAACATAGGATTTAAGGTCCAGCCAAAGATGGGGATCCACACGCCTGCGGCAAGAGGGATTCCTATTACATTGTAGAAAAATGCCCAGAAAAGATTTTCGTGGATGTTTCTGAGGGTAGCTCTGCTGAGGCGGATGGCTGCAGGCACATCGCTTAACCGGCTTTTCATCAGAACAATGTCTGCCGCGTCAATGGCAATGTCTGTTCCTGCTCCGATAGCAATGCCGATATCTGCCCTTGTAAGAGCCGGAGCGTCATTGATCCCGTCTCCTACCATGGCAACCTTTCCCTGTTCCTTCAGAGAACGGATCACACTTTCCTTGCCGTCAGGGAGAACTCCTGCGATCACCTCGTCCACTCCTGCCTGCTTTCCGATGGCCCGGGCAGTCTTTTCATTGTCTCCCGTAAGCATTACAACCTGGATTCCCATATTCTGAAGCTCTTTAACAGCCTGCGGACTGTCTTCCTTGATCACATCGGCAACTGCGATGATACCGGCCAGTTTGTTGTCTGAGGCAAAGAGAAGAGGGGTTTTGCCCTGTTCCGCCAGATGTTCGGCCTGCTGTTTCAGAGAATCCGGCACGGAAACACGGCTGCTGATAAACTTCATACTTCCTCCCATAAGCGTCTGACTGTTCATAATGCCGGAAAGTCCGTTTCCGGGAAGAGCCTGAAAATCAGAAATCTCATAAGCGTGAAGCTTCCGTTCTTCAGCTTTTTTCAGAACTGCCTTTGCCAGAGGATGTTCACTTTTCTGTTCCAGAGAAAAGGCAAGAGTCAGAAGCTGCTCTTCAGAAAATCCCTCTGCAGGAAGAATATCAGTAACTTCCGGCTGACCGCTGGTAATGGTTCCTGTTTTATCAAGAGCCACAATCTGTACTTTTCCTGTTTCTTCAAGAGATACGGCTGTTTTAAAAAGAATCCCGTTTTTGGCGCCCATGCCGTTTCCTACCATAATGGCAACCGGAGTGGCAAGTCCCAGTGCGCAGGGGCAGCTGATAACAAGAACAGAAATTCCCCTTGCAAGAGCATAGCCAAAGGTCTGTCCTGTAAGAAGCCACACAATAGTTGTAATTACAGCAATGGTGATAACGGCAGGCACAAAGATCCCGGAAACCCGGTCTGCGATTTTTGCAATAGGAGCCTTGGTGGCTGCAGCGTCGCTGACCATTTTTATAATCTGGGATAAAGTAGTATCTTCTCCTACCCGGGAAGCTTCACAGCGGATAAATCCTGACTGGTTGACCGTGGCTGCAGATACCATATCCCCGGCTGCTTTGTCTACAGGAATGCTTTCACCTGTGAGAGCTGATTCGTTTACTGCGCTTGTCCCTTCAAGAACTACTCCGTCTACAGGAATGTTTTCTCCCGGACGGACAACAAAGATATCTCCTTTGTGAACCTGTTCTACAGGGATTGTGGTTTCCTGTCCGCTGCGGATCACAACGGCTGTTTTCGGAGCAAGCTTCATAAGACTTTTCAGCGCGTCTGTTGTTTTGCCCTTGGAGCGGGCCTCCAGCATTTTTCCCACAGTGATCAGAGTGAGGATCATTGCCGCAGACTCAAAATAAAAGTCCATCATGTAATTTTCCACAGCAGCCATGTCCCCGCTGACCTGAGCGCCTGTCATGGCAAAAAGCACATACACGCTCCAGACAAAGGATGCCATGGAGCCAAGGGCAACAAGCGTGTCCATGTTGGGGGATCTGTGCCAGAGACTTTTAAATCCGCTGATAAAAAACTTCTGGTTAATGACCATGATGATCCCTGCAAGAAGCAGCTGTAAAAGCCCCATGGCAACATGATTGTGTTCAAACCACTGAGGCACAGGCCAGCCCCACATCATATGTCCCATGGAAAAATACATGAGAACCAGAAGAAAGCCCACAGAGGCGATCAGTCGTTTTTTCAGAATGGGAGTTTCGTGATCCGCAAGAGCCTCCGCAGCCTGGGATGCAGAGGACTGCTGACTGTCAGCGCCTTTTAGGGAGGCTCCGTAACCGGCCTCCTCAACAGCCTTTATAATATCCTGAGGGGAGGCGCTTCCCTCTACTCCCATGGAATTGGTGAGCAGACTGACCGAGCAGGAGGTTACCCCGGGAACGTGGGATACAGCTTTTTCTACCCGGGCGCTGCAGGCCGCACAGCTCATTCCTGTTACCTGATATTGTTCCATATTTCCTCCTTCTGCTGTGTACAGACTGTCTGTTCCGTACACAGTCTTATTTCATAAGTTTCTGTAAAGTAACCACAAGTTCATCAATGGTTTCGTCTTTGCCTTCCCGGATATCCCTTGCCACACAGGTTTTAATATGGGCGGCAAGAAGTTCTCTGTTAAAAGCATTCACTGCAGCGTTTACTGCGGCGGACTGAACCAGAATGTCATTGCAGTAGGCATCGTTTTCCAGCATTCCTATAATACCGCGAACCTGTCCTTCAATTCTTTTCAGACGGTTTACAAGCTTTTTTCGGTCTTCCTCCGGACGTACTGTTTTTTTTGTGCAGAAGCAGGATGTTGTTTCAGTCACTGTAAATTCCTCCTTTGATTCATTTATGGCTAAAAATAAATTCTGTTTATAAACATACCCCTTATGGGTATTATTTGTATTATTATCATATACCCTGCAAGGGTATTTGTCAACAGGAAATATTCTGATAATAAAATACAAACAAATGTTCTTTCGGTATACAGATGTGTTATGGAGAAAAAGAACGTTTGTTTGTTATAATCCTGATTGTAAAACAGAGCCGGACCTGAATTACAAGAATAAATAAATAATAAAAGAATAAAGGAGAACAAAATTATGAAGCAGATGAAACACATGAAACGAACAGAGCTTGCGGATCAGCGTACTGCAAACAGAAAAGTATTTGAAAATCAGGATCATTCCAGAACCGTAGAGATTTATCTGGAGCCCGTACACTACCAGGACAGAGGCGGAAACTGGAAGGAAATGGATGATACCCTTCAGGAAACAGAAACGCCGCAGAATTTACAGAGATTCCGTGAAAAAGAAATTTTTTCGGGAATGGATATGGAAAGCTCAGTGCAGGAAAATAAAATCCCGGGATTTCTGAACAGAAAAGGGGATCTGGAGATTTTCCTGAACAAAAAAGCAGAACCGGCTTCCACAGTGTACCTGAGCCGAAAAGACAGCTTTCTTTCCTGGGGGCTGGAGGGAGGTACTTATGCAGAAGCCCGGAAACAGGAAAAAAGCGTAGTTTCTTATAAGGACATTTTTGACGGGGCAGAGCTTCGCTGCCGGATTCACGGGGAAGGAGTGAAGGAAGATCTGATTCTTCATAAACCGGAAGCGGTTTCCGATACTTACAGCTGTCTTTATCAGATGAAAAATCTTCGTCCTGTACTGCGCAACAATGTGGTTTCTTTTTTAGACAGGGAGGAACAGGAAGTGTTCTGTGTTCATGCGCCCTGCATGAAAGACGCCGGCGGCGAAAAATCAGAGGCAATCCGTCTGAGCCTTACAGAAACAGACACAGATGTGTGCAGGATCACATTTTTGCCGGATATGGAATGGCTGGGATCTGAGAACCGCCTGTTTCCGGTAGTCATTGACCCTGTAACAACTACCTCCAAAAAAGCTTCTGAGATCTATGATGCCCATGTGGATTCCTTATATGAGGAGGACAACTTCCAGAAAAGTATTATTCTGAAAAACAAGGGAGGCGATCAGGTACAGAGAAGCTTTGTAAGATTTGCGCTTCCGGAGATCAAAACAGGAGATATGGTCATCAATGCCAGACTGGTGCTTGTTTCACTGGCTGAGGACGGAAAAGAACGTACTGTGGCAGTGCATAAGGTGCTTCATGCGTGGAACTCAGATTCCATTAACTGGTACAATAAGCCTCTTTATTCCGATACTGTGGAGGATATATGCAGATACAAAGGAGACCAGCAGAAATACATTACCCTGGATATTACCAGAATGGTAAAGGACTGGTATCAGAACGGCGGCAACTACGGACTGATGTTTAAAAATGACAAAGAGCTTTCCGGATATACAGAATTTCTGTCCTCTGACTGCGACAACGGATTTCAGGATATGCGCCCCAGAATCGAGCTTTCCTATGTGAATTATTCAGGTCTGGAGGCTTACTGGAGCTATCACAGCCAGGATGTGGGAAGAGCGGGAACCGTTCATGTAAATGACTATAACGGAAACCTGATCCTGATCCATGATACCATGGCAACCGGCGGAAGCCGCGTACCCATGAGCCTTGCCCATGTATACAATTCCAATAACAGACAGGTGAACCTGGGCTATGGATACGGATTTGCCCTCAGTTATCATCAGACTCTGAAAAAAGTAAAAATTGCAGGAACTGACTATTATCAGCACACAGACGGAGACGGAACCGTTCATTATTTTTACTATGATTCCAAAAAATCCAAATGGCTGGAGGAAGGTGGTTCGGAATCCTATGTGACTATTCATGCAGATGCCAGCGAACAGCTTGTGATCCACGATAAGGAAAACAATCAGCTGATGTTCCGAAATGGATATCTGGTAAAAGTAAAGGACAAAAATGGAAATACTCTAGTTGTTGCCTGGAATGAAGGAAGAGTCATCTCTGTTACAGACGGCGCAGGCAGAAAGACAGTTCTTACTTATCTGAAAAACAGTCAGGGCAAGCTTACCTATCTTCATGAGATCACTTCACCTTCCGGAAAAAAGAAGCTGTTCGGGTACAACAATGGAGATCTGGTAAAAATCATTGATATTGACAATGAAACTGTAAATTATACATATGATAAAAATCATATGCTTACTTCCCTGACGGATGTTGACGGATACCGTGTCAATTACGAATATTATACTTCCAGCCCTTATCGTGTAAAAAGAATCACAGAGTTCGGCGGGAATGTGAAAGGAAACAGTCTGACCCTGACTTACGGCTATAACAGCACAAAATTCACAGACAATAAAAAAAGAAGCGAAATCTATCGCTTTAACAACAGCGGAAACCTTCTGCACATTCATGACGGCTTTGGCCATGCTGCAAGCGCACGATTCAATACCAGCGGAAATCATGTGAACTGTCTGGAAAACGCCACAAAACTTCAGACCAATGTAGTTCAGCTTTTGAAGGATCCGATCATTCAGGCAGCTAAGTCAGCATGGGGAAAGATTATCGGAACAGACGCATCAGGAACAGCATCTGTCAATACGGATCAGAAGCACTGCAAAGTAGGAACCAGATCCTTAAAAGCGGAGAGCAGTTCCCTGAAAGGGTATGTAAGCTGGGCTCAGGATGTAAAGCTGAAAGCAGGAATGACGTATACCTTTTCTATGTATGTAAAAACAGAAATGAAGCAGGCCGCAGAAGATGGAGGCGCAAGGCTGAGGATCAGATATATTGACAAAAATGGAAAATGGATTTATCTGGACAGTGAAATTCTGAAAGAAACAACAGGCGGTTTCGTACGTCTTTACCGTACCTTTACTGTGCCCTCTGATTCTAAAGATCCTACAGTACGTGTATATCTTTATTTATATCATGCTGCAGGCGTGTTATACGGTGATATGGCTCAGCTGGAAACGGGAACAACTGTAAGCAGATGTAATCTGATCGACAACGGGGACTTCCAGCTGGGAAGCACGGATTTTGAAAAGAAGGCATATTATGAAGATGGTCTGACATCAGTCGGATCTGAAAATGTAAGACCGGTAAACCGTGCTGTAACAGTAACGGCAGCAGGAACTTCGTATATTTATGACAGACCGTCTCTGAATGGAAAAAAAGTCGCAAGTGTACAGAAATGGACACATCTTTATGCTTCTGTTTCCCTTCCAAACGAAAACAGCCAGTGGTACAGAGTGGAAAATGCAGAAGGAAAACGGGGATATTTTCCGGCAAGCAGAGCATTTGCGTACCTTGGCGGAAATGATGGAGATAATTGTGGGGCAGTTGCGGTTACAGGAGCAATTTTGCGGGCTTCAGCTTCTGACAGTGGAGCTATTGTAGAAGAAGTGATACCCAGAGGAACCAGTGTGGTAATCCGTTCCATTACAACAGATTCAAGAGGACAAAAATGGTACTATGTAGCCATGCAGATCGATAAAAAACGTTATTTTGGCTATATAAAAAGAGATCATGTGATCCGTCTCAGTGTAAATGCTCCTGTCTGCACCATGAAGCAGGAAGACAAAGTATTTGATACTCCATCGCTGACAGGAAAAGCAGTTATTACATTAAAAGCAGGTCAGAAAATTGCAGTGCGTGGAATTTGCCTGACAGGAAATCAGAAATGGTATGCAGTACAGCGCGGAAGAAATTTCTGTTTTCTGAATGCACGTTACTGCCAGCTGAATATGACAACAGAAGTTGATAAACGTGCGGTATCTATAGTTCCCGAAAGAGTAGGCGGGCTGGATAAATATATATACCGTTTCATAGGCGATACTCAGGTAAATAAGCGTCTTACAAAAATCCTTGATCTCACAGGCAAAAAAGGAGACACTTACATGGTTAATGCCTGGGGACGGGGAACCTGTCTGCCGGAAACAGATAATGATAAATACCGCCGCTTTGGCGTAGAAGTGGTTTTTGTAGGGGCAGACGGAAAAAATGACATTCATTATACAAATTTCAGCCCGGATATTCTTGACTGGCAGTTCCTGGGTGACGTTTATGTGGCAAAGCAGGACTATACCAGCATTAAGGTTTCCTATACTTACTGCAGAAATGCCAACCTTGCATTTTTTGACGGACTTTCCCTGTACCGGGAAGAATTCGGACAGAGCTACACCTATGATGACAAAAACAATGTAATCTCTGCCGTGGATTCCCAGAAAAATGCCACAAAGTTTGAATATAATGAAAACAGTGACCTGACCGGGATCACGGACCCAAAGGGAAATAAATTTAAGTATGAGTATGATAAAAAACATAACGTGACGAAAGGAACCTCCGCTATGGGCGTGGTGAACCGTCTGGTCTATGACGGAAACGGAAACATCACAAAAAGCGGTACCGTACAGCCTGATGCTCAGGATAAAGGTATCTGGATCGCAAGATCTTTTACCACAGACAAAAACCATGTGGCGTCTGTCACAGACGCAGAGGGCAACAGAACCCTGTATGACTGGAATGTGAAGTCAGATCTTCTTAATTCTCTGACAGACGGACAGGGCAACAGGCTGAGTTATAAATATGATTCTGCTGACCGAATGACTTCCGTCTCTCAGGAAGTAACTGCAGACGGAACAAAGCAGGTGGTAAAAAATACTTATGGCTATACAAAGGACAAACTGACGTCCATTGACCACAACGGCTTCCGATATGGATTTGAATATGATGCCTTTGGAAACACAACAGCCGCATCCATTGCAGGCAGCCAGGTGGTACAGTATATTTATGAAAGTGGAAACGGAAATCTCAGCAGGACTGTTTATGCAAATGGAAATGAGATCCGGTACACCTACGACAGTCAGGACCGGATGACAGAAAGCTATTTCAGAGAATCTTCCGGCGGAACAGAGCAGAAGCTGAATACTTATACCTATGATAAAGAGGGAAATCTTTGCCGGGTTGTGAACCATATGGCAGGTAAAACCTATGATCTGGATTATGATTTCCTTGACCGCCTGATGCGTGTAAGAGATGAAAAAGGTTCTTTTTATGAGTATACTTACGATGCAACAAACCACATGACAAAACTGATCCACAAGGCAGGCGTTTCCCATACTACGATTCTTTATACTTATGATAAAGACGGCAGGGAACAGACCACAAAGGTACGCGGAGGCTATACAAAGACCAGCACTTACGATAAGCTGGGAAGGGCAGCAGGTGTAACTCTCAGCACCAAAAAGGCTTTTGCAGTAAAGGTGGCTTATCCGGCAGCAAACGGAAATCAGGAACATGCCATGCCGTCAGGTCTGACTGTGGGAGACAGAAAGCTTACCTATCAGTATGACAAAAACGGAAATATCACAAGGATCCAGGATCGCTCAGGCTCCGGCGCGGTAAAGACAGATACTTTCTGCTATGACGAGAGGAACCAGCTGATCCGTGAAGACAGCCAGACCCAGAATAAGACATTTGTCTACGAGTATGATCTGGGAGGAAATCTGACTGAGGTGAAGGAGTATGCATATACCGCAGGAGAGCTTCCTGCTTTCCCGGAAAGAACAGAAACAGGATCTTATGCTTCTGTCTGGAAAGACCAGCTTGTGAACTGGAACGGCACAGCAATGACCTATGATGCAATCGGAAACATGCTGACCAGAGGAAATATTACTTACCGCTGGATTATGGGCAGAAAGCTTGCCGGGGTAAACAATGGAAAGAACATCCAGTATTTTTACGATCATACAGGCTCCAGAACAAAGAAAGTTGTAGATGGTACAGCTACCGAATACCGAATGGCAGGGGAACTTCTGGTATCAGAGATCACCAATGGACAGACCTTCTGGTACACTTATGATTCCAACGCAAACCTTGTTTCCATTATCATTGGAGGAAAGAACTACTTCTATGTAAGAAACCTCCAGAACGATATCATTGCTCTTATTGACGAGGATGGAAACACGGTGGTAAACTATACTTATGACAGCTGGGGTAAGATTCTAAGCATTACCGGAAGCCTGAAGGACACCGTAGGCCAGCAGAACCCGTTCCGTTACAGAGGATATTACTACGATAAAGAAACAGGGATGTACTACCTGAAGAACCGGTATTATGATCCGGAGTTGAGAAGGTTTATCTGTGCGGATAAATATTTAATAAGCGCAAACAGTGTATTGACAAATTTGTATGCTTATTGTGGTAATAGTCCTACAACCAGTTATGATCCAGATGGAAAATTTTTTAAGAAAGCATTTGGATTTGTTAAGAAGGTATGGAATGCAACAAAAAAGGCTGTAAAGAAAGTATGTTCTGTGGTGAAAAGAACTTATAGGAAGGCGACAAAGGCTCTTGGTAAAGTTTTTGGTGTACAGTTAGGAACATCAAATGGTTTTAGATATAAAGCTGGAATTAGTGGCGTTGGATCAGTTGCATATTCCCATTCTACGGGATTTTCTGGAGGGTATAATCCATCGGCAGTGGTTACATTTTATTCAAATGCAGGGAATGTTACAACATATGAGCCTTTTAATTCATCAGGAGATTTGCAAACAGAAAGTGATAATGGTGTGAACATTAATATTGGATTTGTACAGGCAAGTGTTTCCTCAGAAGTGCTTACGGGAGAACTAATTGGCTTATCGTCTAGTGTATCGGTAGGAGATTACAGTTTGGGTGCAAACTGTCATTATAACCATAAGGATCAAAGTATCGGAATTAGTTTAGGAATATCAAAATCTGAAGAAAATAATATGGATATTTCGGATGAGATTTCACTTGATCTTGGTATTCCGGCAATAGTTGGTGTAGTTATAGGTATGGCAGCAGGCACTGTTGGAAAAGTGGTTCAGGCAATATTTTAGATTTAAGTTCGGGCGAGAATTTAGGAGGCAAAAGAATTGGATTTTCAGAAGTTCGAAATGATAGTGGAAACGATAGCTCTTTTCTGGGTGATCTGCTGTGTTGTTATCTGGTTTATTCACAGAAAAAAGAAGGAAGCCACAGCAGGAAAGCTAAAAAAAGGGATGATATATATTTCGATTATTGTTTTTGCAGGATATTTTATGTCAAATTTAGTCAAGTGTACCATATCTTTTGCCTCCCTGGAAAAAGCAGTTTCATTTTATGGAAATACAAAGCCTCAGGGACAACCGCTTATAGGAACAGAGACTGCCCTTGTTCCTCAGCTTAATGACGGATTGGAATTAAGCATTTATCATAAAAAACAAAATAAATGGAAACTTCCCTGTTGGCTTTTTAATGAAGATTCAATACATAATGGTATAGATGAAAATACAAACAAATATATGGTTAGTGTAATATGGGAGGGAAACACAGATGGCCGATATATAATACTTTGGGAGACAAGGAGCCAGGATTGCAAAAGGAGGAATGTAAGAGATTCAGAGAATAGCAGATTTACATATTTTAGTTCGAAACCAGTAGAAGGTGTAGTAAATAAATTTTATTACAGTTATTTAAAAGATACGCCGTCAAATTATAAACTTTATATTGATGATTATGAGATAGAAGTAGGTTGGGAAAAGTTACTAAAAGATAATCAGTGAAAAGGTCTGGAAAAGATTGTTCTTCTGGAATCTATAAGATAATAATGTGATTATTCTGACATGAAAAGATATTTGAGAAATAAAAGAAAAGGAGATAAGGGAATTGGACTTTCAGCGATTTGAAACGATAATCGGAAATATAATGTTTTTCTGGGTGGTCTGCTGCGCCGCTGTCTGGCTGATTAACAGAAAGAAGAAAAAGGCTGTAACAGGAAAGGTAAGAAAATGGATACTATATATTTCTATTATTATGTTGGCATCATATTTTCTTACAAATATAGTCCGTAATACAATATCTTTTACTTCTCTGGAAAAAGCAATCTCATTTTATGGAAAGACGAATCAACAAGGACATCCGCTTATTGGAGAAGAGACAGCGTTTGTGCCTGAATCTGATGAGGGAATAATATACGTGAACATTTATGAGAAAAGAAAAGATAAGTGGAAACTTCCCCAAGACTTCTTACTAGGTGGAAACGGAAATGCAGCAGGAAATTCAGCAATGGACAAAAATACTGCTGATTATAGAGCGGGTATTACATGGGATGGAAATACAGATAGTTGTTATATTTTCCTGTGGGATTCTACAGAGAATGGATGGAAAAAGAGAAATGTTAAAGATTCAGAGAATAGTAATTTTATTTATTTTGGATCAAAACTGGGCAAAGGCTTAAATGTTAGCATATACTACTCTTATTTAAAAGAGGTACCTTCAGATTATAAACTTTATATTGATGATTATGAGATAGAAGTAGATTGGAGAGAATTGTTAGAAAACAGGTGATAAATAGTAATCAGGAGGCGGTTCCCCTGCCGCTTCCTTGCTTGAACTTTTAGGCAATATGATAGTTATTGGGTGCTCAACGGGGTACTCATGAAATTCTTGGAACTAAGCCAAAAAGAGAAAAGGGAGTTCGTTATGTGTTTATTTATGATCAAATAGTCTGTATGTAATAAAATAGTACTTATATTTATAATGGAGATTCGGTGCGTCAGGATGATATAGGTAACATTCATTATGGTTATGTGGGGCGTGAATTGTTTGGAGCAATAACCTTGGTGTTAGGTGGCGGATTATATCAGATTAAGACAGATTTTCCGGATATTCAATGGAATCATTTTTATGCAGCGTTTGATGATCCGCAAGACCAGTTAATGGTTTTATATGGAACTGTTTTGTGGGATAGAGATAATAGAGATTGGTTTTAATAAGAAATAGTAGCTTACCTGCATCGAAGCTTCTATGAAGGTAGATTAAGAGGGAAAAGTTTGAAACAAAGAAATAGTGATTAGTAAAAAGAAACCTGTATAGTAAACCATCATGTGGGTGGATTCAAAAAGTAAATATAGACACAATACCTAATCAGAAATTGGGGATAATATTATCTTCGATGGTATACCCACGTTACTATAGTGAATTAAGAGTCTGTGAAGTAGTCGATATTTTTGATTCATTTTCAGGATGTGATTTAAGAAAACCCTCAGTTGTATATGGTTTATACAGCTGAGGGTATGTGCCAGATAGCAGTTCAGGAGTATACGGCAGATTATAAGGATGGTTTTCTTACGACCATGGTGTGCTTTTATACACTTGTAACGGTCAGATTTATTTTTTTGTTGGGGCTTCGTGTATATTGTTTGAGAAAGGTAAGCGCCAAATATTCCTGCGGATTTTCTAATCTCCTGGATTCCTCTATAATTGTAAATGAAAGATAGTTAGACTATTTCACTACAATTACGGAGGATAGGTTATGACAGCTACACGCAAAGCCCGTGTTCCGATGGCGGAACAGATCAGGCTTATCAATGAATGCCGCCAAAGCGGCATGACAGATGCTGACTGGTGCCGTGAAAACGACATCGCAGTAAGCACTTTTTATAACTGGGTCA